>Ga0181525_10000338_pt1 | contig 41348 bp, 29 predicted proteins | sample PEATcosm2014_Bin_48_FD_121100 | JGI IMG/M metagenome (GOLD analysis project Ga0181525, IMG submission 121100) | Peatland microbial communities from MTU Mesocosm Facility, Houghton, MI, USA - PEATcosm2014_Bin06_10_metaG | ecosystem: Environmental > Terrestrial > Soil > Wetlands > Peat | place... | reverse complement strand
TGCTTCCCATCCAGAGAATGAGGCCGGCGAAGGCTCCGACGCCTAGAAAAAGCCAGCGAAGAGTGACGCTCTCCGCCGCGAGTGGCAGTCCTGTACCTGCCACAAGAAAGCATGCCATGGTCACCGGAAGGAAAGCCTTTTGGAACCGCCATAGACAAGCAATCATGACTTCGAGCGCGAGAAAGCCGCCCAGGTAATTTGAGTTCGCAAACAGGCCGGGACGCCGCTCGAGTTCCACAAAGAATACCAAGACCGCGAGCAATGCCATCGGAATGAGAAGAATTCGAGGTTGCAATTTCATCGTAAGACTCGCGAATCCGACTCTCTAACCCTTACATGACTTCTTCCCGCGAACCCTCCCACGAACCTTCCCACGAATGATGGAGCGGCTCCCGCCTGGCAAATTGCGAATCGTTTCGGGCAGTATACCCTGCACGCAGCGGATGCGCGAATGCCTCGAGTGGATCCCCACAGGCCTGATAGAAGTGCGATGTTGAGCGCCAAAAGCAAGCAGACAAAGTAGTTCGCAACCAGAAGATTCCACCACCATGCTGCGACCGAGGCGCTCCGACGGAGGTGTGATACCAGGCAAAAAACTTAGTGCCGCCAACCGACGAAACGGCCGGGGGCGCGGATATATGGGAAGCGCGCCCGCCGTAGCGCGAAGCTCCCGATGACCAGGCCAGACGCAAACCCGCAATAGGCCAATCGATTGGCGCCAGCGTCGCAGCGTTTGATAAAAAATTACCTGACTGGTAGTTACCTGAAAGGGAAGCGCGCCTTCTGTTAAGCCATACAACCTGCCTGGCCCAAACCAACAGTGTTTTTACCGAGCTTCGGTTACGGCATTGTAACAGCGGGCTAAGGCTCTTCGAATTGCAGGCGCCAGGTTGCGGGCGCCGGAGTGCTACACTAGTCGGCGGTGCTTCAGATGCGTTCTTCGGATTTCTTTCCCAGGCTTTCCAGGCGGAATCATCCCTGCTGGCTTACCGTCGCGGTTGTCCTTTTCGCGTCCGCCTTCGGGCTGGCGCGCTCTTCCGTGCCCGAAAGATACAAGAAGTGGCTGCAACAGGACGTGGCTTACATCATTACCAACGAAGAGAAGACCGCATTTCTGGGCCTGGCCAGCGATGCCGATCGCGATAACTTCATCGAGCACTTCTGGAGCATTCGCAATCCTACGCCAGGCTCGCCCGACAACGTATACCGTGCCGAGCACTATCGCCGGATCGCCTATGCGAACCAGTACTTTGGCCTCATCTCGCACAGCGAGGGCTGGCGAACCGACATGGGCCGGACCTACATCACTCTCGGAGAGCCCGCCCAGAGGCAAAAGCTGTATGGGTTGCAGAAGGTTACTCCGATGGAGATATGGTTCTACTCGAATGCAAATCCGGCATTGCCACCGTTCTTTTACATCATTTTCTATCAACGCGATCGCATGGATGAGTTTCGCATTTACCATCCCTATAGCGACGGCCCGGAAAAGCTCATCACGGCGGTCGTTGGCCCTACCCGGCAGGACGCTTTAAAAATACTCACCGATGACGCTGGGAAGGACGTGGCGCGGGAAACTCTCAGCCTGCTTCCGGATGAACCGGTTGATTTCACCAGCGGCACCATCAGCCTTGCCTCGGACGTAATGCTTGGAATCATTCACGATCTGCCCAATAACCCGCTCTCGAAAGATGAGCTTAACAATCACCGGCGGATTCTTGAGGACGTTACGACGCGGGTCGTGCTGGGGGACGAGTTCCTGGATGTTCTCACCGTGCCTCTGCGCGATCCCAACGGAAATACAAACCTGCATTACCTGCTACGGCTGAAGAAACCCGAGAATTTTACCTTGGGTCAGTCCGGGACGGGAGGCTATTACTATTCGATACTGCTTTCGGTCAAAGTGAAGACCGCGGACGGCAAGCTCATTTTTTCCGACGACAAGAAAATTTCGAAGCCAGTCTCCTCGGCGGAGTTCGATGAGGTCAAAGGGAAGATCTTCGGATACGAGGGTTTCCTGCCACTTCCTCCCGGCAAGTACAAGGTGGATTTTGAACTGGCAAACCGATTAAGCAAGGTGGGGTATCGTCGCGCGATCGAGGTCGTGATTCCGGCGCTTTCGGCCAAAGCTCTGCAGGTTTCAAATATTGTCCCCTTCGTCAATGCACGAACCATCGACCAGCGCTCGGATAACACACGACCTTTCACCGGGGCGGGCGTGAAGTTTGTTCCCCGGGCCGGCGACGAACTGGAGCTCACCCAAGGTGAGCCTTTGAGATTTTTCTACCAGGTGTGGGCACCCCTCCTCCTAAAACCTGCCAGCTCAGGAAATGGCAAATCGATCGAGGTTGAGTACGTCTATGGCCGGCTGGAAGCGCAGGATACGAAAACCATCTTGGACCACCTTCCGCTCGAGCAACTGGATAAGGCCGGTTCGGTCATCAACGGCAAGCAGATTCTCACCGGCGACCTGGAACCCGGTCACTATCGTCTCGTGATGACCCTGCGGGATCCAGAAAGCCAAACCAAAGCTTACGGCTCTCTCAACTTCAGTGTCACGATGACAAGAACCTCTACGCCATCGTGGGATGTGGCGGCCGACGACAACGGAGCCTCTGGAGAGCAGGAGTGGCAGCGAGCGTCATGTTACTTGGCCGAGGGTGAGAAGGCTCAAGCGACTGATTGGTTTCGCTCAGCCTATGCCAGGGATCCGGCGAACGAGCGCTTTCGCGATAAGCTCATCGAGGTTTATTTCGAGCAACAGGAATTCGCCCGGGTGGCGGAGATTTATGGCGGCAACAAGTCAAGCGATCCTACCGACGAACAGACCATCATCCGAGTCGCGGAGAGCTTTTCGAAGCTAGGAAACCTGCCGAAGTCCGTCGGTGTCATGGAGTCGGCGACTGCCCTCAACCCCAAGAGCGCTGCTCTCGAACTTGCGCTATCGGAGTACTACCTGAAATCGGGGAACCGCGAAAAAGCCGCTGCCGCCGAGCAGCGGGGAAAACAGCTGATGGCCGCTGCCCAGCGCTCGAACCAGACTACCCTTCCATAACACGTACCGCTCCGCCGGCATAATATGAAAATCTGGATATGGGGGAAAGCGCCAGATCGGTTATTCCCTTTAGTTTATTAGCTTTACATCCATACAGTGGTGTGGTACAAAACGTGCCAATCAGTGGCGTGTGTTGTGTTCTCATTAAGTCTTGGGGCGTTTTGTTTCACACCTCGTTGCTCGTGTACAACTTCCCAGTTTCCTTAGGAGTGCTTATGACAGTTCGTCGCATGACGCTTTCCGCAGCCGTACTCTTGATAAGTGTGAGTCTGTTTGGCCAGGAATCCACTGTGAAGGGCAGCCTGGGTGGAACAGTTTTTGATTCTTCCGGCGCGGTCGTGGCTGGCGCGAAGGTTTCGACGGTCGGTCCCATTGGGAACAAGATGACGACGTCCGATGGCGAGGGCCGCTTTGAGTTCGATCTTCTGACGCCGGGTTTTTACTCGGTCAAGGTCGCGGCATCAGGCTTCAAGGGAACTGAGGTGAAGCAAATTGAAGTGTTCGTGAACCGGACCTCCGCAATCCGCGTGAGTCTCGAGCCAGGCGGCGCGGCAGAAGTGGTTGAAGTCACCGCCGAGTCGGCCGGTGTCGACGAGGGCTCGACCAAACTCGAGACCAGCTTGAACGACACCTTCTACTCGCAGATACCTGTTTCGCGCAACGTCACCGGCTTGTTTTATGCGGCTGCGGGCGTGAACGATGGCGGCGGCACCGGGACGGCGAACCCGTCGATTGGTGGAAGCAGCGGACTCGAGAACCAGTACGTTGCCGATGGCGTGAATATCACGGACGGCAGCTTTGGCGGCATCGGCGTCTTCTCGAGAAACTATGGCTCGCTCTCGACCGGAATCAATCTGACCTTTGTGAAAGAAGTCGACGTGAAGAGCGGCGGTCTCGAATCGCAGTACGGCAAGGCCGACGGCGGAGTCATACAGATCGTCACCAAGTCGGGCAGCAATGAATACCACGGCGGTATTAGCGGCTACCTCGGACCCCAGCAGTTTGAAGTGGAGCATCTGAACCCCGACAATTTTGGTCGAACCAACCAGCAGGGCGCCGCGATTCACCAGGGAGAATGGGACTTCGCGGGTGAGTTCGGCGGATATGTTCCGAAGCTAAAGAATCATCTCTTCTTTTTTGGTTCCTTCAACCCCGCCTGGAACCGGCTGTACGATCAGTTCGGCAATCTGCACGGCGTGAGTCCATTTGCGGTCCCCACCACCGCGGCCGTCCCGCAAATCAGCTACGACTACGATGCGAAACTGACGTTCAAACTCAGCGACAAGCACGTCATCGAAAGCTCTGTTTTCGGCGACCCGACGCGTGAAACCACCTCGGCTCCGAATGGTCCCGGAAGCTTGGCCCTGGCGACCATCAACAACACTGCCTACAGCAAGGTAGACAACGGAACACGGAACTGGGTGCTGCGCTATAACGGCACCCTCTCACCGACGTGGTTGGTGAATGCTTCATTGTCTTGGGGGCACAATTACTTGAATGAGACTCCGGGCTCAGCCGGCGTCTTTCAGATCACGGATAATACCGGCTCCCAATGCGAGGTCCCATCGGTGGATGCTGCCAATGCTGGCGCGGCATGCCCGGCTCTGACCGCGTCGAACGGAAACATTGGCTACCTGGGCACGCAACTCACTGGAATTTACAACCACCAGGGTCTGGGGTATTACGAAAACACGGCGGGCGACAACTGGAAAACAGCTTTCGGCACGCAGAAGGTTTTCCATCTTCTCAAGTCAGAGAACACCTTGAGTCTCGGCTATAACTACGAGCGGAATACCTACCAAGGAAATCGTCAGGCCTCTGGCGGCGGTTATGCAGTGCCCCCGGGTTTGGCCGGCGAATCGGGCCTCCCGAGCGGCCTTATTGATACCGCCAACTCTTTCGAGATTGACGCGGCCAGCGCATTCGGTATTCCTACCGGCGTTGTGGAGAACGTGCCGGGGCAAGGTCCGCTGGAAGTCATTCTCCTGCAGGACCGAGGGTTTTTCAGTACGCCCAACTTCGACACCCACGGTCGCTACCACGCCGCCTACGGCAACGATTCCGTGGCCCTCGGCCGTCATTTAATTGTCAATGCCGGCATGCGCTGGGAGCAGCAAACGCTGATCGGATCGAAGTATGACAATCCGCTGGCAAATAACGCGCCCACGCAGATCCATTACACATTCACCGATAACTGGTCTCCGAATCTTGGCGTATCGATCGACCCGATTGGCAATCGAAAGACTAAGATTTACGCCAATTATGGTCGCTACGGTTACTCCATTCCCTTAGACATGGCGATCCGCTCTCTGAGCAACGAAGAGGATGCCGAGTTTGCCTTCTGGCAGCCGCCTTACATCGATCCGACGGGCGCTCCTTGCGAAGCCACTACCAATCCATGCACGCTGGCTCAAAGCGCAAGTGGCGTAATCACGCCGGTGTTTGATGATGCTCACTCGCTCACTCCTTACGGCTATACCTCCCTGCAATCTGGAGAGGCGATCGCGCCCGGCACGAAGGAAATGTACATCGAGGAGTACATTTTCGGAGCGGAACACCAGTTGCCCTTCGGAATTGTCGGCAGCGTTCGCTATCAACAACGCCGCCTCCGCAGAATTGTTGAGGATCAGTCCGGCGTTTCACCCGAGGCTGCGCTGTTGGGAGAAGTTCAGCAGTTTGTGATCGGTAACCCATCGGCAACCAGCGATTATTTTACTAACACCAATGAGTCGGTCTATCCGGTCGGAGGGCTCCCGGCATCCTGCAACGGACATTTCCCTGGCGGGCAGCCTGCCGGCGGAACGATCAACAATCCCTACGTTCCGACACAGGCGCTGGCTGACATCTGCATCAACAATCCGCTCACTGCGGGTGATCCTGGGCCGGATGGCATCCCCGATGGTCAGGCCAATGCCGTGCGCACCTACAAGGGCGTTGAGGTTGAACTCAGCAAGAGCTACAGCCACGGCTGGCAATGGCGTACGAATTATCGCTGGTCGACTCTGGCGGGTAACTACGAAGGAGCCTTCCGCAACGATAACGGCCAGGCTGACCCGAGCATCAGTTCGCTATTCGACTTTACGCCTGGAAAGCTGGGCCTCCTCGGAAATCAGTTTGGCATCGGCTTCCTGAACACCGATCGCAGGCACATTTTCAACAACTTCCTCAGCTACACCTTTCCTTCGGGGTTCCTGAAGAACTTCACTGTGGGTACCAGCGTACGCATTGAAAGTGGAGTTCCGCTCAGTGACCTGAGGGCGCATCCCGTTTACCAGAACGCGGGCGAAGTACCAGTCGGCGGACGTGGAGCCCTCGGACGCACGCCCACCAATGGCGAGGGCGATTTGCATACGGAATACAAGATCAAGGTTGGCGAAAAAGCGGCCTTACAGTTCGGCGCCGACCTGTTCAATCTCGCCAACCAGAAAACTCAACTGAGGGAAGACGAGTTCCAGGATGCATCCTTGGGAACTCCCAATGTTGACTTCAAGAAACCGGTAGGCAGCGGAATTCTCGGAGTTCCGCCCGCCTTCCAACGTCCGTTCAATGCGCGTTTGTTCGCGAAGTGGGTATTCTGATCCACGCTTCTTTGTTCTTTGTTTTTGGCGGAATGGGAGGGCGGATCCAATCGCCCTCCTTTTCGTTTCTGGAGGCAAGGTCCTAGCCTACAAGAGGGTCCGATGAAATCTCCCAGCTTGTTTCGTGTGGCTTTCCTTGGAGTCCTTTGCCTCGCATCTTTGCCGAGCACGGCGCAGAGATCCGGGGCTACATTGCGCACTGAAATTCGCGGCACCGTCCGCGATGCGGTCACCCATCAGGGGCTAGCCCACGTGGTGGCCATGATCGAATCGACGAGTTCAGGTTACGCGGGCCAGGCAGAGACAGATTCATCAGGGAAGTTTGAGTTGCAAGGGCTGGACAGCACTCAGTACTCGGTCAGAGTTAACTTTCCCGGATACTACGAGGCCACGCAAACCGTCGATCTGACCACCAATCCCATGGCTTACCTGACCTTCGAGATGCGTCCCAGGCCGGGGACGGCCCCTCCGCCTTTGGCTCCTGGCGGGCCTGGCAGTGTCCTCGATGCGCGACTTGCTTCGGTTCCAGAAAAGGCGCGCAAAGAGTTCCTGAAGGCGCGCGAGCTCTGGCAGCAAGGCAAAGACCCGCAAGAATGTGCCGATCACCTCAACAAAGCCGTCAAGTCTGATGATCGGTTCGCCGACGCATATGTCCTGCTAGGCTCGGTTTACATTCAGCAGAACAAAGCGGCGGAGGCAAAATCCGCCCTGGACCGGGCCATTGCGATTGATCCCAAACTGCCGGATGCCCGATTTACGCTGGGAAGCCTCGAAAATCGTCAGAAAGATTATGAGAACGCCCAGAGAAACCTGACCGAAGGCCTGAAACTGGACGACGGGTCGGCGGCAGGGCACTTCGAGTTGGCCAAGACCTACTGGGCGATCGGACGATTGCCGGATGCGGAATCCCAGGCACAAAGGGCTGTCGCTCTTTTGCCGACGATGGCGCCGGCGCATGTGCTTCTAGGAAACATCGCCTTGCGGAAACGCCAGAACGAGGTCGCGCGCGCCGAATTCATGGAGTACTTACGACTGGACCCGCAGGGACCGATGTCCGGGCCGGTGAAAGAGATGATTGGAAAGATCGAGCAGGCTTCGAAGCCGCCCGAGGCTCAGAAATAGAAGCAGTCGGCTGGCCAAGCGCCCCGGCGGGCCGCCATCCGGAAGCGTCGGTGCAAATCATCGTCGGTGCAAATCATCCGCGAGCCGGCGGACGCCCCCGTGAGGCAACATCTGCTATTATGATTGGCCGGTGAGGTCATCATGCCCCAATATGTGATCGAGCGCGAAATCCCGGGCGCGGGTAATTTGTCGGATGCCGAACTGCAGGCAGTTGCCAGGAAGTCGGTGGGGGTTCTGAAGGAGATGGGTCCGGAAATCAGGTGGCTTCACAGTTACGTGACCGGCGACAAAGTTTACTGTGTCTACCTTGCTCCCGACGAGGAAACGGTTCGCGAACACGCCCGCCGGGGCGGGTTTCCGGCCAATCGCGTCTCGGCGGTGCGGCGACTGATCGATCCCAACACCGCAGATTGATTTTAAGCAGAATGGCGGGGCGGATGCGATTCCGCCGGTAGGTTAAGCGCCTCCTGAACCGCCTCGTCGAGCGGCATCGCCCAGCCTTCCATCCATGCCCTCAGCCCGGCCGCGCTGCCGAGGGTCCGGCGGGCAAACTCCAGGGCCTTCTCCAGCCTCGATTGCTCGGCCGGGGTCAGCGGTGCGCCTAATCGTTGGCGAAGTGCGGCGGCGGCCCCTGCGATGCGGAGCGATTGCGCGGGGTTCGCTTGTGCTGCCGCGCTCAATGCGAGACATTCGAGAGTTCTTGCGATGCCGCGTCTGTGACCGAGCTCCTGAAACCTGCTGATACTCTCGCCATAGAGGCGGCGCGCCTCGTCGTCGTTGCCTTGATCGCAGCTGAGACGGGCTAAGTCGGAGAGGACGCTGGCAACTCCCCAACCGTCCTGCAATTCGCGAAACGCGGCCAGACTCTGTTCGCAAAACGAACGCGCGGCAGGGAAGTCAGCCTTCTCCCGAGCCACATCAGCCAGGTAGTTGAGCGTCCAGGCCACGCCCGTACCATCTCCCGTCTGACGGAACATCGTCACGCACTCCTCATAGAGCGAGAATGCCCGCGAATACTCGCCCTGAAATTTCATCACGCTGGCGAGGTTGCTCAGGCTGCGGGCGATCGCGGCGGAATCACCCAGATCCTTCCAGATCGCGACGCATCGCTCAAACAGCAAGGACGCAGCGGCGAGGTCGCCATGATCACGAGCGTTGACCGCCAGCGCATTCAGCGCGACGGCAACGCCGCGGCTATCGTTCAGCTGAACACTGGTGTCAAGACTTTCTTCGAACGATTTCCGGGCCGAGTCATAATCGCCTTGCTCGCCGGCCAGAACCGCGACGGCGAACAGCAGCCGGGCGCGCAGCTTCGGACGCTCCTGCGCTCCGTCCAACGCCAGCAGTCTGGTGATCGCCTGACGGCCCTCGGCAAAATGCTCGCGCGTCTCCCAGAAGCGAAACAGCGCAGCGCCGAGGCGCAGACCCCAGGCGGCGTCCCCAACCTGAATCAGGTAATTGAGCGCCGTGCGGAGGTTGTCGTGTTCGAGCTCAAAACGGTCGAGCCACTCGGGGTGGGCGACCGCGTCCTCGGCGCCTTCTTCGGCAAGGACGAGATAATAAGCTGCGTGGGCACGACGGGTGGCAGGTTCATCGGCACTCTCGGCAAGGCGTTCGCGAGCATACTCGCGGATGGTGGAAAGCATAAGGAAACGCGGCTCGGTTTCGAGCTGCTCCACATGCTGCGCCAGGCTCTTGTCGACCATGGACGCCATGCCATCGAGAGCTTCGAGTCCCAAGTCGCCCTTGGTGTCGCACACCGCCTCCACGGCTTCGAGGGTGCAGCCGCCCGTAAACACCGAAAGCCTGCGGAACAAGGTCTGTTCGGCAACGTTCAGAAGGCTGTGACTCCAGTCGACCGTGCTGCGCAAGGTCTGCTGCCGGGTCGGAAGATCGCGGGCGCCACCGGTCAACAGGTTGAGACAGTTTTCGAGGCGGGTCAGCATGGCGGAGGGCGACAGCAGTTTGATGCGCGCCGCCGCAAGTTCGAGAGCGAGCGGCAGGCCGTCGAGTCGAGCGCAAATGGCCGCCACCGCGGGTGCGTTTTCTTTGGTCAGCGCGAACTCGGGCTTCACGGCCTGGGCGCGTTCCACAAAGAGTGCGATCGCCGGAAGGCGGGAAAGCGTTTCCACCGGCGGAATGAATTTAAGATCGGGCAGAGCCAGCGGGGGCACGGGAAATTCATGCTCTCCGTAGACATGAAGCGGCGACTGGCTGGTTACGACAACCTTGAGCTTCGGGCCGGCCGTGAGCAGCTGCGCGATCACCGGCGCGGCTGTCACCAGGTGCTCGAAGTTGTCGAGCAACAAAAGCGTCGGCTGATCCAGCCCGCCCAGGTACTCCTTCAAGTTCTCCTCGGGCGATTGGCCACCGGTTTCGCGCACCCCTGCGGCTTGCGCGATCGTCGAAGCGATCAGTCCCCGATCGCTGACCGCCGATAGCCCGACGAAGCAAACCCCACCCGGAAATTCCCCGGCCATTTCCTCCGCCACCTGCATGGCGAGTCGCGTCTTTCCGATCCCGCCGGGACCGGTCAGAGTTACCAGGCGAACGTCCGTACGGCTCAGAAGCTCTCCTAGCGCAGCTGCTTCATGCTCCCGCCCGATAAAGGCGGTGCGCTGGACGGGAAGATTGTTGGGGCGAGCCTCCGCAGGACGGACCGGCACATCGGCAATCCGGTCGCGCACGGCGGCAAGGTCGCTCGCCAAATCGCGGGTGGAGGCGTAACGCTGTCTCGGATCCTTAGCCAGGCAGCGCTCCAATATCCAGACAAACGGCGCGGGAGCCTGAATCATCCTGGCGCCGAATCGCTCCGGCTCATCGCGAAGAATCGCGGCCATGGTCTCGGCATGGGTCTTCTTCTGGAAAGCCGAGACGCCGGTGACCATTTCGTAGAGCACCGACGCCAGCGAGAACTGATCGGAGCGATAATCAACTTCGCCACCGGTCGCCTGCTCGGGCGACATGTAGCCGACGGTGCCCATCACCGCTCCCGCCTCGGTCATGCGGGTGGGAGCGTCCTCGCCCGGAGCAACCTTGACCTCCACCAGCTTGGCTAGACCGAAATCCAGAACCTTGGCGATACCTTCGCCCGATACCATCAGGTTCTCCGGCTTCAAGTCGCGGTGGACAATGCCAACCTCGTGGGCTTTGGCCAGAGCGTCGGCAATCTGCACCGCGATCGCGACCGCCCTGCGAAAGGGAATGGGGCCGGAAGCAAGCAGTCCACGCACCGTCTCCCCATTCACAAGTTCCATGGCAATGTAGCTGGTGCCGTTCACCTGCCCGAGTTCGTAGATGGTGACAATGTTCGGATGATTGAGTGCGCAGGCGGAACGGGCTTCGCGCTCAAAACGCGATAAGACTTCCGGTTCAGAACCGCGGCCGAGCGAAATCGTCTTGATTGCGACCTCACGGTCGAGGTGGGTATCTTTGGCGCGATAAACCTCGCCCATGCCCCCAGCGCCCAGCCGCTGAAGAATTTCAAACCTCCCGAATCGCGTGCCCGGCGAGAGGATCGACGACGGTGAGTCAGGTGTGGGAGGCGGGTTCATAAACCTCAGAGGGCATAGCTCTCGGCATACTGCACGCCAGCGCGCAATCTCGATTCAATTTGAAAGTCGCTTGTCCCAACAGGCCGGCGCCAGCATCCCCGGATTGCATTTATAATACCCCAGCTTTCCCGAGGAGACTCATGGATATTCGATCGCTGCAGCGCCCGCTGAAAGAACGATACCGCGAAGACCCGGCCAGTTCCCGAATCACGCTCATCGCGCATGGAGCGCAGACGGACGCTCCGATCGCCTGCTCGGTGGACCTGGGACGGGCAATTTACAACGCGCAAGCCCACCCGGGAGTTGGCGGCGCCGGTAGCGGCGCCTGCTCCGGAGACCTGCTGTTGGGCGCGTTGGCGGCCTGCGCCCAGATCACCTGCCAAATGGTCGCCGCCGCCATGGGAATCCCTACGGCGGGTATCGACGTCAGGGTCGAGGGTGATCTCGATCTGCAAGGGACTCTGGGAATATCGAAGGAGACGCCGGTCGGATTTCAGAGCATCCGGGTCATCTTCGATGTCCGCGCGCCCGAGGCAACCGAGGAACAGGTAAAAGCCTTGCGGGCCAAGACGGAACAGTACTGCGTGGTGATGCAAACCTTGCAGCACCCGCCGAGGATTGAAAACAAATGGCAGTCGTGATGGTCACGAGTTCAAAGCAGGTGCGCGAGGGAGTGCGGGCCGAATTGGCGTTTCCCGTAACCTCAGCTTGACCAACTCTCGTCTCTCACCTTTCAAAGAACCCGTCCACAACTCTGGCTCTGCGCCGCGATCGCCGTTTGAAAAATCCGCCCCAGCTGCTGCTGGCCTTTTTCCCCGAAGAACAACCAACGCCCCCCCCGGGTTTTGCAGCGATTGACTGAGTCACTCCATATCGGGTTGAGGGTTGACGACCATGCGAGAACGATCTGGACAACGCCCTCAAGCAGCTACTGAGCCAGGTCATCGCGTCGTAGGAGTGCTAATTGAGCTCCCTGACCCATATATTGCGGAAGCTGATCGGCTCGCTGCGATCGCCGTGTGCCTGCAGCTTGATCGGTGCCGAGTCGTACTTCTTGTAGGACGGTTGGCCGATGTATAACGTCTCGCCCTTCAACTCGAAGTGATTCTGCACCACGAGGCCATTCAAGAAAACCGTCACATATGCCGGAGTTTTCAACGATCCCTCAGCGTTGAACGTTGGCGCGGTCCATACCACATCGTAGGTCTGCCACTTTCCGGGCTTGCGATTCGGGTTCACCAACGGGATGGCTTGCTTGTAGATGCTTCCCGCCTGGCCGTTGACGTACGTCGGGTTGTTGTACGAATCGAGGATCTGCAGCTCATATCCGGCGTCGCCGGGCCCGGTGGAGGCCAGAAACACGCCGCTGTTGCCGCGTGCCTGACCATTTCCGGTAATGTTCTCCGGAATCTTCCACTCGATGTGCAGCTGGTAGTTCCTGAAGGCTCTCCTGGTTTCAATGTTTCCGCCGGCCTTGTTCACCGTAAGTACGCCGTCAGCGACGATCCATCGGGCCGGCGACTTGTCCCGACTCGACACCCACTCGTCGAGGTTCTTCCCGTCGAAAAGCACAATTGCATCTGAGGGAGGCGCCGCGTCGGTGGCGCCCGGCGCCACCACTTTGGGCACCGGTTCCCACACTTCCGTGTCTTCAGGTCTCGGCGTGGCAGCCGCAGCCGTTTGCATTAGCGCCCGAACTCTTTGGGCTCCCGTGCCGGGGGGCGAGGAGAGGTGTTGTGCAGGAAGGGGAGTGGCCAGAGCACTCAGAGTCGCGAATACAAGGAGTCTCGAAAGTTGAAGGCCGATGCCGGAGGAAGATAGTTGAACCGGAATTACCATGTAGCGTCTCCCTGCCTTCGAAAATGTTTTGCAAATCCGAGAATCGTAAGCTTAACATTCGGTCTCGAGGCATTGAAGAGTTCAAAGCATAGAGCTATCGGGAACCGCAGATAGCAGCCGGCTCGGTAAAATCGGTTTTATTGCGCGCAAGACAACGGGACACTTGAATGAACCGTCGAAGATTTCTCGTCACATCGGCCGCAACATCGATGCTATGCGCCTTCGATGGCAGCGCCTACTCTGGACTCGTAGAATCGCAGCCGGCCGCAGTGCCCGAAGAAGAACTGTCTCGGACGCTCAGGGAAAAGCTCCGGCGCGATCCCTTGAGACCGCAATTTCATTTGCTGCCAAAGGCGAACTGGATGAACGATCCCTGTGCGCCTCGATTCTTTCGCGGCCACTACCATATGTTTCTCCAATACAACCCAGGTGCAGCCATCTGGGGCGACATGCACTGGGCCCATGCGATCAGTCCCGACCTTATCCACTGGAAGCACATGCCGCTGGCATTGTCACCTACGCCAGGCTTCTATGACGCGTATGGTTGCTTCACGGGAAGCGTGTTGCCCGGGGGCGAGGCCGCGAGCATTCTCTATACCGGTGTGACGAAATCTTCGGTTGAGCTCGAAACCATTCGCGGCCAAGGATTGCGGGAGGTTCAGTGCCTTGCGACGTCCATGGATCCCGATCTGCGGACCTGGAAAAAACTGGACAAACCGGTGCTGGATGGTCCTCCACCAGGGTTGAAGGTCACAGGATTTCGGGATCCCTGCCCGTGGAAAGATGGCGACACGTGGTATCTGGGCTTGGGTTCAGGCTTCCACGAGGTTGGCGGCGCGGTGCTGCTCTATCGCTCGCCGGACGGACGCAATTGGACCTATCTCCATCCCCTTGCGCAAGGGAGCAATCCCGCCGATACCGGCGAAATGTGGGAGTGCCCGGACTTCTTCCCGCTTAAGGATAAGCATGTCCTGCTCTACTCCGCCAAGCGCAGGGTTCACTGGGAGGTAGGCACGTTTGATCGGCGTGAACTCGTGTTCCACTCCGAGACCCGAGGACTGGTGGATCACGGATCGTACTATGCGGCCAAGAGCATGGTGGACGCCAAGGGCAGGCGAATCTTGTGGGGATGGGTGGAGGAAACCCGTTCCCCTGCGGAGTGCGAAGTTGCTGGGTGGGCCGGAGCCATGGCGCTCCCACGCGTGCCTACACTGGGGACGGATAATGAGCTTCGGATGGAAGTGCTGCCGGAGTTGCAGTCGCTGCGTAATAATGTTCAGACTTTGCAGGAAGCGCGCAGCTCTGGAACGGTCGGCGCCGCTCTTACAAGAATGCCAATTCAAAATCGTGCCGGTGAGATCGTCTGCACGTTCAGAGCGGGAGAGAGCGCATTCGGACTCGAACTGAGGGCTGGCGGCCAAGCAGCGCCGCTGTTTGCAGTAAAGTACGGCGGCGCGAAGGACAAGCCTTCCGTCACCATCGATGACAAGACCTTACCGCTCTCTCCGGATCGAGACGGAATTTCTACTCTCAATTTGTGGATGGATGGCTCGGTCATCGAGACTTTCTTCGACAACAAGGAAGCGATGACCGTGCGCTGTTACGCGCCCTCGTCAGGCAATGTACATCTTGCCTGGACCGGGGACACCAATGCACTGAACGGTGTCAGCGTCTCTGGTGTAAAGTTCATTTCAAATGACCGTCTGACCAGCTGAGCAAGATCGCATCGAAGTGCAGGGGTAGGTCGTCCGATTATCCGGATGACAATCTCCATTTTCCCTTGTGGCTGCGGAGAATAATCGGTTCTTGCGCGATGACCGAGTCGATTGGAGACTACCCCGTCTGCGAGAACTGGACACGCTTGCCCACTCGCGGCGATAGCAGAATCGCCAACTGTGGATAGGTGTGCCCCTTTTGAAGAAGCCCATGTATGCTCTACCGCTTGATCTGAACGAAAGTTGGTCGGCGATATTTCCTGTAGGCGCAAAATAGTTGGATATCAGGGTTAAGGGGAAGTGTTGCTTCGACATGGACGAAGGACGCGAACGGTGTGCTCGGAATCATTGCTGGCTAGCCGGGGAGCGAGAGCAAATATGCTGCTAAGAGAGTACGACAAGTCCGCTGTTGAGCTGACAGACGACCACGAAAAGGAGAAGCACAAATACGAACGAGACTTATCTCGTCCAGAGTGGCGCGGTTGGGACACGCCGGGGCTTGGCGACGACAATCCACGCACTTGGGGAGATCGATCAGACGATCCAGAATATTCTCCGGCACGCAAACGTTAAAGGAGCGCAGCAGTGCTATATTAAATCCGTGCCCGTGAACAGCAAAAAAGCGATGCAGAAGTTTGGTCGGGTGTACGAAACCAAGGTGCTGAAAGCATGATTTGAGTATGGTTTGAGTATTGACCGGAGTCGCGAATGTTCGTAAGTGGCGCAATCAATAAAGTTTGGGCGCGTAGCTCAGGTGGTAGAGCAATGCCCTTTTAAGGCATGGGTCGCAGGTTCGAATCCTGCCGCGCTCACCAAGATTTCAAAGTAGTTAGTGAATTTCGGCAGGGCCGATTTCGGCTGCTGTGCCAGAAATCGAACCTCAAATTCCCCTTCGCGTTCGCTTCTAATCGGGGGGCGATACGCTTTCAACCTCTTTTAGCACGCGGCTCCGCAAGCCCTCGGGCAGAGGCGCAAAATTGAGATCACGGGCCATTTTCTGCCCTTCGGTCTCGGCCCACTTCAGGAAAGCCACTAGCTTTTGTGTCTTAGTCGCATCCCGTGGATTCTGGTAGACCAGCAACCAGGTCACGCCCGCGATTGGGTACGAAGCAGCCCCCGGGGCGTTGACGATCGAGAGGCGAAAATCAGCAGGGATCGTCGCAGTCGCTACAGCTGCCGTGATCGAATCGGTGGAAGCTGTGATGTAGGAACCGGACGCGTTCTTTATTTTTGCGTAGGTCAATTGATTCTGAATGGCATAAAGCAGTTCCACGTACCCGAGGGCGCCTGGCGTCTTCTTGATATAAGTAGATACTGCATCGTTCCCGCTCAAGCCCACCCCGATAGGCCAGTTTACGGAGAGATACCGGCCCACCTTCAGCTTCCATTTCGGGCTGACCGCGCGAAGGTAATCGGTGAAGATATAACTCGTGCCCGAACTATCGGAGCGATGCACAACCGTGATGTCCTCGTCGGGCAGCTTGATTGCCGGGTTCTGCTGTGCGATGGCGGCATCGTTCCAATGAGTGATCTGCCCCAGATAAATAGCCGCTAGCGTGGGGCCATCGAGGCGCAGTTCCCTCACTCCGTGCAGGTTGTAAGTGATGACGTCGGCGCCGCCCACGGTGGGCACATGCAATATCTTGCCGGGCGCGTTGGCCAGCGCCTCATTGCTCATCGGTGCATCGGTGGCGGCGAAATCTATGGCCTGCTCCAATATGAGTTCTTGCCCGCGGCCCGATCCCACGCCTTGAAAGTTGAAGTGCACCGTCGGGTCAATCAGGCTGTAGGCGGCGAACCACTTCGCATAAAGCGGAGACGGAAAAGTGGCTCCCGCGCCGTTGAGCGCAACTTGAGGCGCGTCCGCGGCCCACACCTGCAATCCCAAAAAAACGCGAACGGCAACGACCACCGCAATACGCACCAACACGAGTCGAGGATTCACGCGCTGACTCCATTTAGAAATATCGGAAATAATAGTAGGCAAACACCACCAGCGTTATCATCGGATATATGATTCTTGCCGCTATGTCGAAGCGCACCGCCAAATCGCTATTCTTTCGCGCGTGCAGCTTCTCCGTGATCAATCCGGCAATCACGCAGTAAAGACAAAGTCCGAAGAACGAGTAGAAACCGTATTCGATCGCGGTGGTGTATCCCACATCGGTAAGCAGCGAGTTGATGGCCGTCAGCAGAACCGCGCTGGCCAGCATGGCGCTGATAGCGATGGTGAGACGTTCCTTGGTCAAGCTAACCGGGAAATAAAGCGTTACATAGACAACCAACACCAACAGCAGCAGCGGCAGCAGCGTCTTGAACAGGAATACAAGAGTCTTGCGTTTGACCCCAATCACCACGTTGAACCCCGAAAATTGTGTCTCGTAATTGCTGTGAAAGGCGCCGGGCTGGCCTCGCGTGGAATGCGACGTAAGGGTATCGGATTCGTGCAGAACATGCGTGAAATCCCAATTCGAAAGCGGGCGAAGTTGCGACACTCCTCCGTCCGGCCGCGGCAACCTCAGGCCGAACGTGTCGATGGCATAAATAACCTGTTCGCGCGTCATGTGCGGATTGGTCAGCCGAATAATGAGCGCCTGCGCGTCGAAGGGATAATCGTGAAAGTCGTAGGTGGTCCGAAAATCGCCCCGCACCCGGTATAAGGCGTAATGCAGCCCGTTAATCTGCTGCTGCAGCAGCGGACTCTTGGCATCGTAGGGAGATTTCTCGGTCGCGGCATTGAGGTCCACGTCCCTTACCGCATCGTCCCCCGCATAGCGGAACCAGAGATAAAAATCAGCCGTGAATGTGCCCTTGCTGGTGTCAACCCGGCTGACTTGATTGATGTCAATCCCTGTGTAAACCACCCGCTGTAGCCAATAAAATGTCTGCAGGATGCGAATCACCCGGCCCGCGGCCAATTCGGCATCCAGGTCGATCAACGCAGGATTTGGAACAGCCTCAAGCTGAACCGGGGCGGAAACGAATCGGTCCTCCACGCATCGGCCGATGCGCACGGCTTGCTTCAGGGATTGCGTATCGTCAAAATAAAGCGGTCCCGTCAGCCCAGTGATCGCGTGCGCCGCATTGTCCTGCGCGCCCAGCCAACTCCTGATCCTTTGCCGATCATCGTCCCGGTTACTTTCGGTTAATTGAGCTCCGCCCTGACGCAGCGCTTCCGCGATGAGGAGGGCCGCCTCATAGTGCTTGGCCGCGCCCTCATCCGGCTGGCTGTGGTAAGCGCGATAAAAACGGTCACTAAAGGACAGCGCCCGTTCCGACGAACTGTCGTAAATAATAGGAGAGGCGATGTAAGTATTATTGGTGAAAAAGCCAGGCTCTCGTTTTTCCTCAGGCTCCGCCATGAACAGCCGGGGAAAGTCGTTTCTCAACGCGCTCCCCCCTAGGATCACCGGGTTCACTCCCGTGCGCCGCAGCCGGATCAGCGCGTCCTTGGCGGCGCTATAAGGCGAGATAGCCAGAATAACGATGCCTCCTTGTCCTTGGGCAATATCGTCTGAAACCTGGTCCATCAGGGCGGCGTGCGCCTTGTCCGTTGCATAAAGGTTCCAGGCCCAGTGCTTATCCAGTGTGCCGCCTTCCTCAACGAATTCGTCGTCAAAGGCGGCGGCCAGCGATTTGCCGTAAACTTCGTCGCTGTAGAGCACGCTGGCATAGTTCGCCCCGAGAACCTTCTTCGCGTAAGCCGCCATGGTATGGCCTTGCGACGAGGTATCGATGGTGACCCGGAAATAGTACGGGTTGTCGGCCGTTACAACAGGAGCGCTGGCGGCTGCCGTGATCGCTGGAATACGTGCGGCCTTGTATATCTGGCCCGGCCCCACTGAAGTCGCGCTGGTCGAGTGGCCAATGACGGCGACCGCCGGACTGGCAGCGATCTCTTTCGCCTTTTGTAACGCGACGTCGGGCTTGCCCTGGTCGTCATAAGCCACCACCCGCAGGGGATGCCCGCGGACGCCGCCTTGCCGGTTCACCTCATCAAGGCAAAACTCGACCGCGTTGAGAATCAGCTTTCCTTGTTCCGCCTGCGGCCCCGTGAACGGCATCGCGATGGCGATCTGGATGGGTGACAGTGGCCGGTGCTTGATCCAGTGCACGAACCAACCGGCGAACAGCACGATTACCGCCAAGCCGGCGAATGCCACAAAAAAGAAGACGTGTCGCTTGTTTCCGTAGAGTGTGGGTGGTGGCATGGAAGAGGCGTTTTCCCGTGTCATGGCATTTCGTTATAGGACAAAAGATTATTAAAACAAAGTTAAAAAACTGTGACATGGTCACGACCGGGCGACGAGCACCGTGATGCTTCCACCCCGATTCTGGGCTTGAGCATGAGTAAAGGCGGGAATCGTGCCGGGCCAGAAGTCCTATTGCGGCGACGCACCCAGAACTTGTGGGAGCAGCCTGTGGGGCGGTACTCAGCACAGTCCATGAGGCAGCTTCCTTCTTTTAGTGTTTGTGACTGTGCACAGGTTAGAGAAGAATAGAGCCTCTGATCTCGGATTTGAAGACCTCGTTCGGGAAGGGCAGAAGGCTGACAAGAAACCCAGTTCATTTAGTGTGAACCAGTTCCCCAACGAATTGTTCCGTATCCAGGGCCTCCACCCCCTTGGCGATTGCCGTCGTCAACACTTCTGAGCGAGACCTTTGATGGTAGTTTTGCGGAGCTGGACCCCGACAGCGGGCGCTAGTCATGCTAGAGGCGGCCTTGCGCCACTGACCTCTGTGGGTGTTTTGTGGAATCAGTCCCCTCCCTTCCTGGTCAGCCACCAATGTTCGATTTCCTCAAGGCTGCGTCCCTTGGTTTCGGGAACTGCCCTGGTGACAAACAAGCTGGCTGCGATGCAGATCACAGCATAAACGAGGAACGCTCCGGGCGCGGTCAGTAGTCTTACCAGAGACAAGAAGGTGAGCGTAACCAGCAGCGTGCCACACCAAAGGAATACGGTCGCGATCGCCATGGCGCGTCCCCGAATTCGGGTCGGGCAGATCTCTGACATCAGGACCCAGGTTCCGGTACCAATGCCGATGGCGAAACAGGCGACGTAGAACAGCACTCCCAGCAGAACTGCAATCGCCGGCGCCTGGACACGAATCGCCGCCGCTACCCCTATCAGAGAAACCGCCATGCCGCTGAATGCCGATACCATCAACGGCTTCCGGCCCACGCGGTCGATCAAGTACATTCCGATAAACGTGGCGACGAAGTTGATCCCGCCGATCATGACATTCGCCCACAACGCCGTGCTCGCGGTCTGCTTCGGTACGTGTTCCAGGAAAACCAGCGAGCCGTAATAAATGATGGTGTTGATTCCGGTGAACTGGCTGAACAAGGCAATCAGAATTGCGACCATCAGAGGCTTGCGAAACGCCGGATCGAGAATCTCGCCGCCCTCCTCCGCAGCCGCCGAGCGAATCGCGGTGATTTCGACCCGGGCTGCGTCCCGGCCCTTGATGAGGGAAAGGAACTGCTCGGCCTCGCTCTCGCGGCCCTTTTGCACCAGCCATCGGGGACTTTCAGGAACAAACAGCAACGCCAGCAGGAACAGCCCGGAGGGTACGGCAGCCGAAGCGAACATCCAACGCCAGTTCGCGGGGCCGGCACCGGTGAGAGCGTAGTTCACGCTGTAGGAAAGCAGAATGCCGGAAACAATCGCCAGCTGGTTCACGCTCACTAACAGGCCGCGGATGCGCGGCGGTGAAATTTCCGCGATGTAAAGGGGCGAAAGCGTGGAAGCCAGCCCGATGGCGACTCCGCCTGCCAGGCGCGCCATGACAAACTCGATGATGTTGCGGGGAAGCGCCGTCGCGATCGAGGAGACGGTAAATAACGCGGCTGCCGCTAACAGCACCTTCTTTCTGCCGAACCGATCGCTGGTGAAGCCTGCCAGGCTCGCGCCGAAAACGCATCCCAAAAGTAGACTGCCCGCGGCGATTTCGGTCTGCGAATCGGTCAATGCAAACTGGTGCCTCAAGAAGACCAGGGCGCCGTTGATCACCGCCGTGTCGAAGCCGAATAGCAAGCCTCCGATCGCCGCGACTGCAACCGGCGTATACAGGTACCGGACCGATCCAGTCTGTTCGCGGGCGGTTTCCCGCATATTTGTCAGGCTCATCTCATCTCATCTTCCATATGGCCGCGGCGCAGAACGACGGTTGCTTATAACGATGGCTCGGTAACGAAAAAGACGAGCGCTGTTAAATGGTCAGCAACCGCTGTTGCAGAAATACCAAGCCCGCAGCGCCGGCCACTCCCCCGAAACCGACCGTGTCTTGCAGGATGATCGGTACTTTCCTCCCGAGCAGGATAGCGGTACGACGCGCGACTTCCTCTTGCAGAGGGCCGAGGAGTTGCGGCCCGGCGGCGGCGATGTTGCCACCCAGAATCACCAGTTCGGGATCGAACACGTGCAGGAAGCTCACCAGCGCCGCGGTGAGAGACTCGAAAGCGAGGTTCAGGACACGCCGTGCGCTCGGGTCACCTTCGGCTGCCGCCTGAAAGATAGACTCCGCGGTAGGCACGCGGCCAGCCTTGTCCAGCGATAGATTGGTGGGAGAGGCACGGTGGATATGGGCAAAGTAAGAGGACTCGATCGCGCGAGACGAGAAGCTGGTTTCAAGACATCCATAGTTTCCACAAATGCAGAGGCCACCGCGAAGGTCAACGGTCACGTGTCCCAAATGGCATGCGGCCCCTGAAGCGCCGCGCACAATCACGCCATCAATCAACGCTGCGGCGCCCACTCCGGTGCCCAAGGTTAGAAGAAGCACATTGCGTCGGCCTCGAGCCGATCCCCACAGCACCTCGCCCACCAACGCGGTGCGTGCGTCATTGTCGGCACAAACCGGCAGGCCATTCGCTTCCACCAGCTCGCGCAGCACACATCCTTCCATAAAATTGAGGTCGCCGGGCAACTGGTTCACACGTGTCGTGGCGGCATCAATCACACCCTTGCATCCGATGCCGATGCCGAGCACCGGAAGCGAAACCTGCTGGCGCACGGAGTGAACGAAATCCCGGAGGGCAGAAGCTGTGCGCGGTGATTTCTCTCGAAAACTGCTCAGCAGATCTCCCCGCAGTCCGACCAAAGCAGCCTTGATCGTGGTGGCGCCGATGTCGATGCCGATTGCAACCGCTGCGTCCGGAGACGGTGATTGAGTTTCGCTCACAGTGTTTCTGAATTATACTCACGTCGATCCTCGCGGGCTCTCGCGGAGTGACAGGAGTCAACCTAACTTGCCGAACAAGACTCTCGATCCGGTCAAGGGTTCGAAGCCGGCAGCGCTGGCTTTCTTCGACCAGGCGATCGTGCTGCTCGAAAAGTTGCGAAGCACACAGGCAGACGTCATCCAGAAAGCGGCCGAGCTGTGTGCTGACAGAATCTCCCGCGGCGGCCTGGTTTTTCTTTTCGGCAACGGCCACTCGCGCATGATGTGTGAAGAGATGACGCCGCGGCAGGGATGCTACGCGGGTTTCGTAGCTTTGGTGGAGCTGGCGCTCTCAAACCACGCGTCGATCGTCGGTACCAATGGCCTGCGCGCACCGCTCTACCTGGAGAATTACGAGGGGTATGCGGAGCAGATCCTGCGCAGTTTCCGCTTTGGCCCGGACGACGCCTTCATCGTGATTTCCACCAGCGGGATCCGCCCCGTGGTCGTTGAAATGGCAGCGGGAGCGCAACGACGCGGCCTGCCCGTCATCGCCATCGTCTCCCAGGCGCATTGCCAGCAAGCCCGGCCCGCCCATTCCTCGGGCAAAAAGCTCATCGACTGCGCCGATCTGATTATCGATAACCAGTGCCCGCCGGGAGACTGTCTCATCGAGTTGGAAGGTCTGGAGTGGCGTACGGGTCCGGTTTCGACGATCACCGGCGCCACCATCATTAACATGATCCGCTGTGCCACGGCCGAAGCGCTACTCCTGCGGGGATTCAAGCCCGTTCTGCTGCCCAGCCACCAATTCGTTGGAAGTGCCGGTGCAGCCGAGCAGTTGGAGACCTTTTACGAGGCCTATCGCAAGAGTCTCAAACACCTGTTCGAATAGGAAACACGTGAGAGAAGTTCTTCTGGTGACCGGGTCGTCCGGGATTGCGGCGGCAACTGCACGCTTGTGGGGCGGCCGGGATTGCGTGTTTGTAGTGGGCGTGAAAGAAGAAGAATGCCGAACGCTGGTCGCGGGGCTGCCCCATGCGGAGTTCAGCGTGGCCGACGTGCGCGACGAGGAAGGGGTGCGAAAAAGCGTCGCAGCCTGCATCGAGCGCTTCGGAAAAATCGATGCGCTCTTCAACGTCGCCGGAATCAGCGCGCGTTCATTGGGCGATGGTCCGCTCCACGAATGCTCAAGGGAAGCCTGGGACACAGTCATGGAGGTGAATGCCACGGGAACTTTTTTGATGTGCCGTGAAGTGCTGCGTGCTTGGACTCGGAATTCTCAGCGAGGCGCCATTCTCAACGCGGGCAGCGTTCTGGCACGGCACCCCGAGCGGAAACACTTCGCTACCGTGGCTTACGCCGCGACCAAGGGAGCCATCGAGGCGATGAGCCTTTCTGCGGCCGCCTTCTATGCGCCCGCCGGCATTCGCATCAACGTGATCGCCCCGGGATTGGTCCGGACACCGATGAGTGCGCGCGCCCAGAGCGATGCTCAACTGTTGGAATATCTGGCTCACAAACAACCCCTTGCACAAGGGGTACTGGAGGCCGAGGACATCGCAGAGACCGCGTGCTTTCTTCTCCGAAAGGAATCGAGATTCATCACCGGACAGGTAATCACCGTGGACGGAGGGTGGGCGGTGAGCGCATGACCCCAGCCAGACGAGTGACATCGGCCTCGGCCGCCACCATGATCCATATCCATGGCACGAGCGGTGAACCGCAGCGCCGGCCTTTGCGAACAACCGTAATCGGCAGCTACCCGTTTCCCGGATGGCTTGAGTTCGCCTCTGCACATCTTGATGAATTCGGCGAAGCCGATGTCGAGGAGATGCGGACCGACGCAGTGATCGCCGCCGTCCACGACCAACTCCACGCCGGTCTCGACGTGATCACCGACGGGGAGCAGACCCGGTACGACTTTAATTTGTCTTTTTACGGCAGGCTGGAAGGCATCCGTGCGACGCCATTCTCGGCGAGGCGCTTCGGTCCACCGGCTCACGATCAGCGCGGAAAATATCCGGTGACCGGAACGATTGTCTCTAACCATGGGCTGGGCGCGGTCGCCGAGTTCAAACTCTTGCAAAGTGTTGCGCCTGGCCAAGGACCTGTGCTCAAGGCCAGTGTTCCGGGTCCCTATACCCTCAGCGGCCGAATCGAGCCCGGCGGCGCCTATCCCAGCCGCTGGGAGGTGACCGATGCGTTGATTCCGATTGTTCGGACAGAGTTGGAGCAACTGGTCGACGCCGGGTGCCGGGAAATCACCCTCGACGAGCCTTCCATGAGCTGTTATGCGTACCGCGAGGACCCCAAACGCTTCGTGAAAATATTTGTGGAGACCGTCAAATCGGTGGTGGGCCGCTGCCGTCTCTCGACCCACCTTTGCTTCGGCAACTACAAGGGACGCGCGGTTGCTCCCCGCCGCTACGCCCCGCTGTTCCCGGCGTTCTTCGATCTTCCAGTGAACGAGATCCACCTCGAGATGGCGAGCCGCGAATTTGCGGAGATCGAACTGATTGCGGAAATCGCCAAGCAGAAGATCGATGTCGCGGTTGGCATTGTCGACGTAAAAAGCTACTTCATCGAAAGTCCCGCCGATGTGGCGGATCGCGTACGTCTCTGTCTCAAGTACGCGCCCGCTGAGCAGCTCTCTTTTGCTCCGGATTGCGGCCTTAGCCAAACCGCGCGCTGGGCAGCGAGGCAGAAGCTGATCAACATGGTGGAAGGCGTGGCCATTGTGCGCAAGGAGTTGGGACTCGCGTGATCCGGCCGCTGCAGTCGCACGCCGCCCTGCTCGCCGATATTCGAACCACCGCCCCGCCGGATGGCGGCTTCCGGCTCTGGTGGCTGGGGCAGAGCGGATTTCTGCTGCAATGGGAAGGCGTCCATGTATTGCTCGATCCTTATCTTTCCGATTCTCTGACCCGCAAATACAGTCAGACCGACAAGCCTCATGTGCGAATGACTGAGTTGGCCGTCGATCCCGCCGAACTCTCGTTCGTCGATATCGTGACCTCGTCGCATAACCATACCGATCATCTCGACGCGGAGACACTACGGCCAATCCTGGCCGGCAACCGATCTTTAAGGCTTCTGATACCGGAAGCCAATCGCGCTTTCGTCGCGGACCGTCTGAACATCGCGCCCGTCGTGCCGGTTGGGCTCGATGACGGCAACACGGTCGAACTCTTGGGCATTCGATTTTCCGGCATCGCAGCGGCGCATGAGGAGGTGGAGTACGACCGGGAGAAACACGTAAGAGCGCTGGGCTATGTTTTGCAGTTTGGCGGCTGGGCTCTCTACCACAGTGGCGACACACTGCGATATGAAGGTATGGCGGAGAAGTTGCGCACTTTGGCGGTCGATGTTGCTCTGCTTCCCATCAACGGCCGGGCGCCGGAGCGCCGCGTGGCCGGTAATTTGTCAGGAGCAGAAGCCGCGCAATTGGCCCACGACATCGGGGCGAAGCTTGTGATTCCGTGCCATTTCGACATGTTCGAGTTCAACACCGCGTCGCCGGACGCATTTGTCGAAGCCTGCAATCGGCTGCGTCAGCCCTTCCGCGTTTTGCGCTGCGGCGAGCGATTTGACGGCATCAAGAGAAGCGACTGACGGAGACGACGGAAAAGACGCTCGCCCAAAAGGTTAATTATCACGAGATGGAATGACACTCAGATTCGAGCTAGGCAAAAAGCTGATCCATGTGTTCGGGCCGCGTGCGAAAATTTACAGGATTGATTCGAAACCAGGTTCTTTCTTTGAGTCCGGAAAGACACGCGTTTCCTCGATGGGATCGAGATATTCAGCCAACAGGCGCACGACCCGATGGCCCATATTGCTGAATTCTTCAGAAGGCAATGATTTCACCCGCAGCCATTCTACGGCCTTTTCCAATTGGCCGACCTCCGGTTCTTGCGGTCAAACCAATCGCTGAAGGCTGGTTTCAAAACCCGAGGCTTTCCGACTGTCGATCAATATCCCAGTTGCTTATTCACAACGTTCTTCAGTGGCTGCCCCTCCTCGAACCTGCCATACTGCGCCAGAAAGAAACGCATCGCCTGATCCTGCCAGTCTGCGGTGTGGTCGGCGCAGTGCGGCGACAGCAAGACATTCTCCATCCCGTACAGGGGATGGCCCGCCGGCAACGGTTCATGCTCAAACACATCCAACCCGGCTCCTTTAATGCGCTGGGCGGTTAGCGCACGCAGCAGAGCGGCCTCGTCAATGACCGGCCCCCGGCCCACATTGATCACCACCGCCGTCGGCTTCATCGCCGCGAACTCCGCATCGCCGATCATGTGCCGGGTCTCCTCAGTCAATGGGGCCGTGGCCACCACGTAGTCGCTGCGCGCGATCATTTCCCGGCGGGCTTCCGGCTTGTAGAATCGCTCGACCAGCGGATCGGTCGTCTCGGAAACATGGCGCTTGGTCGCGATCACCCGCATGTTCATAGCATGCACACGACTCGCCACGGCACGGCCGATATCGCCATAGCCTAGAATGCCGACCGTCTGCCCACCAATCTCTTCTACGTTGAATGGTTTCCACAGGGCTGCACTCTGATTGCGAATCATCCGCCGAAAATCCTTCGCGAAATACAGGATCGCCGCCAGCACAAACTCCCCGAGCGACGCGCTGAATACGCCGCTGCCATTGGTCAGCACGACATCGCTCTCGATGAGTTCCGGAAACAACAAGTTCTCCACGCCGGCTGCGAAGGAGTGTATCCAGCGCAGCCTCGCGCACATCGCAAAGGCAGAGCGCAGAAGCTCCGGCGCTCCCGACCATTCGAGAATGACGGTCGCCTCCTTCGCCGCCGGCGCACACGCCGCAAGCGCGCCACATACCGTGTGCGGCAGCTCATTCAGCATCGCGAGCTGCGGATCGGCTGCCGAGGCCAGCACCAATACTGGATTCTTTTTCCCCATGCTCACCATCTTGCCACGTTCTCGAATATTTATCTGGGAATGAAAAAGACTGAGGCGTGAGCGGATGAGAGCAGGAAGGGGGAAATGTAAGCATGGTCGTCAGAGCGCGGCAGAGTAAAAGTTTCCACCCAGGAGGACGAGTCGAACTGTTTTGTGGGTTGACAGGACGTCAGCGATCCCCTTGACACGGCAGTCAGCATATACTATTATGTCGATGCATATAATAGGGTTACGATGTCACTGTCGCCGGTTGCCAAGCCGTTTCTCAGTTTTCCCGGTCCACCTGTCGTGCCATTTCGCCTGAGGGCGTCCGCCCTGGTGTTTGAAGACGTTCAGTCCAAGGCACTCCTGAAGAGAATGCATTTGATCGGACCCAGCAGCGCCAACCTGCTGGTCACCGGGGAAACGGGTACCGGCAAGGAACTCATCGCCAGACAGGTTCATAAACTGAGCCCGCGCGCCGATGGTCCTTTTGTGGCGGTGAATTGCGGGGCCTTTTCTGAAAGCTTGGTGGAGAGCGAACTGTTCGGTCATGAGCGCGGCTCATTCACCGGAGCAACGGTAGCCCGGGCTGGGTGGTTTGAGGCGGCCCGGGGTGGAACGCTTTTCCTGGATGAAATTGGAGACCTTCCTTTTTCCATGCAGGTAAAGTTGCTCAGGGTACTGCAAGAGCGCCAAGTCGTTCGGCTAGGTTCGCGCAGTCCCGTTGCGATTGACGTGCGCGTGGTCGCTGCCACCAATGTGAATCTGGAGGACGCAGTTGCCGCGGGACGCTTCCGCGAAGATCTTTATTACCGGCTCCAGGTTGCTACGCTGCACATTCCCCCGCTGCGCGAACGGCCGGATGACATCCTGCCCTTGGCGCGACACTTTCTCGGAGTCTATGGAGAGCGTCTGGGACTGAAGGATCCCGCGCTGAGCCCGGAGGCTATCGCCGTGCTGCTGAGCGGACACTCGTGGCCAGGCAATACCCGCGAGTTGGAGAATGTCATCCATCACGCGCTCTTGGTTTGCCGGGAAAATTTGGTTCAACCGGAAGATCTGAGGCTCTCGCCACTCAGGCTCCAAACCGCAACCGGCGGGCCAGCGCAGCCCTTCAAAGCATTGCATGACGCGTTGCTGGCGCTTTTTGAAAATGGTCATCCTGACCTATACGCCGAGATCGAGACCGCCATCACGAGAACAGCGTATGAATTCTGTCATCGCAATCAAGTTCAGACGGCCCGGCTACTCGGCATTAGCCGGAACATCGTTCGGGCCAAGCTGATGCAATGCGGTGAGTTGCCCAACGGCCGATCGCTCGGGCAACCCGCCCGCTCTTCCTGACGTTCATCGGTCAGAAATTATCCAAGGCCAGATGCGCCATACCGCCCGGGGCAAACAATTCATCATGCACCGATTTGCGCACGCGGACAAATTCCCGCTCCGTGCGGTCCCGGGGGCGTGGCAAACGGACCGGCAACACATTCCGAATCGTGCCTGGCTGCGGAGACATGATTACCACCCGGTCCGCAAGATACACCGCTTCCTCAATATCGTGCGTGACCAGCACCACCGTCGTTTGCTCAGCCTCCCAAATGCGCAGGATTTCCTGCTGCATGCGCATTCTAGTCAGCGCATCCAGGGACGCGAAGGGTTCGTCCAACAATAAAACTTCAGGCCGCCCCACCAGCGCTCGGGCAATGGCCACCCGCTGCGACATGCCGCCGGAAAGCTGATGAGGATATTCATATTCGAACTCATCCAGCCCAACCAAACGAATGTAGCGTCGAATGTCTCGGCTGCGTTGCTCGGCAGGTAGGCCTGCAAGTCCAAAACCAACGTTGTCATGCACCGTGAGCCACGAAAGAAGGCGGTGCTCCTGAAAAACCACACCGCGATCCAAGCCGGTCCCTGTGAGTTTCTTGCCGTCGAGAAAAACGGCACCCTCGTACTCGGTCTCCAAACCAGCGATGATTCTCAGCAGGGTCGTCTTCCCGCAGCCGCTGCCGCCGACGATGCACACAAATTCTCCGGGGTTGATGGTCAGCAGGATGTCTCTCAAGGCCAGGAGCTTCCCCTGGGAGACGGCAAAGGCCTTCCGTGCAATCCGAATCTCGACTGTGCCGCTTTGACGAAAACGATCGCTGTCCATAAGTCTTAAATCGCTCATTGCAGTGGAATCGTTACCTGCAGCGGCTCGGCATTAACGAGCTCTGTGACCGAGTAGCCTCCGGCCGACCGCGTTCATCATCCAGTCGGTGGCCTTGCCGAAGACGGCGAAAAGAATCACGCTGGCTAAAATGATGGACGCACGCCCCGTCATCTGGCCATCGACCATGAGGTATCCGATCCCGCTGCTCGCTCCCAACAGCTCCGCAGCCACGACAAACATCCACGCCAGGCCCAATCCGCTGCGAAGTCCGACGATGTACTCGGGCAAGGCGGCCGGAAGAATGAGCCGGCGAACCATTTGAAGAGCGCTGAGCCGGTACAACTTGCCGACTTCGAGGAGTTTGGGATCGAGGTGTCGCATGGCAACCGAGAGGTTCAGATAAACGGGAAAGAAGGCACCCAGAGAGATGAGAGCAATCTTCGAGGTCTCCTCGATACCGAGCCATAACAGGAAGAGCGGAACCCACGCGATCGAGGGCACACTGCGCAGCGCCTGCAATGTGGGATCGAACATTTTGCGTGCGACGGGCACGTAGCCGGTGAGCCCGCCGAAGAGTGTGCCTGCGCTTGCTCCCAGCAGAAATCCAACGACTACACGCGCCATTGTTATGCCTACGTGTTTCCACAAATCCCCCGCAACCGCCAACTGGTAAATTGTCTGGCCGATCACGGTGGGCGCAGGCAGCCAATTGGGTGCGAGCATCCCCAGGCGCGCGAGGACTTCCCATCCGATCAGTACACTCACGGGAATGATCCAGCCAACCAGGCTGTCCGGAATCGAGATTCGTGTGATATTGGCCGGCGGCTTGGCCATCGACTCAGGCGTGGAACTGTTCCAAATGACGCTTCGGTCTTGTTCCGCAGCGCTCATTTCTGCGCCAGGTTCTTGCTGACCACGTCTCGGACGTAGCGAGGATCGATCAGATGGTTCACGGTTGCGTTCACATCGGCATCCTTGCTGATAACGTTGTTCTGTTTGAGGACGTCGCCGCTAGCAGTAATCACTCTTATCTGGTCGTCGCCGATCACCGGATTGCTCAGATCTGTCCGTTCGAGGACTTTGCTGACGACAGGGTCATCGAGCTTGGCGTCGCCGGCGAACAGTTTGCGAAATTCCTCCGGGTTCTGCAGAGCCCAGAGGCGAGCCTTCTCATATGCCGCCAGCACGCGTTCCACATACGCGGGGTATTGTCTGGCAAACTCTTCGCGCACGTCGAGTACGCCGTAACTGTTGAAGTTCACATTCCGATAGAAGAGCCGGGAGCCACTCTGAATCTCGGTCTGCGCCATCATGGGGTCCAAACCTGCCCACGCGTCCACGTCTCCTTTTTCGAGCGCGATCCTTCCATCGGGATGCTGCAGCGCCACCACTTGAATGTCTTTCTCGGTGAGACCGGCTTCGTGGAGGGAACGCAAGAGGAATATGTGAGGATCAGTTCCGCGGGTGACGGCCACTTTCTTTCCCTTGAGATCTCCGACGTTCATGATGGGAGAGTCTTTGCGGACGACCAGAGCCGTCCACTCGGGACGGGAGTAGACATAGATAGCTTTGATTGGATTGCCGTTCGCCTTTCCGATGAGAGCTGCGGCCCCGGCCGTGGACCCGAAGTCGATGCTCTTGCTGTTTAGCAGTTCCAGCGCTTTGTTGCTACCGAGGCTCTGCGTCCACGCAACCGAAATACCATCACCGGCGAGATCCTGCTCCAGGAACTTCTTGTCCCTGAGCACCAGGCTCACGGGGTTGTAATAGGCATAGTCGAGCTTGATGGCCGTGGGCTTCACCGAGGCCTTGCGGCTGCAGCCCGGCGAAATCGCTGCCACCATCAAAACAGCGGCGACAAGCGAGAGCTTTGCCCTCTTCCGGTTGTTCAACTTTCCCCCTTTGTGGACGGCGCAGAAGACGCAGCCGATTGGCGTTTCGTGGCTAACTCTGTTGCACCGGCACGGGCGTCGCCGCCGTCGTGCGCGGCTGGTATTCATTGGCGACCAGTTCTCCGAACGGGCCGGTAATATTGCCGGGCGATCTTTCCGATCGCAGCGAAACCGGCAGATGCGGAAACAGCAAATCAGCCACGCGATACGCCTCCTCAAGGTGGGGATAACCGGACAGAATGAAAGTTTCAATTCCCAGCTCGGCGTACTCCTGCATCCGTTTGGCTACCGTGGCTGCATCGCCAACCAGCGCCGTGCCGGCGCCTCCGCGCACCAGGCCCACCCCTGCCCAGAGATTGGGACTCACTTCCAGTTTTTCGCGACCGCCGCGATGCAACTCCGCCATGCGGCGCTGTCCTTCGGAGTCGAACCGGGCGAATGTTTTTTGCGCCCGGGCGATGGTGTCGTCGTCGACATAACGAATCAGATCGTTCGCCGCGGCCCACGCTTCTTGCTCCGTTTCGCGAACAATCACGTGCAGACGAATGCCGAACCGAACCGAGCGGCCCTGTTCCTGTGCCAGACGTCGGACGGTCGCGACTTTCTCTTCAACCGCCTGCGGTGGTTCTCCCCAGGTGAGATAGACATCCACCTGCCGCGCCGCCAAGCCGTAGGCAACCTGGGAGGATCCGCCGAAATAGAGCGGTGGGTGCGGCTTTTGGACCGACGGATACAACACCTTCGCGTTTTCCACTCGCAGATGCTTTCCGTTCAACGAAATCGCCTTACCCGCCACGGCTTCGCGCCAGATCTGCAGAAACTCCTCCGTCACTTCATAACGCTCGTCGTGAGTGAGAAAAACGCCGTCGCCGAGCGCCTCGTCGGGATCGCCGCCAGTCACGACGTTGATCAGCAGCCGTCCATCGGAGAGCCGGTCAAATGTCGCCGCCATTCGTGCCGCAGCCGTGGGGGAAGTGATGCCGGGGCGTATCGCCACCAGAAACTTCAGCCGGGTTGTCACCGGAACCAGAGTTGACGCCACCACCCACGCGTCTTCACACGACCTGCCGGTGGGCAGCAGCACGCCTTGAAACCCAAGCTGATCGGCGGCTTGAGCGACCTGCTTCAAATAACCGTAGTTGACAGTTCGCGCCTGTTCGGCGCTGCCAAGGTAACGACCGTCTCCGTGAGTTGGCAAGAACCAAAACACTTCCATGTTTTCGGTCTCTTTCCGGGGAGGACTGAGTTCCACCGTGAGCTTTGGCAATTGTCTTGCCAACGGAAGAGTGCGGCTATGTTCATGAATTTAAGGTTTTCACGCGGTTACGGCGAATGTCAGGCGCTTCCGTCAATGGGGATGTGCTGCTATAGCAACACCAATTCAGCAGAGCTGCTGCCGGAGCAGCAGCGGCAAACGCGCGCAGTAGGGGGCCACATGGCTGACGACACGGGAGGACTTTCGTGCTTTCTACGGTGAATCACATCGCAGTGAACGTTCCACCCCGGCAGCACGCTTTCGAGATTGCCGATCAATTGGCAGCGGCATTTGCGCACACGGCCGTTGAGCGAGACAAGCGGGGCGGCACGGCGAAGATTGAGAGAGACCTGCTGCGCGCGAGCGGACTCCTCAACCTGACGATTCCGGCAGACTTGGGCGGTTGGGGGATGGAATGGCCGGACACGATGCAGCTCATCCGAGTTTTCGCCCGTGTTGACAGTTCGATTGCCCATCTGTTCGGCTTTCAACATCTCATGCTCGCTTCCGTGTCGCTCTACGGATCATGGGCACAGACCGAACAGCTCTTTTCTGAAACCGTCCGCAATAAATGGTTCTGGGGCAACGCGCTCAATCCGCTCGACAAGCGGACCAGCCTAACGTCGAAGTGTGGTGTGGGATACGTCATCAACGGCCGCAAGAGTTTTTGTTCCGGCGCAGTTGACTCTGACATGCTGATCGTGTCGGCGATTCGCTCCGTGGACGAGAAGTTCATGGTAGCCGCCCTGCCCTCCGACCGGCCAGGGATCCGCATTCTCGACGACTGGGACGCCATGGGACAGCGGCAAACCGACAGCGGGACGGTGGAGTTCTGTGAGGTTGCGGCCGGGCCGGAGGAGTTCTTGAAGACACCCGGCCCGCTGGGAAGTATCAGGGCGTCCTTGCGTTCGTGCATTGCCCAGCTGATTCTCAGCAACATTTTTCTGGGAATCGCCGAAGGAGCGCTGGAGGAATCGCGTAACTACACTCTGGCGCAAACCCGGCCTTGGATTGCCTCAACCGCGCAGGGCGCAACCGAGGATCCCTACATCCTGGCGCATTACGGCAGTTTCGTTGTGAACCTTCAGGCAGCGCAGGCGCTTACAGACATCGCGGGAGAGTCCCTTCAGCGAGCATGGGAGAGTGGAGACGCGATCACCGACAATCAGCGGGGCAAATGCGCCCTCGACGTGGCCGCCTCGAAGGTGATCACCAGCAAGGTCGGCTTGGAGATCACCAGCCGGATGTTCGAGGTGATGGGAGCGCGGGCCGCCGCCGGTCCCGCCAGGATCGATCGCTTCTGGCGCAACCTGCGCACTCACACCTTGCATGATCCGGTCGACTACAAGATTCGTGAGTTGGGAGACTGGGCCCTGAATCGCCAGCTTCCGAAGCCGTCATTTTACTCCTGAACATTGTTTTCCTGAACATTTGTTTGTAGAAATTGCTCGTGAAAGAAGTTGGTAAAAAAGGTTGGTAAAAGAAGTTCGGAAACGAAGATCGACCAAGGACCGAGGCTTATGCGCAATTCTCTAGCGGCAAGGTTTCACAGCACGATGCTGATGGCTGTCGTGATCGTGACGGTCGCAGTTCCATTTGCTCCGGCCCAGAAAGCCGAAAACGTCATTCGAATCGGATACCAAAAGTACGGAACGCTGGTGCTGCTTAAGGCTCGGGGCAGTCTCGAAAAGCGACTCGCGCCGCTGCACGTTGAAGTCAGATGGACCGAATTTCCCGCGGGTCCGCAGTTGCTCGAGGGGTTGAACGTGGGCAGCATCGACTTCGGAACCGTCGGCGAAGCTCCGCCCATCTTCGCTCAGGCCGCCGGAGCGGATCTGGTTTACGTCGGCAACGAACCGCCGGCTTCCGCCGCTGAGGCCATTCTCGTTCCCAAGGATTCGCCCATCAAGACAGTGGCCGAACTCAAGGGCAAGAAGGTGGCGCTCAACAAAGGTTCAAACGTTCACTTCTTGCTGGTGAAACTGCTGGAAAAATCAGGCGTGCAATACAAAGACATTGACCCGGTTTTTCTAACCCCGGCGGATGCAAGAGCGGCCTTCGAGCGTGGCAGCCTGGACGCCTGGGCGATCTGGGAGCCGTTTCTCGCCGCGGCTCAAAGGCAAACCGGTGCTCGCATTCTCGCCGATGGCAACGGCGTGGTCAGCAATCATCAATTCTTTCTGGCTTCCCGACCCTACGCCTCGAAGCGGGCGGATGTGGTTGCGATCGTGCTCGAGGAGGTCGCCACGGTCGATGAATGGGCGAAGACCAATCCGAAAGAAGCCGCGGCAGCACTCTCACCGCAAATTGGTCTGGATCAACCCACGCTTGAGCTGGCACTCTCGCGCGGCGGCTATGGCGTAAGGCCCGTCAGCGATGAGGTGCTCGCTGAGCAGCAAAAGATCGCTGACTCCTTCTACGACCTCAAGCTGATTCCCAAGCGCATTAACGTCCGCGACGCGACCTTGCCAGCGGCGGCGCCAGGAACTCAGTCGCAGGCCAAACGCTGAGCGAGGAACTATGGACACGCATAAGCCCGGCTCCGCCCTGAAGACCAAACTTCATCCGCGCACTCTCATGAGGCAAGCGTTGCCCTGGGTCTTGCCCATTTTGTTGCTGATCGCTTGGCAATGGGCGTCTTCCGCGGGGATCCTGCCCAGCCGCTTCTTGCCCGCGCCCCGGGCGGTGTTACGTTCGTTCGTCGAACTCAGTGCTTCCGGAGAATTGTGGTCTCACGTGCGAGTCAGTGCCTTGCGGGCACTCTCAGGTTTCGTGGTTGGGGGCGGGCTCGGACTGCTCCTCGGATTGCTCACCGGTTCACTGCCTTGGGCTGAGACTTTGCTCGATACCACCATTCAAATGGTCCGAAACATCCCTCCCCTGGCTCTCATCCCGCTGGTGATCCTATGGTTCGGTATCGACGAATCGGCCAAGCTTTTTCTGGTTTCGCTGGGTGTTTTTTTCCCCGTCTACATCAACACCTTTCACGGGATTCGCTCCGTGGACCGCGGGCTTCTGGAGATGGGAAGAATCTACGGCCTCACCGGCTGGCCCCTTTACCGCGAGATTATTCTTCCCGGAGCGTTGCCCTCCATTCTCGTGGGCGTGCGCTTTTCTCTCGGCCTGATGTGGGTGATCCTGATCGTCGCCGAAACCATTTCAGCTCGCTCGGGCATCGGCTACATGACGATGAACGCGCGCGAATTCATGCAGACCGATGTCATGGTGGTCGGCATCCTGCTGTATGCGATTTTGGGAAAGCTCGCCGATCTTCTGGCGAAAGCATTAGAACGCTACTGGCTGCGCTGGAATCCGGCGTATCAGACGGCGCGATAGAGGATCACCTTGCCCATCACCTGTAGTTCGGCAGAGATCGCGGCTGAGGACAAGCGTTGCTCGCGCGGTGTCTCGGTTGCAATCAAGAGCGTCAGCATCGCCTTCGGTGGACGCACCGTGCTGGAAAATTTCGACATCGAGATTTCCGCCGGTGAGTTTGTCGCCGTTGTCGGCCGGAGCGGTTGCGGCAAGAGCACTCTCCTGCGGTCGGTCGTGAGTTTAGAAACACCGCAATCGGGAACGATTGCGTTGGGTGAGGTTGCTGCAATCGGCGGCAAACCCGATGTCCGCGTCATGTTCCAGGACTCTCGCCTGCTACCCTGGAGACGAATTCTTCCCAACGTCATGCTCGGCCTCGAGCCTGCGCTCATTCCGCAGGCGCGAAAAGTGTTGGCGCAGGTGGGTCTGGCAGAAAGAGCCGACGACTGGCCTGCCACCTTATCGGGCGGGCAGCGCCAACGGGTGGCACTTGCGCGAGCTCTTGTCCATGACCCCAATCTGCTGCTTCTGGACGAACCCCTGGGCTCGTTGGACGCGCTCACCCGCATCGAGATGCAGCAACTCATCGAAGACGTCTGGCGAAGCCGCGGCTTTACCGCAATGCTCGTGACCCACGACGTTGCCGAAGCGATCAGCCTGGCGGACCGCGTCATCCTGATTGAGGGAGGCCGGGTCGCGTTGGACGAAGTCGTAAACCTACCTCGACCCCGAACCCGCGGCAGCGCCCGCTTCGCCGCACTCGAAGAACGCATACTTGGCCGCGTGCTGCAACGCCGCTCTGCGTTCTGAAACATCAAACCCGGCTTTAGCCGCTGTTCGTTCATGGAGGATGGCGCCCATCGTGCACCAGATGGCCGGCTTCGATGTAGAAAAGACTCGCAAGGAGTTTTCGATTCCTCCTGATCACGAACCCGTCGCGGTCGTCGCGATCGGATATTCGGGCAACTTGGCCGGTCTTTCCGAGAAATTGCGCAAAAAGGCTCCAGTCCGCGAAAACGAAAGCCGTTGAGCAGCTTCGTCTTCGAGCGAGGATGGGGAGACTCGGCTGGCTGGACGCGAAGCCTCTAGAACAGAGCCGTCAACCAGCTGCGGCATCGCCAGAAGCTGCACGAAACGATCCCCGCCGCTCGTCATCCGTCCAGAATCCGAAACCAGCGAGTCCGGGTCGTGAGCGCGATCCCCCGGTCGAGAGAAACCGCCAAAGTCAAAAGAACAAGACCACGCATCCTGCCACCAGCAGCGCGATCGCCCAAAGCAGGTCGAAATTGAGCCAGGTGTGCCGCAGCAGCCGTAAGCCCACCTTTTCATAGGTTTCGAAAAACGCGATCGCGAGGATACCAGCCACGGCCAACATGCTTGCCGTGTGTATCAGCACTGCGAATCCAATTGCGGATGGGCTCAACGAAGAGGGCGCGAGCCAGCTTGCTCCCGCCATGCCGTGCGTCATCCCAGACATCGGTTGTGCCATCAGAACCGGCAGGAGCATCAACCCCGCACCGTGGGCGGACGCCATGAGGAAGGACCAAACGAATAGATCCCTGCCTCCGACTCTCATGCCGGCACCGCGCGGATGGTTCGCGCGGAAGAGTCGATAGACCCCGAGCGCGAAAAGAAATAACGCCACTCCCCATTTCAGAATATTCAGGGGAAGAAAGTGCTGAACGAAACGCAGGGCGAGAATCGCCAGCGTGATCGCGGCGGCGTGTCCGAGAGCAATCGGGACGAGGGCGCCGATGACCGCGGAGCGGCGCTTTTCCTGCAAGCCAAGCGCCAGCGCAAACAGCCAGCCCATGGCGGGATTCAGGCCGTGATAGGCCCCGAGAAGCGCCAGGGCAACCCACGGCCAGTCGTGACTCATGGGTAGCAGTAGAAGTCCGAGGATGCGTCACCACCCTGCAGCTTCACCTGATGCGGGCGGAGATCGCCGAATTCGGTAAACAACTTGGGGTCAAGCTGCATGCCCCCGTCCTCGGCCACATCGAGCTTAACCATCCAGCCCCGGATGCCGTCGGGATAGAACTGTTTGTCCCAGGCGGCGTACAACGAATTGGTGAAATAGACGCGGCGTCCGTCGCGGCTGATCTCGACCATCTGCGGCCCGCCGGTCAAGCGCTCGCCCGGCCGGGCCGGATGAGAGGCGCGACGCACGATCCCGCCAACGTGCACCGAGCCGATCAGCTTGGGATGAAACGGATCGGAGACGTCGTACTGGCGCATCTCTCCCGTACCCCAGCAGGAAGCGTACAGAAAGCGATCGTCCACGGAAAGATTGATATCCGTAAGCAGCGGCGGCACGGCTTTGAAGCCCTGCAACAGCGGAGGCAGTTGGCTCGCTTCGGCCGGTTCTGCCGGAATCTCGATCACTTTCTTCACTTCAAATTTTCCGTTCGATCCTCCGTTCGATGCCCCATGCGGCCGGTGCCACAACCAGATGGAGCTGGAAAGATCCTTCAGCGATACCACCACACCGACAAAACCGTACGCTTTTGTCGGATCGTGCGCCGCACGCAGCTCCAGCACCATCTGCTGTTCCGCGCCCAAGTCCAAGCTTTGCAGATGACGGCGTTTGCGGAGATCCCATATATGCAGGCTGTGCCCGTACTTGCCGCCCAGCAACAGTTCAGGATTCACGCCGTTCTCAACCATGTTTGGCGTGCCCCACTCGCTGGTGACGGCGATGTCCTGTCCCAGGTGCCACGCGAAATCGTAGCCAAAGTATTGCGGACCGCGATCGATCTCCCATCGGCCGAGAGGCTCGAAGTTGTCATGATCCAGGGCGAAAATTCCGCCCGGACCATCGCCGCTCGGCGAACCAAGAGCGCTCAGGTAGATGCCGTCGGGCCCGCAGTGAATGGTGTGAGGCCGGCTGTAGCCGGTTCTTTCCGCCACGTCCTTTGGCTCAATCACTTTTATGATTTTCGGCTGCTTCGGATGGTCCTTGGTATCGATCACATGGATGCGGGACGAGCGCAGCCCGGGAACGATCAGATAACGCCGTTCCACGTGCGGGTGCGGAGCATAGGGGCACAGGGCGGAACTGCAGGCGTTCCAGCCGAAATGATGAAGTTCGTCTCCAACATTCGGCATATCGACACGGCCCACGATCTGACCGTATTTGTCGGACCCGCGGTCCACATCCACCACGACCAGAGCATCGGGATGATGGTCACCGTTGGCATTCAGAGCGGCCACATACGCCAGCTTCTCGACCGGCGCCTGCATGGCAAGCTTAGGGGAGGGATAAAACGTCGGATCGGTCTTCCACAGCATGGAATTACCTCGGTGCTAGATTACGATCTCGCATCACGCTCGGCGCACGGCCACCGCTTCCTCAAAAACCGGCATAGTCTATCATGTACACTAGTGATGTACTCGACATTCTGTGGCCGCATTCTGTGGCCGCATTCTGTGGCCGCGAGGACCGGCGGCCAGGGCCGCCGATCCCACTTCTTCTTCTTCTTCTTCCTATTGTGGTTGCGCCAATTCTTTGTAGGTGAATTGTCGCGTCCAGTCCGCAGACTGCTTTCCGTCGATCTCAACATAAATCTTGGGCAAGGAGTTCACCGGACCATCATCTTGCGGAGGCTGCATGATTAAGTCGCGGCCCATCGACCAGACCACGCGACGCTCATCCAGATTGCCGAAGTAGTATTCCACTTTGGCCTGGTCGGCGCCGTGATATCCGGTTGAGGTCGTCAGCTCCACCAGTTTCTTGTTCCGGTCGTTGAGCGGAATGTCCTCCCAATAGATGTTGGCCAGCGAAGCGTCGAGCGGCAGCCAGCCCAGCCGCGGAGCAAAGAATTGAATCCAGCAGTGGTAGCTTGCGTCCACCTCCATTCCGTTCAACGTAGGCTTTAGCAGCGAACCGTAGACCATGCGGACGGGGATGCCGGACGATATGGCCAGCGATGCAAACAGCGAGTGGAAGTCGGTGCAATTGCCGGTCCGGGTGCGGAGACAGTACTCCGAGCTGCCCACGGGCGAAGCCTTGAGATGCTCCGGATCCTTCACCCAGTAATTCACGTTCTTGTAGGTCCAGTCGTAAAGTTTGCGCGCGGCCAGGACCGGATTCGGTTCTCCGCCGGTGATCGAGGCCGCGAGCTTCCTGATTTCGTCGTTTACGATCACGTGTGTGGCCGGTTCGAGGTAAGCGGCCAGGGCCGAGCGCTCTTGCTCGGTCAGCGGCCGGGTCTCAGCTGCGTTGATCGCGTTGCGCACCTCGGTGCGGGTTAAGTCAAACTCCTCTTTCAACAAGATCTGGTCCCGAATGGGGTTTTCGATGTCTACGTATCCCACCCGATTGCCCCACGAATCCCGGGCGTACTGGATCCCATAGTCGCCGTCCACTTGCATTGTGAAGTTACTCACAATCGAATAGGGATCCTCTTGCGGGACGGCGAACCAAACGCGCACTTTCTTCGCGCCTTTGACAACCTTGACGGTCAAAACGTTGCTGATGTGAAAAGAGGCCTGTTTTGGCGACGTGGTTTTGGGGACGTCCATCGCCCAAGTCCACACCGAAAGAGCAGACAACAATGCCAGAGCAAAAGCTCTCCGCAGCATAGGGATTCCTCTGTAGGATTCTCGGTAAATCAAAGCGAATTGTCAGAACGACCGACGGGCGTTTGGGTGGAACGGATTCAAGTGAATCCGGGCTTGCGGAATGGATTTTGGCCGGGCACGAGAGCCGTTCGATTTCATCGAGATTGTACTCGCAGCAAGGGTACTTTGTCGCTAGCGATGGTTCGTGTCCGCGACCCCCGGAATCGAGACATCGAGGCTACGAGCTCAAGGATTCAGTACTGATTTAGACCAGGTAATAGAGAGGTTGCGGATCGTTTCCCGCAAACTCTGCCTGCATGCAATGGTCGCAGGGATTATCTTCGAGGAGTTCGTAAACACGACGAACGGCTTTGAGAGTGGCAGAAAACTTTTCAGCCTCTTCCCGAAAGACACGGTCGGCCGGCAGCCAATCATGGAAGCGCAGGTTCGCCATGGCCTTCGCCAAGGCTGGACGAACGCCGCAAAGCAACACCGTCACTCCCCGTGCCTCCATCTCATGCAGAAAATGGTCAAAGCGTTCGAGCGAAACCATGTCGGGATTGCGAGTCCGCTTCAGACGCAACACCACGAAGCGAATGTTTTCGGCCTCGGTGCGGCGCTTCAGGTGATCAAAACAGCGATCCAGTTCCGGGGCTGCGCCAAAGAACAATTCGCCTTCCAAATCGTACAGCAGCATGGCAGTGCAAGGCCGGTCCTCCGGAAGACGTTCCCGGACTACGCGGTCACTGCTTACCACCAACTCGTTCCAACGCAGCAGCGCAGCGCGCGGAACAAACATCACAATCGACAATGCCACCCCAATCAGGATGGAGAATTCAACGCTGATGAAGATTGCAGAAAAGGCAGTAACCAAAACCAGGGCAGCATCGTAGCGCGAGGCCCGCATGGCATAACTCAATCGTTTCCAATCGACCAACCTCACCGCCGTGACCAGCAGTAACCCGGCAAGGGCGGCCTTGGGAATGTAGCGAGCGAAGGGGGCGAGCGCAACCACGACGAGTGCGACGGTTCCCGCCGCGAAGACCCCTGAAAGGCGGCTTACGGCGCCGGCTTGAAAGTTAATCGCCGAGCGCGTTAAGGAGCCGGAGCCGGGCAGGCATTGGAAAAACCCGCCGGTAAGATTGGCCAGACCCTCAGCCATGCACTGCCGGTTGTAGTCGAGCGACTGGCGTGTGGTGTTGGCAATCGATTTTGCGATGGCCAACGCCTCCAG
>Ga0181525_10000337_pt1 | contig 41349 bp, 43 predicted proteins | sample PEATcosm2014_Bin_48_FD_121100 | JGI IMG/M metagenome (GOLD analysis project Ga0181525, IMG submission 121100) | Peatland microbial communities from MTU Mesocosm Facility, Houghton, MI, USA - PEATcosm2014_Bin06_10_metaG | ecosystem: Environmental > Terrestrial > Soil > Wetlands > Peat | place... | reverse complement strand
GGCGCAATCTCGAACGCGCCTGGAAATGCAAGGTCATCGACCGGACCGGCCTCATCCTCGAGATCTTCGGCGAGCGCGCCCGCACACATGAAGGAAGGCTGCAGGTCGAACTGGCGGCGCTGACCTATCAGCGCTCGCGGCTGGTGCGGACCTGGACCCACCTTGAACGCCAGCGCGGCGGCTTCGGCTTCCTCGGCGGCCCCGGCGAAACCCAGCTCGAAGCCGACCGCCGCATCATCGAAGAGCGGCTCGCCAAGATCGAAGGCGAGCTCGTCAAGGTCAAGCGCACGCGCGAGCTGCATCGCGAGAGCCGCCGCCGCGTGCCTTGTCCGATCGTGGCGCTGGTCGGCTACACCAATGCCGGCAAGTCGACCTTATTCAACCGCATGACAGCCGCGCGCGTTTTGTCCGCCGACATGCTGTTCTCGACGCTCGATCCGACATTGCGCGCCGTCGACCTGCCGCACGGTGCGCGGGTGATCGCCTCCGACACGGTCGGTTTTATCTCGGATTTGCCGACCATGCTGATCGCTGCTTTCCGCGCCACGCTGGAGGAAGTGATCGAAGCAGACGTGATCCTGCACGTGCGCGACGTCTCGCACGAAGACGCCGAGGCGCAGCTGGCCGACGTGGAAAATATTCTGCGTCAGCTTGGTATCGATCCGCATGACGTCAACGACCGTCACACCATGATCGAGGTGTGGAACAAGATCGACCGGCTCGACGCCCAGGCGCGCGTACGGCTGCAAAACCTTGCCGACCGCCGGCCGGCGGAGGCGCGGCCGGTGCTGGTTTCGGCGATTACGGGGCAGGGGCTCGATACGCTCTTAGCGACGATCGAAGCGCGGCTGGCCGTGGGCCGCGCGTTGATCGAGCTCGTGCTCGATGGGGCCGACGGCGCCGGCGTGAGCTGGCTGCACCGTCACACCGACGTCATCAGCAAAATTGTGGACGAGGAAACCGGCCGCGTCGCCATGACGGTGCGGACCGATCCGGCGCGTGCGAACGAGGTACGGGAGCGGTTTGCCCACTAAGGAGTGGCTACTCCACCGCCTTCGCCTCGTTCCACAGCGCGTCCATTTCGTCCAGCGTCGACTCTCGCGGCGCCTTTCCGCGCGCCGCCAGCGCCTGTTCGATCGCCGCAAAGCGGCGCTCGAATTTCGCATTGGTCTGCCGCAGCAAGGTTTCCGGGTCGGCATGCAGATGCCGCGCGAGATTGACGGCGGCAAACAGGAGATCGCCGATCTCGGTCGCCGCGTGCGCGGCGTCGCCGTCGAGCGCGTCCTCGATCTCGCCGATCTCTTCGCGAATTTTGCGCAACACCGCGCGCGGATCGTTCCAGTCGAAGCCGACGCGGCTCGCTTTGGCTTGCAATTTCAGCGCGCGGGTCAATGCGGGCAGGGCGACCGGAACGCCGGCGAGCGCGCCCCGCGCCGCCGGCCGGCCGCTAGCGGCTTTCTCCTGTTGCTCCAGCGCCTTGATCTCGTCCCATAGTCCTTTCACGGCTTCCGGGTTGTGCGCGCGCCTGTCGCCGAACACGTGCGGATGCCGGCGGATGAGTTTTGTCGTGATCGCCTCGACCACATCGCCGAAATCGAAGGCGTCCTGTTCCTGCGCCATGCGGGCATGGAACACGACCTGGAGCAGCAGATCGCCGAGCTCGTCTTCGAGATCGGCGAGATCGCCGCGCGCGATGGCGTCGGCGACCTCGTAGGCCTCCTCCAGGGTGTACGGCGCGATAGTCGCGAAATCCTGCTGGAGATCCCACGGACAGCCGGTGTTCGGCGTCCGCAGCGCGGCCATAATCTCGATGAGCCGGCCGATATCGCGGGAGGGGTCATGCGGGGCTTCCTGATCGTTAAATTAGCCAGCGGCGCCAGCGCGTTATGTCGCCGGGCTCATCTGCTTCCTTACAAGGCCATTCGCATAAGACATATTATGGAACATGACGCGGCGACGTTACACTTGACAGCCCCAGACCAAAGGTATAGGCTTGAGTCCATAGGAGATTTCCGATGGCTCGCCCCGTATTGTCCGCTCCCCATTTCCACAATGAAGAAGCCGCCTTTGCCTATGTCGAGGCCCACCTTTGGCCGGAAGGCCCGACGTGCCCGCATTGCGGGAATTGCGACGGCGAGCGCATCGGACGCCTGACGGGCAAGAGCAGCCGTCCGGGCCTGCGGAAATGCTACGCCTGCCGCAAGACGTTCACGGTGCGGATCGGCTCGATATTCGAGGACAGCCACTTTCCGCTTCGGCTTTGGCTGCAAGCGATCCAACTCATTTGCGGCAGCAAGAAAGGCATCAGCACGCGCCAGATTCAGCGGACGTTCGATTGCAGCATGAAAACCGCTTGGTTCCTCATGCACCGTATCCGCGAAATGATGGCCCCGGCTGCGAACGCTGGCCCGCTTGGCGGCGAAGGCAAGACGATTGAGGCTGACGAAACGGAAATGGGCAAGTCGCGCCGTACCCGCCGTCCGAAAGGCTTCAAGCGCAGCACGCACAACGTCAAGGTTCTCAGCCTCGTTGAACGTGGCGGCGATATCCGCTCGGTCATGATGGACCATCGCCACGTCGGCGCGCGGCTGCGGACGATGGCGGACAAGAAAAGCCGCTTGTGACCGACATGGGCCAGCCGTTCAAATTCCAAGGCTTCGCCGCTCATGAAACCGTCGATCATTCCAAGTTCGAGTGGGCGCGCGGCGACGTTCACACGAACACGCTGGAAGGATTTTTCAGCGTGTTCAAGCGCGGCATCGTGGGCGTGTATCAGCATATCGACGCCAAGCACTTTGATCGCTACTTGGCCGAATTTGATTTCCGGCAGAACACGCGCGAGAAACTTGGAATTGACGACGTTCGCCGCGCGTCGCTGGCGCTTAAGGGCGCGCGTGGGAAGCGGCTCACTTACGAAACAACTCACGCGGAAGCCTAAACCAGCGCCGCCGTTCCAATTGCGGTTGCCTTTCAAAAAATGATCGCTATATCGTCGGGCCATGGGACGGAAGCCAAACCCAAAGCCCGACGATCCGGCGCAATCCAAGCGGTTCATCGATGCTGCGAAGGAAGCCGAGGCGGACGACGAAAAGACGCTAGAACGCGCGCTTGAAAAGATCGTGCCACCGAACCGCAAGAAATAGGCGGTCATTCTTCGGCTCCGTAGTGCAGGATTTCAAAGGCACGCTCCTCTGACACTCCCTGTTCTTTTAGGGCCGTAAAAAAGCCCTTGGTTGTTTCTGCAATACGCTCCGAGTCAATGTGAACAGCGCGATGCGGATGCTCCAAAAGAAGGTCGCAATCCTTCCGGCGCGGCCGCCCTTCGGTTTGGTGGCGCTTGTCGGTGTACCATTGCCATGCGAGTAAATCCGCGGCCTGTACGGCTGGGGTTTGCTCTTTCAGCACAAAAGCATGGCCTGAATAGCGGTAGTCGTCTCTTATGCGTCCGGGCCGGAACATTTCTCTGATGACCCGATCAGTTTCGGATCGGCTGCCGTGTCCGGCCTCAAAGAAATAAGCCATTTTGTCTATGCGAGCCGTTTTGTCGGCTTCTTCGATGAACACGCCTATACCGCCGATGAGAACGTGAGCGCAGAAAGTGTATGGGCCTCCGATCAATCGGTGCTTTGGCATCTGCTTCGTAAATTCATCGCTATTGACCGTTACAGCTAATCCGCAAGCCGTATAGCGTTTGATGATGCCGATCATCATCACCTCTATTTCAAGGCGATGCTGTTTGGTCATTCCCTTAAATGGGCCGTTGCCATGAGCGCAATCGCTCATGCGGAAATAGGGTATCTTGTGTTCAGTTAAAACCGCGCGCCAGGCATCGGTTAATTTGATCGCAGCGTTCTTTTCGATGATGTAGCCCGCAACGCAAAGAAGCGCCGAGTCGTCGTGCGAGCCGCTTTCGTCGAAATAAGATTCAACCTCAACCACGACGTATCCACCGTCCGGCAACAGCACGTCGAGAAACCGCACAAATGGGGCGCTCACGACTCACCCCCTAAGCTACACCTAGCGTCTGGGGTCGCCAAGTGTAACGTCGCCCATGACGCGATAGACCTTATAAAATGCTGGTTTCCGCGATGCTGATCGTCATCCCGTCGTAAGCCGGCTCGACATGGGGCGGCAGCTCTTTGCGCAACTTCGCATAATCGAGATCGGCATGCAGGTTGGTCAGGATCGCCCGCCTCGGCTTGAGCCGTTCGATCCAGAACAGCGCGTCGGACAGCGAGAAATGGCTCGGATGCGGCCGGTAGCGCAGTGCGTCCACGACCCAGACGTCGAGGCCGTTGAGCGCGGCGATACTCTCCGGCGGCAGGCCGCTCAAGTCGCAGCTATAGGCGAACGCGCCGAAGCGGAAGCCGAGCGAAGCGATATCGCCGTGCTGCTGCGGGATCGGCAGCGCCTCGATCGCGCCGCCCTGCCCGGTAATGGTGACCGGGCTGCCGGCGGTCAGCCGGTGGGCCTTGAGGATCGGCGGATATTCGCTGCCGGGCGGCGACTTGAAGCAATAGCTGAAGCGCGCCTGCATCACTGCCGCCGTCTCGTCGTCGAGGTACACGTCGATCATTTGCCGCTGCCTGAGGAACAGCGCACGCAGGTCGTCGATGCCGTGGGTGTGGTCGGCGTGCTCGTGGCTGTAGAAGACCGCGTTGAGCCAATCCACCCCGGCGTCGAGAAGCTGCTCGCGCAGATCGGGCGGGGTGTCGATCAGCACCCGGGTGACGCCGCCGGTAGTTTGGTTTTCTTGCCGCCGCTCCACCAACAGCGAAGTGCGGCGGCGGCGGTTTTTCGGGTCGGCCGGATCGCAATCGCCCCAGCCGAGCGCCGGCCGCGGCACGCCGCCGGAGGAGCCGCAGCCGAGAATGGTGAATTTGAGCGTCACGCCGCCGGACTGTTAACTTTTGGCGGAAGCGCAAACGCATCCGCGCTGGCCGGCCGCGGCACTTTGCCGAACAGCCGGAAGAAATTATCGGTGGTGGTGCGCGCAATGTCGTCGAACGAGACGCCGCGTGTCTGCGCCAGCATCTTCGCGGTCTCCACAACATAAGCCGGCTCGTTGCGCTTGCCGCGAAAGGGCGTCGGGGCGAGATAGGGCGCATCGGTCTCGACAAGGATGCGGTCGGCGGGCAGCGCGGCAGCAATGGCGCGCAGCCCGTCTGAGGTCTTGAACGTCAAAATGCCGGTGAAGGAGATGAACAAGCCGAGCGCGACGGCGCGGCGGGCGAGATCGGGACCGCCGGTGAAGCAATGCAGCACGGCCGGGAAGGCGCCCTGCCCGGTTTCTTCTTCCAGGATCCGCGCGGTGTCGTCATCGGCCTCGCGCGAATGGATGACCAGCGGCAGCCCGGTTTCGCGTGACGCGCGGATATGGGCGCGAAAGCCCTGCTCCTGCGCGACGCGCGGCGAGCGGTCGTAGTGGTAATCGAGCCCAGCTTCGCCGAGCGCCACCACTTTCGGATGGCGCGCGCGGGCGACGAGATCGGCGGCGGTGACGTCCAGTTCCTCGTGCGCGTAATGCGGATGCGTGCCGACCGAACAATAAACTTCGGCAAAGCGCTCGGCGATGGCGAGCACCTGCGCGTGGCGCGCAACCCGGGTCGAGATCGTGACCAGCCGCGCGATGCCTGTGGCCCGCGCGCGGGCGACCACGGCGTCGAGTTCATCGGCGAAATCAGGAAAGTCGAGATGGCAGTGGCTGTCGATCAGCATTTTTATGCCTCGTCATTGCGCGCGAAGCGAAGCAATCCAGCTCTGGAGGAGGTCTGGATTGCTTCGTCGCTACGCTCCTCGCAATGTCAGCTCATAGTCATCACTATTGCGCGGCGGCGGTGGCCGGCTCGACATAGCGCGGAAACACCGGCGCCGGCGCGGGAAGGATCGTGTCCGCCACAATGCGGTGCTTGCCGCCGAGGAACGAAAAATCCCGCTCGGTCGCCGGCACACCGAGCAGATCGAGCAGCTTTGCCGCCGACGCCGGCGTGAACGGCTGCGCCAAAATAGCGATCTGCCGCAGCACCTCCGCCGTGACGTAAAGCACCGTGCCCTGCCGCGCCGGATCGGTCTTGGCCAGCGCCCACGGCGCTTCGCCGGCGAAGTAGCGATTGGCGTCGGCGACCACCGCCCACACAGCGTTGAGCACCTGGTGCAGTTGCTGGGTGGTCATGGCCGCGCGCGCCTTGCCGATCATGGCATCGGCGGCGGCCAGAATGGTCTGGTCGTTGGCGGAGAACGCCCCCGGCTTGGGCAGCGCGCCGCCGAATTGCCGCGCCACCATGGTGAGCGAGCGCTGCGCCAGATTGCCGAGATCGTTGGCGAGGTCGGCGTTGATGCGGTTGACGATCGCTTCGTGGCTGTAATTGCCGTCCTGGCCGAACGGCACCTCGCGCAGGAAAAAATAGCGCAGCGGATCGGCGCCGTAGGCTTTGACCAGATCGAACGGGTCGATGACGTTGCCGACCGACTTCGACATTTTCTCACCGCGGTTGAACAAAAAGCCGTGCGAGAAAATGCGCTTCGGCACGGCGATGCCGGCCGACATCAGAAAGGCCGGCCAATAGACCGCGTGGAAACGCACGATGTCCTTGCCGATCACGTGCAGATCGGCCGGCCAGAATTTCTTGAATTTTTCGCTGTCGGTGTCGGGATAGCCCACGGCGGTGATGTAATTGGTCAGCGCATCGACCCAGACATACATCACGTGTTTCGGATCGCCCGGCACCGGGACGCCCCAATCGAAGGTCGTGCGCGACACCGACAGATCCTGCAAGCCGCCGCGGACGAAACTTGCGACTTCGTTCATGCGCTCTTTCGGCAGCACGTAATCCGGATCGCTTTGGTAGAGCGCGAGCAGCTTGTCGGCGTAGGCCGACAGCCGAAAGAAGTAGCTTTCCTCCTCGACCCAGTCGACCGGCGTGCCGTTGGGCCCGAGCCGCTGGCCCTTGTCGTCGAGCTTGGTTTCGCTCTCGTCGTAGTAAGCCTCGTCGCGCACCGAATACCAGCCGGAATATTTGTCGAGATAGATGTCGCCGTTTGCCTGCATGCGCTCCCAGATCGCTTCCGAGGCGCGATAGTGGCGCGGCTCGGTGGTGCGGATAAAATCGTCGTTCGAGCAATTGAGCAGTTTTACCATCGCCTGGAAGCGCGGCACGTTGCGCTCGACCAATTGCCGCGGCGTCATGTTCTCCTTGGCCGCCGTCTGCAGCATCTTGCTACCGTGCTCGTCCGTGCCGGTGAGAAAGAACACGTCATAGCCTTCGAGCCGCCGGAAGCGGGCGATCGCGTCGGTGGCGATCGCTTCGTAAGCGTGGCCGATATGCGGCGCACCGTTCGGGTAAGCGATTGCGGTCGTGATGTAATAAGGCTTGCCGGGCATGGGGGGTGGTATCAACCGCGCGTGGCCTCGGCAAGCAAGCCAAAAACGCTGAACACCAGCGGCTTGCGCTCCAGATTGTATTCCGCGGCGTCGCGCGCCGCCTGGTTGATGCGCTCGAACGCTTCCGCCAGCCGCGCCATCCGGCCAAGCTCGCCGGTGTTGCGGGCAAGCCGCCGCGCCAGCCAATCGTTGACGGTGTCGATAAAAGCGGCAAGCCGCAGCGGATCGACGCCGGCCAGCGCCTCGCCGATCGCATGCAGCCCGCTGGCATCGAGCGCCGGCAAGCGGTCGAGTTCGTCGAGCGCGCGCTGGCGTAGTTCCAATGCGTCTTCATCGAGAAGCGCCAAAGCGCGCGCGACGCTGCCGCCGGCTGCGGCGGCAGCGGCCGCGACCTGCGGATCGTCCGCCGGCAATTGCATGGCGGCGGCGAGCGCGGCCGCAACGTCGGTTGGCGCCAGCGGCCGCAACGTCGTGACCGAGCAGCGCGAGCGCAGGGTCGGCAGCACGCGCGCCGCAGAATGGCAGACGAGAAACAGCATCGCCCGTTTCGGCGGCTCTTCCAGCACCTTCAGAAGCGCATTAGCGCCGAAGCGGTTGAGCTCGTCAACCGCGTCGACAATGGCGATGCGCCAGCCGCCCTCTCCTGCCGTCGAACCGAAGAACGGTATGGTGCGGCGCACATCCTCGACCGCGATCTGCTGGCGCAGCACGCCCTTTTCGTTGTCCGTGCGCTCGAGGATCAGGAGATCGCCATGCGCCTGCGCGGCGATGCGGCGCGCGACCGGATGCTGCGGATCGACGGCAAGCGAGGCCGCCCCGGCAACTTCCGGCGCCGCCGGGTCGGGATGGGCCAGCACGAAACGCGCCATGCGATAGGCGAGCGTCGCTTTGCCGATGCCTTTCTGCCCGATGAGCAGGAAAGCGTGGGGAATGCGGCCGCTGCGGTAGGCCGCCAGCAAGGCGGCCTCGGCGTCGCCGTGGCCGAATAGCACGTAGGTCAGGCGCGGTGGCGGCGCGTCCTCAGGCTCGATATCGTTCATGAAGCCACGTCTTCCAGATTAGCGGGCGCGTCCGGTGCCGGGGGATCGAGCCGTTCGCTCACCGCCTGCCAGATGTGCTTGGCAACCACCTTCTTCGGGACGCTCGCATCGATGACGACAAAACGCTTCGGCTCAGTCGCGGCGAGCGCGCGATAGGCCTTGCGCAGCTTCTGGTGAAAGTCGAATTCCTCGGCTTCGAAGCGATCGGCGGTTTTCTTGCCGCGGCGTCCGGCCGCGCGCTTTAGCCCGATGGCAACCGGCACGTCGAGCACGAAGGTCAGATCGGGCGCTAGATCGCCTACCGACACCCGTTCGAGCGCCTTGATGAAGCGGCCGTCGACCTCGCCGAGCACGCCCTGATAGACGCGCGTGGAATCGATGAAACGATCGCAAATGACCCATTTACCGCCATCGAGCGCCGGCAGGATGGTGCAGCGGATGTGGTCGTCGCGCGCGGCGGCAAACAACATCGCCTCCGCCTCCGGGCCAAACGGTTTGGCCGCGCCGGACAGAAGGACGTGGCGGATGACTTCTGCACCGGGCGAACCGCCAGGCTCGCGGGTGAGCGCCACGCCGAGCCCGAGCGACTCCAGATGCCGCGCCAGCGCCGCAGCCTGCGTCGACTTGCCGGTGCCCTCGCCGCCCTCAAAGGTAATGAATTTGCCGCGCATTCGAGTTCCCGGTCCGGCCGTCACGATAGCTCACGAACTTGCGCAATATCAACGCCTTATGGCGTTATCTTCGTATTCCGTACAAAGCGCTTTGCTGAAGGGAATATAGGCGCGGTTCGGACCGCACGCACCGGCCCCGCCCTACGCCACTGACGGCCCATCATAGCTTGTTCACGCCGGCGCGAAACAGACCGATCATCAATTCCGTCGCCGCGTCCATGGCGCGGCGCGACATGCTGCCCGGCCCGACGTCCTCGGCGGCGGTGAGCGGAACTTCCAGCGCGAGATTGTCGCCGCGCCAAACCTTGAGCTTGCCGATGCTCTGGCCCCTGGTCACCGGCGCCGGCACCGGGCCGGTATAGACGATGCGCGCCAGCAAACGCTCGCTGCCGTTCTTCGGCACCATGACGCGGACGGTGCCGGGCCCGACCAGCGGCACATAGCGGGCCTCGCCGCCGAACACGCTGGCCTGGCCAACGGTCTGGCCTTCCGCAAACAGGATGCGCGACTCAAAGTTGTGAAAGCCCCAGTCGAGCATCTTACGCGCCTCGTCGCCGCGCTCCTTGTCGGATTTCGCGCCCATGACCACGACGATCAGGCGCAGATTGTCCTGAACCGACGAGCCGACGAGATTAAAGCCCGCTTCCGACGTTTCGCCGGTCTTGAGTCCGTCGGCGCCGATACCCATGGCGAGCAGCGGATTGCGGTTCTGCTGGCGGATGTTGTTCCAGGCGAATTCGCGCTCGGCGAAATACGGATAGAAGTCGGGATAGGTCTGCATGATGTGACGAGCGAGCTGAGCCATTTCGCGCGGCGTGACGCGCAGATTGGGATCGGAATAGCCGGTCGCGTTGGTGAAGGTCGATTTCTCCAGTCCGATCTCTCGCGCGCGCTTGGTCAGCATCGCCCCGAACGCCGTCTCGTTGCCGCCGAGCCCCTCGGCGACGGCAATGCAGGCATCGTTGGCGGAATCGACGATGATGCCGTGGATGAGATCGTCGAGCTTGATGCGGCTGTGTATTGACGCGAACATCGTCGAGCCGTGCGACGGCGCGCCGCCCTTGCGCCAGGCGTTCTCGCTGATGGTGAATTGGTCATCGAGTTTGATGCGGCCCTGCTTGATTTCGTTGAACACGAATTCCAGCGTCATCAGCTTGGCGAGGCTGGCCGGCGCGACCAGTTGATCGCCGCCCTTGTCGAGCAGGAGGCTGTCACTTTCGGGATCGAGCAGGACGGCGTTCGGGATACTGGTCTGGTAGCCCTCGTCCTTTTTCGTCGCCATGGTGGAGGCGGCGTGCGCGGCGGCAATCGCAACGGCGAGCGCGCCGGCGATGGCGGCGCAGGCAAGCCCGTTCGCGGACCAGGCGCGCGCATTTGCCGTAACCATGCCGCCTCCGTTCGAGCCAATCGGCGGATCAAATCTCACGCGCATTGCGCGCGCGCAAGCGGGCGCAGCCAAGGCCACCCAAATTCATGAAAAATGACGCGAAAGAGTCAGCTCAGTAGAGGCCGCGGCCGTTGAGCAACTGGTCGGTGCCGTCGGCGCCGCCGGGCTGGGAAGCGTACGACATCGGCCGTGTCGCTGCCGGCAAGGGCGCCGTGTCATCGGTGGTCGCGCTGGCGAAGCGCGGATTCGGCCCGGCCGGCGAATCCCACCCGGCCGGAACCAGGGGCCCGGTGGCGAACTTAGTGCTGCCCGGCGGCGGCGCCGGCTCGTGCTGGCGCAGCGTCGCCGCAAGCATGCGGTCGTCGGAGCCTTCGATCGGCGCGCGGCCGACATATTCGACGCGCACCCGGGCGATGCCGGCATTGTGGAAGCCGAGCAGATGCGCCGCCTTCTTCGAGAGATCGATGATCCGGTTGCTGTGATATGGCCCGCGATCGTTGACGCGCACGATCAGCGAGCGGCCGTTGGAAAGATTGGTCACCCGCACATAGCTCGGCAGGGGCAAGGTCGGATGCGCGGCGGAAATGCCGTCGAGGTCGAAAATTTCGCCGTTGGCGGTCTGCCGGCCGTGGAAGTCTTCGCCGTACCAGGAGGCGAGCCCCTCGGCCCGGTAATGCGGATTGTCTTCCGGGTAATAGGTCTGGCCGGCGACCGTGTAGGGCGCGCCGACGCGATAGACGCCGCCGCCCTTCGGCACCGGATCGCCGTCGCTGACGACCCGCGGGCTTGGCGAGACGCCATAGCGCGAATCGACGCCTCCGGAGCAATTGGCAAGCAGGATGCAAACAACCGCGGCGGCGCCGACCGGCGCAAACCGTCTACCTGCCGCGCTAACCCGACCCCACATCGTCCCCGATCCCCAACCACCAAGGTATCAAGCCCGAGCGTGGTCAGATTGTGGCGAAAATGCGCGAGTGGATCTGAATAGTGAATGGAGAGTTGCGATGCCCGCTCCGCCCCGTGCGTCGTCGGGCTCGCTGTTTGTCAGACGCCGCTGACGATCGGCACGTTGGCGTAAGTCAGGATGAGCAGAATGACGAGACCGCCGATGAAAGCTCCGAAGGTGACGCGTATAAAGATCGGCCAGTGTGGGGCCAGTTTGTCTTGCAGATACTCAGTCACGGTCATTGCAATTGCCGACATTGGCTATCGTGCCCTTCTCGATATTTGCTGGAGTTTTTTTGGGTGTCACCGGCGCGACGTGGCCGGTTGAGCGGGCTTTAATCACACGCCCGTTAAAATGTCTATAACGCATTGCACGTTTTGTTTGCTGCGTGCGCGCCGGCGCCAATCGTGGCAAAATAGTGATGGCGAAGAATCTGAAAGCAGTGTGCACGCACGATGTGCATGAGATGGAAGGGTGGCCGAGCGGTTTAAGGCACCGGTCTTGAAAACCGGCAGAGGGTTCACGCTCTCTCGTGGGTTCGAATCCCACCCCTTCCACCAACCTTCGCGGCGAAGCCGCGCAAGGTTGCCCGCCGAAGCTTTAGCGAAGGCGGGCTAGTTGAAGCCCGCGCTGCTTCGGTTGGCACGCCAACCTCGCAGTGAAGCCGCCGGACCAAACCGCGCCACTTCGGTTGGCAAGCTTTTCGCGCCAGCGGGCTTCGGTTAGCAGGCCAAATAAACGTCGCGCAACAAATTTTGTTGTTTGTTCCGCTCGCTACACGCCGCGCTGCGCGCGGTCCTTCTCGTTCTGCGCTTTGATGGCGGCGCGCGCCTCCTGCCATTGCGCGTCGGTCCAGTGGCGCAGCTCATAGAAATTCGAGCCGGTGGCGTGGTTTTGGCTGCCGTCGAGCGTGATGGTCTCGCCGGTCAGCCACTCGCAGCCGGGCGCGATCAGGAAGGTCGCGAGATTTTGCAGTTCCGCCATAGTGCCGACGCGGCCCATCGGATTGGAGCGAATGGTGCGGTCGCTCGGCCCCTCGCCCGGGCTCAATCGCTTGCTGGCGCCTTCGGTCGGGATCACGCCGGGCGCGATAGCGTTGAGCCGGATGCCGTGCGGCGCCCATTCGGTCGCGAGCGACATCGTCATCGTATGCACGGCGGACTTGCTCATCACCGACGGCACGCATAAGGGCTGCCGTTATGAACCCACGTCACCACGATCGACACCACGTTGCCGCGCTGGCCGCCGGCGATCCAGCGGCGGCCGACTGCGTGGGTGACATAGAAGGTGCCGTGCATGACGATGTTGGCGACGGCGTCAAAGCCGCGCGGCGACAGATCCTCGGTGCGCGAGATGAAATTGCCGGCGGCGTTGTTGATGAGGTCGGTCAGCGGGCCGGATGCGAAGATATCGGCGGCCATGGCATCGACCGCGGCCGCGTCGCGGATATCGATGCCGTAAACGCCGACCTTGCCGCCATGCTTGCCGGTCAATTCGGCGGCGGTCGCTTCGCACACCGATTTTCTGCGTCCGCAGATGAACAGTTCGGCGCCGAGTTCAAGGAATTTTTCAGCCATGCCCTTGCCGAGCCCGGTGCCGCCGCCGGTCACCAGGATGCGCCGGCCTTTGAGCAATCCGTTACGGAACATCGCTCCCTCCCGTTTTTGTTGGTTGGTTCAGATTCCCAGATAGCGGTGCTGGATGTCGGGCGCGGCGGCCAGCGCCGGCGAGCTTCCCGTCCAGACGACGCGGCCGCGCTCGATGATGTAATGGCGGTCGGCGATGCGCGTGAGCGCGTCCACATTCTTGTCGATGACCAGGATCGACTGCCCGGCGCGCCGCAACAATTCGAGGCAGCGCCAGATCTCGTCGCGGATCAGCGGCGCCAGCCCTTCGGTCGCTTCGTCGAGAATGAGCAACCGCGGATTGGTCATCAGCGCGCGGCCGACCGCCAGCATTTGCTGCTCGCCGCCGGAGAGCAGGTTCGCCATGGCGTTGGCGCGCGCGGCCAGCCGCGGAAACAATCCGAACACCTTCTCGATCGTCCATGGATCGGCGACGCGGCTGCGGTTGGCGGCGGTGGCGATGAGGTTTTCGCGCGCGGTGAGATTGGGAAACACCTGGCGTCCTTCCGGCACCAGCCCAAGGCCGAGCTTGGCGATGCGGTAGGAAGGCAAAGCGTGGATGTCGGCGCCGGCGAAGCGGATCGCGCCGGCGGCCGGCGGCGTCAGCCCCATGATCGAGCGCACGGTCGTGGTCTTGCCCATGCCGTTGCGTCCCATCAGCGAGACCATTTCACCCGCCGCGATAGATAGCGAAATGCCGAACAGCACGCGGCTCAGGCCGTATCTGGTTTCGATGCCGGCGACCTCAAGCAGCGGCTCAGCCATGATGTGTTCCGCCGCTTTCCTTCTCGCCCAGATAGGCCTGGCGCACGGCGGCGTCGGCGCGAACCGTTGCCGGGTCGCCGCTGGCGATAATGCGGCCGTAGACCAGCACGGTGAGGCGGTCGGCGAGCGCGAACACCGCTTCCATGTCGTGCTCGACCAGAAGGATGGTGGTGCTGCCCTTGAGCGCCCGCAGCAGCTTGACCATCTCGCCGGATTCTTCCGGCCCCATGCCGGCCATCGGCTCGTCGAGCAACAGAAGGCGCGGCCCGGTCGCCAGCGCCATCGCAATCTCAAGCTGGCGGTGCTCGCCGTGGCTCAGCCGGTCGACATGCACATGCGCGCGCCCGGCCAGCCCGACGCGATCGAGCGCTTCCAGCGCCGGCTTGCGCAACTCGTCGTCGCGGCGGGCGTCGCGCCAGAACCGGAACGAATGGCCGCGGTGCGCCTGCACCGCGAGCGCCACATTGTCGAGCGCGGTGAAGCCGGCCAGCAGCGAGGTGATCTGGAACGAACGCGCAAGCCCGAGGCGGCTGCGCTTGTGCACCGGCAGTTGCGTGACGTCACCGCCGTCGAAGCGGATGCTCCCGGCGTGCGGGGCGATTTCGCCGCTGAGGAGACCGATGAGCGTGGTCTTGCCGGCGCCGTTCGGCCCGATCACTGCGTGCACTTCGCCCGGAGCGATGGCGAGCGTGATCGCATCGGCCGGCACCACGCCGCCGAAGCGCTTGGTGAGGCCCTCGGTGTGCAGGAGCGGCTCAGCCATGGCGGCCTTTCAGCAGCCCTTCGATGCCGCCGTGAAGATAGATGGCCACCAGCAGCAGGATGGGCCCGAGGACCAGGTCGGGATATTCGGTGAGCCGCGACAGCCCCTCCTCCAGCAGCAGAAACACCACCGCGCCGATCAGCGGCCCGAACTGGGAGCCCAAGCCTCCCAGCACCACCATGACAATGAGGTCGCCCGAGCGCGTCCAGTGCATCAGCGCCGGCGAGATAAAGTTGGTGTGGTTGGCAAGCAGCGCGCCGGCCAGCCCGCACATCGCCCCGGCGATCACGAAGCAGGCGAGCTTGTAGCGGAAGGTCGGGAAACCGATCGCCCGCATGCGCCGCTCGTTGGCGCGGGCGCCCTGGATCACCAGGCCGAAGCGCGAATTGACGATGCGCGCCACCAGATAGATGCTCGCCAGCAACAGCGCGAAGCACAGATAGTAGAACAAGCTCTTGTTATTGAGGTCGAGGACGCCGCCGAACTGGCTGCGCTTGTAGATGGTCAGGCCGTCGTCGCCGCCGTAGCGGTCGAGCCCGATGGCGACGTAGTAGATCATCTGCGCGAAAGCGAGCGTGATCATGATGAAGTAGACGCCGCGCGTGCGCAGGCTGAGCGCGCCGACGACCAGCGCATAGAGCGCCGAGACCGCAATCGCGGCCGGCCATTGCACCAGCCCGGCGTTGATCCCCTCCTTCGCCAGAATACCGACCGCATAGCCGCCGATACCGAGATACGCGGCGTGGCCGAAGCTCACCATGCCGCCATAACCCATGATGAGGTTGAGGCTGACCGCGCCGATCGCCAGGATCAGCACGCGGGTGAACAAAATCAGCACGAAGCTGTCGCCGGACAGCGCCGCATAGGCCGGCAGCAGCGCCAGCACCGCCAGCACGACGGCGATGAACGCAGCGCGGGCGGTGAGCCAAAACGTGCGCGGGGCCTGGAGCGAAGGTTCGAGCGAGGCGCTCATCGGCTCGCCGCCGGGAACAATCCTTCCGGCCGGAACACCAGGATCGCCGCCATCAGCATGTAGATCGACATCGACGACAAAGCCGGCCCCAGCGTCGAAGCGGCATTCGTGCTCAGAGCGTGCCGCAGCAGATCGGGCAGGAAGGCGCGGCCGACGGTATCGATCAGCCCGACCAGGATCGCGGCCACGAACGCGCCGCGGATCGAGCCGATGCCGCCGATGATGATCACCACGAAAGCGAGGATGATGATGTTCTCGCCCATGCCGATCTGCACGGTCAGGATCGGCGCCTGCATAACGCCGGCGAAGCCGGCAAGCGCGGCGCCGAGCCCGAATACCAGCGTGTAAAGAAGCTTGATGTTGACGCCGAGCGCGCCGGCCATTTCGCGATTGGAGGCGCCGGCGCGGATCAACATGCCGAGCCGCGTGCGCATTACCACCAGATAAAGCAGCGCCGCGACCGCCAACGCCGCGAGGATGATGACCAGGCGGTAGAGCGGATAATAGACGCCCGGGATGATCTGTACCGCGGTGAGCATTTGCGGCGGCAAGGCGAGCGTCATGCCGGCCGGCCCCCAAACGAGCCGCACCAGTTCGTTGAAGAACAGCAGCAGCCCGAAAGTGCCGAGCACATGATCGAGATGGCTGCGGCCGTAGAGGCGCCTGATGGCGACGACTTCGAGCGCCACGCCGGCGACGAGCGAGGCGGCGAGCGCCAACAAAATGGCGGCGACGAAGCTTCCGGTCAGAACCGCGAAGGTGGCGGCGAAATAGGCGCCTAGCATGTAGAGCGAGCCGTGCGCCAGGTTGACCAGGTCCATGATGCCGAACACCAGCGTCAACCCGGCCGCCAGCAGAAACAACAGCATCCCCAGCTGGACGCCGTTGAGGCATTGCTCGATGAAATACAGCATCCGTCGCCACAAGCGGTCAGGAGCCGCCATCCAAGGATGACGGCTCCTGCCGGTCAAGCCAATCTAGCGCCGCCCGCTTATTTCATCGGGCATTGGTCGTGGAAGCGGTCCTGATCGTCCTTGACGATGGTGGCGACCGTCTTGAGCACGTAATCGTCGCCCTCCTTCACCACATCCTGCAAGTAGAAGTTCTGGATCGGGATGTGATTGTTGCCGTAGGTGAAGTGGCCGCGCACGGATGGAAAGTCGGCTTTCTCCATTTCCTTGCGCATCGCCTCCTTCTGCGAAAGGTCGCCCTTGACGGCCAACACCGCGCTGTTGAGCAGGCCGACCGCGTCATAGGTCTGCGCGCCGTAATACGACGGCCTCAGCTTGTATTTGGCGATGTAGTCGGCGACGAATTTCTTGTTGGTCTCGTTGGGCAAGTCGTTGACCCATTCTTGTGCGCCGGGAATGCCGATCGCCAGGTCCTTGAGCCGCGGCAGTGACAATTCGTCGACCGTGAAGACTTGATAAAGCGGAATCTGCCCTTTCAGGCCCGCCTGCACGTACTGGGTGACGAACTGCACGCCGGCGCCGCCGGGATAGAAGACGAAGATCGATTCCGCGCCGGACGAGCGCGCTTTCGACAGTTCAGCGGAGAAGTCGAGCTGGTCGGGCCAGCGGGTATATTCCTCCCCGACGATCTGGCCTTTGTAGGTGAGCTTCAGCCCCGCCAGCATATCCTTGCCGGCGGCATAATTCGGACCGATCAGGAAGGCCGTCTTCACGCCCTTCTGATTCATATACAGGCCCATCGCTTCCGGGGTCTGGTCGTTCTGCCACGAGGTCGAGAAAACATAGGGCGAGCACAGCTCGCCGGCGAATTTCGAAGCGCCGGCGTTGGTCACGACCGTTATGGTCTTTGAATCGACCAGCGGCTTGAGCGATGCCAGCAGCACGTTCGACCAGATGTAGCCGGCGATGAAGTCGACGTGATCGGACTCGATCAGCTTCTGCGTCTTCTGCACGCCGACTTCGGGTTTTTGCGTGTCGTCCTCGTAGATCACCTCGACCGGCAGGCCGCCAAGCTTGCGGCCAAGATGATCGAGGCCGAGCTCGAACGAATTGCGCATGTCGTTGCCGATCACGGCGGTCGGACCGCTGAAGGTGCTGATAAAGCCGATCTTGACGGTTTTCTGCTGGGCCATCGCCGGGCCTGCCGCCAGCGCAAGCACCGCCGCGGCCACAAAAGTTGTTCTGATCATCGCGTGCATCCCTCTGTTGGCCGCGCCCTTCGGCGCGAAGCGGTTTCGTCGTTGCTTGAAGGCTTGAGCGTGGCCTCCCCGAAGCGCCGATTTGACCGCGCTCACACGCGCTAATCAAGCCGGACGTGCGGCGCGGACCGTCGCAGGGAGCGGATTGCAGCCGGCGTTAATCCGGGCTCCGCCCCGGGCGATAGGCAGAATTGCTGGTTTGCCGCAGGCGCGACGTTGCGCCGGGGCCGGGCGCACTCTACCTGTGCATGATTGCAGGGCGCGTTCCGCGCCGAAAAACGTCAGTCGAGCAGCATGACAGCGACCTTTGAATTCGGCCTGGACACGTTCGGCGATATCACCAAGGGCCCCGACGGGGCGCCGTTGAGCTACGCACAAGTCATCCGCAACGTGATCGAAGAGGCGGCGCTGGCCGATGCGGTCGGCGTTGACGCTTTCGGCGTCGGCGAGCATCACCGCCCCGATTTCGCGGTGTCGGCGCCGGAAGTGGTCCTGGCGGCGATCGCGTCGCGCACAAAGCGCATCAAGCTCGGCTCGGCGGTGACGGTGCTGTCATCGGACGACCCGATCCGGGTGTTTGAGCGTTTCTCGACGCTCAATGCCGCCTCGGGCGGTCGCGCCGAGGTGACCGTCGGGCGCGGCTCGTTCACCGAATCCTTTCCGCTGTTCGGCCACGATCTCGCGCAATACGAGGAGCTGTTCGAGGAGAAGCTCGACCTGTTCGTCGCGTTGCTGCGCAACGAGCAGGTGACTTGGCAGGGCCAGTTGCGCCCGCCGCTGAAAAATCAGCGGGTCTTTCCCCCGGTCGAGCATGCACCGCTGCGGACCTGGGTTGGAGTAGGCGGCAGCCCGGAATCCGTCGTGCGCGCCGCGCACCACGATCTGCCGCTCGCGCTCGCCATCATCGGCGGTGATCCCAAGCGCTTTCGCCCCTTTGTCGATCTGTATCACCGCGCCTTTGCCCAACTCGGCCGGCCGGTCAAGGATGTCGCCGTGCACTCGCCCGGCCACGTCGGGGTGACCGACCGGGAGGTGCGCGACGAATACTGGACCGGCTACAAGGCCATGCACGACAAAATCGGCGGCGAGCGCGGCTGGCCGCCGATCGGCCGCGCGCAATTCGAGCAAGAAGTCGAGCACGGCTCGCTCTATGTCGGTGCGCCGGAGACGGTCGCGCGTAAAATCGCCGCGACCGCGAAAGCGCTCGGCATCGTGCGCTTCGATATGAAATACTCCGCCGGCACGCTGCCGCACGAGACGATGATGCGCAGCATCGAGCTTTACGGCAAAAAGGTCATGCCGCTGGTGCGCGAGATGATGGTCGAGGAGAAAGTGCCGTTGGCTTAAGGTTTTCGGCCATAGCGGCGTTTCGCACGCAGACTTTGTGGAAAACGCAGGTGATAAAGCGTTGGTCGAGAATAAGGTCTTACGCGCTCGCGTTTGCGGCGATCGGCGTCGTTATCGCGTTTTTTGATGGGCCGGCTCGCTCTGAACCGGCGAACGAGCGGGCACGCTGCGAGACGCAAGCGGGAAGCTCGTTCCAGGAATTGACCCGCGAGCACGTTTCCGTATTGGAAAGCCTGAACCTGCCGTTCGAGATTATTTCCAACCAATATCAAGCTGCCTACAGCGAAAAGCTGAGCAGCTGTTTGCTGCTGATCCGAAAAAGAATGTCGATAAGACGGGAAATATCGGACACGTCCTACCTGATCGATGCCACCAGCCGCAATATGTACGCGCTGTACGCGGTGGATGGCGGCGCGGTTTCCTGCATGCTGATTCCGAGCATCAAAGAAACGAAGGCGTGCAAGAGCCGGCGCGAGTTCGATGATTTTGTCGGGAAGTATCTGAAATAGACAGATACGTGCGTTAGCCCTTCGCAAGCTTGTCGAACGCCATCAGCCGCTCGATCAACGGCTCAAGCTCGTTGAGCGGGAGCATGTTCGGGCCGTCGGACGGCGCGCGGTCCGGGTCCCGATGCGTCTCGATGAACAGGCCGGCGACACCGACGGCGACGGCGGCTCGCGCCAGCACCGGCACGAAGTCCCGCTCGCCGCCGGATGAAGTGCCCTGCCCGCTCGGCTGTTGCACCGAATGCGTCGCATCGAAGATCACCGGCGCGCCGGTCTTGGCAAGCAGTGGCAGCGCGCGCATGTCGGAGACGAGTGTGTTGTAGCCGAACGAGACGCCGCGCTCGGTGACCAGCACGTTGGAATTTCCGGCGCCGGTGATTTTCTCCACGACGTTCTTCATGTCCCAGGGCGCGAGAAACTGGCCCTTCTTCACGTTGACCGGCTTGCCGGTCGCGGCGGCGGCGAGCAGCAAATCGGTCTGCCGGCAGAGAAACGCCGGGATCTGCAGAATATCGGCAGCTTCGGCGACGCGCGCGCATTGCGCCGGCTCGTGCACGTCGGTGAGCACCGGCATGGAAAGTTTCTCGCGCAGCTCTGCGAAGATCGCGAGCGCCTTGTCGAGGCCGAGCCCGCGCGCGCTCACGCCGCTGGTGCGGTTAGCCTTGTCGAACGAAGTCTTGTAGACGAGGCCAATGCCGCGCCGCTCCGCGATCTCCTTAAGCGCGCCCGCCATCTCGAAAGCGTGCGCGCGGCTTTCCAGCACGCACGGTCCGGCGATCAAGGCGAGCGGCAGCGCGTTGCCGAAGCGTACCTTGCCGACCGTCACCGTGGCGTTCGGTTTGACTGGCATGGGCTTCATCGAGGGCGACCATGACGGCGGCAGCGCCGCCGGTCAACCGGGCCGCCTCGTCACTTCACCGCGGAAAATGCCGTCGGTCTGAGGAACGCGCTTTTGATGTTGGCGATGATCGGCCCGTCCCGCTCGCTGTCGTCGCGCGCCTTGATCCAGGCCGGATCGGCGAGGAACGCCTCCCACACCTTTTCGCGCTCGGCGAGGGATTGCCAGGCGAGCAGATAATGCAGATCGTTGTTGCCGTCGCCGACCAGTACGGTCCAGAAGCCGGCCTGCCGGATGCCATGCCGTTCCCAGATTTTCAACGTGTGGTCCGCAAACCGCTTGAGCAGTAGCGGCAGCCGGCCGGGAATGCAGGAATAGATGCGCAACTCATAGATCATGGGCGTTCCTCCGTGTCCCCCTCTCCCAGCTTGCGGGGAGAGGGGATCGCTTTGCTTCGCTCGCAATGACGAGAGAAATTACACCAGCCGGCTCTGCTCCACCGCCGCCCCGATAAACGACGAGAACAGCGGATGCGGCGCGAACGGCCGCGATTTCAGCTCCGGGTGGAATTGTACGCCGATGAACCAGGGATGATCGTCGTATTCGATGATTTCCGGCAGCACTCCGTCGGGCGACATGCCGGAGAAACGCATGCCGTGCTGCGCCAGGCGGTCCTTGTAGGCGGTGTTGACTTCGTAGCGGTGGCGATGGCGCTCGGAAATTTCAGTGGCGTCGTAGATTGCCGACACCTTGCTGCCGCGCGCCAGAACGGCCGGATAGGCGCCGAGCCGCATGGTGCCGCCGAGATCGCCGTTCGTGCCGCGCTTGTGCAGTTCGTTGCCTTTCATCCACTCGGTCATCAGGCCGACCACCGGCTCGTTCGTTTGCACGAATTCGGTCGAATTCGCTTCCTCGATGCCGCAAAGATTGCGCGCCGCCTCGATCACCGCCATCTGCATCCCGAAGCAGATGCCGAAATACGGTACCTGCCGTTCGCGCGCGAAGCGCGCGGCGCGAATTTTCCCCTCGGCGCCGCGCTGGCCGAAGCCGCCCGGCACCAGGATGCCGTCGACGTGTTCGAGGAACGGCGCCGGGTCCTCGTTTTCGAACACCTCGCTCTCGATCCAGTCGAGATTGACCTTGACCTTGTTGGCGACGCCGCCGTGCGAAAGCGCCTCGATCAGCGACTTATAGGCGTCCTTCATGCCGGTATATTTGCCGACGATGGCGATGGTTACGTCGCCTTCCGGATTGCGGACGCGCTCGTTGATGAATCGCCAGGTGGCGAGGTCGGGCTCGGGCGGATTTTCGATGCCGAAAGCGGCGAGCACTTCGCCGTCGAGCCCGCCGGCATGATAGGCCTCGGGCACCGCGTAAATATTGTCGACGTCGAGCGCCTCGATCACGGCGCTTTCGCGCACATTGCAGAACAACGCGAGCTTCCGCCGCTCGCTCTGCGGGATCGGCCGGTCGGAGCGGCACAGCAGAATGTCAGGCTGGATGCCGATGGCGCGCAATTCGCGCACCGAATGCTGCGTCGGCTTGGTCTTGAGCTCGCCGGCGCTGGGGATGAACGGCATCAGCGTCAAGTGGATATAGACCGCGTGATGGCGCGGCAGATCGTTGCCCATCTGCCGTATCGCCTCGAAATACGGCAGACCCTCGATGTCGCCGACCGTGCCGCCGATCTCGCACAACACGAAGTCGAAATCGTCGTTGCCGTCGCGGATGAAATCCTTGATCGCGTTGGTAACGTGCGGAATGACCTGGATGGTGGCGCCGAGATAATCGCCGCGGCGCTCCTTGTTGAGGATGTCCTGATAGATGCGCCCGGTGGTGATGTTATCCATTCGCGTCGCCGGCCGGCCGGTGAAACGCTCGTAATGGCCGAGGTCGAGATCGGTCTCCGCGCCGTCGTCGGTGACGAATACCTCGCCGTGCTGATAGGGCGACATCGTGCCCGGGTCGACATTGAGGTAGGGGTCGAGCTTGCGCAGGCGGACTTTATAGCCGCGCGCCTGCAACAGCGCGCCGAGCGCCGCGGACGCGAGACCCTTGCCCAGTGAGGAAACCACGCCGCCGGTGATGAAAATGTACCGCGCCATGGGACTTAACCTCTAATCCCGATCGCTCGATTCGACGAGCGATATTCCGGAATTGCTGCCGCGCAGCGCTCAAAAAATCTGTGAAAAACCGAGCAGTTGCAGATGACTTCGGCCGAATCCTCAAGTCGTGCGGAAGGGGGCCCCGCTGCCGTTTTGTCAGGAGCCGGGGCCGTTCCTTGCGCCATGGGTCTTGCGCCTATTTGGACTGCGGGACTTGCGGTTCGCTGGGCGCCGGGCTCGGCGCCGGCGGATCGCGAAGCTTATCGAGCACGCCGTGACCGGTGTCGCTTAACGGTGCTTGCGGAGTGGTGCCGGAGGGCTGGGTGGCCGGCGCGACGCCGGTATTGATGATCGAAGCGGGATGACGGCCCAATCCGGCGAGCCACGACAAAGCGAGGCTTGTGACGAAGAACCCGATAGCGAGCGCGGCCGTTGTGCGGGTCAGGACATTGGCGGTGCCGCGGCCGGTCATGAAGCCGCTGGTCGAGCTCACAAGCCCACCACCCTCGGACTTCTGCAGCAGCACCACCGCGATCATGGCGATCACGATCATCAGGTGGACGGCGATAACGACAGTCAGCATCGATAGTTTCCGCTTGCGGCTTTGCCCGCCGCGCCCTCCATATAGGAAGCCGCGCGCGTCTCTACATGATCCGAAGCGGATTTTCCATGGCCGGTCACCCGGCCCTGCTTCGGTTCATGCCGCGGGAATCGACCCGACGATTTCACCCATAAATCCGCGCAATTGAGAGGAATTCCTCGGCTTTGAGGCTCGCGCCGCCGACCAGAGCGCCGTCGACTGCCTCGACCGCCAGCAGGTCCTTCGCATTCGCCGGATTGACAGAGCCGCCATAAAGAACGCGGATCGCCGCCCAGCGGGAACCGAGCCAGTCGCGGATGACGCGGTGCATCTCGCCGACATCGGACGACGTCGGGGTAAGCCCGGTGCCGATCGCCCAAACCGGTTCATAGGCAATGACGAAATCGGCAAGCTCGTCCGGGATCGAGCCGTCGAGTTGCGCGTGCACGACCGAAAGCGCCCGCCCAGCATCGCGTTCGGCGCGGGTCTCGCCGACGCAAACGATGGCGAGCAGGCCCGCGCGGTTTGCCGCCAGCGCCTTTTCCCGTACCACCTTATCCGTTTCGGCATGAAATCGCCGCCGCTCGGCATGACCGACGATGACCGCGGCGGCGCCGGCGTCTTTGAGCATTTCCGCCGAGATGTCTCCCGTATATGCGCCCGCGGCCAATGCGTGACAGTCTTGACCGCCGATAAGGACCCGCGATCCCCGCGCCGCCGCCGCAAAGTCTGCGATCAAAGTCGCCGGCGGGCAGACCATCAATTCGACCTTGGCAAGCCGTTCCGCGCCCGCGATGATTTTCTTTAATTCGTCGGCTGCGCCGCGCAGGCCATGCATTTTCCAGTTGCCTGCGACCAGGGGTCGGCGCGCCATAATCTTTGGTCTCTTGTCTTTAGTCCTGCGACAATGAGGCGTTAGCAGACGCCTTGCAGGCGGAAAAGAGGCGTTTTACTGGACGATTTGTTTGGGACTCCCGTCGGTTGCGGGCCATATTGCCGACCCCTATAGTGCGCCGCTTCCGGTTTGCGGCCGGATCGACGCCATCAAGCACAGGACATTATGCTTCATGCTTCGGGGTATTCGCAAAGCCTCTACCACTTGGCTCGGCCGCATCGTTCTCGGCGCGGTCATGGGGCTGCTGGCCGCCATTTTCGCCCTTTGGGGCATCAACGACATCTTCAGCGGCTTCGGCCGCTCGACGCTGGCCAAAATCGGCCACACGGAAATCTCGGTCGAGCAGTTCCGTAGCACCTACAACGAGCGTTTGCGGCAGGTCGAGCGCCAGCTCGGGCACCCGCTCCCGCCGGAGCAGGTCAAGGCCATCGGTCTCGACCGGCAGGTGCTCAGCACCATGGTCGCCGAGGCCGGCCTCGACCAGCGCGCGCAGCAAATGCGGCTCGGCCTTTCCGACGCCGAGATCGTGCGTCGGATTACGACGGAAAAGGCGTTTCTCGGCCCGACCGGCCGGTTCGATCGCGCGCAGTTCGAGCAGCTGCTGCGCCAGGCCGGCTACAGCGAGCAGCGTTTCATTTCCGAGCAACGACGGGTGACATTGCGCCAGCAACTCATCGGCTCGCTTTCCGGCGACCTGCCGGTGCCGAAGGCGTGGCTCGACGCCGTCAACCAGTTCCAAAATGAGGAGCGCAGCATCGAATATGTCGCGCTCGGCCCGGCGCAGGCCGGCGACATTCCACTGCCGACGCCGGAGGAACTGAACAAATATTTCGAAGTGCGAAAAATCCTGTTTCGCGCGCCGGAATACCGCAAGATCGTGGTTGTGTCGGAGACACCGGCGGAGATGGCCCGCTGGATGGAGATTTCAGAAGCGGACATCAAGGCCGCCTACGATCAGAACCGCAGCCGCTTCGTCAAACCGGAGCGCCGGCGGGTCGAGCAGATCATTTTCCCGAACATGGCGGAAGCGGAAGCCGCCGAAGCGCATCTCAAGAGCGGCTTGAGCTTTGCCGCGCTTGCCGCCGAGCGCGGGCTCAAGGAGCAGGACTACGACCTCGGCACCGTGACCAAGGCGGACATTATCGATCCGGCCGTCGCCGACGCCGCTTTCGCCCTCAAGGAGGGCGACGTCAGCGCGCCGGTGCAGGGGCGTTTCGGCGTTGTCATCGTCACCGTGCTCAAGGTCGAGTCGGAAGAAAACAAGACGCTCGCCGAACTCGCGCCGAAAATCCGCAGCGATCTCGCCGCCGAGCGCGCCAAGCGCGAAGTGCGCGACTTGCACGACAAGATCGAGGACGAACGCGCCGGCGGCGCATCGCTGGAGCAAGTGGCGCAAAAGCTGAAGCTGACGGCGGCCACTTACGACGTGGATCATTCCGGCCTTGGCACCGATGGCAAGCCGGTCAGCAGCCTGCCGCACGCCGCGCAGGTGATCAGCGCCGCCTTTAATTCGGATATCGGCGTCGACAACGATCCGATCGATGCCGATGGCGGCTTTATCTGGTACAGCGTCACCGGTATCACGCCGGCGCGCGACCGCACGCTCGACGAGGTCAAAAGCGAAGTCGAAGCGCACTGGCGCGACGACCAGATCGCTTCGCGGCTCAGTGGGAAGGCGGCCGGAATCCTCGACAAAGTCAAAGCCGGCACGCCGCTCGAGGAGGTCGCCAAGGCCGAAGGCCTCAAGGTCGAAACCGCCGACAAGCTCAAGCGCCAGGTCGGCAGCACGACGGTGCCGGCGAAGATCATCGTGTCGGTATTTCACACCGCCAAAGGGTCGTTCGGCAGTTCCGAGGGCGCTGCGCCGAGCCAATGGATCGTGTTCCGCGTCACCGACGTGACCGATCCGAAGCCCGACGCGACTTCGGCCGACGCCAAAAATATCGAGGACCTGATCAAGCGCCAGGTCAGCGAAGATATCTTCGGGCAATACGTCAGCTCGGTCGAAGACGACCTCGGTACCACCGTCAATCCGGCGGCGCTGGAGCGGGCGCTCGGCAACAGCACGCCGGAAACCAACTGAACATGCAGATCGAGCCGTCGGGTGCAGCGTTCGCCGCGCGCTATGCCGCCGGCGAGCCGCAGGTGGTCTGGACGACGCTCGTCGCCGATCTGGAAACGCCGGTCTCCGCCTTTCTGAAAGTGACCAAAAGTTCCGCACCGATGAGCTTCCTGCTCGAGTCAGTCGAGGGCGGCGAAGTGCGCGGCCGTTATTCGATCATCGGGCTTGAGCCGGACGTCATTTTCCGCGCCCGCGGCGATCGCGCCGAAATCAATCGCGCACCGCGGAACGATCTCGCGGCGTTCGTGCCGGCGAATGCGCCGCCGCTTGGGGCGCTGCGCGCACTGATCGCCGAAAGCCGCATCGCGCTGCCGGATACCTTGCCGCCGATGGCAGCCGGAATCTTCGGCTATCTCGGCTATGGCATGGCGCGGCAGATGGAAGATGCGCTCGCCGCGCCCGGCCCCGACCCGATCGGCATTCCGGACGCGATCCTCGTGCGCCCTACCCTGGTGATCGCCTTCGACGCGGTCGAGGATACGATCACTGTGGTGACGCCGGTGCGTCCGCAAGCCGGCGTGACGGCGAAGGCGGCGCTCGATCGCGCGGTCGAACGCCTCGCCGCGATCGTCGCCGCGCTAGACCGGCCGCTCAATAAATCGGCGGCCGAGAGCGACACCGGGCCGCCCGACGGTGCGCCGCGATCCAACACCAGCCCGGAAGAATTCAAGCGCATGGTGCTGCGCGCCAAAGAGTATATTTTTGCCGGCGATATCTTTCAGGTGGTACTGTCGCAGCGTTTCGAAGCGCCATTCAAGCTGGCGCCGTTCGCGCTTTATCGCGCGCTGCGCCGGGTCAATCCCTCGCCTTATCTGTTCTTTCTCGATTTCGGCTCCTTCGCGGTCGCCGGCTCCAGCCCGGAAATCCTGGTCAAGGTGCGAAACGGCACAGTGACGATCCGCCCGATCGCCGGCACGCGGCCGCGCGGCGCAACTCCGCATGAGGACAAGGCGCTGGAAGCCGAGCTGCTGGCGGATCCGAAGGAGCGCGCCGAGCATCTGATGCTGCTCGACCTCGGCCGCAACGATGTCGGCCGCGTTGCCGAGATCGGCACCGTTGAAGTCACCGACCGGTTTTTCATCGAGCGCTACAGCCAGGTGATGCACATCGTCTCGAATGTGGAAGGCAAATTGCGCAACGATCGCGACCCGCTTGACGCGCTCGCCGCTGGTTTTCCCGCCGGCACGGTGTCCGGCGCGCCCAAGGTGCGCGCCATGCAGATCATCGACGAACTCGAGAAGGAAAAACGCGCGCTTTACGCCGGCTGCGTCGGCTATTTTTCCGCCGGCGCCGACATGGACACCTGCATCGTGCTGCGCACCGCCCTGATCAAGGACGGCGTCATGTATGTGCAGGCCGGCGCCGGCATCGTCGCCGACAGCGATCCGGACTTCGAGCAACGGGAATGCGTCAGCAAGGCGAAGGCGCTGTTCCGCGCGGCGGAGGAGGCAAGGCGCTTCGCCAGCGCCGGCAATAGGATTTAGCCGCGATGAGCGACGTTACCACCGGCGAGATCGTCTCCTTTTGGCGCAACGCTGGTCCGGACAAATGGTTCGAGAAGGACGAAGCGTTCGATCGCGCCGTCAGGTCGAAATTTCTGGCCGTGCATGAGGCGGCGGGCCGCGGCGAGCTTTCGGTATGGGAAGACGGCGCCGAAGGCGCGCTCGCGCTGGTCATTCTGCTTGATCAATTTCCACGCAACATGTTTCGCGGCAGCCCGCGTGCGTTTGCCACCGATCCGTTGGCGCGGGCGGTGGCGGCGCGCGCGATCGCGTGCGGCTTCGACCGGGCGACCGACGAAACCATGCGAATATTTTTCTACATGCCCTTCATGCACTCGGAAGCGCTCGCCGATCAGGATCGCTGCGTGGCGCTGTTCGCTGGGGCCGGGCACTCGGACTATGCGACGAGCCATCGCGACATCATCGCGAAGTTCGGACGCTTTCCGCACCGCAATCGCGTGCTGGGCCGCGACAGCACGCCGGCCGAGCAGGAGTTTCTCGCCGGCGGCGGCTTTGCCGGCTAGCGCGGCTGCGCTCGGCGACGGTTATTTTATCCGTGTCATGTTGCGGCCGCCGCAAATTCCGAGCGCGCAGCCTTCGACCCGCACTGTGTTGTGGTTGATTTCGAGCAGATGGCCCGGATAGGTGTGGCCATCATCGGTGTTGTAGAGGTATCCCGACCACTTGCCCGGTCCATCCGGCATCATGTTGTAAAGCACGTAGACGCCGAGCAGCGGCCGGCCGCGCTCGTTCGGGTCGGGATTGTGCTTGTCGGTCCACGGTTCGCCGGTGTCTGGATCGACCGGGGATTTGGTGGCGGCAACCGTTGCACAAAGCGCGTCCTGGCCGCATTTGGCGATGCGCACTTGCGCGCCGTCCTGCGCGAGCCACAGGCCTTTCGGATCGGCGTGCGCCGTTCCCATGCCGAGCAAGATGAATAGAACGACAGCGAAAAGACTATTGCGTCTGTCAATTTTCATAATACCCATGCTCCATGTTGTAGCGGCGCGCGGTGTTCGGGCAAAGCCCGAGATTTAATCGCACGCCTTATTCTTGCGGCAATGCGTCGGGAATGTGCCCGGACAAGCCTCGATTGCGATCCGGGAGAAAAATGCACATGCGGCGTATTTGTTCTGCACTTTGTCTCGCGCTGGCGCTCGCCGCATGGGCGCTGCCGGGCGCGGCGACCGCGCAGATCGCTTGCATCGGCAACGAATATCCGCCGCCTGAATTGCCGGTCTATGACCAGCCGCCGATTCCGGAACCCGGGTTCATCTGGGCGCCCGGCTATTGGGCCTGCGGCCCATACGGCTATTTCTGGGTTCCAGGCACCTGGGTGCTGCCGCCGGACGTCGGCTTGCTGTGGACGCCAGGCTATTGGGCCTGGGGCGACGGATTCTATCTGTGGATCGCCGGCTATTGGGCACTGCAGATCGGTTTTTACGGCGGCATCGATTACGGCTACGGCTATACCGGCTTCGGTTATGAGGGCGGGTATTGGGATAATGGGGTGTTCGCCTACAATCGTACCGTCAATAATTTCGGCCGCGTGAGGATTACCCATGTTTACGAGCGGGACGTCATCGTCGCGCCGGGTGCGACGCGCGTAAGCTTCAATGGCGGTTCCGGCGGAACGAAGGCGCGGCCGACGCCGGAACAGGAAGCGGCGGCGCACGAGCCGCACGTCGCCGCCAGTCCCGCGCAACTTAAGCACGAGCGAACGGCGAGCGAGGACAAGTCCCTGCTGGCGTCCGAAAATCACGGCCGGCCGTCGATCGCCGCGACCGCGAAGCCCGGCGAGTTCACCGGCAAAGGTGTCGTGGCGGCGCGAGATGAAAAAACGCCGGTCGTGCCGCGGGGAGAAAAACCCGCCGCGGTAACGCCGGGCAGCAATCCGCTGCCGCCGGGCAAAACCGCAACGCCGCCGAAGGAGCCCCCGAAAGAAGTGAATCGCGACGTGAAGCCGCCGGTGCCGCCGTCACCGCCGCATCCGGAGGTCAAGCCGCCGCCTCCGCACCCGGCATCGAGCGCGAAGCCGCCGCCCCCGCCCCCGCCGCACGTCGTTGCCGCGCCGAAGCCGCCACCTCCGCCGCCGCCGCATCCGGCGCCGCCACCCAAGCCGGATGAAAAGAAAAAGCCGCCGGGATGACCGGCGGCAGCATCAACGATCCGAACTGAACGCGGACGATCACTCGCCGTCGTTGTCGTCGTCGCCCTCCTCTGTCAGCCGCTCGACCGAAGCGACTTTTTCGCCCTCGGCGGTTGAGAACACGATCACGCCCTGGGTCGAGCGGCCGGCGATGCGGATGCCGTCGACCGGGCAGCGGATCAACTGTCCGCCGTCGGTGACCAGCATGATCTGGTCGCTGTCCTCGACCGGGAATGACGCCACCAGCCGGCCGTTCTTCTCGGTAATCGCCATCGCGACAATGCCTTTGCCGCCGCGGCCGGTGGTCCGGTATTCGTAGGACGAGGTGCGCTTGCCGAAGCCTTTTTCGGAAATCGTCAGCACGAATTGTTCGGCGGCCGAGAGTTCTACGTAACGGTCCTGGCCAAGCTCGATCGCGCCCTCGGCCTCCTCCTGGTCGGTGCCGGCCTCATCGCCGTCGCCGTTGGTTCCGCCGCGGCGCACCGCGTTGGCGCGCTTCAGATACGCCATGCGCTCGTCGGCCGACGCTTCTAGGTGACGCAGGATCGACAGCGAAATGAGCTTGTCGCCGTCGGCGAGATTGATGCCGCGCACGCCGACCGAGGTGCGGCCCTGGAACACGCGCACGTCGGTGACCGGAAAGCGGATGCACTGGCCGGCGGTCGAGGTCAGCAGCACGTCGTCGTTCACCGTGCAGATTTGCACGTCGACGATGCCGTCACCTTCCTCGAGCTTCATGGCGATGATGCCCGAGCGCCGCACGTCGGCAAAGTCCGACAGCTTGTTGCGCCGGACCGTGCCGCGCGTGGTGGCGAACATCACGTCGAGTTTGTCCCAGGTCGATTCATCCTCCGGCAGCGGCATGATGGTGGTGATGCTTTCGCCCTGTTCGAGCGGCAGGATGTTGATCAGCGCCTTGCCGCGCGCCTGCGGCGCCGCCTGCGGCAGCCGCCACACTTTCTCCTTGTAGACCTGGCCGCGCGAGGAGAAGAACAGCACCGGCGTGTGCGTCGAGGCGACGAACAGCCGGGTGACGAAATCCTCCTCGCGCGTCTGCATGCCGGCGCGGCCCTTGCCGCCGCGCTTCTGCGCCCGGTAGGTGGAGAGCGGCACGCGCTTGACGTAACCGGCGTGCGAAACGGTGACGACCATGTCCTCGCGCTGGATCAGGTCCTCATCTTCCATCTCGCCTTCCTGATCGACGATCACGGTTTTGCGCGGCGTGGCGAATTCCTTCTTGATCACGGCGAGTTCGTCCTTGACGATCGCCTGGATGCGCGCGCGCGAGCGCAGGATTTCGAGATAATCGGCGATCTCGTCGGCGAGCTTGTCGAGCTCGGCCTTGATCTCGTCGCGGCCGAGCGCGGTAAGCCGTTGCAGCCGCAGGTCGAGAATGGCCTTGGCCTGCTCGGCGGAAAGTTTGGTGGTGCCGGCCGTCGACACGGCATGCCGCGGATCGTCGATCAGGGTGACCATGGCGGCGACGTCCCTGGCCTGCCAGTCGCGTTTCATCAATTCGTCGCGGGCCTCGTTGGCATCCTTGGAGCCGCGGATCAGCTTGATCATTTCGTCGATGTTGGCAACCGCGATCGCCAGCCCGACCAATACGTGCGCCCGATCCCGCGCCTTGCCGAGCAAATGCTTGGTGCGCCGATAGATCACCTCTTCCCGGAAGGCGATGAAGGACGTCAGCAGGTCTTTCAGGTTCATCACCAGCGGCCGGCCGCCGTCGAGCGCCACCATGTTAGCGCCGAACGACGATTGCAGCGCCGTGAAACGGTAGAGCTGGTTGAGCACCACGTCCGGCACCGCGTCGCGGCGCAATTCGATCACCACGCGATAGCCGTCGCGGTCGGACTCGTCGCGCAAGGCGGCGATGCCTTCGAGCTTCTTCTCGCGCACCAATTCGCCGATCCGCTCGACCATGTGCGCCTTGTTCACCTGATAGGGAATTTCCGAGATGACGATGGCTTCGCGCTCGCCGCGCAAGGTCTCGAACTCGACCTTGCCGCGCATGGCGATGGCACCGCGGCCGAGATGGTAAGCGGCGCGGATGCCCTGGCGGCCCAGAATAAGGCCACCGGTCGGGAAATCCGGTCCCGGCACGATCGCGATCAGATCCTCGATCGAGAGCCCCGGATTTTCGATCAGCGCGACACTGGCGTCGATCACCTCGCCGAGATTGTGCGGCGGGATGTTGGTCGCCATGCCGACCGCGATGCCGCCGGCGCCGTTGACCAGCAAATTGGGAAAACGCGCCGGCATCACCACCGGCTCGTGCTCGGAATTATCGTAATTGGCCTGGAAGTCGACGGTGTCCTTGTCGAGATCCTCGACCAGCGAGCCGGCCACGCGTTCGAGCCGCACTTCGGTGTAGCGCATGGCCGCAGGCGCATCGCCGTCGACCGAGCCGAAATTGCCCTGCCCGTCGATCAGCGGCAGGCGCATGGAAAAATCCTGCGCCATGCGCACTAGGGCGTCATACACCGCCTGGTCGCCGTGCGGGTGATATTTGCCGATCACGTCGCCGACGACGCGCGCGGATTTACGGTACGGCTTGTTCCACTCGTAGCCGTTCTCGTGCATCGAATAGAGAATGCGGCGATGCACGGGTTTTAGTCCGTCGCGGGCGTCCGGCAGCGCCCGCGCCACGATCACGCTCATGGCGTAATCGAGGTAGCTCTTCTTCATCTCCTCGGTGATCGATACCGGGCGAATGTCGGAGGGGCCGCTGTCGGGCGGCGGGGGAAGTTCCTGGTCGGCCACTTACTGATCCTGGGGCAAGAATCTGCGACGAATCTGCGCTCGATTTTCTTAGCCGATCGGAGCCGTTTTCGCCACCCCTTTCGGCGAGTTATAAATATGATTTTTCGGTTCAATTTCAATATCTTATAACCAACCCCGGGGAACCTCGAACGGCCCGCAAAAAAGCCGCATCGCGCGCCCTCCTTCGAGCTGTCTCTGCGGCCTGCTAAGAAACGCCTATGCCGCTCGATTTCGCCATCTCCGCCCTGGTGACGTTGTTCGTCGTGGTCGATCCGGTCGGCCTTGCCCCGACTTTTCTGGCGATTACGGAAGAGTTGCCGCAAAGCGCGCGCACAAGCGTGGCGCTGCGCGCGAGTTTGATTGCCGGCGCCATTCTGATCGGCACGGCGCTGTTGGGCGACGCCCTGTTCCGCGCACTCGGCATTTCGCTGCCTGCGTTCCGTATCGCCGGCGGACTTCTCCTTTTCTCCATCGCCTTCGAAATGGTGTTCGGCGTGCGCATGCGACGCGAGGGACAAGCCGCCGAGCAGGCGGTTGAGGAGCATGTGCGCAACATCGCCGCCTTCCCGCTGGCGATCCCGCTGCTCGCCGGGCCCGGCGCCATCACGGCGACCGTGCTGCTGGCGGGCCGCGCCGCCGGTAATTGGCTGCTGCTTGGCGTCCTGCTTGCGGTCGTGGTGCTGGTCGCGGCTGCGTGCCTCGCGGTCTTTCTCGCGGCCGCGCGGATCGGCCGGCTCCTCGGCCTGACCGGCAATATTGTCTTGTCCCGGCTTCTCGGCGTGCTGCTCGCGGCGCTTGCCGTGCAATTCGTGGTCGATGGCATCCGCGCGCTCTTGGCCGCCTAAAGCGCGCTAAGTGTCCGTTAACTATAAAAGTCCAACTTTGCTCGAGGTTGCATGAGTCCGGCCACCCGGACTCGCATCCCGGAGAGTGTGTCATGGCCATTTCTGGAATCGCTACTGGCGCCGCCACCGCTTATGCGCCCAGTCAGGGGCCCGCGCCTTCGGCCGGCCAGCACAAGCACGGCAAGCACCACGCGAGTTCGATCAGCGACGTCGATGCGCAAAGCTCGAGCATCGCTACCGCCGCAAGCGCGACCGGCAAGATCGGCAGCAAGGTCGACATCACCGTCTGAGCAGCAGGACGCGCATGGACAGCACCGAAATGCGCCCGGGTTCGTTTCGCGTCCGCGCGGCGCAGCCGGTGGATATTCCGGAGCTGATGCGGCTCAAACGCCTGCTGGCGCAGGGCGAGGATTCACTGCATGCGGTGCGCGCGAATGCGGCCGACTGGCTGCGCGACGGTTTCGGCCCCGGCGCCGGCTTCAGCGCTTTCGTCGCCGAAACCGGACATGCGGGCGCGATTGTCGGCATGGTGACGTGCAGCAAGCGCAGCGTCACCGGCTGGGGCGGACCCGTGGTTTTCCTTCAGGACCTGTTCGTCGAACCGGACCATCGTAAACGCGGCATCGCGCGCGCGCTCGCCGCGCGCGTCGCCGCTTACGCGCGCGATCTGGGTAGCCCGATCGTCGAGCTGACCGTGCGGGCGGATAATCCGGCGCAGGATTTTTATCAGCGCGAGGGCTTCTATCACCTGCCGCACTGCCTGACCTACGTGCTCGCCGGCTCCGCGCTCGCCGCGCTGGCCGATCGCGACACGGAAGACCTGGCGCTCGCCGGCTGACTTAACCGGCCGGCAAGTTTCTTCGCCTGCGCAAAAGCCGCCGATCAATGTCTGCCTGCCGGGGAACGGCGGGCATTAGCGCCGCAATACCGTCTGATGCACGGGTCTCACTGGGTCAGAAATATTTTGCTTCGAGATCGACGGTCGATTCTTTGCCGAGGTGATTGAAGTTGGCGGCGAGCCATTTGTCGGCCCGATCTCGGCCTACCTCGTGAAGGTGGCACAGGAAACCCCAATCGTTGTTCAACCGGCTGGAGCCTGGCAACTCGCGGATCACGTCCTCGGCTTCGATGACGTGGATAAGCATTCGTTTGCCGTCGGCCAATCGCCCTTCGTCGATCAGCTTGGTCACGAAAGCGACGGCGCGCATTTCCCTTATGAGGGCAGAATTGAAGCTGATCTCCTGCATCCGATTCATGATCGCATGCGAGGCGGTGGGGATTTCCGGCCGCTCAGCGGGTGTCAGGTGGACCATGACGATGTCGCGCGTCTCGCATTCGTAGACGAGCGGAAAAATAACCGGACTTCCCGCGAACCCGCCGTCCCAATAAACCTCGCCGTCGACCTCGACCGAGTGCATCAACAGAGGCAGGCATGTCGAAGCGAGCACCTGGTTCGCGCCAATCTCCTCGGACTTAAAAACCTTGACCTTTCCGGTCCGCACATTGGTCGCGCAAAGAAACAACTTGATCGCCGGTTGCCGGCGCAGTCGCTCAAAGTCGACGATCTCTTCGAGCACGTTCCTGACTGGATTGTGGTTGTGCGGATTGTATAAATGGGGCGACGTGAAATACATCAGCGCGTCCATGAACAGATAACCTGGCGAATACTCGAGCCCGAACTTTCCATTCATCTTGTCGATCCAAGATTGTTGGAGTACGCCATGGGACGTTGTCTCGGACATTCTTTTCCAGAACAGTCGCATCGCGTTTCGCGCTTCCTCGCGTCCGCCAACCGCCAAGCCGTACGCGAGCATGACGGCATTGATGGAGCCGGCGCTTGAGGCGCTGATGCCCTCAAAAGATAGCCGCTCTTCTTCAAGCAGACGATCGAGCACGCCCCAGGTGAACGCACCGTGGCTGCCGCCGCCCTGCAGCGCGAGGTTTATGACCTTCTGTCCGGCCACAGCGGTCGGCTGGGAGCCGGCAGTGTTAATTGGCTTATCTATGAAATTCATCGTGGCGTTGGATAAGGACCTAAAACGGCACGGTTATAATACCGATGAGGGTGGCTTTGTTCCCCACTCGGGTGGTTTTCGGTGGGCGGCGGAGCAAGGCTCGCGCGGATGGGCGACGACTGAGGCGGCCTGTACCTTAAATCAGGTAATCCGCTTGGTGGATGCAGGACAGCATCCGTTAGTTTCAGCCTTTCGCGCTATCGAATTCCTGTTCAGAGGTGCACTCCCAAGAACCCTGCAACTACGGTGCACTCCCAAGAACCCTGCAACTACGATTATTACGACGATTATTACGACCACGACGCCGATAATGTAAAAAATGTTCATTGTGCACTCCGCGGGACGCGTGCGCGACTTCAACCTGAAAGCACAGCTTCGTGCTCGGTAACGCGTTTGTTGAACGTAAAGTTCCCTGTTGCGCTTATTTCACCGACATCGACCCTGACCACCGGAAGTTGGCGGGAATGTCCGTTATCGGCCCATAGCGGACATTTCGCGACTGTGGTGCCGCGTCTGCTCCTGAAGGCAAAGCTGACATTGACCAAATGTGGTCCGCCGACTTCTATTGGTGAGTGCATGCCCTAGCTCGCCGGCTCATTGGGAACAGCTCACGACAATCGCGGCTGCCAGGTCATCAGCAGGAACAACAGCACCGTGCCGGCCAGCGCCGGCCAGGTCAGCGCGCTGTAGCGGCGGAACAACGCGCGGTAAGCGTCCGGCAGCGGCGTATTGTCGAGCGCCGCCTGGCGCGTGAGATCGCGGATGCGGATTTCGGTGCGCAGGGCCGCGAGCCACGCCGCAACGATGAGCACATAGAGCGCAAACGACAGCACGATCCAGAATTCGCCGAACGGCGAAATCCCGATCGCGCCGGCGAGCGCAAATCCGCTCAGCGGCTGCAACGCCATCGCCGCGATCATCACGGTCTTTTCCACACTGACCGCAAAGCGCGACGTCAACGCGACCACCGACGGGTTGTCCGAGCGGTGCGCGAGCAGCATGAAGATCGCCACGCCGAGCCAGGTGCCGAGCATGGCCGCGGCGGCGACGAGATGCACGAATTTGATCGCGAAGATGAGATCGAGCATGGGCGGGCGCGCGCTAGGGCCCGAACACAACGGCGTGCATGATGCGGCCGGGGACGAGCGTGAACGCGCCGGCGACGACGAGCGCGCCGAAGAAGATCGACAGCATCGCGATGCGGTGCTGCGTGACATGGTGTTGGCGCGCGTGCCACACCGCGATCGGCACCATGATCAACGTGAAGATCGCCAACAGATGGATCGGACTCCACGGCCCCCACAACCGGATCTGATGAATGAAAAACGCGCTGATGCTGACGCCGAGCATGAGCAGCACCCAAATCCAGCCGATCGTGCGATGCGGGATGGTCCCCTTCGGCGCACTCAACTGCACGATGCCGAGCGCGAACGCCGCCATCGCCGCGAAGGCGTGCAGCCTGATCGCCGGCGTAGCCTCAAGCAGCGGAGCGAGGGTCATACGACGTTCCCCAGTCTTCATTCCGGCGGAACGAGCATCGCAAGTGAGCGCCGGAATCCATAACCCCTGTGTTGAGGGTCGGCCCGCCGGCGCAATTTTCCGGCTTCGGTGATTATGGATTCCGGGTTCGCGCTTGCGCGCGCTACGGAATGACAATCAGAACGGAATTTCGTCGTCCATGTCGCCGCGGGGCGAACGCGCGCCGGCGCCGGCCGCGGCGGCGACCTTGCGCGTCGGTCCCGGCGAGCCGAATTCGCCGCCGGTATCGTCAGCGCCGAAATCGGAGCCGCCGCCGCTACCGCTGCTGCCGGCGCGGTCAAGCAAGGTGAGCTCGCCGCGAAAACCTTGCAGCACCACTTCGGTCGAGTAGCGGTCCTGGCCGGATTGGTCCTGCCATTTGCGGGTTTGCAGCGCGCCTTCGATGTAAACCTTCGAGCCTTTCTTGAGATATTGCTCGGCGATCCGGCACAGATTCTCGTTGAAGATGACGACCCGGTGCCACTCGGTCTTTTCCTTGCGCTCGCCGGTGGTCTTGTCCTTCCAGGAATCCGACGTCGCCAAACGCAGATTGGCGATCGGGCGTCCATCCTGGGTGCGACGAATTTCGGGATCGGCGCCCAAATTGCCGATCAGGATCACTTTGTTGACGCTGCCTGCCACGATCCACCTCGCTTCCGGACACTTTGCTTCGCTCTATTGCGTGGCCACCAACCTAGTGGCGCGCCCTCCTCCCGCAAGCGCCATCGCGGCGCGCGGCGCGTTATCCACACGCATACCGGCGGAAGGCCATCCGCAATCTTGTTCTTATTTTGTTCTCTTACGAAAAGCAAGGGGATATCTCCCGTAGCGTATTTCCTGCGACGATAATTTAACCACGTCAGCAAGAGCACGCTCCCTTCGCCGAAACGGCATCGCGACGCTCCCGATTTTCGTTAACCAGCCTGTGCGCGGAATTGTCAGAAGAATTGCTTCAATTGCAAAACGCTCGCCCGCGAAATGCGACGTAAAAAAGGCAGATTGACGGGCGCTTTGTCGCCCGCTGTTGCGTTTGTGTAACACCGAAAACGCGCCTCATCGGTTAGTTATGCGGGCACGGGCGGGGCGAAAAGTCACAGAGTGGCGCGACCACTGTAGGCGTGACGATAGGAGAGTTGCATGAAGCGTATTTTGATTGCTGCGGCGCTGGCGCTCGCAGCAGCTGGGGGACAAGCGCTTGCCGCCGATCTCCCGCCTCCCCCTGCTCCGGCCCCGAGGGCGCCGGCGACCTATGTTCCGGTGGCGGTGCCGTTCACCTGGACCGGCATCTATATCGGTGTGAACGGCGGATATAACTTTGGCACCATTTCGCCGGGCGCCATCAGCACCAACGGCTTCCTGGTCGGCAGCACGCTGGGCGGAAACTATCAGTTCGGCTCCTTCGTGCTCGGTCTCGAAGGCGACATCGACTACAACAGCATGAACAACGCGGGCTTCCAGAGCTCGTGGCTCGGTACTGCGCGCGGCCGCGCCGGCTATGCGTGGGATCATCTTCTGTTGTTTGCAACCGGCGGCGGCGCGTTTGCCGGCGCGTCGGTATCCGGCGTGGGCAACACGACCATGATAGGTTGGACGGTCGGCGGCGGGCTTGAATACGCCTTCACCCAGAACTGGACCGCGAAGGCCGAGTATCTGTATGTGACCTTCCCGAATCCGGTGATCGCCGGGGTCGGCTTCAAGGACACCGACAACGTGATCCGGGCGGGCGTGAACTACAAATTCTGGTAATCGCTAGAAACATCGACCGACAGGCAGAAGCCCCGGGTCCTTCCCGGGGCTTCTTTTTTGCCGCCGGGACAACCGCATCCTGAAGGCCGGCCATCGATTTTTTTTGTCGCCCGCGTCCTTTTGGCGTCAAGTTGGGACATAATGCACCCAGATTCGCTGCGTGGCCGGTTCGCCACCCGTTGCCGTTGCGTCCGAACAAATCTAGGCCTATCAAATATTTAGTAGTGCCGACAACGGGACCGTGCAGGCCCTCGGAGGAGAGTTGCATGAAGCGGATTTTGATGGCTGGAGCGCTCGCGATCGGCGGATCGGCCCTCGCCGCCGACCTGCCGCAGCCGATGCCGCCCCCGCCGCCGCGGGCTCCGGCGACCTACATCCCGGCCGCCGTGCCCTACTACAACTGGGGCGGCATCTATTTCGGCGTCAACGGCGGTGGCGACTATGCCTACAGCAACTGGACACCCTCGACGGGGACAGCGACTGGTAATTTTAATCCCACAGGGTTCCTGGTCGGCGGCACAGTCGGCGCCAACTTCCAGGCCGGCGCCTTCGTGTTCGGCATCGAAGGCGACATCGACTGGACCAACCTGAGCGGCAGCACGACCAACGCTAACTGTACCGGCCTTCCGGGTGGACTAACGACCTGCACGACTTCGGAAAACTATCTGGGTACGGTGCGCGGCCGCCTCGGCTATGCCTGGGACCGCGTACTGTTCTACGGAACCGCGGGCGGCGCCTTCGGCAACGTGAAAGCCGCAACCAATATTGGCAGCAATTCTGCTAACGAATTTGGCTGGACCGCCGGCGGCGGCATCGAATTCGCTTTCGCGCAAAACTGGACCGCCAAGGTCGAATACCTCTACGTGAGCCTGCAAAGTGGCACGTGTGGCGTCGCTTGCGGAATAGCGGCGCCAACAACGGTTGGCATGACCTTGAACGAAAATCTCGTCCGCGCCGGCCTGAACTACAAATTCAACTTCTGATTCCATCTCAAACACCGACGAAGGTACGAAGCCCCGGGCCTTTACCCGGGGCTTTTGTTTTCCGATAGTCGCGTACTGGCTCGCGGTCGACATTCCGGGAACAGTTGCGATCCATGACGTCGCTTGCCGAAAGCCCGCGCACCTCCACGCTGCCGCAGCGGATCGTGGCGTCGTGGAACGCCGGCGCGGCGCGCTGGAATCCGGTTGCCGTCATCGTCGCCGCCTGGGCGCTGCTCACGCTGCCGCTCGTCTTCTTCCGCGGTTTTAATTCCGACGAGGGCCTCGCCGTCTCGATCGCGCGCACCGCGCTCGAGGACGGCGATTGGTGGGTCCCGCACATGTTCAACCTGCGCTGGATCGAGCGCCCGGCCCTGCTGTCGTGGATCATCGCCGCCGTCAGCTGGCCGTTCGGCCACGTCAGCCAGATTTCGTCGCGCGCGCCGGTCGTGCTGTTCGTGCTGTCCGGCTGCCTGCTGATTTACTTCCTGCTGCGCAAGGTCGCCGCCAGCGTCCCGGCTTCGCTGCTCGGCGCCGGATTGTTCCTCGCCTGCCCGCTGGTGATCCGCTCCTATGTTTCGATCATCGCCGACTTGCCGCTGGCGGTGATGCTGTTCTTCGCCTTCGTGTTGTGGTGGGGCGGCTGCGAGAAAGGCTCGGTCAGCCTGCGCCGGTTCGCCGCGATCGGCGTCGTGCTAGCGCTTGCCGGCCTGTTGAAGGGACCGCAGCCGATCGCCTATTTCGCGCTCGGCGTCGGCCTGTTCGTGCTCGGCAGCCGCGCCTGGCGGCAAATTCCCGGCCTGATCCTGGCCGGCGCGATCAGCGCGGCGCCGCTCGCGGTCTGGTACGCCTCGATCTATGCGCCGGGCGATGCCGCCGCCTGGGCGGTGTTCATGCGGGTGCGGCCCATTACCCAGCTGCCGGGGCCGCTCGTTGCTACCGTCAAGACGTTCATAGAGACGGTGCCAGCGGCGCTGCTGGCGGCGGCGTTTTTGCTGGCGCAGGGATTTCGCGGCAAGCCGCTGCGGCCGAGCTTTGTCGCCGCGCTCGCCTGCTACGCGTTTGTCGCGCCGGTCTTCATCCTGTTCTGGCCCGGCGGCTCGACGCCGCGCTATTTTTTGCCGGCGCTTTTGCCGCTGTGCGTGCTGGGCGGCCTCGGCTACGACTATCTCGGCGCCTGGCGGCCACAGATCGTGGCGCCGATCCTGGTGCTGACCGCCGTGCTCCTGTTGTATGCGCTGGCCTATTCCGCCGCCTCGCCATTCATGCCGATGCGCTACCGGGAGACGGCGATCGAAGGTGCACGGATCACCAAGCTGGTGCAGGCGGCGCCGGCGCCGATCTACCGCACCGGCGATACCGCGCTCAACGTGCTGCCGTATGTGCCGGGCCGCATCCGCAACGAGCCGCTCGACCGGCTGGCGGCGATTCCCGGGCCGGCGTGGATGGTCTTACCGAACGACGAGGCCGCAAGCCTGCTGGCGCTGCGGCCGGATACCTTGCACGCGGTGCTGCCGGTCGGTGAATCGGGCGAGTGGCAACTCTTATGGCTGGACAAGTGAGGCGGTGGGCGGGACGCAGACGTCGATGGTCAATGTCCGCTTTGTCCCCAAAAGCGCAAATAGGTTGCGGCCTCCGGAATGTCCGCTAAGGGCCAACAAGCGACATTTGCGCATGCCCGGCACCGTGCCCCACAATCAACCAATGTCATTTG
>Ga0181525_10000336_pt1 | contig 41408 bp, 30 predicted proteins | sample PEATcosm2014_Bin_48_FD_121100 | JGI IMG/M metagenome (GOLD analysis project Ga0181525, IMG submission 121100) | Peatland microbial communities from MTU Mesocosm Facility, Houghton, MI, USA - PEATcosm2014_Bin06_10_metaG | ecosystem: Environmental > Terrestrial > Soil > Wetlands > Peat | place... | reverse complement strand
TGCGATTTGTTCCGCCGTCGCCGGTCCGGGCTCTCCAATTGCATCCACGTGGGCCGCGAAGACGAGTTGACGAGAAGGCGGCGCGCCAAACTGCGCACCTTCCGCCATCGAATCAATTGAGACCGGCGCCTGATCCGAGGAGGCGGCGCTTTGATCCGCCGCGCTCTGCGCGTGTGCGACGGAAGCAATGTCGTCGGCAATATAGCTTCTCCGGTAGGCAAGTTGGTACCGTCCCTGCCCGATGCGGACGAAGATGCGTCGCACCGATCCATCGTACTTCTCGTTGGTCGGAGCATAGACGAGCGAGTAGTAGGAAGAGCCTTCGGCCGAGGCCGTCTCCAGGGCTTGTTCGAGCCCGTTGATGTTATAGAAGGCACGGCCTCCGGTCTGCTCGCCGATCAGGTCCATGGTTGCGAATCCGGCGGCCTGCTCGGCGAAGAACGAGCTGGTGGCGCTTGGAGCGCTGCGATCGGAGAGGACGGTGTTGCCAGAAGCGCTAAAGGAGGGATTCGTTTGTAATCCGTGCGCATCGATGGGATAGACCGCGACCTCGGCTGTATTCAGCAGATCGGTTGCGGCCTTGATGCGATCGTTGTAGTTGCGGACACCGTCGAACTGGTGGGTCCTTCCCCCGTTCGGTGAGATTGCAGCGGGAAACGAACCCGAATACCAGATCAGATTCTTGCGGCCTGCAGTCCGGGATAGAAAGCGGCCGATCTGCTTAAACGCATCCAGGGTCATGTCCACGCGGAGATCCATGCGAGCGCTGGCCTCAGTCTCCTCCAGTTCCTTCCTAGCCGCAACCATCTCGTCAACGGTTTTGTCAGCGCCAGTGCCGTCTTTTAATCTAGCCATATCCTCGGCGCCGGACCCTGGACTGTACGAAATGTCGGAGCGTTTCGGAGAAATGGCGGGGTCATTTATCGCGCGCTCGATCGAATCGATATCCGAGGTAAAGCCCTGCAGGAAACGGAGCCGGTTGCCGAGGACAAAGATGGCGATCCGCCGGCCCGGGTTCTTTTTCAAAAACCTAATCATCACCTCGCGCGCATAGAGCTGGTCCTCAAGTGGCGTGTTGAGGATGTCGTAAAGAAGAACCGTCAGCGGACCGTGTTCCGGCGACGCCGGCAAGTTCATAAACGTGTGCGGAGGCAGGGGGGGGCGCGTCGGGAGCGCGGCCTCTGTTTTGTCATCGCTATGGTACTCGAACTGACGGATCGACTGCGGCTTTCCGTCTTCGGCAACGCGGAAATCGGAGGCCTGCAACCCCGTGACGGGGTGTCCTTGCGCATCGGTGACGACGACATCCACCCGCACCCGCCGCACCGTCTGCCGCAGGACAAGGCCCGAGTCTCTGGTGGTGTTTCTCTTCGGGAGCTCTTGAGCAGCCAGGACACCAGCCGCGGCAAGGACGCCAAGAAGAACGGGAGCAATGAGGCAAAAGCAGTGCTTTGAGGAATCCCATTGGACAGCCTCTTCCCTTTCGCGAAGATTGAGGCAGTCGCCGATCGACAGTCCTTGAATTGGGCGTGCATGAAGGTCGGGCGTGATCATGGAATCTTGCTCCAGTAGGCATTCCGGTGAGATTGATCGTTAGACTTCTTCCTGTAGCGTTCGGTCATTGCGCGCGCATCTTATCGCTTGCCGAGCCATGACCGGTTATGCATTCAAAACCGTTGCGGCCTCTAGCGCGGCTCCTTCACCTGCACAATTCGATCGGCGGCGACGTTTTTGAGCATCTGCACCGTTCCGGAGGGCCAGCGAATCTCGACTTCCTCGGCCACGTGCGTATCTCCCAGGCCGAAGTGAACAGGCCCCACGCTCGAGGAGGCATAGCCGCTCGCTGTGGTCATGTGATTGAACTGAACCTTGCCCGCCGCCGTAACTTTGATGCGCGCGCCGATGCCATCGCGATTGCTCTTGGTCCCCTGGAGTGCAAACTCAATCCAGTGATTCGCGCCCGGGCTGTCGTTCATCCAGATTTCCGCAGGCGCACTGAGCGCAGTCACAACAAGATCGAGCTTGCCGTCCCCGTTGAAATCGGCGACGGCCGCGCCGCGATGCCTGCGCGGCGGCTGAGCGTCAAAGCCGGCTGCTTCGGTGAGTGCAGACCATTTGCCGTTCAGATTGCGGAAGATGGTATTGAGCTGGTCCACGTGGACCCGGCCGGCCATATTGGGCGAGGCAACATCGCCCCGGGCGACAAAGATATCCTTCCAGCCGTCGTTATCAAAATCGGCGATATTGACGCTGTATCCCGACATTGGATCGCTGAGCAAAGTCATCCCGCTATGCGCCGTAATCTCCTCAAAAGATTTTCCCGCTAGATTTTGATAGATGGGAAAAGTCTCGTTTTGCAGCGCAGTCAAGGCGATGTCCGGGTAGCCGTCATTATTCAAGTCACGGAAATCGCACCCCATCCCCGAGATGAGGTTTCCATGCTCTGGAAGCGCCACGCCCATCTCAAAGGCCACCTCCTCGAAGCGATTGTGCCCCTTGTTGTGGTAGAGGAAATTGAAGAGCTTATCGTTGGTGACGAAGATATCGGGCAGGCCGTCATTGTCGTAGTCCGCAATGCATGCCGACATGCCTTTTCCCGGATGGGCACGAATCCCGGCCTGCTGAGAGATGTCGGTAAAAGTGCCGTCTCCGTTGTTGAGAAAGAGTTGGCTTGCCGTCTCCTTGTAGAACTTTGGATGGCAGTACTCGGGCTTTCCGTTGAATTGACAGTCCGGCTCCTTGCTGCCGTCCCATGACAAGTAGTTGACGACGAACAAGTCGAGCAGTCCGTCATTATTGATGTCGACCCAGGCGGCAGCCACGGACCAGAGAGGCCCGTATTGCTTATCTGGCTTGGCCAGGCCCGCCTTTTCGGTCACATCGGTAAACGTACCGTCGCCATTGTTGCGATAGAGCGTGTTGCGGTAGACCCCAGCGACAAAGATGTCGTCGTAGCCGTCGTTGTCGTAGTCGCCGATAGCCACGCCAACATCGAAGCCGGTTCCCTTCAGCCCCGCTTTTTCGGTGACGTCGGTAAAAGTACCGTCGCCGTTGTTGTGAAAAAGGCGATTCCAATACTTGGGCGAACTCTTCTTGAGGGTGTCAATATCCGCGCCGTTCGTGAAGAAGATGTCGGGCTTGCCATCGCGGTCATAATCGAAAACGGCCACCCCGCCCGCCATGGTCTCCGGCGCGTGCCGCTGCGGAGTCTCGCTGCTATCGAGCGAGAATGCAATGGGACGGAATTGAAAATGAATAGGAGAGGGCGACTGCTGCTGTGCCGCCGCTCCGCCGAGTACCAGAACGACGAGGATCACCAGCCCGGCTGGAAATGCAAAAACGCGGTGAGGGCGCGGCTTGTCCGTCCGTGTTCCCTCCATCCGCAATGGAGACACTCGGCTATTTGCTTTGAGAAAGCTTTTCAATCTCCCGCTTCTCCCGATCTGCGTCTTCTTTCCGCCCGGCGGCGCCATAGGCGCGCAGCAAATCCCAATGTGTCCGGCTAACCGCCGGATCCGCTTCTCGCGCAGTTTCAAGTTCCTTAATGCCCTCGACCGCTTGACCTTTGGCCAGCAGCGCCTCTCCTGCCATCATGTGTGCCGAGGCACGCTTAGGCTCATATTGGATGGCTTGTTGGGCGAGAGCCAGAGCCTGATCGAAATCTCCCTGTGCGATCAGCGCCTCCGCTAGACGTACGCGCGCTAGTACATGCGTGGGCGAGATCTCCAATTCACGTTTCAACTCGGGCACAGCGTCGTTCGGGCGCGACTCCATGAGATAGGCGCCATAGAGGAAATGGACGCCCGGCTCGTTGGGATACGCGGTTACCAACTGGTGGAATTCCGATTCAGCTTCTTCGTTGTGACGTGTTTGAAGCGCCAGTACCGCACGGCCCGCCTGACTGACCAAATCGCGGCGGTCCGGTGAGACCTCGGCAGGCAGCAGAGGCAATCGCAATCCTGCCAATCCCGCTGGTTCGATCAGGTCCGGTTGCTCGGTACTGGTGTCCAGCATCTTCAGAAGCATGTCAAGGCTGTCGTCGTAGCGCTCGAACCGGGTCAGCAGCACGGCCACATCCTTGAAGACCATCTGCGCAAGTTCTTTGCGGTCACCCATGCCTGCCGCCATGGCGTGCTGCAGATGATCCAGCGCGCGCCGGTAGTCTCTCGTCTCGTATTCGCACAACCCCAGCATGGCCCATCCCGGACCGGCATCCGGACGAAGCGTCATAAATTGCCGCAGTACGTCGCGGGCTTCCGGGTATTGCTGCTTCTCGTAGAGCAACGTCCCAAGAAACCACAATCCCTGTTCCGACTCCGGCTGTCGCGCCACCACGCTCCGGTACAACTGGATGGCCTCGTCATCGTGGTTCTCGTCGCGCGCCTTTTCTGCGGCTCGAAACAATTGGTCGACACTCTGCTTGGACGCCGTGGGAGCATTCTGGGCCGCGACAATTGGAACGCCAATGACGCATGCAGCAAGCGAGACGATCAGCACCGCATTGCGCATCAACGAGCCTTCTCCCGCGTCTTTTCGCCAAGCTTCTCTTCGGGTGACGCCATCACGTCTTGCTTATTCTTGAGGACAACGAAATTGGCAGATTCGGCCTTTGCATCCTGCGTTCGACCGAGCTTGCTCAACACCATGGCCAGGTGGGATCGGACGGCGGGGTTGCCTGGCGCAAGTTGTTTCGCTGTCTCCAGTTCGCTCAAACTGGCGTTCAGATCGCCCTTCGCAAGCAACACCCGTCCGAGAATATGATGCGCCTCCGCATCTTTGGCATCGGCATCCAGCGCCCGCTTGGCCAGCCCCTCGGCTTCGACGAGTTCGCTTTTCTCCAAATCGATCAGGGCCAGCGCGACCATGGAAGAAACATCGTTCGGCGAAATCTCGAGTTCGGCGCGAAATTCGCGCTCTGCTTCTGTCCTCTTCAGCTCAAATCCATATAACGTCGCGCGAAAAGAATGGACCCCCGGCTGCGCTCCGTAGCGGGATTCCAGCCGTGCGGCGAACTCATCTGCCCGATCGAATTCCTGGTGCGTTTGCGCTGCGTACAGCGCCGCCTCGCCTGCCAGCCAGATGGCTTCCCGCTGTTCGGGAGGGAAATCTGCGGGCAGATACCGCATGCGCAGCGAGGCCAGCCCCATGGCCTCGGAGAGTTCGGGAAGATCGCCCAGTCGCGGCGCAGCCGAAGCCAGCAGGTAGAGGGACTCGACAAAGCGCCCCTCCCGCGTCAGCAGGAGTGCAAAATGAAAGACGGCGACATCGCGCAAATCGGCTGTTCCCGTCCAGCCTGCGTTGGCCCATGCTCGAAACTGCGTTAGGGCATCGCCGTAATTGCCGGTTTCGTATTCGCATAGGCCTAGAAAGGCGTATGCCGGGCTGCGATGCGCGGGGCTCGAAAGCAGATGCCGGAAAGCGGTGTCCGCCTCGGAGAAGCGATCCTGATCGTACAGAAGGCTGCCCAAATACCACCATCCGTCGGACCAGGCCGGTCGCAGTTGCGTGCCCTCGCGATACAGGCGGATCGCATCCGCCACCCGATCCTCGGCGCGGGCAGCATCGGCTTGCGCGGCAAGTTTCTCAAAGCGCGAGGCAGCGAGGGGCGCCGGAGAAGCCAGCGAAAAAACCGGAGCTGTCAGCGTGAAAGCTAGCAGGAAAGTGGGGAGCAAGGACGGCATAGATAGTAAGGATACCCGAGGTGACCATTGCGGTCACCTCGGGAACTCGGGTTGAGGTTAGAAGGTGAATTTCGCGGACATCTCCATCGTACGATATCCGTAGTGAGCGTCCGGGTAGCCGAAGGCCTGGCACTTTGGCCCAGGGCAGGTGTTGTTGGGATCCGTCGCGTTGCTTAATACCCCGCTCGAATTGAAATTGAGTTTGGTATTGGCGTCGCCGCTGGTGAACGAGACCAGGGCATGGTTCAAGGGGTTGAACGCCGCAAAGCGGAGATCCAGGTCCTCATGATCGCTCACCTTGAACTTCTTGGTCAGCGATAGATCGGTGCTCCAGAACATCGGTCCGGCCAGGTACGGGAACCGCCCGCTGCCGATGCTGTTGCTACCGGCGGCCGGAAGACTGAAGCAGCTGGGGTTGGCAAACTGCCCTTTCTTCAAGCCCTTTGCCGGGTTGCACGTCAGGGTGGCATATACGGTAACATCGGGCGAGCCTACAAGAGCTGCGGCATTCGGGCCGTTGGCCACGGAGAGTCCGGTGCCGCCGGCGGCCGTTAACTGCGCCCCGGACATCACCTGAGTGATTCCCGAGACCTCCCAGCCGTTCAGGACTGCATGGTCGAAAGCACTGCCGTAGGTCATCCTCGGAAAAGTGAAGACGTAGACCGCGTTGAAGGTTTGGCCGCGATCGATGCTCTGAACCGACCAGTACTCCTTGATGCCATAGTCCTTGAAGCCCGGAGCGGAGGTGGGGTTGCTCAGGTTCTTGGCAAACGTATAGTTCAGCGAGGTCGTCACCCAGCCGGCGGAGCGGGTGAGGCTGGCCTGGAGCGAATCGTACTGCGCCTTCGCCGAGCTTTCGTTTGCATTCAGTCCCTGATACTTCGAGTAGGGACGGAAGTTTTGCTGGCAGGCACTGTCGGTCTGCTGGCTGCCCAACGCTCCGTTATCCATACCTGCGCAAAGCGTCAACTGGGAAGTACCTGAAATCGTTGAGATATTCGCCGGGTTAGTCAGTGTTCCGACTGGGATATAGTCGAGGTTGATCCCGTTCTGAGTCAGATCGGAGTGGTTACCGACGTAGGCGGCTTCGAAGAGGAACTTGCCCGGCAACTGCTGGTCGATGTTCAGGCTGTAGGTGGTGGTGTAGGGCATGTCGTGATTGTTCGGATCCACGACGGAGACGGATTGGTTGCTGAAGTCCGTTGGCACCCCAAATTTCACAATAGGGGCACAGTGATTATTGCCCGCGTCGACACCGCCAGCCGCGTTGGCCGCGCATGTGCTGGTGGTTCCGTTTGCGCCGCCCGTGTTGATGAACTGGTCGACCGATTCCCAGGTATTGGCGGAACCGGGTGCGCTCCAGCCAACCGAACCCTCCGAGGTGCCTGCCGCGCCTTGATTGGCCACAACGTAATTCTCGTAGCGGAATTGTCCCCAGCCGCCGCGGACGACGGTCTTTCCGTTACCAAATACGTCGATGGAAGCTCCCACGCGAGGCGAGTAGACCAAGGTCGATATGCTTTGCCCGGCCGTCGAAACGCTCGACGTAAGCGAATGCCAGGTGATGCCGGGGTTCAAGCCTCCCGCCCCATACTGGGATCGATTGAAGACCGCATCGCCATACGGAGTGTCGGGTGTTCCAGCGCCAAAGTGCTCGAAACGCAGGCCGTAATCCACGGTAATGTGGCGGTTGAGCTTCCAGTGATCCGTGGCATAGAAGGAGAGCTGGTTCTGCGACATCTTGATGGGTGGCACCAGGGCCTGCTCGTAATAGCTGAAGCCGATGCCCATCAGCATGTCGGAGTAGCTGTTTCCGGACATGTTGCCCCATCCGTTGTAGTTGAAGACGCCCATGTATTGGCTCCAGGCATCTTGCGAGTTATAGGTATTCTCCCAGAATGCGCCGAACTTGGCGGTATGGGTCTTGTAGACCTTGGTCAGATCGCCGCCGGCGCTCGGGATACCCTTCTCGGCATAGAACGTCGGATGATAGTCGTGTCCGATATCGCCGATGTTGGGGATGCCCCCGCTCCAACTGGTGGCTACGGGCGCATTGGGGTTTCCGAAAACGCCCTTCAGCGGGAATTTCATGTCGGCGCGCAGAACCTTATCCGGACTCTGGGGCTGACCCGGCATATACATGTGGGTGTAGCCGAAACGGGCTTCCACCGTCAGAGTCGGCGTGAAGACGTGCACAAGGTTCGCTGCATAGAAATCGGAGGTGTTGGCGCCCAGCGTCTGCGTGGGAGCGGGAACGATGTTGTCTCCCGAACCCTGCCACAGGCCCAAAGGCATCAGGGATCTTTCCCGCTGACGGCTCCAGCTCACGTACGCCTTTGTGTTGTCGGTGAAGTTGACGTCGACCTTCAACATGTTGTGCGTGGAGTTCTGGCTCTGCTGCACAGGAGCGACGTAGTTGAATCCATTGCCATTCGGGGTTCCGTTCGGCGTCGTGGGCAAGGGCAGGGAGTCCTGCATCCACAACTGCGCCGCCGAGGAGATGCACGACGAACTCAAAACTCCACCGCTGATTGTGCATCCCGGACGAGCTTTGGCGATGCCGCTATTCGAGCCGTTCACCGTGCCGAAGGAGTAGCTGCGCACGGGAGCGCTTGCTCCTGTAAACGTGCTCATTTCGCTGAAGTCGCCGTTGTTGACCATCGCGGCGGTGGGAACGAACGCGCGGACGATGCCGCCGTCGATCAGTTGCCGGTAGTTCTCGAACGACTCGTGGAAGAAGTACTTGTTCCTCCCCGTGTTGAGACGGGTGCCGGGGATGATAATCGGGCCGCCCACGTTGAAGCCGGGATAATAGTAGTGACTCGGGACCTTGAGCTGGCCCTTGGTGTAGCCGTTCGCCGGATCGGCCTCGGCCGCTTTGTTGAAAGCATCTTCCGAGTTCATGGCCCCGTTGCGGGCATAGAATTGGGCGCCGCCATGGAAGACGGAACCGCCCGACTTGCTCACGCTGTTGATGACCACCGGGCCCTTGGCGTTGTCGGCCCCAAAGTTTGAGGTCTGGATCGTCACTTCGGAGAGCATATCGGGGTTGGGATTGACCGGCGTGGCGCTGCCGGGACCGCCCGGATCCTCGACGTTCTGCCCATCCTCGTTGATAGAAAGCCCCGTATTTGCCTGGCCGTTGATGCTGACGCCGGACATGCCGCCGGCGCTGCCGTTCACGGTAAAGCCATTGATTCCCACGACTCCGCCGCTGTAGGCGGACCGGTTGGTGCCGCCGTTGCTGATCTGGGCGGCGCCCGGAATGGTCTTGAGAAACTCCATGGCGTTGCGGCCAACCAGGGAGAGCTTCTCCAGATCCTGGGTATCGATGTGTTCCGACTTAGCGCCGGAATCAGTCACGGCAATCTCATTGGAACTGGCCGTAACGGTAACGGTCATGCTTTCAGCACCGACCTGTAGGGGGATACTGATCGACTTGTCGTCGGAGCTCTGCAGGACGATTCCTGAGCCCACCCACTTCTCGAAGCCCTTGGCCTGGACCGTGACGCTATAAGAGCCCGTGGGCAACTCGGTGATCGAGAAATATCCGGTGGCGTTCGTGACGAGATGCCGGGCGACCTTGGTGCTCTCACTCGTTACGTCGACTTTGGCGCCGGAGACCACGGCTCCAGTGGAGTCCGTGACGGTGCCGGAAAGATTCGCGAATAGGGATTGTGCCGATGCTGCTGGAGAATCGACCAGTAGCCATGTTGAAAGAGCGACAAGAATGGTGGCCATCCAAATCGCTCTTTGAATCGATCTACTCATTTGTTGCCTCCAAATCTCCCCGCAGATCGACTGCGGGGAGGAAATCCCACTAAATGTAGGAGTTGTGAACGACGCTGCCAACGAACGCTTTCGTGAGCGAGGACTCGGGCACTCTTGTCTTTGTCTGCCCGTCGGCGTTTTCGTCGTGAGGGATAGACCAATCCGCCGTGTTAACGTTTACATGCACTACCTCGGCTACCCCCCGCCTAAACTCGTTGGTACTCAACCATTCGACCGACAATATCCTGCACAAATCGGTTGACATTTGTGAAGTTCAATTTTGCACCGATTTGTTCGCAGTGTTAACAGTGTCATATGTCGATGATAATAAGATAGTTAATATCGACAATAAACATGTTACATGGATCAGTTAACAGACGAAGAGGCAGCGTATATATCGGGTCGGTCGCGGTGCGTTCCAGTGCACAATATCCTCGGGTCAGAGCGGGATCAGCCAGTTCGGTGAAGGCTTGAGCTTACGTGATCGCATTGGCGATTGATACCGCCAAAAGACGCTGAGAATGAGCTCGAGTGCGCTGCTTCTCAGCCCTCACGCCGTTGCTCACCCTGCATCCCGCTCGCCACCCACCTAAATCCCACAATTCTTCGCGAACTTCGCTCGCTTGACGCTCGGAGGAAGGTATTTGGTTCGAAGAGCGTGGAGACTGCCCTTTCCTGAGAGGTCCGGGCAGTCTGATTGGAAGTGGCAGGACCTTGTCGGCCCTTTCGACAATCAACGTGCCTCAACCACAGTTGGAAAGGAATCGCCGTCAGAAATGCTCGACCGAGGCGGCAGAATCCGCATGGATCTTCGTCAAGGGTTGTCGGGGCAAGCTCTCAGCGACTGCGATTTCATCGTTAAGTGAGAATGTTCAAGGGGTCCGATCCTCGGCGAGCGATCACTGGAAGAGATCTGCCTCCAATGGACCAAGGACGATGGAATCCTTAAACACGCGATTACTGATGATTCCTTTCTTAGTGCCGGTAATGGGGATCCTTCTCTCGTCGCCTGTGGAATTGACGTAGAGAGTCCTGCCATCGACAACTCGAGCATAAACGCCCTCGGGAGTTCGGGGGCCCGGTTGGACGCCCGCAACCGTGTAAAGATAGTTCATCAGCGGTCCTATCGCGGTGGAATTGGATTCCGTGGCAAGATAGATCGCATTTCCCTTCCCAAACTTGTTGATGGTGACGGCAGGAGCGTGATCGCCCGTATTCGTGAATCGCGCAACGACCGTGGCCGTCGACGGCTCCAGCACTTCATAGTGATGAACGGCAGTCTCGATTGAATCTCCATTCAACTGGAACTTCAGCGCCGCTGGAACGTCGTAGAACGCATTTGTCTTCAAACCGAATACATCGCTCAGGCGGCCGGGAAGCGTAGTGTCGAACCACTGCCCATGCTCATCGACTTTGGCCGAAAACGCCGTCATCAGGACGGTTCCGCCTGCGTGCACATAGTCACGAAGAGCATTCGCGCTTGCGGTGTCCATCAGGTAGTCGGCGGGCACGACGACCAGCTTATAGGGCTCCAGATTCGCGTGTCCCACGTTGATGATCGCGGTGTCGATGTTGGCGCGGAAGAAGGGATCAAAAGCTCCTTGCACCTGCTCCGCATAAGAAGGTTTAAAGAACTGACGCGTTGTACTGGAGGGACCGTTGGGGTTTGAATCGACCCAGGAATCGAAGGAATAGGCGATGGCAACCTCGGGATGCGTGTAGCGCGGGAAGCCATATCTTGATAGCAGTTTGAAGTCGGAGGCAATGCGCCCGAACTCATCGACTTTCCATGAGGGCGTGCCGTCATGATCGACCAACCCAAAGAGCGCCTGCTCCTCTCCTCCCTGATGACTGTTGAAGGTCCATGCGAGAAGCCCTTGCGCTCCAAGCATCAGGCCGAGATGCGCATACATCCGGCTCCGGCCCGGTGCGCCGTACCAACCTCCGCCGCCCGCGGTGAACTCGTTGAACCAGATGGGGGTGTCCAAGTCGCCTTTCGTCATCAGTGCAGCAAATGCGCCACCGACTGGGTCGCCTGGGTAGAAGCCCTCCGCACCGTAAGAGACGTACGACTTGTACGTCGCGAGATAATCGAAGCCTCGCCTTGATGCATAATCCCACAGGTTCGAGATCGATGGAAGATCGGGCATATTGCGTCGCCGAATCGCGTCGAGTTCCTCCAGCCGGTCTACTGTTACATCGGACCAGCAGCGGTGGAGATCCAGATAGCGCTCAGGAGGACCGGGCCCATCCGCGAGCGGCAGGTCAACGTCCTCGAAGCTGTTCAATCTGCGTGACCATCTTTGTGTCGCCCAGGCTTTGTTCAGTTCCTCGATCGTTCCGTACTTCTTCTTGAGCCAGGTGATGAACCGCTGCCGGTCGGAGTCTGAGTACGACATAAAGCCGTTGCCGATCTCGTTGTCGTAGCCGAGCGCGATCACCGCGGGATGATGCGCGTAGCGTTTTGTCAGCGCCTCCGCGAGGATTCCCGCTTCGCGCGCATAATCCGGATCGCCAATGTCGTCCATGTAGCGCTCCGCAGGGGGAAGGCGCGTACCGTTTTGGCTGACGACATCGATCCCCGGATATTCGCGATGCAGCCAGATTGGCGCAGGTGAGCCTGGAATGTCCAGGATCACACCGATCCCGGCGGCCTGCATCTTGTCCATGATCTCGTCGAACCACTCGAATGTGAATTTGCCCTGAGAGGGTTCAAACGAGTCCCACGAGAGATCACCCATGCGTACGATGTTGAATCCAGCCTGCTTCATGATCGCAATGTCGTGATCGATCTGCTCGGGTGTGCGATCGATAGGCTGATAGCAAGTCCCCACAAAGAGCTGGCCGGGTCCGGGCCATTTTGCGTGTGTTGGTATGCTCTGAGCAACTGAAACTGCACAATGCGCCAATCCCGCAACTAGACAAAGCGCACACAGCAATCTCAATGCTCGCGAACACTGCCCATGACGTTGCAACCGGGTTCCATCTCTCATGAAGCACTCCCTAAGTAAGGAACAGATTGAATGGTTGATTTCACTTCAAGACTACTTTGAGGCGCCTCCACTGCCCGATGAGCGCCAGGGAGAGGCCGGTAAGCTGCTTTCGGGGTCAGTTGGCAGTTTCGGTGAAGTTGACAGTGCTACCTCCCAGTGCAAACTGATCCTGCGCCGTGACAGTCACTGTTTCCGAGGTGGATGGCAGAGTGAGGTTGACGGAGGCTACGCCTGACGAATTAGTGGTGGCGATGACGCTGGTTCCTGACGCTGTTCCGTTGGAGAGCGTACCGGCCGAAGTGGTGAACAGAATGCTCGCGCCCGTAGCCGAGAAGCCGGACGGAAGTAACGATAATGTGACAGAGAGCGACTGCGGCAACGCCGTTCCCGCGCTGCCCGTTTGGTTGTTGCCTCCGGTGACAGCCAGCGCGGCGGCGGACTCGCCGACGACAATCCAGCCGCCCTGGGTCTGGGTCGCCGTGCCGTCACCTCCCGTAGCCGTGTAGTGGCAAAAGCCTGGTGTGCTGCCCGCATTCACGGTGATGGTTCCTGGCTGTGACGCAGTGATGGTCGGGTTGCTGAGGTCCAGCGAACCGCTGCACGTGGTGGCGCCCTCGAAGGCATCGAAGACCGCAGATGTCAGCGTTACAGTGGCCGCACCGCTCTCAATCTTCGGATGCAGAATCCCCGTGCCGGAGGCCGGAACCATCAAGTCGTCGGGATTTAGAGACCACTCGGATGCAGGCTTGGCGGGCTGGCTTCCACTGACCACGAGCAGCGTGATGCTGTTGGCAGCAAAGCTCTGTACAGGACTCCAGGTGGTCGAAGCCGAAGAAGCGATCGAACCAGGACTGGTCGAGCTCACCGTGTATGCCGAATAGGTAGAAGCGTTGAAGCCGGTCAGGTTAAAGGTGACGTTTGCCGTGTTGTCCGGATCCTTGTTCAGGACCATGATCGTCATCGTACTGCCGGTTGCATCCAGGGCGGCATAACTGGCGAACAGGTCTGGATTGGCGCTGCTCTGGTCAAAGACTGAAATTATACCGAAGCCATGCTTGGCCCCGTCGTAGTTGGTGTACAGCTTGAAGGCCTGATAGTTGGGATGGGGCTGATTTGTAGTAGTGTCGGTCGACGATGGCCCGCCCCAGCGCGTTGAGAAGCTCAGTCCCTCGCGACCCATAACGCCATAAGCATCTGTGTCGGAGAGAGCCGTGGAGAAGTCCCACTCGGATTGTGGCGCCATCCACGACTCCCACTCGGAAAAGGAGAGCGGCGTTCCCGGATAGATGGCATTCACCAGTGCCTTGAGCCGCGGGATCAGGAAGGTAACGCCGCGATTGGGCTGCGTTGTGGTGATCCAATCCGCATCGTTTCCAGAGTTGTAATAGAGCGGGTCCCAATACGTGCGATAGACCATGCCGGCGGCAACACGCAATTGAGCGTTGGTGTAGTTCGCGGTGGAGACGTTGGCGCCGACATATGCATGGACATCAAGGACATCAAGGGTGCGGGAGCCATTGATCTGGTCAAGCCAATTGATCTGATTCAGCCACCAGGGCACGTAGTCGATGCCGGCATGAGCGCTTTTGTCGTCTCCCGAAGGGCCCGCCGTCCAGAGATAATTCCAGCAGCAGGTAACGGGGCCAAATCGGACCGCACTCGGGTCCCAGGTCTTCAGCGCGGTTCCTTCAGTCTCAAAGAGATTCGACAACTCGGTGTATCCGGGGTGGATCGGGTGTACATCGCTGTGTGAGCCATCCCAGATCTCGGGCTCGTTGTCCATGTCATAGAAGTGGCAACTGGTGATCTGCGTATCTGTAACATTGCAGGTACCGCTGCCAAAGGCCGTGGCAAGCGCCGCGGCCCACTGATTGCGGTAGAGGCAGTTGCCCGTTGTGCAATCGCTTGAGGTGTCGACCAGCGGATAGTAGGCATCCGTGATCGGAGCGGTGTTTACGCGCGTAGAGCAGTCGGGTTTTTGACCGTTTCCGGCGTCGGAATTATAGGGATCGGTCTTGCACTGGCTTCCATAATTGGCTACGGAATAGCTCCAGTTGCGGTTGGTGCCGTTTTCGGATTCCTTGGCCACCCAACCGAGCATCGGCATCGTGGTGAGCATGTGACTGCCGGCGTTGACGGTGGATTGCGTCAGCGCAACCGAGTCGGTCCCGAGACTGAAATCTTCAAAGAACCAATCGCCGCCTGCGTTATAAGTGAAGAGCTTCCAGTTGTAATTTGAAGCCTCGTTGCCGCCAAAGCGGACGAATCCCGGCGACAGGTTGGTGATGTCGGCAGGCGTCGTCGAGTTGATGCCGTAGATATATGGGCTGATCTGGTGGCGGCTGGCCAGGGCGTTGATCGTGACCGTCACGTTGGTGCTGCCAGGCGAAGTGATCGTAATGTTGGCAGTACCAGTCGAAGCGGTGTAGGTCGATGAGCTTTGGGAGTCGGGCGCATAGGTGACGGTGAGCGTGTCAGCACCCTTTGCCAAAGAGCCTGGCTGCACATAGAAGTTGGCGGAGCCGGAGTTCAGCGTCACGGCCGCGGAGGTAAAGCTTCCGCTGGAGAGCGTCACAGTTCCGGTTGGTGACGCGTTGTCACTCTTTACGCTGGCGGTCACAATCAGGTTCTCAGCGTAGGGATGAGTCGTCTCTTCAGGCGTGACGGTCACTGCAGGCTTGATTCCAGTCTGCGTCACGGTGACCGATGCGCTTCCGGAGGCGCTGTTGTAGTTCGCAGAACTGCCGCTGTCGGGAGTGTATTTGGCGGTTAATGTGTCGGGGCCCGTGACAAGCACCCCTGCCGTAATCGTAATGGCCGCCGATCCGGAGCTGAGCGTCGTGGCCGACGAAGTATAGCTGCCGCTGGAGAGTACCACCGATCCGGTTGGTGTGCCGCCAACGCCAGAGACAACGACAGTGACACCGAGACTCTGCACTGTGGTGATGCTGCCTGACACTGGCGTTACCGTTACCGTGGGCGTAGTGGGAGTCTGGCTGGTTCCTCCGCCTCCCCCGTTTCCGCCACCGCATGATGCGATGGATTGAACAAAAGGGAAAAAAACGAACACCAGAAGATACTTTGCGATTCGATTCATACAAACGCTTCCTTTGGCTATATCGATGAACAATGCAAAGCCGGCAAGGGCCCTACTTGTTGTGATGACTGCGCTCCAGCTTGACCAGCACGACGTCATTGCTCTTCATCGGAATGGCAAATTCAACCGTGCCCGTAGGGCCGCTTTGCACGGCCTTGTCGGTCTCCGGCAGATCGCGCGTTACTTCGTTAAGATGCGCAACCTGCGCCGCGCTCAGGTCTTTGGGAGATCCCATCTCGATGTATGCGGAATACGCATCGTTCGCTTGGTACCCTGCACGATGTACCTCCAGGCGGTAAGCGGTGTTCGGCACAAGATGCGTTACCTGTAACTGTACGGGGGCCATTGCATGTGCGGGAATGAGCTTTGTATAAAAGGATCGATTGCTCACCCTCTGCTTCGGCTGTTCGAAATCCCAGATCACGGCAGTGACGTTTCCCCCCTTGGTGGCCAGCATTGCCTGTGGATCCGACGTTTTGAGACTCTCGCCCTCGAGGGTGTGAAGATACTTGTAAGCGAAGAACGCCGGCTTGCGGACGCCTTGCGGGTTCAGGAGCCCGAATCCTCCTTGAAACGGTGCGGTAGGAGGTCCAGGTTCCTCGAACAGATCGGTGTAGGTCCAATAACTCATCCCTTGCAGCAGGCCCTGAATGGCTTTGAGCTTGGTTAGGATGTAGGGCGAGCTGATGTAGGAATCGTGCACCGAATCGCGCGGCGTATAACTTGTACTCCATTCGGTGAAGTAGAGCGGAAGCCCCGGAAACGGTGAAGACGAAATCTGCTGACGAACGTGCCGCACGTCTCCGACGATCGCGTCGGGAGACGGGTCAAGCTTGGTGTCGTCCTTCCCTTGTTCATCGAGAAACCCTCCCTGAACGCCATACGTATGGGTTGTCACGAAGTCAACTGCCGCGCCACTCTGCTTCACGTGGGCGAGAAACTCCGGAACCCATGCCGCGCCGGCGGTGCTCGGTCCACCAACTCGCAAGGACGGGTCAATTGACTTGATCGTCTTCGCGGTCAGATCGTAGAGATCGAAGTAAGCTTTCTGATCGGCGTCTTCCCAGAACCCGGAGAGGTTGGGCTCGTTCCAGACCTCAAAGTACCAGGTGCGCACCTCGTCTCTTCCGTAACGCTGCTCGATATGCCGGATAAAGGCATCGACGAGGTCGCACCAGCCTTCCGGTTTCGGATGCGAAGTGTTGCCGTTCCAGTAGAAGACACTGTTCTGCGAGGTGGCGAGGGCTTTGGGCGTGAAGCCAAGTTCGACAAATGGTCTGATATGTCTTGCCAGCAGGCCGTCATAGAGTTTGTCGATCCCCGACCAGTCATAAACTGTCTTGCCGTTCTCTACCCGCACGGTCTTCAAGACGTCGTGAAAGATCCCGTGAAAGCGAACATAGCGAAAACCGAGCTCATCCGAAGTCAGCTTGAGCTGGGCCTGACTGTCGTCGCGAATCAGCGTGCCTGGATAATCGGAGCCGATCGATAGATCGAAGAACCGATCGATCGGACCGGAGGTGTCTTCGATATTCGCCACAATACGGCGGGAAAGGGCCGGGGACGATTGGGCCGCAAGGGCCAAGACCGAAATGGCAACTAAAACCGCTAAAGAAGCACGCCTTTGAACGAAACTGGACATGAGTGTAGGGCTCTCCAAATAAAAAGTGGCCTGCGAGATCAGCGCCGCCGGCTTGTGCCGGTTGCAGGAGTAGGCCAGTCGATCGTCTGCGACGCGAGCGTCAGTGAGGAGTTGTCGCCGCCACGGTCATTCAACGAAAAATCTCGCTGAAAAGGACGAAAGGGTAATAGATTTCCGGATCCATTCTCAGGTGTGCTCCGGGAGCGGCGCGGCATCGCAGCCCATCCAAGGTATTTGAAAAAAGGCCGACCGAGAACAAACCGCCGTTCTCGGCCGGAAGGACAGTTGCGAGACACTTGGGCTACCGCAGATTCGAAACCACCTTGAACGCCTCGGGTTGGGCAATTCCCGGTCCACCTAGGATTGCAAGAATTGGCGAAGTTGCGCCACAACGTTCCCGACAAGATTGCCTCCTAGACGTTCGGTTCATTGAGCGAACGAGACCCTTTGGGAGCTTTGCTTCAGATGCCGTTGACTTGACCACCTGATTTGGGTATCTTCGACTCGTGACTCAATGAGGAAGAACTAGAGTGAACTATAGGGCCGAAGAGGGACCGCGGGAACGTTAATGATGCACAGATTTGTTGGCCGGAGTTCGCGTACCTAACACTATTGTTTTCAACGAAGCAAACTTGTTAAATAGAAAGTCCCACGGCATCCTGCCGGGGTACAGTAAGATATTTAACATTGATAGCCTTGCAGGTTCCTTAGAACACATCGGCTTCATTCATGGGGAGTAGATTTGTGGACCAGGTCCTAGCCTCTCATTCAAGGGACGAAGAACGGGCAGAGTTGGAACTTGTCCTGGCAGCGCTCGGGCGCACACCACGTCTCGATCATTTTTTGCGATTTATTGCGGAGAGGTATTTTGAGAACAGGATTAGCGAGATCAATGAGTTCAACATTGCGACCGAAGTCCTTGGTCGCTCAAAGAATTCCTTTGAATCGTCTCGGGATTCCATAGCGCGCGTCGAGGCTCATCGGCTAAGAAAGAGGCTGCGAGAGTACTACGAAACAGACGGCAAAGAGCACCAGATCCAAATCTCGCTTCCACAGGGGAGCTATGTTCCGGCGTTCACTTATCAAGTCTCACCCCCTCAAATGAGATCGGGACTTCGGGCCGATATCCTTGAAGCCGAGGATTTGTCCTCCGCTCTAGCCGGAGATCAGAGGGAGAAGCTAGCTTCGTCTGAAATGAAGAGGGTCGAGACAGCCCATCCGGCACTACGCGCACTTGGAACACGAAAACTTCTATACAGCATCGCGGGAGTTGCAGCTCTGCTGGTTTTGATCTTTGGAGTCTACCGAATCATCTCGCGAGACAAATCAAGCAATCCGCTCGACGCCGCTTCATTGCAACCGATCAACGCCACTCCACCCTCACCGCAGAATGCAGCTCAGGCTCCGCTGCGCTTTCTTGCGGGATACGATGGAACTCCTAAGATCGACAGCGCTGGTGCGTACTGGCAGGCGGATCGCTACTTTCATGGTGGCGGCGCATTCCGTCGTCCGGCAACCCCGGTGTCGCGAACCAGCGATCCGATGCTCTTCGATTATTGGCGAACAGGCGATTTTACCTACGATATTCCCCTCGCGTCAGGGCCCTATGAAATCCACTTGTACTTCGTGGCTTCGCAGCCGGAAGATTTCAGGACGACGTTCTTTAATGTAAACGTGAATGGCCGGCCTTTGCTGAAGGGATTCAATATCAACTCCGATGTGCTTGGACCGAACATTGCCGACGAGCGAATCTTCAGGGATATCTACCCAGACAAAGATGGCTATCTTCATCTGGCTTTCGCAATGGAAAAATCCGCTCCATCCCTGAATGCCATTGAGATCCTGCCTGGTTTGCCTCATCGACAACTTCCGATCCGCATCGTCATGCAGCCAACGGCTGTCACCGATCACAATGGGAATCTGTGGCATCCGGACAACTATTTCCTGGGTGGCGTGGCTTCCGATCCACCTCGACAGGTCAGTGGTGCGCCCGATCCGGGCCTTTACGCACAGGAACGCTACGGTCATTTCACCTATTCGATTCCGGTCGACACACGAGGCCGTTATACGCTTGTACTCCACTTCGCAGAACTCTACTGGATTCCAGATCGTTTCAGCGGCGTGGGTGCGGGAAGCCGGGTATTTCAAGTCTATTGCAACGGCAGAACGCTGCTGGAGGACTTCGACATCTTCAAAGAGGTTGGCAGCATGCACGCCTTGACCAAGACCTTCAATCACCTGCGGCCTACCCCGGAAGGAAAACTCGATTTAACGTTCGAGCCATCCGTAAACTACGCGACGGTGTCGGCAATTGAAGTCCTCGATGAATCGGACCAATGACTCCTTCGCAGGCGGCTCTCGCTCCCGAAGGAGACACCGCCTGGCATCTTCTCGCTCCCTTCTATTACCTGCTGTCCCATCCATGCCATCGCGCCAATAGCGATTTGTATAGCCGGAGAGCACAAGCATGTATTCTAAACTCCGAATCCAAACGGAGTGATTTTCAGCGATGAAGCATAGAGGCATCTTCCTATTGAACTCCGGCATCACCACTCTGCTTGTAGCGGCGGGGTTGGCTGCCTTTGCGGTCCCTTCTTCCCTCGGGCAGACAGCCGCCGTATACGCTGCCGCGCCATCCAGTCCAGCGAACGCGCCGTACGTGGCGACCATGACGTTCGATGTCGCGTCGGTGCGCGAGAACAAGAAGATCGATATGGCCAGCGGCGTCACGTTCGTTATGGACTTTGTGCCGAATACGGCGACATTTCGGGCGAGCACTTCAATCGACGGATTGATCAGCATTGCATATGGGGTGCAGAACCATCAGATTGCGGGCCTTCCCAATTGGCCGTTTCCGACGCTATTTGTGATTGAGGGCAAGGGGGATCGCCAGGCGAATGAGAAGATGGCGACGCTGACCGGCGAGCAGCAGTGGGCTGAGAAGATGCATATGCTCCAGTCGCTGCTGGAGGACCGTTTCAAGCTCAAGACGCACTGGGAGACGAAGCAGGGCGACATCTACAACCTGGTGGTGGCGCGGAGTGGACCTAAACTGGACGCAAAGGGCTCAAAGCCGCCGCCGGCGGAGGAGTTGAAGTTTTTCGCGGACCAGCCGGTGCCTCCTATCCATCAGAATTGCGATGGAACACGGGGCTGCGAATTCATCGCGCATGGGGGCACCATGAGCATGTTTGCCGAAATGCTTGAAGGGCAGTTTGGACGGCCGGTGATCGATAAGACAGGGCTGACGGACAGCTACGATTTTGTCGTGAAGTACAAGATGGGCCGTGGCCTGGAGAGCGACGCCAACGATCCGAGCCCGCTGCCGACGTTGGAACGAGCCCTGGTGGAGGACCTGGGGTTGAAGGTTGAAGCGGCAAAGGGACCGATCAAGAAGCTGGTGATCGATCAAGTCGAAAAGCCGTCGGAAAACTAGGCGATTACGTGGTATCGCGCACGCGGGCTGCAACGCAGAAGATGCCCTTGCGTTTTCAGCAACAGTTGCGGCTCATCCAGAAGCCGCAGATTCTAGACACTGTGTGTTGCACGGCGGCCTATCGGCAACTGAGAGAGGATCGCCGGCAGAAACTCCTGCTGCTCTTCGCGCGGGTATTCCAGCGGAGAACAACAGCCGGGAACGCAGGTCAGATATAATTTGCGCCATGAAGCGGACCTTGAGATTTGCGGTGGTTCTCTGCATCGTTTGCCTGGGCCTCACTGCATTGTCTCAGCCCAACAAAGAGGGTCGGATCAGCGCAGCAAAAGTCGCTCTACGGGAGAAAAGATTCGACGACGCGTTGAACCTGCTCGGGCCCGCACTGCAGCAGTCTCCGGACAATGCTCAACTTTGGACCTTGCAAGGCTTGGCGTACTCCGGCGCGGAACGCAAGGATAGAGCGCTCGATTCATTTCAGCATGCGCTGAAGCTCTCGCCTGGCTATCTGCCGGCCCTTGAAGGCGCGGCTCAGATCGAGTTCGCGACAGGCGGCGCGGAGGCAAAGCCGTTGCTGGAGCGTGTGTTGAAAGTGGTCCCCGGAGACCCGACCGCCCACGCCATGCTGGCTTCGCTGGCCTATAAGGAGCATGACTGCACCCAGGCCATTTTGCATTTCGAAGTCGCTGGGCGGCGCCTCGAGTCGGAGCCGATTGCCATGCGTCAATACGCGACCTGCCTGTCGCACGCGGAGCAGTTCGACAAAGCCATCACTGTGCTCCAGGCCATGCTGGCGCGGCCTGGCAGCGTGGCACGCGACCGGTTGCAGTTGGCCGCGCTAGAGCTTAAGGCACGGAGGCCATCCGATGCTTACAATACTCTTCGGCCAGACCTCTCGAATCATCCCACCGCGGATGTGTTGTCGCTGGCTGCTGAGGCCTGCGAGGAACAGAAGGACACGCCCCAGGCGGTGAAGCTGCTCACTCAAGCCATCACCGAAAACCCACTGGATACAGACCTCTATCTTCAGTTCGCGGATCTTTCGTTTGTGCATCAGTCCTTCCAGGTGGGCAGGGATATGGTGAGCGCGGGCATCAACGCGCAGCCCAACGCTGCTGCCTTGTATCTTGTTCGAGGCATCCTCTCTGTTCAACTATCCGACTACGAGCACGCCGAAGCGGACTTCGAGGAGGCCGACAAGTTGGAGCCGCAACAGGGGATCAGCGATGCGGCGCGAGGGCTGATGGCCGAGCAAAAAGACGATCCGGACAAAGCACTGGCTGCTGTCCGCGCCAGGCTTTCGACGAGTCCAAACGATCCCCTGCTGCTTTATTTAAAGGCTGACATTCTTGTGCAGAAGGGTCCTGAGCCGGGCGCGCCCGAGTTCGGCGAGGCGGTCGCCGCAGCAAAACGGGCCTCGGAGTTGCAGCCCAGCCTGGTGGCAGCGCGAGACACGCTGGCCAAGCTCTATCTGCAAGGGGACAAGGTTCAACTCGCTGTCGATGTGTCGCGTGAGTCGCTTCGCCAAGATCCGGAGGATCAGGTAGCGCTTTACCATCTGATCGTCGGTTTGCGGAAGACCGGCCACAAAGATGAGTTGCCGTCACTGCTGCAGCGCCTTGCGGAGGTGCGCCAAAAAGCGACTCGCGAAGAGGGAGAGCACAACCGTTATAAGCTGATTGAGCAGGAAGATGCTGGACCGCCTGTGAGTAAATAAAACGAGAAGGCCGGATTCTTCTCGAAAGATTCTAGTAGGATCTTCTGATCAAGGACACTCGATGAAGCTTACACGCCGCTCGTTTGTTGCAGGCACCCTTGGGGCTCTTTTGCTTCCGCATGACATTTTTGCAATCGCGCAAGAGGGCATGGCCACGCGTAGTTTGACGCCCCAGGCTCGCCCGGTCGGTTCCGGTCGCACCTTCGACGCTCAATTCGTCGACGTGGCGATGCAAGCTGGATTGCACCAGCCGACAATCTATGGATCATTAGACACAAAGAAGTACATTTTGGAAGCTAATGGTTGTGGTTGCGCCTTCCTCGATTACGACAACGATGGATGGCTGGATATATTCCTGTTGTGCGGAACGAGGCTGGAGAGCGCACCTCCAGGGACCACCAACCGCTTGTATAAAAACAACCGTGACGGCACATTTACCGACGTGACTGAAGCTGCCGGTCTTCATGCCGTCGGCTGGGCGAATGGCGTTTGTATCGGAGACTACAATAACGACGGATTTGAGGACATTTTCTGCACGTACTTCGGAGAAAACCGGCTGTACCGGAACAACGGCAACGGCACGTTTACCGATGTGACGCGCGAGGCCGGCCTGCTGAGGGGTGAAACGCGCTGGGGCGCCGGTTGCAGCTTTGTCGATTACGACCGCGACGGCCATCTGGATCTGTTTGTGTCCAACTACATCCAGTTCGATCTGGCGAAAGCTCCAGTGCCCGGCGAGTCTTCCACGTGCAACTGGAAGGGAGTTCCGGTTAACTGCGGCCCGCGAGGGCTTCCGATGGGACGGCACCTGCTCTATCACAACAACGGCGATGGAACATTCACCGATGTCACCAAAGCATCCGGCATTGCCGCCGCCACTGAGAGTTATGGAATGACCGTGGTGGCGGCCGACTTTGACGAAGACGGATGGCCTGACATCTACGTCGCCTGCGATTCCACACCCAGCCTCTTGTTCATGAACAATCACGATGGAACATTCCGGGAAGAAGGTGTGACGCGGGGAGTAGCGCTGAGCGACGACGGGATGGAGCAGGCCGGTATGGGAGTCGGCATCGGAGACTACGACTTGGACGGGCACCTGGATCTTTTCAAGACCCACTTCATGAACGATACCTGCGGCCTCTTCCGCAACGACGGAACGGGTAACTTCGACGACCGTACCCGCGCCGCCAAGATTGGGGTTGAAACGCGCTTCGTCAGTTGGGGCACCGCAATCGCCGATTTCGACAACGACGGACACCCCGACATCCTGGTCGTTACGGGAAGCGTCTACCCGGAGGTCGAACGAAAGCTGCCCGGCTATCCATACAAGACGCAGCCTTTCCTCTTCCGAAATCTAGGCAACGGGACTTTTGAGGAACTCGTGAAGGAGGCAGGCCCCGCCTTCTCAGTAGCGCACTCGGGACGGGGTTGCGCCGTGGGGGACTTCGATAACGACGGAGATCTCGACGTCTTGATTGTGAATATGAACGAACCGCCCTCCTTGCTGCGCAACGACACCTCGGGCCATCAGAACTGGATCAAGATCCTACTGGAAGGCGTGAAGTCGAACCGCAGCGCCATCGGCGCGAGGGTGCTGGTTCACTATGGAAACAAAACCCAGGCCCAAGCCCGTGTGAGCCAGTCGAGTTATTACTCCTCGAGCGATCCGCGCCTCCACTTCGGACTTGGCGAAGTCAAGGAAGTGGATATTGACATTGTCTGGCCGAACGGGCTGCACGAACATCTCAAGGGGATTTCCGCCAACCGCCTTATCACCGTGCGCGAGGGCGCCGGGATCGTAAAGAATCGGGGTTGGAGCCAGAGTTAGCTTGCCGAACGATCAACCGCTGCGCGCTGCAGCGTCGTCGTCGGCTTCCGCATGAAAAACCTCGCGAATGGAACCATTTATCCGCCCCGGTACATGTCTGGATGCGCACCCGTTCTCGTTTTGGATTCTCCCTGTTCCTCCATCGAGCGGACTAGGGACGCCTCCGCCGAAGGTTGTGTGAGCGTCTCCACCCAACGTGGTACATATGACCCATTGCATGGCTTTTACGCCATCTTTACATTTGCGTTGCCGCTAGTTTCGCAATTGAATGCGAAGGATCGCGCGGTGTTTCTTCCCGGGAAGACAGGCATTGAGGCTATTCCCGTAAACGTCAGCTGTGACCTGTCAGCCGCCGGTTTTGACCGGAACTCCGTTCCACAGTCTGGAGGCAGTGAATGTTCGCAAGAAGAGTCTGTACATGGTTGTTCCTAACCGTTTTCTCTGCGTCGGTGGCTTTTGCTCAGTTCACAAGCGGTCTGCAAGGCACTGTGCAAGATCCGTCAGGCGCCGGGATCGGCAAGGCCAATATCCAACTGGTCAATGACGCCACGGCCGCAACTGCTTCAAAGACTACAGATGCCTCGGGCGGCTTTCGCTTTCTCAACCTGGCGCCTGGGGCCTACACGCTCAAGGTCACAGCAGGCGGATTCACCAAGGCCGAGGCTCACGTCACGCTGCTGACCGAGCAGAGCCTGAACATACCGGTTACCTTGCAAGTGGGCGCCGTCACGGAGTCGGTCACGGTTTCAACCCAAGAGCCGCTCATCGACACGGCGGATAACCGCAACGAAATGACGCTGGAGAATACCGGCGTAGCGGAGTTGCCGGTCGCCGGCCGCAACCTTGTGACCTTGACGACGCTGGCTCCCGGAGTCTCCGGACTGGGCACTACGGGCGGCGGCCAACCAGGATCGGCGGGCACGCCAGGTTCCGGTGTTGATAACTACTCCACTGAAACCCAGGTGGACGCCAGCGCCAACGGCCAGGGCCAGATGTCGAATATGTACGTCATCGACGGTCTGGACGTGACCAGCGGCATCCGCCAAGGCGTGTTGAACCTGACGCCCAACCCCGAGTCCATTCAGGAAACCTCGATTCAGGTCAATACCTATTCGCCCGAGTACTCCCGCGCCAGCGGCGTCGAGGAAGTGCTGACCACCAAGTCCGGCTCCGATAAGTTCCATGGCTCGGCAGCCGACTGGTACTACACCCGGCAGATGTTTGCCAAGGAATTCACCACACCGAATGGATACTTACCCTTCCATGGCAACAATATGTCGGGCGCTATCGGGGGACCGATCATCCCGCGCAAACAGTTCTTCTTCTATTTCGCCGTCGAGCCGTTGCGCTCAACCGCTGCGTCCAGTTCGGTAATCACTTTCGCGGACCCCGCGTTTCTCGCGTGGGCAAAAACAAACTACCCCAGCACCGTGGGAACGGGGGTGCTCAACTCCGAGCTTCCTACAAATGTAACCGCCGCGACGGTGTCTCAGACAGGTTCGTCGCTTTTCCCAACGACCTGCGGCACGGCGGCAGCTGACAATTTACCCTGCGGCCTGGCGATGATCGACTCCGGCAGCTTCAGCGCGCCGGCGATTCGCAACGGCACGCAGTTCTTTGGCCGCCTCGACAAACAGTTCAACAACGACGCGATTTATGCCAGCTTCTACCGGACGCTGTTGACCTACGGATCTGCTTCGGCGATTCCGGATTTTTCCACTCTCGACAACAACTGGCAGTTGGCCCTGCAGATCAACGAAGGACATACCTTCAAGTCCGGCATGGTCAATGAGGCCATCTTCGGCTTCAACCGCGTGGAGGGTGTGCTGGGCAGCGGCGCCAAGAACTACACCATTCCTTCGATTGGGGTCACCGGAATCAGCACGGAAGGCGGACAGGCCTTTGGCGTGGGCTTTGCCCAGGGCGACTTCATCCAGCACAACTATCACTGGCGCGACGTCCTTAGCCGCGCGCACCGGCCTTCACCGCCTGATAGATCTCTTCTTCGTACTCATAACTGGAGAGGATGATTACGGCCGGCGCTCTGTTGCCCCTCCGAAGGATGCCCAGCAGATCGATTCCACTGATTCCGGGCATGCGCAGGTCTAGCAGCAAGACGTCGACAGGGGCCGCGGCGATCGTGGAGATTGCCTCTTCACCGCAGTGCGCGGCTCCAACCACCGCGAGTCTTGGCTCTTTGCCGAGCAGCGTCAAAAGGCCGGCGCGTACAACCGGATGATCGTCGACGATCAGAATTCGCACCGGTCTCTCACTGCATGTCATGTTCATTCCGATCTCTTTTCCATGGCTGAACCATCCGCACGGTGCGCCATAGAGCCTTCGGGAACGAGAGCGGCAGAGACGCGGAGACTCGAACCGTTGTCCCCCGGCCGGCGACGCTGCTCAACTTAAGCTTCGCGCCAATGGCTGCCGCTCGCCTCTGCATGCCACGCGTTCCGAACCCCGCCGATCCGCTGGACAGATGGAAGCCGCAGCCGTCGTCGGCCACCACCAGTTCCACTGAGTTTTTGGCATACATCAGCATGATGCGCACATGGGAGGGATGCGCGTGGCGTACCGCGTTGGTAATGGCCTCCTGCCCAATGTGCAGAAGCGCATCGGCGGTGCGAAGTGGAATCGACCGTTCGCTGCCTTCGCAAACTGTCTCGATCTGAATAGCGGTATTGCTGTTAATCATCCGCGCTGCACAGCTCTTGAGCGCCGGCAGCAGTTCCGCCGACTCCAACGGGTCGGGGCGCAGGGCGGCGATACTGCGCCGCGCTTCCTCGTGGCTGTCCCGCACCATCGCGCGCGCCAACTTCAACTGCGACGCCACTTCTCCGCCTTCGTGCAGTTCCTGCTGCATGGCCTCCAACTGGAAGCCGAGGCCGGCAAAGCTCTGCGCCAGAGTATCGTGCATATCGTGCGCCAGTCTCTCTCTTTCCTTAAGTACGGCGCGCATTCTCCACCGTTCAATTTGGATGTAGCATGCGAATCCAGACAGAATGAGCAGCAAAGTGCCAATAATCAGGGCAAGAACGTGGCCTGTTGTCCACCACGGCGGCCCGGCAAGCACCTCGACATCGCGCAGCGAGGGAAGCAGCACAGCGAAAGAGGTTTGGTCCTTTGTGTAGGCCGGATCGACCACGCAGATGCCGCGCAGCCGTATGCGGCTTCGGAGCTTCAGATTCCCGAAGTGCGCAGTTGGGCCTTCTCCAACTGCGATAGCACGGAAAGATTGGCTGCCGTCGTCGAGAACGAGAACATGGCGGTTGCCTTCCTCATCTTGTTTCCCTTGCAACACACCCTCGATCTCAATGTACTCGGCGTCGAAGGCTCCAGTTGACGCCTGATAAGCGGTGACTGCGACCGGGAGAACAGGCGTGTGTGACCAGAGCGGGCGCACATCGGCGTGTTCCAGCACCGAGCTGAAATCGCGCGGAACCGCATCGCCATGCGCCTCAATCTCATCGCCAATCTCCACTGGCGCCTGGATGTGGGCGGCGGGGATCGCCAGTCCTCCGGTCGAATCCTGCACATAGAGCACCGGCGAGGTGAGTGTAACGACGCCATGAAGCGTCACCTGAGTGGAGACGTCGGGCGGAAGCAGGCGCAGGCTGTCGATCGTGCGAGCATTGATGTCGGAATGATGGGCTTCCAGATCCCTTTGAAGCGGTTCGAAGTATCGGTCATACGGCGCCGGTATGCTGCCCAGCGGATATGCGTTGGGTTCGGCGCGTGGCGGAGTGACTCCGCCGGTCATTGAGGCCAGATCTTGCGCGGTCGCTGGACGGACGACAACATTCTTCCATTCCGCGCCTGTGTTGTAGGACTTGAGACCGAAGCGTCCGGCGGGGAGACAGCCGGGGTCTTCCACCGCCGCGGAGATCGTTTCTCCAGAAGGTGTGGTCGTCGCGACTGCGAAGTCGCAGCCATAAGCCAGGAACTTGAGGTGATACCACTGTTGCGCATAAACGCGGGGTGCGATGGTCTTGGCTACATACTCCTTCCAGCCATAGTCTGCCCGCCCGAGCAGCAAAGCATTGTCCAGATCGCGCAGGCCGGCCATGTAGCCGTGATAGGCATCCACCCCCTGCTCTTCGTCGCTGGCGCGGAGAATCAGGCCTGCATCGCCGTATTGGCCAAGCAAAAGGACGTCGGCCTCGACCGAATAGTTTGTCCAGCCCACCGACCCGCTCATCAACTTGGCGCCGCGCTCGTCGGAGATATTGCGCATCACGCCGTCCACGTATTGCCAGGTGCCGCCGTATTCTTTCCAATCGTCCTGCTTGTCGAATGCCGCGTAGACCGTCTTCAGCGGTCCTCCGTGTCCGAGTGTGCGATAGAGCCAGACGCCGGCAACCCCGCCCGCGAGCAGGAGCACAATACCTGCCGCCACAGCGATGCGTCTGCCTGCCATTGTCATTGGCCTTTCCACCATGAGAGATCGAGAATGGCGTGAATCTCAGCGCTATCGATATTCTCCTGCGTCATCAGCACGGGCGGCACGCGCGTCACGCCCGGCGTCGCGATTCCATGTCTCTCCTGATCCAGTTTCTCAATCGCGATGCGGCCCATGGCGTAGGTATTCTGAGCCACCACCGCGTCGATCCCTCCAGTTCGCAGCGGTGGAATCAAATCCTGGTCGAAGCCCACGAGCTTGACCGTCTTTTCTTTTCCGGTTGCGACAAGCGCATAGTAGGCTCCGCGCGTTGAGCCCAATGTAAGTGCCGCAATCGCGTCAATTCTCTCGCCGCCGGAGAGGATTTCGTTGGCGGATAACTGCTCCTGAGGCGCGCCGGCCAGGCCGAAGCGGCGCACAACGACGCGAATCCCTGGAAACTCGCGCACCAATGTGGCCTCCAAGCTGCGCTCGCGCTCGACCAGACTCGTCAGTTGCGGGCGGATTCCAACGATGGCAACATTTCCTTGACCGTGGAGGATCGTGCCGATCCGGCGTCCGGCCATCTGCCCGGCCAGTTGCTCATCGCTCATCACATAACTCAGCCCTGGTCCGGCGGGGATGCCCAGGTCGGTCCCGACAACAACGACCGGCACACCACGTGCCATCAGGCGCCGAATAGGGGTCCGCATGGGCAGCGTTTCGATCGGCGCCACCACGATGCCCCCATAGCCGCGCGCCACGGAACGTTCGACGAGCGCAATCTGCGACGGCATATCGTCGTCGCGCATCGGAGCGTTCCAGTAAATCTCCATCCCTCTTGCGCGAGCCGCAGTGGCAGCACCGGCATGTTCGGGCTCCCAGAGTGCGGTGCCGCAGGTACGGGGAATTACGGCCACGATGGACCGAGAGCTTTTACAGCCGGTTAGCGTCAACAGCAGGCAGGTTGTTGTCCAGCAGGCGCGGCCCCTCCAAACTTTGCGCGTACCAGCTTTCACCGCTCTCGGCCCATCTTCCATGGAAACAGGGGATTCCTTCCCGTCCCGTTGCATCGCCGTGCACTGGCTGTTCGAGTCTTAACAGCCGGAATACATACGAGAAATGGTACATCTGCACCATTCTTCCTGCCGATAGGACTGCACTATAGTGTAGCTGGACAAAAACGTCCCTGCCACTTCCTGCGACGTTGCTGCCGCGCGAAGGACCAGACGGTCCAATTCACCTGCTTTACGATGAGGGACATGAAGCACTCCCGAAGAACATTCATTCAGATGGGCGCAGCCGCTCTTGCCGCCGGCAGCACAATGGCCAGGGCCACGGATGCCGCCGTGCGCTCCGCAACAAGTGGAGTTGGCTCCCCGCTCCAGCAGTTCGACTACAAGGATGTGGCCCTGCTCGATGGGCAAATGCGCAGCCAGTTCGACCATAACCACGCATTCTTCGCGGCTCTCGATGAGGACATGCTGCTGAAGCCCTTCCGCGAGCGCGCTCATCAGCCGGCGCCAGGTGCGGATATGGGTGGCTGGTACGACAACTCCGATGATTTCGATCCGCATGGCAGCTTTCACGGCTTTATCCCTGGCCACAGCTTCGGGCAGTACCTCTCCGGCCTCTCCCGCGCCTATGCAGCAACCGGCGACGCGGGTACCCGCGACAAGGTTCGCCGTCTCGTGAGGGAACTTGCGCCAACAATCACGTCTTCGTTTTACGACGGGTACCACCTGCCGGCCTATACATTCGACAAGACCGCCTGCGGCCTCATCGATGCGCACCAGTTTGCCGGCGACGAGATGGCATTCAAGGTTTTGGACGCCGCTGTTGACGCCGTGTTGCCGCACCTTCCGCCCAAGGCGATTGCGCGCTCAGATCAGTACAAGCATTCCTTCCCCGATGAAGCCTACTGCTGGGACGAGACCTACACTCTGCCGGAAAACTTCTTCCTCGCGTACACGCGCGGCGCGGGAGACAGATATCGCGAACTGGCAACCCGCTTCCTTGAGGACGATCTCTACTTCAATCCCCTCTACGAGGGCGTGAATGTCCTGCCGGGCGAGCACGCCTACAGCCACGTCAACGCGCTTTCAAGCGCCATGCAGGCCTACCTGGTTCTGGGCAGCGAAAAACATTTGCGCGCAGCAAAGAATGGCTTTGGCTTTTTGCGCGACACGCAGAGCTTTGCCACTGGCGGATGGGGGCCCGACGAACTCTTCCGTAAGCCAGGCAGCGGCGAGATCGGCGCCAGTTTGGATTCCTCTCACTCCAGTTTCGAGACTCCATGCGGGGCGTATGGGCATTTCAAGATCACGCGCTATCTGCTTCGAGTCACTGGGGACAGCCGTTATGGCGACAGCATGGAGCGTATACTTCTGAACACAATCCTCGGCGTAAAACCGATGAAAGAGGGCGGATATACCTTCTATTACTCCGACTACAACAACGTCTTTGCCCGCAAATACTACTACAAGGACGCTTGGCCCTGTTGCTCGGGAACATTCCCGCAGGTGACCGCCGACTACGGCATCAGCTCCTACTTCCGCGACGCCAATGCGCTTTATGTGAACCTCTATACCCCTTCGCGCGTCACCTGGAACCGCGCGGATTCGCGCGTCGTTTGCGCGCAGCAGACAGAGTACCCCTTCCGCCCGTCAACTCGTCTGAGTTTCTCTCTGAACAAGCCATCGGATTTCTCGCTTGCCCTCCGCATTCCAGCCTGGATGGGCGCGGGCGCAAGCATCGCCGTGAATGGCAAGCGAGTGGACGCCGATCTGCAACCCGGCAGCTTTGCGCGGATCGAGCGCACATGGCAGAACGGCGACGTCGTCGAGATGGAGTTCGCAATGAACGCAACACTCGAGTCCGTCGATCCGCAGCATCCTGACGTTGTTGCCCCTCTCTATGGGCCCCTGGCGCTGTTTGCCGTCGGACCGAGCCCTGAGAAGTTGCAGCGCTCCACTCTGCTCGATGCGGCACGGATTGCGCCGGCAACCTCCGCATGGCAGGCGAAGACGCCGCAAGGCGACATTACCCTGAAGCCGTTCACCGCGATCAACGATGAGATTTACCGTCTCTATCACAAAGTCGAGTCCGTCGACCCGAGATGATTCTGGCCATTATTGCGAATGTGCTGTAAATTGTTGTATTTCAGAAAAACAGGCTTTGCATATTGCCGGTTCACCTCACATCGACATGCTTCACGGGGCTTTCCAGATGTCCAGAAATTCCTCAGAGTCATTCTCGTATCACGGGCAGGTGATTCTTTATCTTGACCGTCCCCACTATTAGGTCCACATATACATGCTCTTAGTGACATGACCAGACCACTGCCGGAGAGAAATGCACATTGCGTATTCGCTCTTTATTCGCCTATACTGGCACTCATGTTCAACCTCCCGCAGACTCTGCACTGCGACTTCACGATCAACTGCAAGAGGTGCGGAGAGAACATCCCGGCTCCGGTAGCTACGATGCCGGATTCGTGGATTGCTGCGCAATGCCCGCTTTGCGGAGAGAAAAGAAGCTATCTTCCGTCCGAGATCTTCCAGCGCAAGCTCTCGTACAAACTCGGGGCCAGACCGGCACGATCCAGGTTGATCTGATGGGAGAAATGAAACGGGCAATCGCACGGGAGCGGAAGGATTGGGCGGAGCAAATGCAAGAGCAGGCGCGAATGAAGTCGACTCTGGTTATCGCCGTGGCGATCATCGCGGCCGTTCGTCTGGCGCGAGACCCGGATATAAGCCGCCCTTCTCCTCGTCTCACCTCGGTGGTGTCCGAAAGTGTGAACCTGGCGCGAATGATTCTGGATCGAGTAAGCCATTTGTAAGGTGGTACTCTCGCTTTATGTGCGGACGGTACGGGCGGAGAGCGGACAAGCAGCGGATCGCAGAGTGGTTTCATACCCACAATACCGATGTCTTCAATGACGAGTACTACGAGATCAACTCGACTCGCCTTGCGCCGTCGTACAACATCGCCCCGGAGAGCATTCAGCCAGTCGTCCGGCTCGACCGTGACACGGGCGAACGTGTCTTGGCATTCATGAAGTGGGGCATGGTGCCGTACTGGTCAAAGACGGCCAAGGCCACTTTCAGTTCCATCAATGCACGTTCCGACAAGCTCGATAGTAGCGGCGCTTGGCGAGAGCCATGGAAACATCGCAGATGCCTTGTCCCCGCGAGTTTCTTTTTCGAGTGGGAGCCTCTAACGAAGGAAGAGCTGAAACAGAAGCGGAGCAAGCCCTGGGCTGTATCGCTCGCAAACGATCAGCTATTCGCCTTTGGAGGAGTCTGGGACAGATGGAAGGGTGAGGATGCGGAGAGGAACGAGATCATGGTCGAGAGCTTCAGCATCATCACGACAGATCCGAATGAAGTTCTTGAACCGTTCCACAACCGCTGTCCACTGATCATCGAGCCGAAGGACTATGAGCGTTGGCTGGCTCCAGCCGATCCCTCGCATCTGCCGATTGATTTGGTTCGAACATTTCCAGCGGAAGGAATGAAAGCCTGGCAGGTGGCCAAACTCCAAGGGAATGGCCCACACTTGCTGGGACCTCTCGTCGATTCCTCGGAATGCGCTCAATCGTTCATGGAAGAGCAGTGACCAATGCCCAAGGATGTTAGTGGTCGATGTCTGCGACGATGACGCCGATTTGCATCGCTGGTGATTAGTACCAATAATGTTAGGTCCCTATCGGGACTGCGCCGACACTACAAGAAGAATCGTCGATTCTTGCGAATTCACCGCTTCCTTCAATTCGTGAATCAATCCGTTTACACGAGCCGGGAATCTTCTCTTGCAGCCCGCAATGAGCAAAGGCAGCCGGCCGGGTTACTCTATATCCACTCGCATGGCTTTTGCGCACAGTATCGGCAATACATGCTACCGCTTTGGGGATTTGCGCGAACTGCTGGCCAAGGCAACTCCTTCACGCAGTGGCGATGCGCTTGCAGGTTTGGCGGCAGACTCGGCCGAGGAGCGCGTAGCGGCGCAGTATGCCCTCGCCGATCTTCCCCTCGCGCACTTCCTCTCCGAGCAGGTCGTTCCCTACGAAAACGACGAAGTGACGCGGCTGATTGTAGACACGCATGACGCAGCAGCGCTTGCGCCCGTGCGTTCGCTCACCGTGGGCGAGTTGCGCGACTGGATACTCTCCGACGATGCAACCGGTGAGCGGCTGACTGCGATTGCGCCGGGGCTCACGCCGGAGATGGCTGCTGCCGTGAGCAAGCTGATGCGGGTGCAGGATCTGATTGCAGCCGCGGTGAAGATTCGTGCCGTTTCGCGTTTTCGCACCACGGTCGGACTTGCCGGAAGGTTGAGCGCGCGCTTGCAGCCCAATCATCCCACCGACGACTTGGCAGGCATTGCCGCATCCATTCTGGAGGGCCTGCTGCTCAGCTCCGGCGACGCCGTCATCGGCATCAATCCCGCCGGCGACAGCGTAGCCACGACCACGCAAATGCTTCGGCTGATCGACGCCCTGCGTAATCGTTTCGAAATTCCAACGCAGAACTGCGTATTGGCGCATATTACAACGCAACTGAAGGCGCTGGAACAAGGCGCGCCTCTGGATCTGATTTTTCAGTCCATCGCCGGGACGGAGGCAGCCAACCGCAGCTTTGGCGTGAATCTGGCACTGCTCGACGAGGCGCAACAGGCCGGGCAATCACTGGGGCGGGGCGCGATCTGCGCCGATGGGAGCATGGGCGCGAACGTCATGTATTTTGAGACCGGCCAGGGCTCGGCGCTCTCTGCAAATGCGCACCACGGAGTGGACCAGCAGACGCTGGAGGCCCGCGCGTATGCCGTGGCCCGCAGATACCATCCTATGCTGGTGAATACCGTGGTTGGATTCATCGGCCCTGAATATCTCTACGACGGCAAGCAGATCATTCGCGCCGGCTTGGAAGACCACTTTTGCGGCAAGCTGCTGGGGCTCCCCATGGGTTGCGACGTTTGCTATACGAACCACGCCGAAGCCGATCAGGACGACATGGACGCTCTGCTCACGCTGCTGGGCGCGGCGGGAGTCAACTACATCATGGGAGTTCCAGGCGCTGACGACGTAATGCTCAACTATCAAAGCACGAGCTTCCACGACGCGCTTTATCTGCGCCGCGTGCTGGGATTGCGGCCGGCTCCGGAATTCGAGCAGTGGCTGGCTGGCGACGGCTTTCATCGTCTGGCACTGGAAGCCGAACATCCGGAGAGACTGCTGGCATGAGCGAGATCTTCGATCGGCCTGCCGCCCTGTCCGCCCGGCTGCGCGCGCTGACTCCCGCACGTGTGGCCCTGGGCCGAACCGGCGTCAGCCTGCAGACCGCCGAGCAACTCGACTTTCAGCGTGCACACGCACAGGCTCGCGATGCTGTGCATGCACGGCTGGAGGTCTCGTCTCTGGCGGTAACTCTGGCTGCAATCACGGGCCAAGAAGTGTTGATGCTGCACTCTGCGGCCGTGGATCGGACGACCTATTTGCAGCGCCCGGACCTGGGCCGGCGTCTGAACGAGACCAGCCGCGTCGGCTTGCCCGCGGGCGATTGGGATCTGGCGCTGATTGTGGCCGATGGGCTCTCGGCGCTTGCCGTCGAGCGGCATGTTCCGCCTTTGCTACAGCAACTGCTGCCACAGTTGGAGGGCTGGAGATTGGCGCCGCTCGCCGTGGTGGAGCAGGGTCGAGTCGCTATCGGGGACGAGATCGGCGCGGCGCTCGGGGCGCAACTGTCGGTGGTACTCATCGGCGAGCGCCCAGGACTCAGTTCTCCCGACTCGCTGGGAGCCTATATTACTTGGGAGCCCGGTCCTGGCCGGACTGACGCCGAGCGCAACTGCATCTCCAACATCCGGGCCGGAGGGTTGAGTTATGTCGTTGCCGCCGCGCAGCTAAGTTACTATCTAACCGAAGCGCGTCGCCGCCGGCTCACGGGCACCGCCTTGAAGGATGGCTCGCATCTGCTGAAAGAAGGCTAGCTGCGCGGCAGCAGGTCCTATTTAATCGACGCCGGGTCACATATTGCCTTGCCTAGGTTGTGTGGAGCCTTGCGGACTCCATAGGAACAAACACTTCGTTGTCATCTCCTCTGGACAAGTCCAGTTACACGATTTCCGTTACAAAACCGCGCGGTCATTGTTGCGGCGGCCGAGGCCGGGGTTTGGGCCCCGCCGTTCCTTCCATCCGTCATACTGGCTTTAGTTTGGACGCAAACCAGAGCGTTTGAAACAGGCTCGAATCCGCGCCACTCTTGTGCTCTTTCGCGCGCCTCCGCAATTCCGTGCGACGACACAAAATTGGGGATTGTTGCGGGAGCATTCTGACAGACCACAGAGAATTATCCGGGCACCGATGAGTTTTGCCTCCCACGCTGGTTTTACCCAGTAGAGAGGAGAGAAATGAAGGATCAATCAAAGACAAACTTGAATACGATGCATGGATTAAAAACACCCGCGCCGATTTTTATTGGCAGATGGACGCCCAGGATCTTGTTTTCGCTTGAGGGGAAGCCGTATCGGCACGGCGAGCTGCGCCGTTTCCTCGGTGACGTTTCTCAGCGAATGCTCACCAGAACTCTTCGCAATCTCGAGTCGACTGGCTTAATCAACAGGCACGTGGCGGGATCGAAAGTCATTGTTGTCGAGTACTCCCTCACCAAAGCGGGAAAAAACATCATCGCGCCACTTCGGGGCATGTGCCGCTGGGCAAAGCGCTATGGCAAGGTGGTGAGCGCAGACGTGCATCTTCCGGCAAAATCCAGCAAGGCCCGTTAGCAGGTCCAAGGCACATGGGTGTTCCTACTTGTGCGTGGATTAAAGAACTGATAAGGTGCATTTATTCAGACCGGCGCAAGAGATTGAGAAGCCGGAGCCCCATCATCCCCGGGACCAAACCAGAGCGCTGAAGGCTTTGTTGATCATCCCGCCCGCCGCAAGCCGCTCAAGAAAATACCTTCGTTGATGTTCCTTCGCGTTCCGCCTCCGTACTTTGCGAGGTCTTGATCGACAATTCCAGCAAGAGTATTCGGCGTCCCCAAAAAAAATTTGCCAAGCACCGATGAGTTTTGACACCCCCGCCGGTTTTACCCAGTAGAAAGAGACAATCGGGCGTGCCAATGGCAGCCTAAAAAGGAGAACGGTCATGAACATTGAGAATAAAACAGTCTTGATTACGGGCGCCAACCGCGGCATCGGCCGGGCATTGGTCACCGAAGCGCTACGGCGCGGAGCAAAGAGAGTCTATGCTGGCACGCGCGGGGCACTCGACATCGCCGACGAACGCGTGACTCCACTGACACTCGATGTGACAAGCGCTGAGCAGATCGAGCAGGCAGTGAGCGAGGTGGGGAGCCTCGACGTTCTCATCAACAACGCCGGCATTGCTCTCTATGACGATTTGAGCAGTTCTGCGGCCGTCGAACAGTCCCTGGCTGTCAACCTGTTTGGATCGCTCAATGTCGCTCGCGCTTTTCTGCCGCTGCTCAAGCGCTCTAAAGGAGCCATCGTCAATAACCTGTCGCTGATGTCGCTCGCGCCTTTGCCGCTCACGCCAGCTTACGCCATTTCGAAGGCGGCTGCACTGAGCATGACGCAATCAATGCGGGCGCTTCTGTCAGCCCAGGGCGTCACGGTCCACGGCGTCTTACTGGGTCCCGTCGATACAGACATGACGCGCGGCTTCGAGATCTCGAAGGCATCGTCCAAGTCCGTCGCACAGGGAATTTTCGATGGGCTGGAGAACGGTGAAGAGGACATCTTCCCAGACCCGGCATCTCAATCCATCGCCAACGGCTGGCGCAACGGAGTCGCCAAGGCGTTTGAAAAGCAGTACGCAGGTTTCGTGCCTCAGAGCGCGGCGGCTCTTTAAGAAGCGCCGTATACCACGCATTGCTCGCGGTCAACAAAAGAGAGGACGGAGGTCCGAATCATGAATAAAGATGGTTTCACAGCTTCGTTCACTGTTGCCCAGACTCCCGAAGAGGTCTTCACCTCCATCAACAACGTGCGCGGGTGGTGGTCGGGAGAAGTCCACGGCGAAACGAACAAGCTTGGCGCTGAGTTCACTTACCGCTACAAGGACATGCACAAGTCCACACAACAAGTCACGGAACTCGTTCTCGGCAAGAAGGTTGTGTGGCATGTTACAGACGCCGAACTGACTTTTGTCAAAGACAAGACCGAGTGGATCGGTACAGATATTGTCTTTGAGATCGTCAAAAAAGACGGCAAGACAGAGCTCCGCTTTGCGCATGTGGGCCTGGTTCCTGCATTCGAGTGCTACGGCGGCTGCTCGGGTGCCTGGGGCGCACTGGTGGAAGGCAACCTGCGCAAATTGATCGAAACCGGAAAGAGCCAGCCGGACGTGTTCGCGTAAGAGAGCAAAAGGGCCCACGCGGCGTGCGGTGAGCGGGGCGCGTCGATGACACCAACGAATCTACGACGCAAAGGAGGAACCATGTCGAATCAAAGTTACAGCGTAACCATTTCTGTCGACCAATCGCCGAAACAAGCATTCGAGGCCATCCGGAACGTTCGTGGATGGTGGTCGGAAGAGATTGAAGGCAGCACTGCCAAGGTCGGCGACGAATTCAAGTACCACTACCAGAACCTCCACACATGCACCATGAAGCTGGTGGATTTCGTGGCCGACAAGCGAATTGCCTGGCTCGTTACTGACAATTACTTCAGCTTCACCGAGGACAAGACGGAGTGGAAGGGCACCAAGGTTGTCTTCGACATCGCGAAGAATGGCGAGAAGACCGAGATCCACTTTACGCACGAAGGCCTGGTCCCCGCATCCGAGTGCTACAACGTCTGCTCTGATGCCTGGGGCACATACATCCGCGGGAGTTTGAAGAGCCTGATCGCAACCGGCAACGGCTCGCCTAACCCGAAGGAGATTCTGGAAAAGGTGTAGGGCGAGTCGGCCAAATCTGTTGTCGAGCATCCAAGGTAAGAAGTGAGAATCCCCAAAAAGGAGATTGATATGTGCCCGGTATGCGTTGCAAACGCAGCAGCGATGGTATCCGGAGCCGGATCTACAGGCGGAGTTCTGGCAGTGTACATCGGCAAGTTTAAGAAGTTCTTCGCGACGAATCGTCGCAGTCAATCTCAGAGGACAAAGGAGAAATAGGATGGCAACGACCCATGTGAGTGACAGACAACCCGGGAATGAGTTTCACGGGATGAAGACACCCCCGATCGTGTCGCAGCAGGAGTGGGAGGCTGCGCGGCAGCAACTCCTCGTGAAAGAAAAGGCTTTGATGCACGCCCGTGACGCGATGGCCGCCGAGCGCCGGCGGATGCCTTGGATGCAAGTCGAGAAGAAATACGAGTTCGACGGACCCAACGGCAAGGTAAGCCTGCTCGATCTGTTTGAGGGCCGCCGGCAGTTGATCATCTACCGTGCCTTCTTCGAGCCTGGGGTGTTCGGATGGCCGGAGCATGCCTGCCGCGGCTGCTCCCTGGGCGCAGATCAGGTTGCTCATTTGTCGCATCTGAATGCTCGCGACACCACGCTCGCGTGGGCCTCGCACGCGCCGCAGGCGGCCATCGCGCGGCTGAAGGCGCGGATGGGTTGGGAGATGCCGTGGTACACCATGACCGACAGCTTCGATGTGGATTTCGGCGTGGACCAGTGGCACGGCCACAATGCATTCATCCGCGACGGCGATAAGGTGTACCGCACATACTTCATTAATAGCCGCGGCGACGAGGCGATGGGGACCACCTGGAGCTACCTCGATATGACTGCACTGGGTCGCCAAGAGGTTTGGGAAAATTCACCCGAGGGTTACCCACAGACCCCGCCGTACAAGTGGTGGAACTGGCATGACAACTACGAGGCCGAAACCTCGCCCCACCCGCTGTGGATCGATGTCATCACCGACCCTGCAGGAGCCGCCATCCGACGGCGCGAGGCTGAGGCGAAAACATGTAATTGTGAATGAGCGCGACATCTCAGCGAAAAGCCTGTGCAGCATAGGAGGGAACGATAAACGACACCATGAGAGATGAACCTGTAGCGAATAATGTAGTCGATCGGGGCACATCCCACGCCGAGGCGGAATACGACGTTTTCGAAGCTCTGAATCCATTCTTCGAAGTCGTCATGAAAGGTCTGAGTGGGCTGGTTGATGGGAAGCACTACTTCGATACGTTTGCCGAAGACGCTGTCTTCGAGTCCCGCTATCGCTTCCCGGGTTGGCCTGTGACGATTCAAGGGAGAGCCAATCTAATGGCCAGCCTCTCTGGATATGGAAAGAAGATCAAGATTCACTCCGGCAATTCACTTGTCGTCCATCGCTCTGAAGATAGTCGGGTCGTGATTCTCGAATATGAAGTGCACGGCAAGATTCTTTCGAGCAGTGTGCCTTATGACAACCGGCTCATCTCGGTTGTCACAGTTGAAAACAGAAAAATCATTCACTGGAGAGACTACATGGACTCCTTAGCTGCCTGGACGGCGCTGAACGGTTCGCGAGGCGAATGACCTGCGAGGTTCGCGAGGCGCAAGCAGCTACCCGGGCACCGGGAGGACAAGATGCATTCGTTTAGAGGCAAGAAAATGGTTGTAATCGGCGGCAGCCGCGGCATAGGCCGCCGCATCGTCGAGGCGGGCATTCGCAACGGGGCGCAGGTTCTCGCAGTGGCTCGGCAAGAAGCGCCGCTTCAGCAACTAGCACAGGGGATCCCCGGAGTCGAAATCCTCGCGCTCGATGCAACGGACGAAAATGTGCCTTCAAAGGTATTTGATATCCTTACCCCCGACATCCTTATCGTTGGTGGCGGAGTATTTCCGCCAGTTGCGCCGATCTACGAACAGGGCTGGGGGCAATTCTCTGCAAACTGGGAGAACGACGTCAGGATTGCATTTAACTTCTCGAAGGCCGCGCTTTCGCGCCCTCTCCCGACAGGCGCTTCAGTGGTGCTCCTTTCAAGCTGCGCTGCTCTGGGTGGCTCGCCGCTCTCCGGTGGTTATGCCGGAGCTAAGCACACCCAGATATTCATCGCCAACTACAGCCAGAAGGAGTCAGACCGCCTCGGCCTCGGACTGCGCTTCATGGCAATTGCGCCGCCCATCGTTCCCGACACCGATCTCGGGAAACATGTCATCACCGGTTATTCCAGCTACCTTGGGATCTCCGCGGATGATTTTGTCCGAGGGATGGCCGCACCACCGACTGCATGCATCGTTGCAACTGCGGTCATCGAGTTGGTTCTCAACCCCGATCGCTCACTTGGCGATGTCTTCATCGTCTCAGGGAAAGGACTCGAGGCTGTGGCGGGCTAAGGGAGTCAAGAAAATTCACACGCGAGGTCTACAGGCAAACTCAATGAAGATCGAACCTGCAAATCTCGGAGAAGACCAGGCCTTTGAACAGCTTGCTGAGCCGTTCCGTCGGGAAATCAAATTGCATTGTTACCGCATGCTTGGATCTCTGCACGAAGCCGACGACCTTGTGCAGGAGACCTATCTGCGTGCCTGGCGCAGCTTTTCGAGCTTTGAGGCCGCCACCTCCGATGAACGTAGATCGTTTCGCGCCTGGCTCTATCGCATCGCCACCAACGCCTGCCTCAATGCGCTCGAAGGCCGGAAGCACCAGCAGCGATATCTGCCCGATCAGCTCGGCCCCGCCGGCCCGCCGAAGCTGGAAGGCGGCCCTGCGCTCGATGTGCCCTGGCTCGAACCGTATCCGGACGCAAACCTCGAAGGCTTCGCCGACGCCTCGCCGAATCCTGAGGCGCGCCACGCTGCGAGGGAGTCCGTGCAACTCGCGTTTGTCGCCGCCATTCAGCAGTTGCCGCCGCGCCAGCGCGCTGCGCTCATGCTCTGTGATGTCCTCGG
>Ga0181525_10000335_pt1 | contig 41553 bp, 46 predicted proteins | sample PEATcosm2014_Bin_48_FD_121100 | JGI IMG/M metagenome (GOLD analysis project Ga0181525, IMG submission 121100) | Peatland microbial communities from MTU Mesocosm Facility, Houghton, MI, USA - PEATcosm2014_Bin06_10_metaG | ecosystem: Environmental > Terrestrial > Soil > Wetlands > Peat | place... | reverse complement strand
CCCCCGCACGTCGCACTCAGGTTCGCCTGACGCGTGGAAACGCAACTGCCTGTCTCAATTTACGACAATTGCGCGAGGCGGTGTTTAGCATGTCGCGCCGACGCAATGTCAACCGACGGGCGGTGGTGCGTTGTGGCGCAAGCGGCGCGCGGCGGCCCGCCGGAAACGGTGAACAAAACCTCTCGAAAACCGCTGCAATCAATGCTTAATCACAGGCCGCAGCGCGGCGAATAAACCCTATTTTTAGCCTGTCTTTTAAACTGATCTTAGACCCTCAACGGTACGGTGCCGCCATACGACGGGAAAACAGGGCCTGTCGATACAAAAGAATTTTGGGAAAGGCGTCATGATGAAAGCCGTCGCAAAGACGGTCGAGCCCGCCGAGCGTGAGGCGCGCTTCGACCATATCCGCCCCCACTATCTGGAGGCGCTTACGCTCGTCGAGCGGCTGCATCGGCGTCTGCTTGACGTCATCAAGGACGAATTCGACCGCAAGGGCCGCGCCGACATCAACTCGGTGCAGGCGCTGCTCCTCTACAATATCGGTGACAAGGAGCTGACCGCCGGCGAGTTGCGCACGCGCGGCTATTATCTCGGCTCCAACGTCTCCTACAATCTCAAAAAGCTCGTCGAGATGGGTTTCCTCGATCATCAGCGCTCGCGCGTCGACCGCCGCTCGGTGCGCATCAAGCTCACCGACAAGGGCCGCGAGGTGCGTGACACCGTCGATTCGCTCTATCAGAAGCATGTGCGCACGGTCGAACAGGTCGGCGGCATCAACGCCGACGAGTTCAGCGTGCTCAACAAAGCGCTGCACCGGCTCGAGCGGTTCTGGACTGACCAGATTCTCTATCGGCTGTAATAGCGTTAGATTTTCCGTCGTACTGGCGTGTACTGACCCCGGCCTAACTGCCGGGGTCTTTTTGTCGGCCGGCTAGTGCACGAGCCCCGCAAGCCACGTGAGCACCGGAAACGGCGTGAACACCTGCATCAGAGTGGCGGCAACTGCGGCCACGATCAGATAGATCAGCAGGCCGCACGCGATCTGCTGCGCCAGCGGCGGGTAGGGCGGTTTGTCATTGGCAGGCCAGGCGAATGACTCTTCCCATTTTGCTTGCGGGATGTGCGCTGGCCTGATCCGCTCCAGCGGCTCCCAGGCGCGATAGGCGGCGATGCCGCGCTCGCGCGCGATAGGGCTGCGCAACCACAGGAAATTGCTCCAGCCGGCAAGGTCCACCGCGCCCCGCAACACGACGCGCAGAATGAAAGCGATGAGCAAGCAGACCAGATAGACATAAGCGATGATGAGGCCGACCTGCAGGACCGGATCGGTCAGGATGCCGACGCGAAAAAGCTCCCCGCAGAACTGGACCGTCGCGTCAACCAGCGCCTTCAGCCCGACGGAAATCTGGTGGAGCGGCGTGTAATCGAAAGAGTAATGGTCCAACAGCAGAACGATGGCCAGCACGGCAACCAGTTGAAACAGCCGCGATCGCACAATGCCGCGGATCGGCGCGGCAATAAGCCTGATCGGCCTGATCGGACTCATGATTGCTCCTGAAGATGGCTGTGGCGGAACCGGCCGCGATCCTACACGATGCCCGGCCGCGCGAAGGCTTTTGGTTCATGCCCCCTTCGTGCTAACCCGAAACTTAAGGACGGCTGAGCTTCTTGGCCAATTTCGGCCTTCATGCTGTGCTGGATCGAGCGCGATGAGCGAATTTGACGGCCAAAACGGCGCCCCGACCGACCGGCGCGCGTTCCTGCGGCTGGCCGGCGTGGCAACTTTGGCCGCGGCCGGATTGGCCGCCCGCGCCAACGCCGCCGAGGATTCGGCGCTCGACGCGCTGATCGGCGACACCCAGCGCGGCGAGTTTGGGCAGAAGTTCGACGACGCTTCGCGCACCATCCGCATGCCGAAAGCGTCGGAGCCGACCGTCTCGACCGCGACGGCGCAAACGACCGAGAAGGCGATCGACCGCTACGCCGACATCGTCGCCCGCGGCGGCTGGCCGCAGGTTCCGCCGGCCGGCGTGCTGCGGCTGGGCGACCGGCACCCGAGCGTGAGCGTGCTGCGCGTGAGGCTCGAGGCATCCGGCGACATCGACCCGCATGCGTCGGGCAACGACGTCTACGATTCCTACGTCGAGGCGGCAGTGCGGCGTTTCCAGGCGCGGCACGGGCTCACCGTCGACGGCGTTGTGCGGACCGAGACTTTGGCGGCGCTGAACGTGCCGGCGTCGGTGCGGCTGGCGCAGCTCAAAGTCAACGTCACGCGGCTACGCGCATTAAGCGTCAATCTCAGCCCGCGCTACGTCGTGTGCAATATTCCGGCCGCGCGCATCGAAGCGATCGAGAATGGCGCGGCGGTGTCGCGCCACACCGCCGTCGTCGGCAAGCCCGACCGGCCGTCGCCCGAGATCAACTCGAAGATCATCCAGATCAATTTCAATCCGTATTGGACGGTGCCGCCTTCGATCGTGCAGAAGGATCTCATTCCGAAAATGCAGGATCAGCCGGATTACCTCACTAGCAATCACATCCGTATCTTCGATGCGCGGCATCGGGAACTGCAGCCGTCGCAAATCAACTGGTATTCGGAAGACGCAACCCATTATTCGTTCAAGCAGGATCCCGGCAGCTTCAATTCGCTCGGATCAATCCGCATCAATTTTCCCAGTCAGTACGGCGTATACATGCACGACACGCCGCTGAAGAACCTGTTCGGCGACGACTTCCGCTTCCATTCGTCCGGCTGCGTGCGCGTGCAGAATGTGCGGCAGCTGGTCGCCTGGCTCTTGGACGGCATGCGGGGGTGGTCGCTTGAGGACATCGACCGCGTCATCAGGTCCGGCGAGCAAAAAAACGTCGAGCTGAAAAAACAAGTGCCGCTGCATTGGGTCTACATCACCGGCTGGGCGACGCCCGATAGCGTTGTGCAATTCCGCGAGGACATTTACGTCAAGGACGGCCTGTCGGGTGCGCAGACGGCGACCACGAATTTGTAAAGCTGTCGCCGCTACCCCGCCGCCGGATATCCCCAAATATAGCGGGCTTCGCTCCGCGCCATTCACAAGACCTTGCGCCCGCACGGCGGACGGCGTACCTCCGCACGGTAAAAATGAGGCAGGGCAGGCATGTCGGTCCGGCACGATACGGCGATCTCGGCTGAGGGCTTCTTCTCGGCCGTTTTGGGCGAAAGCGACCCGGAAATCGCCGACGCGATCCGGCTCGAACTCGGCCGCCAGCGCGACGATATCGAGCTGATCGCCTCGGAGAACTTCGTCAGCCGCGCCGTGCTTGAGGCGCAGGGCTCGGTGCTCACCAACAAATACGCCGAAGGATTGCCGGGCAAACGCTATTACGGCGGCTGCCAGTTCGTCGACATCGCCGAGCAATTGGCGATCGATCGCGTCAAGAAGCTGTTCGGCTGCTCGTTTGCCAACGTGCAGCCGCACTCCGGCGCGTCCGCCAATGCCGAAGTGTTCATGGCGCTGATGCAGCCGGGCGACACTTTCATGGGGCTTAATCTCGCCGCCGGCGGGCATCTGACGCACGGCTCGCCAGTCAATCTTTCCGGCCGCTGGTTCAAGCCCGTTCCGTACGGCGTGCGGCGCGACGATCATCTGATGGACATGGACGAGGTCGAGCGGCTGGCGAAAGAGCATCGGCCCAAGGTGATCATCACCGGCGGATCGGCTTATCCGCGCATCATCGACTTCCGCCGCTTCCGCGAGATCGCCGATGCGGTCGGCGCGTACCTCATGGTCGACATGGCGCATTTCGCCGGCCTCGTCGCCGGCGGCGTGCATCCGTCACCGTTCCCGCACGCGCATGTGGTCACCACCACGACGCACAAGACTTTGCGCGGCCCGCGCGGCGGCACCATCCTCGCCGACGACGATGAGCTGGCGAAGAAGCTCAACTCGGCCGTTTTCCCCGGCCTGCAAGGCGGTCCACTGATGCACGTGATCGCGGCCAAGGCGGTGGCGTTCGGCGAAGCGTTGCGTCCGTCGTTCCGGCTTTACGTCAAGAACGTCGTCGAGAACGCCAAGGCGCTCGCCGAAACGCTCAAATCCAGCGGCTACGATCTCGTCTCCGGCGGCACCGACACGCATCTGATGCTGGTCGATCTGCGCAAGAAGGGCCTGACCGGAAAAGTGGCGGAAGCCGCGCTCGGGCGCGCCCACATCACCTGCAACAAAAACGGCATTCCGTTCGATCCGGCGAAGCCGTTTGTCACCTCCGGCATCCGGCTCGGCACGCCGGCCGGCACTACGCGCGGCTTCGGCATCGCCGAATTCCGGCAAGTCGGGCAGATGATCGCCGAGCTGCTCGATGCGTTGTCGCAAAAGGGCGCCGAGGCGGACGCCGCCGCCGAGGCGAGCGTGCGCGAGAAGGTCAAGCGCCTGGTCGGCCGGTTCCCGATCTACGAAGGGTAGGGGGAGCGATGCGCTGTCCGAGTTGCGCAAGCCTCGACACCCAGGTGAAGGATTCGCGGCCGACCGAGGATTCCTCCGTCATCCGCCGCCGCCGCGTTTGCCTGTCGTGCAATTTCCGCTTCACCACCTTCGAGCGCGTGCAATTGCGCGAGCTGATCGTCATCAAGCGCAACGGCCGGCGCGTGCCGTTCGATCGCGACAAGCTCCTGCGCTCGGTGCAGATCGCGGTGCGCAAGCGGCCGGTCGAGCCCGAGCGCATCGACCAGATGGTTTCGAAAATCGTGCGCGAGCTGGAAAGCCAGGGGGAAAGCGAGGTTTCGTCGGAGACGATTGGCGAAACAGTGATGGCCTATCTGCGCGACCTCGACGACGTCGCCTACGTCCGCTTCGCCTCGGTGTACCGCAATTTCCGCGAGGCCAAGGATTTCGAGGCCGCGCTGGCGGAATTGTCCGCCGATGAGGCGGCGGAGATCGCCCGCAAGTGAGCGTGCAGGTGAGTATCCAGGCGGGTGTTTCGTTGGGCGCGGCAGCGGACTTGGCGGCGGCCGATCGGCGCTTCATGGCGCTGGCGCTGGCGCTCGGCCGGCGCGGCCTCGGCCGCACCTGGCCCAACCCGGCCGTCGGCGCGGTCATCGTCAGCGACGGCGTCATCGTCGGGCGCGGCTGGACGCAACCGGGCGGCCGGCCCCATGCTGAAATCGAGGCGCTGCGCCGGGCGGGCGACGCTGCCCGCGGCGCGACGCTTTACGTCACGCTCGAGCCTTGCTCGCATCGCGGCAAATCGCCGCCCTGCGCGGAGGCGATCGTGGCGGCCGGAATGGCGCGAGTCGTCGCGGCGTTGGAAGACCCGAACCCGAAGGTCGCCGGGCAAGGCTTTATGCGGCTCCGTGCCGCCGGCATTGCGGTCGCGACGGGGGTTGGCGCCGAAGACGCGGGCCGCGATCATGCCGGACATATCCGGCGCATGCGCGATGGCCGCCCGAATGTCATGCTCAAGCTCGCGGTCTCCGCCGACGGCAAGGCCGGCGCTGCCGGCCGCAAGCCGCTCGCGATCACCGGCGAGGAGACGCGCGACCGTGCCCACCTCCTGCGCGCCCAAAGCGATGCCATCATGGTCGGCATCGGTACCGTGCTCGCCGACGATCCGCTGCTGACCTGCCGGCTCCCCGGCATGGAGAAGGAGTCGCCGGTCCGCATCGTGCTCGACACCGCCCTGCGCCTGCCGCCGACGTCACGTTTGGTGCAGACGGCGCGGAAAACGCCGGTTTGGGTGATCTGCGGAAGGGAAGCCCCGCGCGCGACGGAGCAGGCGTTGCAGGCGCACGGCGTCGAAGTCTTGCGATCGGAGCAAAGCGCCGGCCGGCGTGATCTTGCGGCCGTACTTGGGTTGATCGCCGGGCGCGGCATCACCCGGCTGATGGCCGAGGGCGGCCCTACTTTGGCGGCAGCGCTTGTGACCGCCGACCTCGTGGACGAAGCCGTCCTGTTCCGCTCGCCAAAGACCGTTGGCGCTGCCGGCATCGATGCGCTTGAGGGTCTGCCGCTGGCTACGCTGACCCAATCGCCCCGATTGAAGCCGCTGGCGACCAATTCGTTTGGCAGCGATATTTGCGACGTTTTCGAGCGGTGGTGACGGTTGTGTTTACCGGTATTATCAATGACATAGGGGAGGTTGTTGAAGTTGGCGAAGAGGCCGATGGCCTCCGCCGCCTCAATATCGCTTGCGGCTACGATGCGGACACCATCGACATCGGCGCCTCGATCGCCTGTTCCGGCCCCTGCCTGACCGTCGTTGCCTGCGGCCGCGCCGGCAATCGCGCCTGGTTCGCCGTCGATGCCGCGGCGGAGACTTTGCAGGTCACCACCGCCGGCGCGTGGCGGCGGGGCACCAGGCTCAACCTTGAGCGCTCGCTCCGGCTCGGCGATGAACTTGGCGGCCATCTGGTTAGCGGCCATGTCGACGGCGTCGCCGAACTGACCGCGCGCGAGGATTTGCCCGACATGGCGCGCATGGCGTTGCGGGTGCCGGCGGCACTGGCGCGCTTCATTGCGCCCAAAGGCTCGGTCGCGCTTGACGGCGTGTCGTTGACGGTCAACGAGGTCAAGGGCGAGGCATTTTCGGTGCTGATCATTCCGCATACGCTCAAGGTCACGACTTTCGGCGAGCTCCGCGCCGGTGCGCGGCTGAACATTGAAGTGGACCAGATGGCGCGCTACGCCGCGCGGCTTTTGCAGGCGGCGGCGCAGCCGCACTGAAGGCGAGGAAAACGATGGCCGGGCCACGCCGAGGCAAGAACGAGAAGGGCACCGCCAAGGGCGCCCGCATTCTGCTCGTGGAGGCGCGCTACTACGACGACATTGCCGATCTCCTGCTTGCCGGCGCGATGAAGGTGCTGACGGAAGCCGGCGCTGTGATCGAGCGGATCACGGTGCCGGGCTCGCTCGAAATCCCGGTCGCGATCGTCATCGCGCTCGACACGGCAAACCGTAAAGGCCGCCCGTATGACGGCGTTGTGGCGCTTGGCTGCGTGATCCGCGGCGACACCATCCACTTCGAGATCGTTTCGCAGCTTTCGGCGCAGGGGTTACTGGAGCTTTCCGTCACCCGCGCCGTCCCGATCGGCAACGGCATCGTCACCGTCAATACGCTCACCCAGGCACTCGCCCGCGCGCGCCTCGAGGAGCAGGACAAGGGCGGCGACGCCGCACGCGCGGCGCTGGCGCTGGTCCGGGTTAAGCGCCGGCTGGCGCGCGGAAAGTGAAACGCATGACGCGCGCCGCGGCGAGCGAACCCCGCAAGGCAAACAAGCGCGGCGCGGCGCGGCTTGCCGCCGTGCAGGCGCTCTACCAGATGGACCTCGCCGGCACCGGCCTGAACGAGATTATGGCCGAGTTTGCGGACCACTGGCTCGGCGGCGAGGTGGAAGGCGCGCAATACCGGCCGGCGGAAGCGGCCTTCTTTCGCGACATCGTCGTCGGCGTCGTGCGCGAGCAGGGCAAGCTCGATCCGCAGATCGACGCGGCACTCCGACGCGGCTGGCCGCTCAAGCGGATCGAGGCGGTTTTGCGGGCGATATTGCGCGCCGGCGCCTATGAGCTTGCTTGCCGGCGCGACGTGCCGGCGCGCGTTGTCACCTCGGAATATGTCGACGTCGCTTCCGCCTTTGTCGACAAGGACGAGACCGGCATGGTCAACGCGGTGCTCGATCAGCTCGCGCGCCAGGTGCGCGCCGAGGAATTTGGCGGCGCCTGAAACTCAACCGAGCGCGAACGGCAACGCGCTCGGGCTGCGAAAGTTCGACGACGAATTCCAGGCGACCTTATCGACCGTGAGGTGATAATCCGGCACGCGCTCGAGGAAACGCCGCATCGCCATTTCGGTCACCATCCGCGCCATCTGGGCGCCAAGGCAAAAATGCTTGCCGGAGCCGAAGCCGAGATGGCCCTGCGGCTTGCGCGCGATGTCGAAAGTGTCCGGATCGGGAAATTTGCGCTCGTCGCGATTGCCGGCGCCAAAAGCGAGCACGACCTTGTCGCCGGCCTCGATGGTTTCGCCGCGCAGCTGAACGTTGCGCGTCGCGGTGCGCTTGAAGCGTTGCGCCGAGGTGTTGAAGCGGAGCGATTCCTCGATCGCAGGCCCGATCAGCGCCGGATCGGCAGCTAGGCGGCGGCGCGCATCGGGATGATCGTGCAGATTGAGCACGAACATGCTCATGAAACTCGACAGCGATTCCACGCCGGCCATGACGAAGGTCGCCGTTGTCAGCACGATTTCCCGTTCGGTGAGCCGGTCGCCGTCGATCTCGGCTTCGGCGAGGTGGGTAATCAGGTCGTCGGTCGGATTGGCGCGCCGCACCGCCACCTCGGCGGTGAGAAAGTCGCTGAGTTCCTTGAAGGCGGCGATGTGCTCGGGCGTTCGGCCCTTGACACTTTTGTCGGTCGAGACCGCGAGGATGACCTTGCGCCGGATGTCGGCGTGATCGCGCGCCGGAAGCCCCATGCTGCGGAATAAAAGCCCGACGGTGATCTGGCTGGAAAAATCGTTGATGAACTCAAACGTGCCTTGCGCGACGATGCGCTCAAGCGCGCGGTCGGCGATTTCCAGCGTCGGCTCGACCATCCGGTCGAGATTGCGCTTGAGGAACGCGGCCTGGCTCAACGCGCGCAGCCGGTCGTGGCGCGGCGGGTCGGTCGTGCCGAGCGTCGCTCCGGCGCGGCCCGGTAATTCGTCGATCATGTTGCCTTGCGTGGACGAATAGGTTTGCCAGTCGCGGGCCGCGTCGACGATGTCGTCGTAGCGCGACAGGATCCACAGCTGCGCATTTTCGCTCCAGTAGCAGGGATATTTGCCGCGTAGCTCGGCGTAATAGGGAAAAGGGTCCGCGTCGATCGCGGGCGAATACAGGTCGAACGGCTCCAAAGGTTTCCTCGCAGTCATTTCCTCGGCAGGCAGGCACTGATAAACAAATAGCATAACCCGTTGGTGGTTGGTGCGATGTCGAAGTCAACGGAATCGGCCGAACAGCGCCTGATCGGGCGCTATTTTCGGCCGCTGGCGACGCATCCCGGCGCGTTCGGCCTTGCCGACGACGCGGCGGCAATCACCCCGCCGCCGGGATGCGATCTCGTGCTGACGGCCGACGGCGTCATCGCCGGCGTGCATTTCCTTCCGGGCGATCCGCCGGAGAGTATTGGGCGCAAGGCGCTGCGCATGAATCTCTCTGATCTTGCCGCCAAGGGTGCCAAGCCGGTCGGTTTTTTGCTGTCGCTCGCGCTGCCGGCCCGAGTAAGCGAAAGCTGGATCGCTGAATTTGCCGGCGGGCTTGCCAAGGATATCGAGCGCTATGACTGTCCGCTCCTGGGCGGCGACACCGACCACACACCTGGCCCGATCGCGGCGTCGATCGCGGCGTTTGGTGCTGTGCCGCACGGCGGGATGGTGCGGCGCTCGACCGCCAAGGCCGGCGACGTCGTGATCGTCACCGGCACGGTCGGCGATGCGGCCTTGGGGGTGAAGCTGCGGCGCGATAGCGGTCTCGCCAAACGCTGGCGTCTCAACAAGGCGATGGCCGCGCAGCTGACGCAACGTTACCTTTTGCCGGAGCCGCGCAATGCGCTGGCCAAAGCCGTTCGCCTGCACGCATCCGCGGCGATGGACGTCTCCGACGGCCTTGCCGGCGATCTCGGCAAATTGTGCCATGCCTCGAAGGTAGCGGCCGAGATCGATGTTGAACGCGTACCGCTCTCGGTAGCGGCCCATGCGGTATTGGCCGGCGCGCCGAAGCTGATCGAGACGTTGCTCACCGGCGGTGACGATTATGAAATCGTCCTGACGCTGGCACCGGGTGAGCTTCCGGGCCTGCGCGAAGCGGCCAAGTCCACCGGTGTTGCGCTGACCGAGATCGGCCGGATCGTCAAAGGCGACGGCGCCCGCTTCATGCGCGGCGGCAAAGCGCTTGCCTTCAAGCAGGCGGCCTACAGCCATTTTTAGTTTATGGGCGTCACTTCCTTCGTGAAATCGGCTGATATTCGCGCCGCGGCGATCCGGTATAGAGCTGGCGCGGCCGGCCGAGCTTCTGGTGCGGATCCTCGATCATTTCCTTCCATTGCGCGATCCAGCCGACCGTACGCGCGACCGCGAACAGCACGGTGAACATTGCGGTCGGGAAGCCCATCGCCCGCAAGGTGATGCCGGAATAGAAGTCGACGTTCGGATAAAGCCGCTTCTCGATGAAATACTCGTCGTGCAGCGCGATACGCTCGAGCTCCATGGCGACGTCGAGCAGCGGATCGTTCACGCCGAGCTCTTGCAGCACCTCATGGCAGGTCTTCTGCATGATCTTCGCGCGCGGATCGTAGTGCTTATAGACGCGATGGCCGAAGCCCATCAGGCGGAATGAATCGTTCGGGTCCTTGGCGCGCTTGACGTATTCGGGGATGCGATCGACGCTGCCGATCTCGCCCAGCATCTTCAGCGCCGCCTCGTTGGCGCCGCCGTGTGCCGGTCCCCACAGGCAGGCGATGCCCGCGGCGATGCAGGCGAACGGATTGGCGCCGGTCGAGCCGGCAAGCCGCACCGTCGAAGTCGAGGCGTTTTGCTCGTGGTCGGCGTGCAGCGTGAAGATGCGGTCCATGGCGCGCGCCAGAACCGGATTGGGGTGGTATTCCTCGCACGGCACCGCAAAGCACATGCGCAGGAAATTCGAGGCGTAATCGAGTTCGTTCTTCGGATACACGAACGGCTGGCCGATCGAATATTTGTATGCCATGGCGGCGAGCGTCGGCGATTTGGCGATCATGCGGATCGAGGCAACCATGCGCTGGGTCGGATCGGTGATGTCGGTGGAATCGTGATAGAAGGCCGACAGCGCGCCGACGCAGCCGGTCATCACCGCCATCGGATGGGCGTCGCGGCGGAAGCCCTGGAAGAACCGGCTCATCTGTTCGTGGACCATGGTGTGATGGACCACGCGGTCGTCGAAATTTTCTTTCTGCGCGGCGGTCGGCAATTCGCCGTAGAGGAGCAGATAACAGGTCTCGAGGAAGTCGCCGTGCTCGGCTAGGTCCTCGATCGGGTAGCCGCGGTAGAGCAGCACGCCGGCATCGCCGTCGATGTAGGTGATCTTGGATTCGCAGCTGCCGGTCGAGGTGAAGCCCGGATCGTAGGTGAAGATGCCGGCCTGGCTGTAGAGCTTGCTGACGTCCATCACCTGCGGACCGATGGTCCCGTCGTAAAGCGGGAAGGAGTAGGTCTTGTCGCCGAGGGCTAGCTTGGCGGATTTGGTGTTCGCGTCGGTTTTCGCGTCCATGATCGCATCCTTGCTGTCAGACAGCCTTCACAGTGCGGTGCACGCGGCCGTAGGGCTAAAACGCGGGTGCAGCACTGCCGATCCGGCTCTGTTGCCGTAGCCCAACGAAGTGTGCACTGCAAGAAAATAGGCCGTTATCGCGAGTTGCGCCAGCCCGGTTGGGGCGAGGTGTGCAAGGTCCGGACAAGTGGGTCCGGGCGCAGCCGTCGTGCGCGCATCAGCTGCCGATCCGGTCGGTGATGCGCGCCAGGCTCTCGCTCTTGCCGAGCAGGACCATCACTTCAAAGATGCCGGGCGATGTCGTCCGCCCGGTCAGCGCGGCCCGCAGCGGCTGCGCGACCGCGCCAAGCTTGGCGCCTTTGCGCTCGGCGAAAGCGCGCACCGCGCGTTCGGTTTGCTCCGCCGTCCACGGCTCGACCGCGGCGAGTTCGCCTTCGATCTCACGCAACAGCGCAAGGGCCTCCGGCGTCAAAAGGGCGGCCGCTTTCTCGTCCAGGGAGATGGGTCGAGCGGCCAGCAAAAAGTGCGCCCCCTCAATGAGATCGATGAGGGTCTTGGCGCGCTCCTTCAAGCTCGGCATGGCCGCCAGGAACTGCTCGCGGACGCGTGGGTTAAGCGTCTCCGCGATGGCGGCGCCATTGGCGAGATGCGGCAGAAGCTGATTGATCGCCGCCAGCAGCGCCGCATCGGGGCTACTGCGGATGTAGTGGCCGTTGAGGCTTTCAAGCTTGGCGAAATCGAACCTCGCCGGCGAGCGGCCGATCTGCGGCAGATCGAACGCCGCGATCATTTCTTCGGTGGAGAATATTTCCTGGTCGCCGTGGCTCCAGCCGAGCCGGATCAGGTAATTGCGCAACGCCACCGGCAGATAGCCCATGGCACGATAGGCATCGACACCGAGCGCACCATGGCGCTTGGACAATTTCGAGCCGTCCGGGCCATGGATCAACGGGATATGCGCCATCGCCGGAACCGGCCAGCCGAGCGCGTCGTAAATTTGTTTTTGTCGCGCCGCGTTGGTCAGGTGGTCGTCGCCGCGGATGACGTTGGTCACCGCCATGTCATGGTCGTCGACCACGACGGCGAGCATGTAAGTCGGCGTGCCGTCGGAGCGTAAGAGCACGAGATCGTCCAGATTTTCATTCTGCCAGACCACGCGGCCCTGCACCTGGTCCTCGATGACGGTCTCGCCGCTCAGCGGCGCTTTGAGCCGGATCGTCGGCTTGACGCCCGGCGGCGCTTCGCCCGGATCGCGGTCGCGCCAGCGGCCGTCGTAAAGCCGGGTGCGGCCTTCGCGCCTAGCCGCTTCGCGCATTTGCGCCAGCTCCTCGGGGCTGGCGTAGCAGCGATAAGCGTGGCCGGAGGCGAGCAGTTGCTCGGCCGCCTCGCGGTGGCGGGCCGAGCGGGAAAATTGATAGACCACCTCGCCGTCCCAATCGATCCCGAGCCAGGACAGCCCGTCGAGGATGGCGTCGATGGCGGCTTGCGTCGAGCGTTCCCGGTCGGTGTCCTCGATTCGCAGCAACATCTTGCCGCCACGGCTGCGCGCGTAGAGCCAGTTGAACAGCGCGGTGCGCGCGCCGCCGATGTGCAGGAAGCCGGTGGGCGAGGGGGCGAAGCGGGCGACGACGCTCATGGTCGGTCTTGGTGCAAGCGCGTTCTGTAGCACAGCCGTCAGAGAAAAGAAGTTAAGAGCGGTCCGGTTCGCTTGCGGACTTGACCGGGCAGGCCAATTTGTCCAATCCGGGCGCGCGCCGCGCAACTCATTCGCGGCGGATGGAAGCGATCGGGCCATGACGGTGACGGACACGGCGGTACGCGAAGCGGGTCAGGACTTCATCCGCGACATCATCCGCGCCGACCTTGAATCCGGCCGGATCAAGAGCGTCGTCACCCGGTTCCCACCGGAGCCGAACGGCTACCTGCATATCGGCCACGCCAAGTCGATCTGCCTGAATTTCGGCGTCGCCGGGGAATTCGGCGGCCACTGCAATCTGCGTTACGACGACACCAATCCGACCAAGGAGTCGCAGGAATATATCGACGCCATCGAGCGCGACGTGCGCTGGCTCGGCTTCGACTGGGGAAAAAATCTCTTTCACGCGTCGGATTATTTCGAGCGGCTGTACGAATGGGCGGAGCACCTGATCCGCGCCGGCAAGGCTTACGTCGACGATCAGACCCAGGACGAGATGCGGCTCGCCCGCGGCACGCTGACCGAAGCCGGGACCGAAAGCCCGCACCGCAACCGCGGCGTCGAGGAGAACCTCGATCTGTTGCGCGGCATGCGTGCCGGCGAATTTCCTAACGGCGCGCGCGTGCTGCGCGCCAGGATCGACATGGGTTCCGGCAACATCAATCTGCGCGATCCGGTGCTTTACCGCATCCTGCACGCCGAGCATCCGCGCACGGGAAAAGCCTGGTGCATCTATCCGAGCTACGATTTCGCCCACGGCCAGTCGGACGCCATCGAAGGCATCACCCATTCGATCTGCACGCTTGAATTCGAGGACCACCGGCCGCTCTACGACTGGTTCCTCGCCAATCTGCCGGTGCCGTCGCATCCGCACCAATACGAATTCGCGCGGCTCAACCTCACCTATACGATCCTGTCGAAACGGGTGCTGACCGAACTCGTGCGCGGCGGCCATGTCGGCGGCTGGGACGATCCGCGCATGCCGACGCTCGCCGGCCTGCGCCGGCGCGGCGTGCCGCCGAAAGCGATCCGCGATTTCGTCAAGCGCATCGGGGTGGCCAAGGCGAACAGCATGGTCGATATGGGCATGCTGGAATTCTCCATCCGCGAGCATCTTAACAAGACCGGGCAGCGGCGCATGGCGGTCTTAAGGCCGCTGAAAGTCGTGATCGAAAACTATCCGGAGGGCCGCGGTGAGGACATCGAGGCGGTCAATCATCCGGAAGACGCGAGCGCCGGCACGCGCCGCATCCGTTTCGGCCGCGAACTCTACATCGAGCGCGACGATTTCATGGAGAATCCGCCGAAGAAGTTCTTCCGGCTATCGCCCGGCGCCGAAGTGCGGTTGCGTTACGCCTATTTCATTACCTGCCGCGAGGTCATGAAAAACGCCGCCGGCAAAGTGACCGAATTGCGGTGTACTTACGATCCGGCGACCAAGGGCGGCAACGCGCCGGACGGCCGCAAGGTCAAAGCCACCATGCACTGGGTTTCGGCGGCGGAATCGGTCAAGGCCGAAGTACGCCTCTATAATCCGCTGTTCACACGCCCCGATCCGGACGCGGCCGCGTTCGCCGCCGATCTCAATCCGCAGTCGCTGGAGATTCTTGGCGATGCGCGGGTCGAGCCGGCTTTGGCCGCGGATAATGCCGGTGACGCCGTGCAGTTCGAACGGCAAGGCTATTTCTGCCGCGATCCGGATTCAAAACCGGGGCAACTCGTGTTTAACCGCACCGTCAGCTTGCGCGACAGCTACGCCAAGGTCATCGCCGCCGGCTAAGGTGGCGCCGCCTCACCACAAGCTCCCTCGCCATCGCGCGCGGTGCCGCGCGACGCGACGCCGAAGGTGGAGGATCTCGAGCCGGGCGAGTGACGGCTGCTAATACCGCCGGAACAGGCCGACCAGCTTGCCCTGGATGCGCACGCGGTTGGGCGGCAGGATGCGCACTTCATAGGCGGTGTTTGCGGGCTCGAGCGCGATAGAAGCGCCGCGCCGGCGGAAGCGTTTGAGCGTCGCTTCTTCATCGTCAATCAGCGCGACCACGATGTCGCCGGTATCGGCGGCGTCGCTACGCTTCAAAAGCGCGATATCGCCGTCGAGGATGCCGGCCTCGATCATGGAATCGCCGCGCACTTCCAGCGCGAAATGCTCGCCGGTGCCGAGCATGTCCGGCGGCATATTGATGGTGTGGCTGCGGGTCTGGATCGCCTCGATCGGCGTGCCGGCGGCGATGCGGCCCATTACCGGCACGGCGACCGGCCGGCCGCTGTCGTCTTCGGAAGCCGTGCGCACGCGGCCGAGATTGCCTTCGATGACGCTCGGCGTGAAACCGCGCCGGCCGCTTGTGACAAAGCCATGGGCCACTGACTCAGGCAACTTGATCACTTCGATGGCGCGGGCCCTGTTGGGCAGGCGGCGGATGAAGCCGCGCTCCTCGAGCGCCGTGATCAGCCGGTGAATGCCGGACTTGGAGCGCAGATCGAGCGCGTCCTTCATCTCGTCGAAGGAGGGTGGAACTCCTGCCTCCTTGAGGCGCTCATGGATAAAACGCAGCAATTCAGCTTGCTTGCGTGTGAGCATCGGCGTTTTCCCCTTTTTGCCCCGTCAGCCGAAAACAAATCATGAACAGACACTATCCGTTCCATATGTGTTCCGCAACCATTTAATTTGAAGTGAAGAAAACGCGCGTCCGGCCAAAGGGGTGCTTAACGGTCGAATTTAACGGTTCCATCGACATTTCAGTCCCCCATGCCTTCCGGCGCACGCGATTTTTCGGGGAGATGTTCGGTGCCTTGCCGATTATTGGCGGGTCTGTCCGGCGTGCAATGGCCACGCGCGTTCCGCCGGTGCTATTCTGCCGGCCACCTGGCTTTGTGCGGGCGTAGGTGAATCTGGGGATTCTGCGCACTTTTCTTACATCGCTGGCAGCACTCGTATTTGTCTCGGGCTCGGCTTTAGCAGCCGATCTTCCAGTCAAGGCGCCGCCGTCGGCGCCTCAGCCTGCCGTGAATTGGACCGGCTGCTATGTCGATGCCGGCGTCGGCTACGGCATGTACAACCAGACTGACAGCTCGGAGACCTCTCCGGGCTTGCCCCGATCGGAGTCACCGTCACGAATGGCGGCCGCGGTTGGCTCGGGCGGCTCGGCGGCGGCTGCGATTATCAGTTCGTCGTCCCCTATCTGGGAAATTTTGTCGTCGGCGCGCTCGCCGACTACGATTTCATGAACCTGCACGGTACGTTCAGCGATCCGTCTGGACCTGTTACCGGCAGCGAAACTGAGTCGGGCGCTTGGTACGCGGGCCTGCGGCTCGGCTATCTGATAACGCCTTCGCTCCTGAGCTACGTGGATGCCGGCTACACGCAAACACGCTTTAGCCAGTTAAATTTTCTTACCGCGGCGGTTATCCCCCGCACCTACCGGCATTGGTCTTCCCGCCAATACCTATAACGGCTGGTTCATCGGCGGCGGCATTGAATATGCTCTCACCATGCCGTGGATGCCGATCCATGGACTGTTTTGGCGCACCGAATACCGCTACGCGAGCTATCAGGCCGTCGATGTACCGGTCCTCATTACCGCGACGGGCGCGCCCTTTGGCGTCGCCGAGCATATGCTGAAGCAGAATCAGACAATTACGACGGGGCTCCTCTGGCGCTTCAACTGGGAGAACGCGATTGGTTCCGAGCTTTCCGCCCCTCCGTCATTTCTGCCGCTGAAAGCGCCTCCGATGACGGCACCACCGGCCACTAACTGGACCGGGTGTTACGTTAGTGCCGGCGCCGGTTACGGGATGTGGAATCAAGAGCATTTCTTCGAAACAGGTCCGCCGATAACGCCGACCTTCACACCGGTCACGGGCAACCAGACCGGAGGCGGCAATGGCTGGCTGGGCCGGTTCGGCGGCGGGTGCGATTATCAGTTTACGGTCTCTGGTCACACCCTCGTTGCCGGCGCTTTCGCCGATTATGATGTGAAAAATCTGTCGGGTGTCTGGAACGAAACCGCCGGGTTTACTGGTAGTGAGACCGAAACCGGTAGCTTTAGTGTCGGTCCGCGCATTGGCGTTGCCTTCGCGCCTGGTGCGTTGACCTACGTTGACGGCGGCTTTTCCCAAGCACGCTTCGGTTCGTTCGGGCTTGTGACAAGTTTCGTGCCGGGGGTCCTTTTGCCGGCCAGTCAGGGGGCCGCCACCTACAACGGCTGGTTCGTCGGCGGCTGCTTCGAAACCTCGCTATCGGGTTTGTTCAGCGCTCTACCGCGCGGCCTGTTTCTGAAAACCGAGTACCGCTACGCGAGCCTTGCTCCCAGGACGTGCCAATCGTCGTCACGGCGACTGGCGCGCTTACCGGCGCCTATGAGCACTCGTCTATGTACGAGCAGTCGGTCACTACATCGCTGGTGTGGCGCTTCAACTGGCCGACTTTACATTGACCTTGTTGGCGCGGCACGCAACCGGCGTCTAATTCCCGAATTTAATGACTTGGCACGCGCTGCCGGCTGTCGCTGCCGGCTCGAACGGCTCGCGGATCAGCAAACAATCAGCCTTGGCGAGCGGCGCCATCATCGAGGAGTCCTGAATCGGGAACGGGGTCGCGACCGGACCTTGCGGTGTGTCTTTGAGCGTCGCGCGCAGATAATCGGCGCGCTCGTCGTTCTCGGGGAGGTCGCAGCCGAGGATGGCCGATTCGACGGGCGGCATAAGATCATTGCGGCCGGCGAGGCGGCGGATGAGCGGCAACAGGAACAGAAAGCCGCAGACGATTGCCGAAACGGGATTGCCGGGAACGCCCAGCACCTGCATGGCGCCGAGCCGGCCATGCATCAGCGGACGCCCGGGCCGCAGCGCCAGCCGCCAGAACGACAATGCCATGCCCTCGGCGGCAAACGCCTTCTGCACCAGATCGTAGTCGCCGACCGAGGCGCCGCCGCTGGTGACGAGGATATCGGCGCCGCTTTCTCGCGCCCGCCGTACCGCCGCGACGGTGTCGTCGAGCCGGTCGCCGACAATGCCGAGATCGTCGACGAACGCGCCTTCGCCGCGGGCGAGGGCCGCCAGCGCAAACGTATTCGAGGAGACGATCTGGCCGGGGCCGGGCTCGATACCGGGCGGCACCAATTCGTCGCCGGTGGCAAACAGCGCGATCTTCGGCCGCCGATGCACCGGCACGAACGGATGGTTCATGCCGGCCGCGAGCGTAAGATCGCGCGCGGTGAGCCGATGGCCGGCGGAGAGGAGCGCCTCGCCCGCCTTGAAGTCGAGGCCCTGCACGCGGATGTGGCGGCCCTTCGCCGACGGTTTCTCGACCACGACATTGTCGCCATCACGTCTGGCTTGTTCCTGGATGACGATCGTATCGGCGCCCTCCGGCACCACCCCGCCGGTGAAAATCCGCGCCGCCTCGTTCGGACCGATCGCACGCGTAAGAAGCCGGCCGGCGGCGACCTCGCCCACGACTTTCAGCCGCACCGGCGCGTTCGCCATGTCGGCGGCACGGACCGCATAGCCATCCATGGCGGAAAGGTCGGCCGGCGGCTGGGTGCGGCGCGCTTTGAGCGCATAAACGAGCACGCGGCCGTCGGCTTCCGAAAGCGGCGCTTCTTCGGCCGGCAGCGGACGCGCATGTTCAAGCACGCGGGTAAGCGCGTCTGCGACCGACAATAACGCCGCCACGGTCTACTCCTTCGCGCGATAGTGTCCGCTTTGACCGCCGGTTTTCTCGATCAGGCGGATGCCTTCGATGCGCATGCCGCGGTCGACCGCTTTCACCATGTCGTAGATGGTGAGGCAGGCGACCGAAACCGCGGTGAGCGCTTCCATCTCGACGCCGGTTTGGCCGGCGACCTTGACCCGCGCGGTGACTTTAACACCCGGCAGCTTGGCGTCCGGCACAGCGTCGACCTCGACCTGCGAGATGGCGAGCGGATGGCAGAGCGGAATCAGTGCGTGCGTACGCTTGGCCGCCATAATGCCGGCGATACGGGCGGCGGCGAAGACGTCGCCTTTCTTCGCGTTGCCGCTGCGCACGATGTCGAGCGTGGCGTCCTGCATCACGACGAGCCCTTCGGCGAGCGCTTCGCGCTCGGTCGTCGGCTTGCCGGAAACATCCACCATGCGGGCTTCGCCGCCGGAGGTGAGATGGGTGAGCGCCTTGCGCCGCGCCACGGCGTCACCGCGCCGATGCGAGCGCGGCATTGCGGACCAGCAGCGCGCGTGTTGCCGCGGCGACGTCGCTCTGGCGCATCAGGCTTTCGCCGACCAGGAAGGTCGCGATGCCGGACTTGGCAAGGCGCGCCAGGTCGTCGGGCGCGAAAATGCCACTCTCGCCGACCACGGCGTAGCCGGGCGGAATCGATTTCGCCAGCCGCTCGCAGGTCGCAAGCGATGTGACGAAAGTCTTCAGGTCGCGGTTGTTGATACCGATCAGCCGCGATTTGAGCCGCAGCGCCCGTTCAAGCTCGGCTTCGTTGTGCACCTCAACCAGCACGTCCACGCCAAGCGCGAATGCGGCCGCTTCCAGATCAGCGGCTGCGGCATCGCCGACCGCCGCCATAATGATCAGGATGCAATCGGCGCCGGCGGCGCGCGCCTCGATCACCTGATAGGGCTCATACATGAAATCCTTGCGCAGCAGCGGCAACGCGCAGGCCGCGCGCACCGCGCGCAGATGATCGAGCGAGCCCTGGAATGAAGGCGTGTCGGTCAAGACCGACAGACAGGTCGCGCCGCCGGCGGCGTAGGCTGCCGCCAGCGCCGGCGGATCGAAATTCTCCCGGATCAATCCCTTCGACGGGCTCGCCTTCTTGATCTCGGCGATGAGCGCGTAATGGCCGGCGGCAAGCCGCCGCTCGATCGCGGCCAGAAATCCGCGCGGCGGGCTCTGCGCTTTCGCCTCGGCTTCGAGTGATGCGAGCGGGCGCGCGCGTTTGGCGGCGGCGATTTCCGCGCGCTTATAGACGGCGATTTCGGCGAGAATGTCAGCCATCGTTGGAAACCGCGATCAGCCGATCGAGCCGTCCTTCCGCTTCTCCGGAATCGACCGAATGGGCGGCGGCATGCAGGCCGTCCTTGAGATCCTTCGCTTTGCCGGCGACCACCAGCGCGGCCGCGGCGTTAAAGAGCGCTACGTCGCGAAAGGCCGACGGCTTGCCCTCCAGCACGTTCTTGACCGCCGCCGCGTTCGCCGCCGCGTCGCCGCCGCGCAGCGCCTCCGGCTTGACCTTGCGCAAGCCGAATTCCTCCGGCGCAATCTCGAAGGTCTTCACTTGGCCGTCCTGCAGCGCGCTGACGGTAGTCGGGCCCGACGTCGTGATCTCGTCGAGACCGTCGGAGCCGTGCACGACCCAGACGCTTTCGGCGCCAAGATTCTTCAAGACCTGCGCCAGCGGCTGCGTCCATTGCTTGGAAAATACGCCGATCATCTGCCGCCTGACGCCGGCGGGATTGGAGAGCGGGCCGAGCAGATTGAAAATCGTGCGGGTGCCCATTTCGACGCGGGTCGCCGCGACATTCTTCATCGCCGGATGATGCGCGGGCGCGAACATGAAGCCGATACCGGCTTCCGCGATGCAGCGGCCGATCGCTTCCGGCGCAAGATCGATGTTGACGCCAAGCGCGGTGAGCACGTCGGCAGCGCCCGAACGCGACGACAGCGCACGGTTGCCGTGCTTGGCGACGGGAACGCCGGCGCCGGCGACAATCAGCGCCGCGCAGGTCGAGATGTTGAACGAGCCGGAGGCGTCGCCGCCGGTGCCGACGACGTCGATGGCGCCGGGCGGCGCGATGACACGCAGCATCTTGGCGCGCATGGTCGTGACCGCGCCGGTGATCTCGTCGACCGTCTCGCCGCGAACGCGCAGCGCCATCAGGAGCGCTCCCATCTGCGACGGCGTCGCTTCGCCCGACATCATCTGCTCGAACGCGCCGGCCGCTTCGTCACGCGTGAGGCTCGCGCCGGTCGCGACCTTGCCGATCAGTCCCTTGAATGCATCGGTCACGGCCGGGCTCTCAATTCACCGGCAAGCGCTGCTTTTGCGGCGCACGTTGCGGCGTGCTTTGCGGTCCCTGCCGCCGTCCGTTCGCCGCGTTCCACACGGCGGCGGTGTCGACAAAATTCTTCAGCAGCAAATGGCCGTGGTCGGAGGCGATACTTTCGGGATGGAATTGCACGCCGTGCACCGGCAGCCGTTTGTGCGCGAGCCCCATGATGAGGCCGTCGTCGGTGTCGGCGGTTACGGTCAGTTCGCCGGGCAGGCTTTCGCGTTCGACCACGAGCGAATGATAGCGCGTCGCCTGGAAGGAAGCGTTGATGCCGTGAAAAATGCCGCTGCCGTCGTGGCGGATGGTCGAGAGCTTGCCGTGTACCGGCGCTGGCGCGCGCACCACCTTGCCGCCGAAGGCATCGCCGATCGCCTGGTGGCCGAGGCAGACGCCGAGGATCGGAATTTTGCCGGCGACGGTGGCAATGAGATCGAGGCAGATGCCGGCCTCCTTGGGCGTGCAGGGGCCGGGCGAGAGCACGATCGCGTCGGGGTCGGCGCCGAGGATGGCGGCGCTGGTGATCCGGTCGTTCCTGTGGACGCGCACTTGCTCCCCCAGTTCACCGAGGAAGTGGACCAGGTTGAAGGCAAAGCTGTCGTAATTGTCGATCAGGACAATCATTTTAAGCCCGGCGGCGGTTCCGCTGCCGGGCTCTTAGCGCAATTCCAGGAGAGAATCGACCTTGGCGGCGCTATCGGGTCCGTCCAAGCTTAATGCGCGCCCGTCAGGCGATCACTCGAAACAATGCGCGCCTCATGCGCCTGACCGAACGGATTGCGCGTGTCGCGCAGGCAGGCGGCCTCGAAATAAGGCCATGCATTCTGCGAGCAGGTGCCGGCAAGCGGCCGACTATCGGCGCGATCGGCCTTGGCGCCCGGGGTCGAACCGCGGGCATCTACCCGGTCGGCTATGCTGATGGCGGTGACAAACGCGCCGGCCACGATCGCGGCGGCGGCGATGGCGTAGATGGTCCTAAGCATATCGCTGATCCCTGTTGCCTGTTTGGCGCCCTCTTGCCGGCCCGGAGCCGGCGCGCTTGTGCGCGGGTCGCAATTTCACTGACCGCCATGTTTGTCCTCGCGGGCCCGGTATTCTTTGACGCACGTCACAATTTGGCCGGTTCCCGTACTGCGCTGAAAACGCATGGGAATTCAGAAAGTTCCAGCTTGAATGCAATAATTTTCGCCGTTTCTGGCCGGATTCCGCAGTCGGTGGCGCGAGCTAGTCCGTTCTTTCGACGTTGTCGCGGACGCGCTCCGCCAGTGCGGCGAGGTCGATCTGATGCACGCTGCCGGTACCGGCAAGATCGAGCGCATGCGCCGCGGCGGCGCCCATGGCTATGCACGGACCCATCACTCGCACGCTCGACAGCGCCGCGGTGTCGGCGTCGATGCAGCGCCCGGCGGCAACCACGTTGTCTGCATCAGCGGGTGTCAGACACGACAGCGGAATGTAGTGCACGTGGTCCTCCGGGAACGCGTGCCAGCGGTGGCCGCTGCCGTGATCGTGCAATTCGATCGGCCAGGCGGTGCGCCCGATCGCGTCGGGAAAGCGCGTGCCCGCCATCACGTCGTCGACCGAAAGCTGCGTGCGCCCGAAGATCCAGCGCGTCTGCCGGATGCCGGGGAAACCGTATGCGCGCACCCGGCACTTGCCGAAGCATTCGGGAAATTCATCGCGCAGCAGCGCGATCGCGCGATCCGCCTGATCGCGGCCTTCTAGCGTTTTGGCGGAGGCCTCCAGCGGATCGAGTGGCGTCTCGACATGCGTCATGTTCATGGCGGCGATGCCGCGTCCCGGGATAATGAAGGCAAGACCCTCGCGCCGGACGAGACCGTATTGGTCGCCTTTTTCCTTCATACGCGCGCCGATCTCGTCGCGGGTCGGCTGCTTGGCTTCGTCGATATTTTCCAGCACGACCATTTGCGTGCCGAACACCGGGCCGTTGGCGGGCTCGCGGCAGGCAAAGCCCGCTTGCCATACCAGCGCCGCGTCGCCGCTCGCCTCGACAAAGCCGGTTGCTTCGACATGCACATCGCCATAACGGGTGGCGAGCTCGATCCGGCGCACCCGGCGGCCTTCGACGTGCACGCGGCGAAGCACGGCGCCGAGCACGATGGTGATGCCGGCCTTGCGGATCGCTTCTTCGATCCAGCGGGCAAGCGCGACCTCGTCGTAATAAACGACCGTCGTGAGCGGGCCGTGCCGGAAATAAAGCTGCCGCTCCCTGGCGCCAAGCTCACGCAGGATGTCGTCGGCGATGCCGTGCGTGAATTGATGGCCGTGGGTACCGTTGGCAAACAGGCCGCAGAACGTGCCGATGATCGAATTGACCGCCTGGCCGCCCAACACCGGCAGGCCATCGACCAGCACCACCTTGCGTCCGGCGCGCGCCGCTGTCAGCGCGGCGGATGTGCCGGCAATGCCCGCGCCGACCACGCATATGTCCGCCGTGACCCGGCGCGGGGCGGTGTTTGTGGCGCGCCGGACGATCCTGGTATCGGCTATTGGCGGCGTATTCATTTTCAACCGTGTCGCTCGGCATTCGCGGACAGGCAATAAGGATAGCCGGTCATGGGCCGGTGATAAACGTAAGCGCGGCCTTGCGGTTCGCGGACCTGCGGGCTAGACCCGCGCCATGCCGCGCACCGCGCTCTTTGCCGGGTCATTCGACCCCATCACCAACGGCCATCTTGACGTAGTGGCGAGCGCCGTGCGGCTCGCCGACAAGCTCGTCATCGCGGTCGGCATCCATCCCGGCAAGGCGCCGCTGTTCTCGCCCGAAGAACGGGTCGCCATGCTGGAGGAGATCTGCGCGCCGATCGGCCGCAAGGCCGGCTGCGAAATCTCCTGTACGACATTCAGCGATCTCGTCGTCAGTGCGGCGCGGCGCGCAGGCGCCAGCATCCTCATCCGCGGGCTGCGCGATGCCGCCGATTTCGACTACGAGATGCAGATGGCCGGCATGAATGCCGCGATGGCCGGCGAGGTGCAGACGGTGTTCCTGCCGGCTTCGCCTGAAGTCCGCCCGATCACCGCCACTTTGGTGCGCCAGATCGCCGGCATGGGCGGCGACGTTTCCGCCTTTGTTCCGCCCGCTGTCGCGGCGCGGCTGAAAAAGAAGTTCGCCAAGAACTGAACCAAGAACTGAGCCAAGAGCTAACCAAGCCTCGTTCCGGGAGATGACATGACCCGCATCCTTGCATTACTGTTCGTTATCATGTGTGCCGCTTCAGCGTCCGCCGACCCGCTTCCTGCCGGTCTCGACCCGGAAAACACCATCTACCTCGACACCACCTACGGCCGGGTCGTTATCAAGCTGAATACCGAAATGGCCCCGCATCACGCCGAGCGGCTCAAGCTGCTCGCGCGCGAGCACTTCTACGACAACGTGCCGTTCCATCGCGTGATCGACGGCTTCATGGCGCAGACCGGCGACGGGCAATACGGCAACGGCACCGGCGGCTCGAAACATCCGGACCTCAAGGCCGAATTTTCCAAAGTGCCGTTCAAGCGCGGCACGGTCGGCATGGCGCGCACCAACAATCCGGATTCGGCCAACAGCCAGTTCTTCATCATGTTCGCCGACGGCTCGTTCCTCAACGGCCAATACACCGTGGTTGGCCAGGTCGTCAGCGGCATGGAATTCGTCGACAAGCTCAAGCGCGGCGAGCCGCCGAGCAAACCCGACCGCATCATCCACATGCTGGTGGCGGCCGACGTGAAGTAACAGGAGCTATGCGCGCCGCCAGGGCAGCGATCGCGGTTGTCGCCGGCGCGATCGGCCTTGTCGGCCACGCTGCCGCAACCCGGGCTGCGGCGCTCAACCACGTGCCGCCGGCGCGCGCACCGTGCAGCGTGCTGAGCGGGCATCCCTGTCATCCGTCATTCTGCGGTGTTTTCCAGCGTGGTCCGTGTTTTCCGGAGTTTCCGGTGCCGCTCGGCGAAGGCCTGCGGCTGACCATCGTTTCGACCGACAACGACGGCCAAGGCGGCGAAGCCGCCGGCGGCGAAAATGGCGCCGACCTGCATCCGGTGGACGATCACGAACTCGACTCGATCCGCGACATGTTCACGGCGCTGCGCGGCTGCTGGGTGCCGCCGCCGAAAGAGGCAGCGCGCCACGGCATGGAATACACCATCCGTTTCGCGTTCAAGCGCGACGGCGCGATGATCGCGCCGCCGCGGGTGACTTACGCGAGCCACGATGCTTCGAGCGAGGTGCGCGATATATATCGTGACGCCGTTGACGCAGCGCTCAAGCGCTGCGTGCCGCTGCATTTCAGCGAAAGGATGGGCGAAGCGGTCGCCGGCCGCCCGCTCGCGATCCGCTTTGTTGACGATCGGACCATCGACAACGCTAAGTAATTTGCCAGCAAATCCGCTTATTCCCGCTAGCCGCAATGACGATCATTATAATCAACCCGATGCGCACTGATCTGTTCGATTTCGACCTGCCGGAGGACCGCATCGCGCTGCGGCCGGCGTCGCCGCGCGACAGCGCGCGGCTCTTGGTGGTCAGGCCGGGCGGCTCGCCGCCGCTTGCGGATCGCGCCGTCCGCGACTTGCCGGAATTGTTGCGTGCCGGCGACGCGATCGTGGTCAATGACACCAAAGTCATTGCGGCGAGCCTGCACGGCCGCCGCATCGGCCGCGGCGAGCACGAACCGGCCATCGCCGCGACGTTGGTCAAAAGGCTCGACGGCTCGCGCTGGAACGCACTGGTGAAACCCGGCAAGCGGCTCGCGGTCGGCGACGTCATCCGTTTCGGCAGTGAAGGCCGTGTCTGCTTCCTCGACCAGCTTGACGCCACGGTCGAAGCCAAAGGCGAGGGCGGCGAGGTGACTCTGTCGTTTGCGTTCCATGGCGCGGTGCTCGACCGGGCGTTGGCCGAGCGCGGCGACATGCCCTTGCCGCCCTATATCGCCGGCCGGCGTCCCGCCGACGAGCGCGACAGCACCGACTATCAGACCATGTTCGCGCGCGAAGACGGTTCGGTGGCGGCGCCGACCGCCGGTCTGCATTTCACGGAAGGCATCGTGGAGGCGTCAGCCAAGCGCGGCATCGCGCTGCATCGCGTGACGCTGCATGTCGGGCCGGGCACCTTCCTGCCGGTGAAGGCCGAAGACACAGCCGGTCACCACATGCAGCCGGAATGGGGGAGTGTCACTGCCGACACCGCGGCGGCGCTCAACGCCACGCTCGGCGCCGGTGGGCGCATTGTCGCGGTCGGTTCCACGGCGCTGCGGCTCCTGGAAAGCGCTGTCGCCGCCGACGGCGCGCTCGCCGAATTTTCCGGCCAGACCGCGCTGTTCATCACGCCCGGCTACCGCTTTCGCGCCGTTGACGCGATGCTGACCAATTTCCATCTGCCGCGCTCGACGCTGTTCATGCTGGTCTGCGCCTTCTGCGGGCTCGACGTGATGCAGCGGGCCTATGGGCACGCAATTGCCGCCGGCTACCGGTTCTATTCCTATGGCGACGCGTGTTTGTTGTTTCGGCAACAGCGTGCCGGCCGAATTGACAGGCAGGCTCGCTAGCTGCGCGTACCGGAGAACGAGGAGGTGCCGAAGGTCCCCAGTTGCACGCTGCCACTGATCTTGTCGCCGTTGATCGTGCCGGTGAATTCGAGCGTCATTGGCATGGGGTCGGTGATCGATACCTTCCAGGACGCTTCGTTGCCATTGACCGTCCCGTCGAAAATCTCGGTCGAATTTCCGTCGGCCGCTTGGGTGCCCTTGAGCGCGCTGCCCTCGGCCTTTACCGAAAGATTGGCCTGACGGTCGCCCATTGGCGTAGACACCACGAGATTCCAGCTACCATCCACGCTCATGTAACGATCCTCCAAAGCGCGGTGAACCTATAAGGCCGGATGGAAATGTTCAAGCTGCACGGTCCACAAATCAGGTGAAGCCAATTCTGATGCCGAATTCCTTTTCCTTCCGCCTCGCCGCCATCGACGGCTCAGCACGCGTGGGCGAGATCGCCACGGCGCATGGCGTGGTACACACGCCAGCGTTCATGCCGGTCGGCACCCAAGCCTCGATCAAGGGCGTGCATCACGACGACGTGCGCGCGTCGGGCGCCGAAATCCTGCTCGGCAACACTTATCACTTAATGCTGCGGCCGACCGCCGAACGTATCGCCTTGCTCGGCGGCCTGCACGCCTTCATGCACTGGCCGTACCCGATTCTGACCGATTCCGGCGGCTTCCAGGTGATGTCGCTCGCCGCCTTGCGCAAAGTGAGCGAGCAAGGCGTCGTGTTTCGCTCGCATCTCGACGGTGCCATGGTCGAACTGACACCAGAGCGGGCGATGGAAGTGCAAATCCTGCTCGGCTCCGACATTGCCATGCAGCTTGACGAATGCGTGCGGCTGCCAGCCGAGCGGAGCGAGATCGAGCGCGCCATGCAATTGTCGTTGCGCTGGGCCGAGCGCTGCAGGCGCGCGTTCGAGAAGGCGGCGCCTGGCCGCGCGCTGTTCGGCATCGTGCAGGGCGGCGACGACCAGAAGCTTCGCGCCGCGAGCGCCCGCGCGCTTGCCGATATCGGCTTCCCCGGATACGCCATCGGCGGGCTCGCCGTCGGCGAGACGCAACAAGTCATGCTCGACGTCGTCGCCGCGACGGCGGCGGCGCTGCCGACGGACCGGCCGCGCTATCTCATGGGGGTGGGCACACCCGCAGACCTGCTGCACGCGATTGCGCGCGGCATCGACATGTTCGATTGCGTGCTGCCGACCCGCAATGGACGGCACGGGCTCGCCTTCACGCGCTTCGGCCCGATCAACATTAAGAACGCGCATCACGCCGACGATCCGCGGCCGCTCGACCCGGAGAGCAATTGCCCGGCCGCGCGCGATTTCTCGCGCGCCTATCTGCATCATCTGTTCCGCGCCGGCGAGGCGCTCGGCGGCACGCTGCTCTCGATCGTCAATCTTTATTATTACCAGCAGGTGATGGCGGGAGCGCGCGCGGCGATCGCCGGCGGCCGCTTTGCCGATTATCTCGGCTCGACCGTGGAGCAATGGGCGGCCAAGGGCGACCGGCGCGAGGATGCAGACTAGGGCGCGTTCGCGCCTCAAATGTGCAGACAAGTCTGCTTTCGAGGGTAAACCGGACGCAGAGCGGGCATCGCGCGGTATTCGCCGTACGGAATGCCAGCAAAATAGAACCCGCCGGCCGCATGATACGCGGGGCCGGCGGGTCACTTGACTTCGCGCCTTCAACCGACGCAACGAGCCAGCGCGATTACACTAAAGCGAGCGACTGGCGCTTAAGGGTCGCTGGATCAACGTCGCAGCGACCGTTGCGGTTCCCGGCCTCGGGCAGCGGCGGCACCCCTTGGCGCCGATGCAAGATTACTGACACAACAAACGCAACAGAACGGATGGGAACTTTACGCGGCCAACGGCCACAAACGGATCGAGGTCACGAATTCGTGCGTGCAATCGTCGCACGACCACGCGTGGCAAATGCGGCCCTTGAGGTTGAATGCGGATCGCTCGGCTACGAGCAACACGCTGCCGCAGCGCGGGCATCTGGGGCGGCCAAAATCGCGAGTCGCAGCCACTTCGTTGTTGCAGGCGAGTTGGATGCTCATCGTCGAATCTCCTCGACGCTCGTTACCCGCACCCCGATGGCCGGCATGTTGAGCAGAGTCTGTGGCGCCGCTGCGACGCCATTGTGAAACTCTCGTGGCCGCCGCAGCGCAATAAATTCAGTTCAAAATGTCGGCTTTCGCCTTACTCGGCCGCCTGCGCGCTCACATGCTGATGGAACTTCGGCATGACCTGCTCGGCCATCAGCGCCATCGCCTGGCGTTCCCAGGCCTCGTTGGGTCCGCCCCAGTCGAGCCCCGTCATCAACAGCGTGCCGAACGGGCCGACCTCGTCGCGGAAGGCAATGAGCTTGTCTAGCATGGTATTGGGCGAACCGTAGAGGATGCAGCCTTCGGTGATCGCCTCGACGGTCGCCTCCTCATCCGTCATTTCCGGCCGCGGCTTGAGGATGCTCAACAGTCCGACGCCGCCGAGTGCGGCGCGGATATAGGTCCAGAAGTAGCGGTTGGAAGATTTCGCGCCGAAGGCGCGGTCGTAAGCCTCGGCGTCGCTCGGCGCCACCATGATGTTGCGCGACACCCGCCAGTTCTCGCCGGAGGGCTTTTTGCCAAGCTCCGCGCACGCCTTGCTGTAGATGCTCCAGTGCGATGCCACCGAATAGGTCGGGATGATGTTGGCCGAAATAATGCCCCAGCCTTGCTGCGCAGCGGTGCGCGCCGAGGATGAGTTGGGGCTTGCCAGCGACAACGTTACCGGCGGTCCGCCTTTTTGGTAAGGCTTCGGCATATAGCCGATGCCGAGGTCGGCAACGACGTTGGTCTTGAGGCTGAACTTCCAGAACTCGCCGTCGATCTCGTAAGGCGGATCCTGCGCCCAGATCCGCTGCATGATGCCGACGGATTCGATGACCTTGCGGTTGCGCACCGTAACGTCGGCGTGGCCGAACAACTCGAAGTCCGACAACAGCCCGCCCGGCCCGACGCCGAGCATGAAACGGCCGCGGCTCATGTGATCGAACTGCGCCACCTCGGCGGCGACCACGCGCGGATCATGGTTGGGAATGCAGATCACGCCGGTGCCGAAGCGGAGATTTTTCGTCCGCGGCACCAGGCCGGCCATGAACATCATCGGCGAGGGGATCGGCTCGGTGGTCGCGGAAAAATGCTCGCCGAGCCACAATTCCTCGAAGCCGAGCCGGTCGGCCAGCAGCGACTTCTCGGTGTCCTCTTCCAGGGTTTCGGTGAGCGTGCGGTGCGGCGGATGCACCGGCATCATGAAAAAGCCAAGACGCATGTTCCCCCCGAGTATCCGGCGCGTCGTGGATTGTTGTCGCTCTTTGCCGGCAAGCTGTCCGTTGCGGCAATGATGGCACCGGACCATGCGCCGGATCAAGCATGCGCCACGCTTGATTCCCCCCGTTCGCTGGCGCAATCTCGCCGGCAAAATGGAGGAGCGCCATGAGTGTCGCCGAACTGCGGTCGGCCCCCGCATCCGCGAAGATTCCGAGCGCCGATGAGCTGATCGGCCGGGCGCGGGCGCTGGCGCCGAAGCTAAAGGAGCGCGCCGAAAAGGCCGAACGCGACCGCGAAATCCCGCGCGAGTCGGTGGAGGAATATCTCGATTCCGGCCTTATTCACACTTTGCAGCCGAAGCGTTGGGGCGGCTACGAGCACGACCACGAAGTCGCCTTCGACATCGCCATCGAACTCGGCAAATCGACCTGCGGCTCGTCGGCCTGGGTGCTAATTATCTCGCCGATCACGCCTGCATCCTTGCGCACTTTCCCGATGAAGCGCAGCACGATGTTTGGAGCGAGAACAAGGCGGCCTGCATCGCCACCTCCGCGGCGCCGACCGGAAAAGTAACGATCGTGCCCGGCGGCTATCGGCTCGACGGCCGCTGGTCGTGGTGTAGCGGGCTCCGCCATTCGCACTGGATCATGATCGGCGGTCTCGCCTTCCGTCCGGGCGAGGATCATCCCGACATGCGGCTTTATCTGGTGCCGGTGTCGCAGGTAAAGCAGGACGACACTTGGTATTGCGCGGGGCTGCGCGGCACCGGTTCGATCACCTGCGAGCTTGAAAACGTCCTTGTGCCCGAGCATCGCAGCGTATCGTTCTCCACGTTGCGCGACGCGCAATCGCCCGGCTCGAAGGTCAATACCAATCCGATCTACCGCACGCCGTTCATCGCGGTGCATTCCTACGCGCTGCTCGCTCCGGCGCTCGGCTCGGCGCGCGGCGGCTATGCCGACTTCGTGCAATGGACGCGGCAGCGTTACCTCACCTACACGCAGCTTGCGATCGCCCAGCACGTGCCGGTGCAGCTCAAAGTCGCCGAGATTGGCGCGCAGATCGACGCCGCCGAGCTGTTGGCGCGGCGCGCGCTTTCGACCGCGCGCAAGGACTATTCCGGCATGAATTTGCAGACGCGTACGCTCCTTCGCCGCGACTTCACCTATGCCATGCGCATGTTGCGCGACGCCATGGATTCGCTGATCAAGATCGCCGGCTCGAGCGGACTGATGGACAACAATTCGGCGCAGCGCTGCTGGCGCGACGTGCACGCCATCTCCTCGCATGTGGTGATGAACTGGGACGTGCCGGCGGAAAATTTCGGCCGCGCCGAATTCGGGCTGCCGCTCAACCCGGCCTATCCGATGTTTTGAAATCTCATCCCCCTCCGCTTCGCGGGGGGAGGATGTATCTGTCACGCCGGCCGGTTGTGACCGACGGTTTTCAGATAATGCAGCGTCTCGTCGAGCGACACGACGTCGGCGTATTTGGCATTGAGGTCGAACAGGCTCTGCTCGTGTGCCGCCTTGGAGCGGTCGCCGACCGCTTCGCGCACCACCATCGGGCGAAAGCCGTTCTGCACCGCGTCGACCGCGGTCGCGCGCACGCAGCCCGACGTCGTGCAGCCGGTGATGATCAGCGTGTCGATGCGCCGGCCGTTCAGGCGCGGCACCAGGTCGGTGCCGAAGAAACACGAGGCGTATTTCTTCACCAGCAATATGTCGCCCGGCGCCATGGTGAGGCGCGGATCGACCTTGACCGCTTCCGAGCCGGCGGTGAGCGTGCGCGCGCCTTTCTGCTTGAGCGCCCAGATGCCGGCATCCTTGATGTCGGCTTCCTCATACATCACCGTCGAGAAGATGACCGGGATGGCGCGTTGATGCGCCACGTCGAGGAGCGGCTTCTGCGCCTCGATCTCGGCATCGAGGGTCGCGCCGAGCGGCATGGCCGGATCGGTGAAGCCCTTGAGCATATCGATGACGATCAGCGCCGGCCGCTCGCCGAAGCCGATTTTGATGCCGAAGCCGCGCTGGCGGAAAAACTCCTCGTCGTCCTTGCCGCTGGTCACGGTCCGCACTCCTTCTCGCTTCCGCCTTTATATGCCAACAATTGCGCGTCGAGAACGGGAGGGGGCCAATGACAAAACGGCTCGCGGGCAAAACCGCGGTGATTTCCGGCGCTGCGGCTGGCATCGGCCAGGCGTCAGCCGTGCGATTGGCCGAGGACGGCGCGCGGATTTTCATCGCCGACCGCGCCAAGGCGGACGAAACGCTGCAAATGATCGAACGCGCCGGCGGCAAGGCGACCGCGGTTGTGTGCGACATCAGCAATCCGGCGAGCGTCGCCGCGCTCCGGGAGGCGGTCGAGCAGGGCGGCGGACGTTGCGACATCCTGGTCAACAATGCCGGCATCTATCCGATGCAGACCTTCGACGACATCACCTTTGAGGATTGGCGGCGCGTGCTTTCGGTCAATCTCGATTCGATGTTCCTGATGACCAAAGCGTTCGCCGACGGCATGCGCAAGAATGGCTGGGGCCGGATCGTCAACATCGCCTCGGATACGGTGAACCTCCTGGTGCCGAACTTTGTCCACTACATCACCAGCAAGGCCGGCGTGATCGGGTTTACCCGCTCGCTCGCAACCGAGTTCGGCGAACGCGGCGTGACCGTCAACGCCATCGCGCCGGGGCTCACCCGCACGCCCGGCACCCAGGCGCAGAAGATCCCCGGCGGCCTGACCACCGACGCGCTGTTCGATCTGATGGCGCACATGCAATCGATCAAGCGCAGCGAAGTCGCCACCGATCTGGTCGGCGCGGTATCGTTTCTGGCGAGCGACGATGCGGCCTTCATCACCGGGCAGACGCTCTACGTCAACGGCGGGCTGACACGCACGACGTAAGTTCACCTCATTGCGGGAAGCGGAGCGACGAAAGCCGCGGATGTCCAATAATCGCTGGCGCGGGCGAATGGTTCGGCTAGCTGCATTTCGCCGGGTGCCTTAGACTGCACTGAGATTTCGTCGGTGAGGGCGATGTCCGGCAAAATTTTCATCAACTATCGTCGCGGTGATGAGCCGGGATTCACCCAGGCGCTGCTCGGCCGCCTGGAGCAGTCCTTCCCGGCTGACCGGCTTTTCATCGATGTGGACAATATTCCGCCCGGCGAAGATTTCGTCCACGTGCTGGAATCGCAAGTGGCGCAGTGCGACACGCTGTTGGCGGTGATCGGCAAGGGCTGGCTTGTTGCGACGGACGAGCTTGGAAGCCGGCGGCTCGACGATCCCAATGATTTCGTCCGCATCGAGATCGAGTCGGCGCTGAAGCAGGGCAAGCGGGTGATCCCCGTGCTGGTCAATGAAGCGCGGATGCCGCGGCGTGATGAGCTTCCTGAACCTCTGCGACCGCTGGCAAGGCGCAACGCCGTTCGACTGACCCATGAGCGGTTCCGGGCCGATTTGCAGGGCCTCGTCAAGGCGCTCCAGCGAGAGCAAAAGGTCGCGCCTCATCACCCCAAGACCGAAGCCGCAGTGATCCAGACGACGGCAGCGCGCGCGCACTGTGCCGGTCGACCCATTTCAACCGAATCCATGGGGCCTCTATCAGGTTCACGGCAATGTTTGGGAGTGGGTCCAGGATTGCTACAACGACACGTATAATGGGGCACCCATCGACGGTTCGGCATTGACCAGTGGAGATTGCAGTCGTCGCGTAATTCGCGGCGGTTCTTGGGACAACAAGCCGCAGGACCTCCGCGCGGCCGACCGCGGCAGGATCGCCTCCGACGGCCGGGGCTACTACCTTGGCTTCCGTGTCGGGAGGACGCTTACTCCTTGAGTCTGTTCTTGGGTCAGGCGAAGCACGCTGACTCGCCGTTGACGCTCAGTTCCACCGCCACACGCCGCAAGCGTGACCGTTCTGCATCTGCTGCTCCCGGTTATTGCTTCAACCGAAAACGCCCCTGGAGAGCGTGAGCTCGCTTTCAGGTGCGACTCGTTCGTGTTTTTCGGCGCCGCTTTTGATGCGGTAGCACGGATCATAGGGGTCGCGGTCCGAGGCCGGAATGAGATGGCGAATCTCATAGGGACCGAGAACGGCTGATCTACGTGAGCCTGTTTCCAGCTCGACTATCTGACCGATATTGAACTTATGCGGCATTTAGACATTCCTTTCATCCACATCCGGCTTCGAGATGCCGTCTGCAGGGATCTCTTCGTCCTTGTGGCTATGGTGGTTATGTAAGAAGCGAGCAACCTGGCCTCTCAGTGTGACCGCTTGTGGTACGTCCCCCAGCGAGCCTGCGGTATCGAACAGCTCGCGTTGCAGCTTCGTCGGGATCGTATTCCAGTGCATCATGACAGCCGCGCCGAGGCACCGCAGAATATGCTCCTCGATCTTTGCGACAGCCTTGTCGTCGAGCGGCTTCCCCATCGCTTCGTCCTTGGAAAGCACGTACTGCGAACGGATCATTTTGTCGAAATTATCCGCCAGCCAGTCTTCGTTTTGGGCCAATTGGCCGAAGCTTTTCATCGAGCGTTCGAATTTGTGGATTTCGCTCGGGACGTCGGTATTTTTGATTGATTCAGCGCTTTCGGCCGCCTTCGTTCGAAAGTGCTTTGCAGTGAACATGGCCATCCCCCTCCGTGACAACGGCCGAGCGATGTCGCGCTCAACGGCGCCGTAATGTCCGATTTATTGGATGTTGCGATTGTAGATGGGGGTGATCGCATCGAATTGCCAGGACAATCGCAAGATTCCAGAATTTTACCCGGTCATCGGTGACTGCCTCATTTGGCCTGGATCGATGCAGACGAACTTTATTTCGAAAAAGCGAGCGCCTGCCCCTGTGGTTAGTCGCGATTCATCTCCATGTACGGTCGTTGCGCAGGCGCAGCGCGACGTCGACGCCGTGATGAAGGGCCGCCAGATCTGATCTGGATGCGAAATTGCGAGGCCGCCTCTTTGGCGGTCTTGTCATTTGCCGCACTCCAATTCGAGCACTGGATTTAGCGCGCACGTTTCGCGCACGTTTGGTGTGCAAAGCAGGAATGTCGAGCGTGGACACTATCCATTTGGAGGCAGATGGCCGCGGATCGTTCACATTCACATTTTCCTCGGCGCGGGGAGAGTTTTCCGGCCGCGTCAACGTGGGACCGAAGGTCCTCCGGACAGGTGGTCGACCGCAGACAAAGATCAGGCGGCTAAAAACCAAATTCTGGCTCTGGCGCGAGAACTGGCTCAGGTCTGCGAATAGGGATCGTCGCCAAAAACGATGGAAATCGATCATGACATCGGGCTACGGGAATGCGAGCTTTGCGATCAAGATAGGCTACTTTGTCTTTGCGACGGCTGTGGTCGTCTTTGTCTCCATGCTGATCCTGACAATGCTCTAAGAATTCTTCATCCCTAGGTCGGCTCCTTCATGGCAACGCGAACGAGCGAAAAAACTATAACCTTCACGCATCCGTTCCTGGTGAAGGGTGTCGATCGTTTATTGGCGGCCGGAGACTATCGTGTCGTTACCGACGAAGAACTCATCGAACAATTATCGTTCCCGGTTTATCGCCGCGTCGCCACCATGATCTTCGTGCCGGGGGCGTCCGGCCATGTGTCCTCGGTCGAGATGGTGGCCGTCGATCCCCGCGACCTTCAGCACGCACAGGACCGCGACGCGGAATTTCCGCGAACCGCGCCTGCGGGCGCATGAAGCCGGAGAAGAACCGCGAGCGCGCCATGACTGTTCTCAATGTGCGGCACACCACGGTTTATCGCTACAGTAGCGCGGTCGTGCTCGGCGATCACAGGCTGATGCTGCGCCCGCGCGACAGCCACGATCTTCGCCTGATCAAGACTAATCTGACTTTCTCGCCATCGGCATCGGTCCGCTGGATACATGATGTTTTCGGCAATTCCGTCGCCATCGCTTCGTTTGGCGAGCCGGCGGCGGAATTGCGGATCGAGAGCAGCCTTGTGCTGGAAACATTTGCGGCCGAACGGCCGCCATTCCGGATTGCGCCGGATGCGTTACGCTATCCGTTCATCTATTCGGCCGACGACCGGATCGACCTCGGCCGGATGCAGGAACGCCAGTATCCCGACCCCAATGACCGGCTCGGCTCGTGGGCGCGAGGTTTTGTCAGGAGCAACCCGACCGATACGTCGGCGCTGTTGGCCGACTTGAATAACGGCGTGAAGGCGCAGATTTCATACCAAAGCCGCGAGACCGAGGGTACCCAGACTCCCGTCGAGACGCTCGACCGCGGCTGGGGCTCGTGCCGCGATCTCGCTGTCTTGCTCATTGAAGCAGCCCGCAGCCTCGGCTTCGGCGCGCGCGTGGTGACGGGATATCTTTATCGGGCTTCCGCCGATTCCGGTTCACCGGCCGTGATCGGCGCCGGCACGACTCACGCCTGGGCCGATATCTACGTTCCCGGCTCCGGGTGGATCGCGTACGATCCGACCAACGGCACGATCGGCGGCCAGGATTTGATCCGGATTGCCGTCACGCGCGACATCAGCCAGGCCGTGCCGATCAGCGGCAGCTTTGTCGGCACTTCCCGCAGCAGCCTCGGCATGACGGTGGATGTCACCGTGGTAGCAACTGACGCTCAATTCCAACGCCACACGCCGTAAGCGTGGCCGTTCTGCATTTGCGGGGCGATGTAGTTCGGCTTGCGCTTGCCGATGGCGCCGAGCATGGCGATCCAGTTGAGTACCTCGCCGCCGACATTGCCGGCTTTCAGCATTTGATGCTCGGTCGATTCATTGATCAGCTTCTCGATCTGCTGCTCTTCCATATACTTGATGACCTTGAGCGCCCAATCGAGATCGGGCACGCCGTCGGTGCGGCCGGGCGCCATGCGCGGGCCGGCGACTTCGAGCGAGAAACTGCCGCTGCCCATGACGACGACTCGGAGCGCCTGCGGCCACGACTCGATCGCGCGCGCAACCGCCTGGCCGAGCGCGTAGCAGCGCCGCGCCGGCGGCAGCGGCGGCAGGTGGCCGCTGATGAAGAAGGGAATCACCGGAACGTGCATCTCCGGCGTGAGGAAGTGCAGCGGCACCGCGACCGAATGATCGACGGAATAATGCTGCGTCAGCGCGGCGTCGAAGCCGGCCGCGACCGCGGTCTGGCGGATATGCGCGGCGAGCTCGATCGAGGAGGGGATTTTATACACCGGCATGTCGCGCGGCTCGTCGTTCGGGCCGGAAAAGCTCTTGTCCACGCCGACCGCGAAGATCGGCAGATTGTCGAGGAAGAAGGTGTTGAGATGGTCGGTGTCGAACATCACGATGACATCCGGCCGAACCGCGGCGAGCTGCTCCTTCTGCGCCGCGAACAGCTTGGCGGTTTCGCTGTCCGGGCCGTCGCGCTTGACGAAGAACGGGAACACCGGCGTATGCGGCACGCCGAACCCGGCAACGATATTGGCCATCTCTGACGTTCCTTCCTGCCGTTCACTTCCACGCGTTTGTTGTGCGACATTAGCACGATCGTCCGGGAGGGAAACGTGCCGCGCAAGCCAGCGAAGAAACGCACCGCGAAAAAACAGGCGCCGCAGCCGGCGGTGCCGATGGAGCATGACCGCTTCGACTATTCGGCGATTGTGGACCGGCCGCGACTGTCATGGCCGAGCGGCGCGCGGGTCGCGGTCTGGGTCGTTCCCAACATCGAGCATTTCCTGTTCGACCGGCCATCGACGCGGCTGACGACCATCCCGGTCAACCCGGACGTGCTGAATTATTCCTGGCGCGACTACGGCGTGCGGGTCGGCATCTGGCGGATGATGGAGGTGATGGAGAAATACGGCGTGAAGGGCACCGTCGCGCTCAACTCTGACGTCTGCAAACATTATCCGCGCATCGTCGAGGAGGGAAAGAAGCTCGGCTGGGAATGGATGGGGCACGGCACCAACAACTCGACGCTGATCAACAGCCAGACGGAGGCGGAGGAGCGGGCGCTGATCAGGGAAGTGGTCAGCACGATCAAGAAGAGCGTCGGCACGGCGCCGCGCGGCTGGCTCAGCCCGGCGTTGAGCGAAACCATGCGCACGCTCGATATCCTCGCCGAGAACGGTATCCAATATATCGGCAACTGGGTCAACGATGACCAACCCTATCCGATGCGGGTGAAGAAGGGCTCGATGATCGCCATGCCGTATTCGACCGAGATCAACGACATTCCGGCGCTGCTCGACCTGCACCAGAGCCCGGAAACGTTCGGGCAGATGATCTGCGACCAGTTCGACGTGCTCTACGAGGACGGCGCCGAGACCGGCCGCGTGATGTCGATCTGCCTGCATCCGTTCCTGGTCGGCTATCCGCACCGCAGCAAATATTTCGCCAAGGCGCTCGCGCACATCACGTCGCGCCAGGAGGTGTGGATCACCACCGGCAGCGCCATCGTCGACTGGTATAAAGAGAATTACCTCGGCAAAGCGGGAGCGCGGGCAGCGCCATGAGCGACATTACGCATCGCACGATCGAGACCAACGGCATCCGCATGCATGTCGCCGAGCGGGGCGAAGGCCCGCTGGTGCTGCTCTGCCACGGCTTTCCGGAATCCCGGTATTCGTGGCGGCATCAGCTCAAGGCGCTGGCCGAGGCGGGCTTCAAGGCGGTCGCGCCCGACATGCGCGGTTACGGTCAAACAGATCGTCCGGCCGAGATCGACAAATACACGCTTCTGCATCTCGTCGGCGACATGGTCGGCGTGCTCGATGCGCTGGGGGCGGAAACTGCGGTGATCGCCGGTCACGATTGGGGCGCGCCGGTTGCCTGGCACGCGGCGCTGCTGCGTCCCGACCGTTTTCGCGCCGTGATCGGCTTGAGCGTGCCGTTCCGCCCGCGCGGCTCGTCGCGGCCGACCAGCGTGATGCCGCAAACCGACGACGCCCTGTTTTATCAGCTCTACTTTCAGGAGCCAGGCGTCGCCGAAGCCGAGCTCGAGCGGGATCCGCATCTGACCATTCGCGCCTTGCTGTTCGGCGCTTCAGGCGAAGGCTCGCATATGCGCGCGCCGGGCGATCCGGTCGGCATGGTGCCTCGCAAAAGCGGATTTCTGCGCGGCCTGACCAGCCCGCCGCCGCTGCCGCCTTGGATCACCCAAGCCGACGTGGATTTTTACGTCGCCGAGTTCAAGCGCACCGGCTTTCGCGGCGGACTCAACTGGTACCGCAACATCGATCGGGGCTGGGAGCTGATGGCGCCATTCGCCGGACTGAAGGTGACGGTGCCAGCACTCTATATTGTCGGCGACCGCGATCTGGTGATGTATTTCGCCGGCATGGACCGCCTGCTGCCGAATCTGTCGAAATTCATTCCGCAACTGCGCGAGACGATCATCCTCCCCGGCTGCGGCCACTGGACCCAGCAGGAGCGGGCGGCCGAGGTCAACGCGGCGATGATCGGTTTCTTGAAAGTGCTGCCGTGATCGGCCGGCTTCAGACCGGCTGGCCGATCTCGTCGACCTTCACTGCGCGCATACGCTCGTTGTAGTTTTGCAGGTTGAGGCCACACACCTCGAAGCGGGCGAGGTAGCCCATCAGGAAACCGTTGACGCCCATGCGGTAGAGCGCGCCGACGTCGCCGGCGAGCAGCGCGCGGCGCTCGTCGTCGGTGAGGTCGAGCGGGGCGAGCGCTTTCGCCGGATCGGCTTTCATCGCCGCGCGGAAAGCGTGATCGCGCAACAACTCGCGGCAGAGATAATTGACATTAAAGACGCTCATGGTCGCTCCAACTGACACCACGCGACGTTGGTGGTGAGCCCGGCTGGGATCGAACCAGCGACCTACTGATTAAAAGTCAGTTGCTCTACCACTGAGCTACGGGCCCGCGCGCGCCCTGCATACTCAAAAGCTCCGCTGGTTTCCAGCCTCCTGCGCCCAATTCGCAAGCCAGGCCACATTTTGCTAGATTGCCGGGTTGCGAAAGGCGCCACAACGGCACGAGGAAAGACCGCAATGCCGATCGTCAACCGTGTCGCCGACTTGCAGGCCGAGATCGCCGCCTGGCGGCATGACTTTCATGCCCATCCGGAGCTCCTTTACGACGTGCACCGCACGGCCGCTTCCGTTGCCGATAAGCTCAAAACCTTCGGCTGCGACGAAGTCGTGACCGGGATGGGGCGGACCGGCGTGGTAGGCGTCATCCGTGGCCGCAGGGCGGGCGACAAAGTGGTCGGCCTGCGCGCCGACATGGACGCGCTGCCGATCGAGGAGGCAAGCGATCTGCCGTACAAATCGACGATGCCGGGCAAGATGCACGCCTGCGGCCATGACGGCCACACCGCCATGCTGCTCGGCGCCGCCAAATACCTCGCCGACACGCGCAATTTCGCCGGCACGGCGATCGTGATTTTCCAGCCGGCGGAGGAGGGCGGCGCCGGTGCGCGGGCCATGATCCGCGATGGCCTGCTCGACCGCTTCGGCATCCAGAAAGTGTTCGGCATGCACAGCGCGCCGAGTCTGCCGGTCGGCGAGTTCGCCATCCGCTCCGGGGCGATGATGGCCTCGACCGACACGATCGACATCGAGCTTGAAGGGGTCGGCGGCCACGCCGCCTGGCCGCATTACGGGGTCGATACGGTTCTGGTCGGCGCGCAGATCGTCAACCAGCTGCAGTCGATCGTGGCGCGCAATGTCGATCCGCTGCAGGCCGCGGTCGTTTCGATTTGCGTGTTCCAGGCTGGCCAGACCGAGAACGTCATTCCAAGCAACGCCCGCCTGCGCGGCACCGCGCGCAGCCTGTCGCCGCAAACCCGCACGCTGGTGGAAAAGCGGGTGCGCGAAGTGGTCGACGGCACCGCGCGGCTCTACGGCGCCAAGGCGAAGATCGCCTACACGCCCGGCTATCCGATCCTGGTGAACGAAGAGCGGCAGACCGATTTCGCCGTCTCGGTCGCGCGCGAGATCGCCGGCAGCGACAAGGTTACGACCGGCAGCCCGCCGGTGATGGGCGGCGAAGATTTCGCGTACATGCTGCAGGAGCGGCCGGGCGCGTTCATCTGGCTCGGCAACGGCGACAGCGCCCCGCTGCACCACCCGGCCTATAATTTTAACGACGAGGCGATTCCGGCCGGGACGTCGTATTGGGTGCGGCTCGCGGAAACCGCGCTGGCGGTCTGAGACTATTACTACTGCGCCGCTTCGATGCGGTTTTCCGCCGGTAGCTTCGGCGCCTTGGCGATGATCTTTGGCCGCGGCAAAACCTCGACCAGGCGGGCCTCGACGCTGCGCCAATAGGCGAAGGTGTTAAAGCGCGTGCCCTCGATCGCGGCGAGCCCGACGGCGGCGAGGAACGGCAGGCTTTGCACCACCAGCACGGCCGCGAAAATGTTGATCTCGTGCACTTCTTTGTAGTTGGTGACAACCAGCGTCAGCGCGCCGATCAAGAGCAGCGCGGCGATCACGCCTTCCCAGAAGGCCGGGAAGTCGCCCTTGCGGGTGGCGCCGCCCTTGGCGGTGCGCAGGAACGGCAGGCGCTCGCGCAAGGCGCCGGTGCCGACCGCGCGCGCAACCGTCAACTGCATCGACATGGCGGCGCAGACGGCGCCGAGCATCGGGCCGATCGGCACGCGCACGCGCAGGCGGTAAAGCGCGGTGAAATGGGCGACCGAGACGGCGAAGGCGGCGATGATCGGCACCGTGAGAATCGTGTCCGGCACCGCGATATTGGCGAAGGCCACCACCGGCACCCAGGCGATGTT
>Ga0181525_10000332_pt1 | contig 41686 bp, 39 predicted proteins | sample PEATcosm2014_Bin_48_FD_121100 | JGI IMG/M metagenome (GOLD analysis project Ga0181525, IMG submission 121100) | Peatland microbial communities from MTU Mesocosm Facility, Houghton, MI, USA - PEATcosm2014_Bin06_10_metaG | ecosystem: Environmental > Terrestrial > Soil > Wetlands > Peat | place... | reverse complement strand
TAAATGATAAAATTTAACAAAATGGCAGTGTGGGACACGCGGGACGCCTCTCGCTCGCAGATGCCGGTGGACGCGACGTAACGGAGCCGCTGTCATTGTTTCAGTCAGGCCCTCGCCGCGCTGATCTAAAAGTAAGGCGACGCGCGGAGAAATTGTCACTCCGAACCGCGCCGCCTTAACCTCTCAAATACAAGTCCGATGTTACTGATTAGTCGGCCGGACAATACAAGAGTGGGTGTACCGGCTATGGACGGGGAAGCCCCGGTTCCCAGACCGGGGCTTCTAAACATTTTATCGCCGGCGGCCGAGGCTGACCATCCAGGGCGGGCGAGGCTAGGCCACGCTCATCATCGCGGCCCCATTGACGACCGTCGCCATAATTTGGCGAGACCACCAAGTCTTTTTCGATTAGCGCACCGGATTGCGGCACGCGCGCCTTGGAATCATCCAGCCGAGATCATACCGCTGCCCGAATGTCCACCGACCGTATGCGTCACGTCCGCGCGCGACCGCGTATCGCAATCAAACGCGTGCAGCTCTCAAGCGCGGCAAGGGTGCAAGGGTGAGTGTCAGACGTTGCGGATCTGCAGCGCGCTGTTTGTGTGTTGCGTAAGGCGTAGGTCCGCCGCTCGGGGGTAGACATGAGGGGAGGCTTGCGGCGGCCGTACCGGCCACTTCAGGTTATTGGCGTATTGGCGGCGGTGCTGTCCGCGGCTGTTTCCCTTCAATTCAGCCCCGCAGAGCGCGCCGGTACGCGGCCGATACCGGATAAGCCTAATCTCGGTGCGCTCGGCGAGCGTCTGAACACCAACACGATCGCCATCGTGTCGGGCAATCCCAACGCCACTTATCTGAATATCGCTTACGATTTGTCCGATGTCCTCGATGACGGCGACAATTTCCGCATCTTGCCGGTCATCGGCAAAGGCGGCGGCCAGAACATCCGCGACGTGCGCTTCTTGAAGGGCATCGATCTCGGCATCACGCAGTCGATCATCTTGAACGAATTTCGCGAAAGTAACGAGATCGGCAATATCGACGACAAGATCGTCTATATCGCCAAGCTCTTCAACGAAGAGATGCACGTCGTCGTGCGCGCGGATTCCGGGATCAATTCGCTCGCCGAGCTCAACGGCAAAAAAGTCAACTTCAGCGACGTCGGCAGCGGCAGCCAATTATCGGCCCGCGATATTTTCAAACGGCTCGGACTTCAGGCCCAGGAAGTCAATATGGGCCAAGCCGACGCGCTCGAGAAACTCAAATCCGGCGAGCTTGCTGCCACCATATTGATCGCCGGCAAGCCGACCGGGGCCATGGGCAAATTACGCGCCGCCGATGGCTTCCGGTTTCTCCAAGTGCCGTTCTCAAAGCCGCTGCAAACAGATTATTTGCCTGCGGTGTTGGGCCACGACGATTATCCCGGGATGGTCGAGGCCGGGGACGACGTGGACACCATCGCGGCCAGCGCGGTGCTCATCGCCTACAATTGGCCCGAAGACTCGGATCGCTACCGGCGCATCGCCAAGTTCGTCGATCTGTTCTTTCCGAAGATCGTCGAATTGCAAAAGCCGCCGCATCATCCGAAATGGCGCGAGACCAATCTCGCCGCCGTGGTGCCGGGCTGGACCCGCTTCCCGGAAGCGACGCAATGGCTTGCACGCAATCACGACCAGCAGGCGAAGACGGACGCGACACGCGACCAGTTCGATCAATTCATCGCGACGCTACGCGCCGCCGGCGCCAACTTTACCTTGGACAACGCCGACGCGCGCAATCAACTGTTCGGGCAATTTCTCAAATGGCAGGCCCAACACTGATGCCGGCCGGCGCCGACAAGCGGAGGAAACCAACAGCCGTTTTGTAACCATCGGAGCTTGAAAGCACGGGAGGCGATCATGAGTTCTCCGATTCACCACCCTGAAGATCTCGATGCTGCCCTGACCTATGCACCGCCTTGGGCGCGGCAACAGGCAACGCCGCTGGCGCGAATGCGATCGGCACCGCCGCGTATGCGCCTTGGCGGCACGGCCCGCGAATTTAGCGGCGACCGCGCCATGATCGAGCTGCAACGTCAGCTCGCGCTCGATCCCGAAGGCGTCCCGGAGCCGCCCTTCGAAGACGTAACGAGCTTGTGGCCGATGGCGTTGCGGCTGGGCGCCGTAACTGGAATAGCCGCGCTCGTTGCCTGGGGCATGGTGGCGCTGAGCGGCCCACGAAGAGCCGTGAGTGAGACTGTCGAGGCGGAGACGCTACCGGCGCCGGCCGCCGCAAACCAAGTCAAGGTCGTTCACTTCCAAGCCCCGGCGATCATGCCGCCGCTCGTTCCCGAGCAGCTCGCCGATGCGAACCCTGAGCCATCACAGGCGTTGCCCTCGCCGTCGCCCTCGCAAATGGCCGTCTTGCCCGCTCCGGCAACGCCGGTCGTGCAGGCAGCTCCGGCGAGCAGCCCGTTGAAGCTCGCCGACGATGAGATCGCCACGCTGATCAAGCGCGGTCAGGATCTTCTGCAAAGCGGCGATTTGGTTTCGGCGCGTCTGCTGCTGCGGCGCGCCGCCGAAGCCGGCAGCGCGAGTGCGGCGCTCGCGCTTGGAGCGACGTTCGATCCGCTCGTCATCCGGCGGCTCGGCGTCATCGGCTTAGAGCCGGACGCGGAACGCGCCCGTCAGTGGTACCGGAAAGCGGCGGAGCTCGGCTCAGCCGACGCCTCGCAGCAGCTGGCCAAGCTCGAGCAGGCGCATTAGGAGGCGCCGACAACTCCGCGACCGTTCGCGTCAAATGCCCAAATAACGATGTTGGACTTCGGGGGTACTCGCCAATTCCGCAGAGCTTCCCGTCCACACCACGCGGCCCCGTTCGATGACGTAGTGGCGGTCGGCGATGCGCGTGAGCGTTGCGACATTCTTGTCGATCACCAGGATCGACTGCCCCTCCGCGCGCAATCGTGTGAGGCAGCGCCAAATCTCGTCGCGAATGAGCGGCGCCAGTCCCTCGGTCGCTTCGTCGAGGATCAGCAAACGCGGATTGGTCATCAACGCCCGCCCGATCGCCAGCATTTGCTGCTCGCCGCCGGACAGCAGGTTCGCCATGCTGCCCGCCCGCTCGCCGAGCCTTGGAAACAGTGCGCAAATTCTTTCAAGTGTCCAAGTCTCGTGGCGCGCAGTCGCGTCGCCGCGGTTGGCGGCCGTGGCGATGAGATTTTCCCGCGTGGTCAGATTGGGAAACACTTGACGCCCCTCCGGCACCAAGCCGATCCCGAGCTTGGCGACGCGGTAGGCCGGCAATTCGCGGATCTCCTCGCCGCCGAATCGAATCGATCCGGCCGAAGCGGGCGTCAACCCCATGATCGAACGCACCGTCGTAGTTTTGCCCATGCCGTTGCGGCCAAGAAGCGAAATCATTTCGCCCGGCGCGATTTTGAGCGAAATACCGAACAGTACGCGGCTGAGACCATAGCTCGTCTCGATGGCCGAAACGTCGAGTAGCGGCGCCTCAGCCATGCGCCGCCCCTTCGCCGTCGCCGAGATAGGCTTGGCGCACCGCCGGATCGGCCCTGATCGCAGCGCCGTCGCCCGACGCAATGATGCGGCCATAAACCAGAACGCTGATGCGATCCGCCAACGCGAACACCACGTCCATATCGTGCTCGATGAGAAGGATCGTGATGCTGCCTTTAAGCTGCCGCAGCGTGTCGACCAATCGTGCCGATTCCTCCGGACCCATGCCGGCCATCGGTTCGTCGAGCAGAAGCAGGCGCGGGCGGGTCGCGAGCGCCATCGCGATTTCAAGCTGACGGCGCTCGCCATGACTGAGACCGGCGACCAGCGTATCTGCGCGCCCGGCAAGACCGACGCGCGCAAGCGCCTCACGTGCGGGCTCGCGCAGCCCGGTTTCGCGTCGAGCGTCGTGCCAAAAGCGGAATGAATGACCGACATGCGCCTGGACAGCGAGCGCGACATTGTCGAGTGCGGTGAAATCGGCGAACAGCGACGTGATCTGGAACGAACGTGCAAGTCCGATCTGGCTGCGCCGGTATACCGGCAGCGCCGTGATGTCGCCGCCGCCGAAACGGATGCGCCCGGCATCGGGCGCTATCTCGCCGGTCAGTTCGCCGATCAATGTGCTCTTACCGGCGCCGTTCGGACCGATAATGGCATGCAACTCTCCGGCCGGCAGTGCGAGCGAAATCGCGTCGGATGCCACCACGCCACCGAAGCGCTTGGTCAATGCCTCGACTTCGAGCAGAACCTCAGCCACGGCGAGCTCCGGACATCAGGCCGTCGATGCCGCCGTTTACGTAAATGGCGACGACAAGGAGCATCGGGCCGATCAGCAGATTGGGATAATCGGTGACGTGAGAAAGCCCCTCCTCCAGCAGCAGAAAGGTCATCGCGCCGATCAGCGGCCCGAACATCGCGTTCATGCCGCCGAGCACCGCCATGACCATGAGATCGCCGGAGCGCGTCCAGTGCATCATAGCCGGGCTGATGTAATCGGTGTGGTTGGCCAACAGCGCGCCGGCAAGACCGCACATCGCGCCGGCGATGACGAAGCAAGTGAGCTTGTAGCGAAAGGTCGGAAACCCGATGGCGCGCATGCGCCGCTCGTTGGAGCGCGCGCCGCGGATGACGAGACCGAAACGCGAATTGACGATGCGCCAGACCAGATAAATGCCTGCGAGCAGCAAGGCGAAGCACAGATAATAGAACAGCGTCTTGTTGCCAAGATCGAGAAGGCCGCCAAACTGGCTGTCGTGATAGATGGTCAGGCCATCGTCGCCGCCATAGCGATCAAGGCCGATGGCGACGTAATAGATCATCTGGGCAAAAGCGAGCGTGATCATGATGAAATAGACGCCGCGTGTGCGCAGGCTGAGGGCCCCGACGACCAAGGCGTAAAGCGCGGAAGCCGCAATTGCGACGGGCCACTGCACGAAGCCCGAGCCGATGCCCTCCTTCGCCAGAATGCCGACGGCATAACCGCCGATACCGAGATAGGCGGCGTGGCCGAAACTTATCATGCCACCGAAGCCCATTATCAGGTTCAGGCTCAACGCCGCCATCGCCAAAATGAGCACACGCGTGAACAACGTCATCACGAAAGGGTCGCCGGTCAGCGCGGCATAGACCGGAACCAGCGCAAGAACGATCAAAAGCGCGACGTTGACCGCGACGCGTGCAGAAAGCTCGACGTCGCCCCAAATCTTCATTTGCTCGCCGCCGGAAACAAGCCCTCGGGGCGCGCGATGAGCACGATCGCCATGAGCAGGTAGATCATCATCGACGACAGCGAACGGCCGAGATTCGATGCGGCGCTGTCGCTCAAGAAAGTATGCAAAAGGTCGGGCACGAAAGCTCGCCCGATGGTGTCGACCAGGCCGACAAGAAGCGCTGCAATGAAGGCGCCGCGGATCGAACCGATGCCGCCGATGGTCACGACTACGAAAGCGACAATAAGAATGTTCTCGCCCATGCCGATCTGCACGGTAAGGATCGGCGCCTGCATCAGCCCGGCAAAGCCTGCGAGGGCTGCGCCAAGCCCGAATACCAGCGTGTAAAGCAACTTGATGTTGATGCCGAGCGCGCCGACCATTTCGCGATTTGACGCGCCGGCGCGGATGAGCATGCCGAGTCGCGTGCGCATGACGACGATGTAGAGCGCCAAGGCAACCGCAAGCGTGACGCCAATGATGACCAGTCGATAGATCGGATAGTACAGGCCCGGCAGGAGCTGCACCGCGCTGAGCATCTGGCTCGGCAATGACAAGGTCAGGCCGGCCGGTCCCCAAATAAGCCGCACCAGTTCGTCGAAAAAGAGCAACAGCCCGAAGGTGCCGAGCACATGATCGAGATGACCGCGTCCGTAGAGGCGCCGAATCGCGATTACTTCGAGCGCCACGCCTACAATGAACGTGGCGGCCACCGCAAGCACGGCGCCGAGCACGAAGCTGTTCGTCCATGCCGCGAAGGTGGCGGCGAAATAGGCGCCGATCATGTAGAGCGAGCCGTGCGCCAGATTGACGAGGTCCATGACGCCGAAAATCAGCGTCAGCCCCGCTGCCAAGAGAAACAGCAGCATGCCGAGCTGAATGCCGTTCAGTAGTTGCTCGATGAAGTACAGCATTGGTCCTGCGCAGCGCTTAGCTCGGCCGCTAAGTAAGGACGCAGATGGCCGGGACACAGGCGAGCGAGCAAAGCCGTTCTCCTAACGGCTATGCCCGGTCACCATGACGTTAACTGCGACAAAAAGAATAGCGATCATGCCTACTTCATCGGGCATTTGTCGTGGAAACGGTCCTGGTCGTCCTTGACGATGGTGGCGACGGTTTTGAGCGCATAGCTGCCATCATCGTTCTTGACCGCATCCTGGAGATAGAAATTCTGGATCGGGATGTGGTTGTTGCCGAATTTGAAGTCGCCGCGCACCGATTTGAAGTCGGCCTTCTCCATTTCTTTGCGCATGCCTTCTTTATCCGTCAGATCGCCCTTCACCGCGGTTATCGCCGAATCGATCAGCGCCACGGCATCATAAGTCTGCGCGCCGTAGAACGAGGGCGAAGAGCTGTACTTAGCTTTGTAAGCGGCGACATATTTCTTGTTGGCGTCATTGGGCAGATCATTGACCCATTCCTGGGCCCCCGGCACCCCGACCGCGAGATCCTTCAGCCGCGGCAGCGACAGATCGTCGATAGTGAACGCGGTGTAGAGCGGGATCTGGCCCTTCAGTCCGGCCTGCGCATATTGCGTGACGAACTGGACGCCGGCACCGCCCGGATAGAAAGCGAAAATCGCGTCGGGCTTGGCCTCGCGCGCCTTCGACAGCTCGGCGGAGAAATCAAGCTGATCGGGCCAGCGCGTCAGCTCCTGACCGACGATCTGACCTTTGAAGGTCGATTGCACACCGGCCAACATGTCCTTGCCGGCGGCATAGTTCGGACCGATCAGGAACGCGGTCTTCACGCCTTTCTGATTCATATATTGGCCGACCGCGGCCGGCGTCTGGTCGTTTTGCCATGAGGTCGAGAACACATAGGGCGAGCACAATTCGCCGGCGAGCGGCGACGCGCCGGCATTGGTGATCACCGTCATGGTCTTGGAATCGACCAAAGGCTTCAGCGAAGCCAGCATCACGTTCGACCAGATATAGCCGACCATGAAATCGACGTGGTTGGATTCGATCAGTTCCTGGGTCTTCTGCACGCCGACTTCCGGCTTGAGCTGGTCGTCCGCGTAGATCACTTCGACCGGCAGACCGCCCAGCTTGCGGCCGCGCTGATCGAGGCCGAGCTCGAATGAATTCTTCATGTCGTTGCCGATCGCGGCGACCGGGCCGCTGAACGTCGAGATGAAACCGATCTTGACCGTCTTGTCCTGGGCCATCGCCGGCCCGGAGGCGAGCGCCAGCACCGCCCCCGCGGCTATCCATGCCTTCGTCATCAAAATCACTCCTGTCGTTGATGTTTCCTTGGTCGCTTTTCGCAGTCGGCACTGTCCGTTCAGAGCATATCAAAATATTCCCGGTGCTCCCATGCGGTAACGTCACCCTGCTCCTGCCGGCCGACGTTTGCGTTGCCCGAGTTCATCTGATCATTGGCTTCCTTCCGGCTGCGCGCGATCTCAGCTTCCTTGATATGGGCGTAATAGTCCACAAAGCTGTCGCCGAATCCGGCGCGAAAACAGGCATTCGCGCGCAACGCCGCAAGCGCCTCTTCAAGCGTGCCGGGTAACGCCTCCGCGCAACCCCTATAAGGTGCGTCGGCGGATGGGCCGGGATCGAGGCCGCGTGCGATACCGTCGAGACCGGCGTAAATCTGCGACGCCATGTAGAGATAAGGATTGGCCAACGGCTCGCCGCTGCGGTTCTCCAGATGGGTCGCCGGATCGCCCGGCTCACCCATCACGCGGACCATGACACCGCGATTATCGCGCGCCCAAACCGCCTGGACCGGGGCCATCGTATTGATTCCGCGATAGCGTTTGTAGCCGTTGAGCGTCGGCGTGCTGAACGCGCTTGCCGCGCGCGCATTGGCCAAAAGCCCGGCGAGGAAACCGCGGCCAAGCGATGACAGCACGTCCTTCTCGTTGTGCGACACGAAGGCATTCGCCTTGGACTTGCTGACGGCAAGCGACTGATGCAGATGCCAGCCGCTCGGCATCGCGGCGGGCAATCGCGGCTTGCACATCAGGCTTGCAAGGTAGCCGTGCCGCCGTGCCGCCTGTTTCAGCGCGCTGCGAAACAGCACCATCGCATCGGCGGGCGCCATGCCGGTTTCCGGCGCGAAGGTGAACTCATATTGGCTCGGGCCGAGTTCGACTTCCAGCGATCGCAGCGGCAGGCCGAGCGCCGCGACGCTGTTGCGCAACAGGTCCATGATTGGCGCAACCTGATCGTAGCGACCCTCGGTAAGGTACTGAAAGCCGTGCGTGGTGTGACTCACCGCCGGCGGCTCGGGCGGCCAAGTGATGGCGTCGGGTGCGAGTCGGTAATCTTCGATCTTGAAAAGATGAAACTCGACTTCGAGCCCGGCCAGATAATCGAAGCCGGCCTTGGCGAGTTTCGCCAGCGCCTCGCGATAAAGCTGCCGCGTCGCGATCGGCACCTTCTTGCCGTTCGGGAAATAGCTGTCGCACAATAGCCAGCCGGTATTGGCCGCCCACGGCAGCACGCGAAAAGTCTCCGGATCGGCAACCATAATGAAATTGCCGGCGCCGCCCATTTCGGGCAGGTCCATGCCACCGCCGGCTTCGAACACCGGAAACACGTTGCGATGCGAGGTGTCTTTGGCGAGAAGCGTGCTCGTCATCGTCACGCCGTCACGCAGCGCGCGTGACGCAGCCTTCGCCACCAGCGTCTTGCCGCGCAGCACGCCGTGTTGATCGGGGAACGAGAAGCGCACCAGTTCGAGACGTTTCTGCGTAATCGCCTTGTCCACGGCGGCGGCGGCGCGCGCTTGCGCCTCGGTCCACAATCCATGCCGATCGACGAAGCTCAAGGATAACGATCGGCGTTTGTGCGATGACATGGTCCCCGCCGAAATTCAACGCATATTAGCCCAACTGGCCGCGCTGCGCTTGCTGGCGTCGGTTTTCTGCCAATAGCCCTGCCAATCGTCGGTCGGACCGATACCGTCGATCGCCGCCGGCCCGGTCACCTTCGCCGCCAAGTTGGCGTCGAACACCATCGGCGGAGCATCGCCTTTGTCGACGGCATCGATGGCGCGGCGCAACAGACGCCGATAGGCGGTGATTGCCTTGTCCGATTGGCCGAGATGCTCTTGCGTGCGATCGGCGATCTCACCCATCGACTCGCAGGCCCACTGATCGTGGACATTAATGTCGGCGCCCATGCCGGTATAGGTGTCGTGGTCCTGCTCGTGCGGATCGTAGCCGTAATTATTGCTCTTGTTCTTGCGCGGAATGTAGTCCGGCAATTCGTAAAGCTGCAAGCGCTGGCGGCGCATCTCGTCCTTGTCCACCGGCGCGCCGAAACTGGTGAAGATCGCGTACCAATAATGCGTGCGGTCGTCGATCGGTACGTGCCATTGCGTGATCGTCATTTCCCGGCTCATCGGGATGACGAAGGCATTGGGGAACATCAGATTGGTCACGCGGACATGAGTATTCTTGGCGCTGATCTCGCGCAGCGTCAGGATGCGAAAGCCGAATTCGGTCTCCTCGACTTCGATGCGCGGGCGGGGAAACTCGCGCATGATCTTGGTCATCGGCATTTCGGAATCGGTCGAAGTGTCGCGGAACAGCTTGCCGTAACCTTGCTTCGGATCCTCATCGTGAAAGAAGCGATGCAGGAATGACGTGTGCGCCGGGTCGATGCCGACTTCGAGTGATTGCAACCAGTTGCAATCGATCATGCCCTTGAACGCGAACGTGTGTGAGCTGGGCGCGACAAAGCAATCGAAATGCGGAAATTCCGGCGGCACGCCGGGCCCCATATAAGCAAATAGGATGCCGTTCCGCTCGACCACCGGATAGGCTTTGTGGCGGATATTCTCGCACATCGTGCTGCCGTCGGGCTCGGCCGGCGTTTGCAGGCATCGGCCGTGCACGTCGAACAGCCAGCCGTGAAACGCGCAGCGCAAACCGCCGTCCTCAAGACGGCCATAAGCGAGATCGGTACCGCGATGCGGGCACGAGCGGCCGAGCAGGCCGTAACGGCTCGTCTCGTCCTTATAGATGACGAGGTCCTCGCCGAGGAGTTTGACCGGCTTGATCGGCCGGTTGCCAACGAGTTCATCGACCAAAGCCGCCGGTTGCCAATAGCGGCGCAAGAGCTTTCCCGCCGGCATCGCCGGTCCAACCCGGGTGATGCGATCGTTCTGTTCCGCGCTCAGCATCGCCAATACTCCGCAATTTCGCCCCACGCGGGCGTCGCAATCCTCGATGCAGTAGTGATACAGCATGATCCCGAAAAAGTCCGTCCCCGGACAGCATGGAAGGTTTGAGGTTCCAGTTCATGGCCCGACAGATCGAACTTGGCGTCGACACTTTTGGCGACATGACCGCCGGCTCCGACGGCCGCCCGCACAGCCACGCTCAAGTCATCCGCGACGTCATCGAGGAAGGCGTGCTGGCGGACCAGGTCGGCATCGATGCCTTCGGCGTCGGCGAGCACCATCGTGCCGATTTCGCGGTGTCCACTCCTGACGTGGTGCTGGCGGCGATAGCCAGCCGGACAAAGCGGATATGGCTGGGCTCAGCGGTCACCGTGCTCTCGTCGGACGATCCTATCCGTGTGTACCAGCGTTTTGCGACGCTGAACGCCGCCTCCAACGGCCGCGCCGAGGTGACGCTTGGCCGCGGTTCCTTCACGGAATCGTTTCCCTTGTTCGGCTACCAGCTGTCCGACTACGAAAAGCTGTTCGAGGAAAAACTCGATCTGTTCGCGGCGATGCTCAAGAACGATACCGTGACTTGGCAGGGCACGACGCGGACGCCGCTCGCCAACCAGCGGGTGTTTCCGCCGATCGAGACCGGCACGCTGCGGACCTGGATCGGGGTCGGCGGCAGTCCGGAATCGGTGGTGCGGGCCGCGCATTACGATCTGCCGCTGATGCTCGCCATCATCGGCGGCGATCCCAATCGCTTCAAACCTTATGTCGACCTCTATCACCGCGCCTTCGCCCAGTTCGGCAGGCCACCGCGCGAGATTGGCGTGCATTCGCACGGCTATGTAGCGGCGACCGATGGCAAAGCGCGCGAGGAGCTGTGGCCCGACTACAAGAAAATGCGCGACCGCATCGGCGCCGAGCGCGGCTGGCCGCCGATGCAGCGCGCCGAATTCGACCGCGAAATCGAGAGCGGCTCGCTCTATGTCGGCTCGCCTGAAACCGTCGCGCGCCGCATCGCCACCACCGCCAAGGCGCTCGGCATTTCGCGCTTCGACATGAAATACTCGGCCGGCACGCTGTCGCATGAGAAGATCATGCACAGCATTGAGCTTTACGGGCAGCAGGTGATGCCGCTCACGCGGGAGATGATGGGGTGATTCCGTCACACTGATCCGCGGGTCTACGTCCCTACCAGACCGAATTGCGGGCTCGAAGGTTCGGCGTGGCTGCGTTTGGCGATGCGTCCGGCGAGGCGCGACAGCCGGCCGGCTTCGACCGCGGCGCGCATGCTCTTCGCCATCAGCACCGGATTTTGCGCTTTCGACACGGCAGTATTGACCAGCACGGCGGCGCAGCCGAGTTCCAGCGCGAGTGTTGCGTCCGACGCGGTGCCGATCCCGGCATCGAGCACCACCGGCACCGGCGAGCGCGCACAGATGAGCTCGATCAGATGCGGATTGGAAATGCCGAGCCCGGAGCCGATCGGCGAGCCGAGCGGCATGACGGCCGCGGCGCCGGCATCGGCAAGCTTGCGGCAGGTCACCGGATCGTCGGTGCAATAGGGCAGAACCACAAAGCCTTTGCCGACCAGCGTCCCGGTGGCGCGTAACAGCTCCTCAACGTCGGGATAGAGCAACTCGCGGTCGCCGATCACTTCGAGCTTTATCCAGTTGGTGTCGAGCGCTTCGCGCGCCAGCTCCGCCGTCAGTACGGCGTCCTTCGCGGTCTGGCAGCCCGCCGTGTTGGGCAAGAATTTGACACGGCCGGCGAGCAAGTCGATCAAACTCTCGTCGTCGCCGGCGAGGCTGATGCGGCGGATCGAGGCGGTGACCATTTCCGTGCCGCTCGCGGCCACGGCGTCGAGCATGATCTGGCGGTTCGGATAGCCGGCGCTGCCGAGAAACAGCCGCGAGCCGAATTCGCGACCGGCAATTATGAGCGGGTCGGACATGTTCAGCCTCCTTGCCGCGCGCGCACGATTTCCACATTGTCGCCGGCATGCAGCACTGTGCCGCGCCACGCCGCGCGCGGCACGACAGAACCGTTGAGCGCGACCGCAATGCCGCGCGGCATGGTATCGCCGGCTTTCTCCGCCAGCAGCGCTTCGAGCGTCGCGGCGCCAAGCGGTTCGCTTTCGCCGTTGACCCGGATCGTATGTTCGCTCATCTCCCCTACTCCGCCGCGCGCGCCGGCAGAAATCGTTCGAGCCCGAACGGCCGGATCGCCGGTTCGACCACGTCGTCGACAATCAATCGCGCCATGGCGTCGGCCGTGACCGGCGCCAGCAAGATGCCGTTGCGATGATGGCCGGTGGCGTAAAACAGATTGTCGAGCGGCGCGCGGCCGAGAATCGGCGCGTCGTCGCGGCTGCCCGGCCGATGGCCGACCCAGATTTCCTCGATCGGCAATTCCTCGATCGCCGGGATGGCGCGCCACGCCGCTTCGAGCAGCGTCAGCATGCCGCCGGCGGTGATGGATTCGTCAAAGCCCTTTTCTTCGACGGTGGCGCCGACGATCAGCCGGCCGTCGCGGCGCGGCACCAGATAAGCGCCCGGCGCCCACAGAACGTGGTTGAGGAGCGGCGCGACTGCGTCCATGCGCAGCGCCAACATCTGGCCTTTCACCGGCCGCACCGGCGGCCGCCGGTCGGGCGGCAGTCCGGCGATGGTGCGCGACCACGCGCCGGCGGCCAGCACGACAATGTCGGCGGCGGCACGCGTTCGGTCTGCGAGCACGACGCCGTTGGTGCGGCCGCCTTGCACAGAAATCTCCGTGACCTCGCGCTCTTCGTGAATTTTGACGCCCACGGCTTCGGCGGCGATACGCAACGCCTGCACAAGCTTGCGATTGTCGACCTGATGATCCTGCGGGCTGAACACCGCGCCCGCGATCTTCCCGGCCAGATGCGGTTCTTTCGCGCGCGTGGCGCCGGCCGACAGCCATTCCAGCGGCAGCCCAAGTTTTTGCTGAAACTGCAATCCATGCCCGAGCGTGGCCTGATCGTCGGCCGTGAGCGCCAGAACCAGCGTGCCCTCGCGCCGCAATTCGACGTCGATGCCGCTCGCGCGCAAAAGCTCGTCGGCAAATCCCGGCCAACGCGCCTGGCTGTCGCGGCCGAGCGCGACCAAGTCCTCTTCGCCGGGCTCGGCTTCGCAGCACGCCGCCAGCATGCCGGCCGCGGCATGGCTCGCGCCGGCGCCGGCCTTGCCGCGCTCAAACACTGTCACCTCGGCGCGGCCGGCGAGCCGCCAGGCAATGCCCAACCCGACGACGCCCGCGCCGATAATAGCGACGCGCGGACGCTTGCCGATAAACGCAGTGGAGATCGTTGCTTCGCTCAACGCGGCTCCCTTCGCTGGGATGACCCAGACAGGTTCGACGGGTTTGATCTCAGCCGCGCTTTTGGCGCGGCACCCCTGGCCGATGACGTAATGATGGGGCCTTTACGCCCCTTCGGCAAGGGTCACTCCTTGCCGCCGGTGCCGCAGATAACGCGCGCAAACCAGCCCAATGATCAGGATCACGACAGCCCCGATGAGCGGTGCCCTGGCGACGCCCAAATGCTCGAAGGCGTAGCCGTAAAAAATCGGGCCGATCGCCTGGCCGAAATAGAACGACGCCGAATGCAGCGACAAAGCGGTGCCGCGCGCGGTTTGCGTGAGATCGGTGACGTGAACCTGGATGCAATTGTGCAGCATGTAAAAGCCGACGCCGAACAGCAGGAAAACACCGGCCTCGATGTACCAGACCATGTTCAGCGAAATCAGAACGAAGGCGATACAGGCGAACAGCGCGCCGACCAGCATCATGTGCCGTTCGGTCATGTGCACGACCAGAAACGGCAGCGATAGCGAAAACAGGATACCGCCGAGCCCGAAGGCAGCGATGACAATGCCGGCATAGGACGAGTGAGTCTGGCCGCTGGCGAGCAGAAGCAGCGCGACGTAGGGAAACATGCCGTGGATGATGATCGCCTCGAAGAATACCGAGCCGAAGCACACTTTGGCGCGCGGATCGGCGAAAATTCCGGCAAACCCGGCGACAACGGCGGCAAGGTTGAAGGGCTTCGCCCCGCCGACGCGCATGCCGCGGAACGCGAAGAACGCAATGATGGCGACGATCAAGCCCAAGCCGCCGAGCGACAAGAATACGGCGCGCCAGCCCAATAGATCGCCGATGAAACCGGAAAGCGTCGCCCCGATGAGATTACCGGTCAGGCCGACCGCGAGCACGCGGCCGATCGCGACTTGGCGGCGCTCCACCGGCACGAGATCGCCGACAATGGCAATGCCGACCGGAAAGATGCCGCCGGCCAACATTCCGGCAACGACGCGCATGACGATGAGCAAGGTCAAATCGTGCGCGAAAGCACAGACCAGTGTCGTCAGCGCGACGACGGTCAGGCTCACATTCATCAGCCGGGTCTTGCCGAAGAAATCGCCGACGGTGCCGAGCGCCGGCTGCATGATGGCGTAAGGCAGCGTAAACGCGGTGGACAGCAAGGCCGCCGTCTTCACGTCGACGCCGATATCAGCGGCGATTTTGGGAATGATGGGATCCACCGCGCGCGAAAACAGCGTCGAAGCAAACACCACCAGGCTGACTATTCTGAGAAGCGGCGAAATGGCGAAGTCTCGTATTCCGTAATCCGTCATCCTGAGGTACGGGCCAACCGGTCCGGCCCAAAGTGGCCGGCCCGATAACAGGCTCCGCGAGCCTCGAAGGATGCGGTCGAGGCGATCGAGCTTCGAACTAGCTCTTTTTCGCCAGCGCGTCGAATTGCATCAATCGCTCAAGCAGTGGCGCTAAGGATTTGAGCGGAATCATATTCGGGCCGTCGGAAGGCGCCTTGTCGGGATCTTGATGAGTCTCGATGAAGACTCCGGCGACGCCGACGGCCACCGCCGCGCGCGCCAGCACCGGAACGTATTCGCGCTCGCCGCCGGAAGAGGCGCCCTGCCCGCCCGGCTGCTGCACCGAATGGGTGGCGTCGAAAATCACCGGCGCGCCGATCTTGGCAGCACCGGCAGGGCGCGCATGTCGGAGACCAGCGTGTTGTAGCCGAACGACACCCCGCGCTCGGTGACCAGCACATTGGCGTTGCCGGCATTCGTAATCTTGGCGACGACATTCTTCATGTCCCAGGGCGCCAGGAATTGACCTTTCTTGACGTTGACGGCGCGGCCGGTCTCGGCCGCGGCGACCAGAAGATCGGTCTGCCGGCAGAGAAAAGCTGGGATCTGCAACACGTCGGCCACCGCGGCGACGCGCCCGCATTGCTCCGGCTCGTGGACGTCGGTGAGCACCGGCACGTCGAGCTTTTCCCGGAGCTCGGCGAAGATCGCGAGTGACTTGTCGAGGCCCAGCCCGCGGGCGCTTGCCGCGCTGGTGCGGTTGGCCTTGTCGAACGAGGTTTTGTAGACGAAGCCGAGCCGGAGTTTAGCGGTGATTTCCTTCAAGGCCGCCGCCATCTCGAAGGCATGCGCGCGGCTCTCCAGCACGCACGGCCCGGCGATCAAGGCGAGCGGCAACGCATTGCCGAACTTGACGCCTGTTTTGGCCTTGCCAACGGCGACGATGGGGTTGGGTTTAACGGTCATCGGCTTCCTCGCGGACGACCATGATAGCCGCGCCGCACCGGGTCAACCGGCCCGCCGCAGGAATCACTTCACGGCGGAAAACGCGGTCGGCTTCAGGAACGCGCTTCTGATATTGGCGATCAGGAGCCCGTCCTTCTCGCTGTCGTCGCGCGCTTTGTGCCACGCCGGGTCGGCCTGGAACGTGTTCCACTTCTTCTCGCGGTCGGCGAGCGAGTCCCAGGCCAGCAGGTAATGCAGGTCGTTGTTGCCGTCACCGACAAGCACGGTCCAGAACCCGGCCTGTTTGATGCCGTGCTTCTCCCAAATCTTCAGCGTGTGGTCCTCGAAGCGCTTGAGCAGCGCCGGCAGCTTGCCGGGGATGCAAGAATAGACGCGCAATTCGTAGATCATGAGGTTTCCTCTCCTACTGGTCATTCCGGGGACGAGCGAAGCGAAGATCCCGGAATCCATATCCACAGGTCAGCGAATATGGATTCCGGACTTGCCGCAGCGCGGCAATCCGGAATGACGGGAAGACTACACCAGCCGGCTCTGCTCCACCGCAGCCCCGATGAAGGACGAGAACAGCGGGTGCGGCGCGAATGGCCGCGATTTCAGCTCGGGATGGAATTGCACGCCGATGAACCAGGGATGATCGTCGTATTCGATGATCTCCGGCAAAATGCCGTCGGGTGACATGCCGGAAAAGCGCATGCCATGCTGGGCGAGGCGATCCTTGTACGCGGTGTTGACCTCGTAGCGGTGGCGGTGTCGCTCGGAAATCTCGGTCGCATCGTAGATTTCGGCGACGCGCGAGCCGCGTTGCAGCACCGCGGGATAGGCGCCGAGCCGCATGGTGCCGCCGAGGTCGCCGGCGATGCCGCGCTTCTGCAGCTCGTTGCCTTTCATCCATTCGGTCATGAGGCCGACGACGGGCTCGGGCGTAGCGACGAATTCCGTCGAGTTGGCCTGCTCGATGCCGCACAGGTTGCGCGCCGCTTCGATCACCGCCATCTGCATGCCGAAACAAATGCCGAAATACGGCACATGGCGTTCGCGCGCGAATTGCGCGGCGCGGATTTTTCCCTCGGCGCCGCGCAGGCCGAAACCGCCCGGCACCAAAATACCGTCGACATGTTCGAGGAACGGCGCCGGGTCCTCGTTTTCGAACACTTCGCTTTCGATCCAGTCGAGCTTGACCTTCACTTTGTTCGAGATGCCGCCATGCGACAGCGCTTCGATCAGCGATTTATAGGCGTCCTTCATGCCGGTATATTTGCCGACAATGGCGATGGTGACGTCGCCTTCCGGATTGCGAATGCGCTCGTTGATGAGATGCCAAGTGGCGAGATCGGGCGGCGCGGGATTATCGATGCCGAACGCGGCGAGCACTTCATCGTCGAGTCCACCGGCATGATAGGCCTCCGGCACGGCATAAATATTGTCGACGTCGCGCGCCTCGATCACGGCACTTTCGCGCACATTGCAGAACAGCGCGAGCTTCTTGCGCTCGCTCAACGGGATTTCGCGATCGGTGCGGCAAAGCAGAATGCCGGGCTGGATGCCGATGGCGCGCAATTCGCGCACCGAATGCTGGGTCGGCTTGGTCTTAAGTTCGCCCGCGCTTGGGATGAAGGGCATCAGCGTCAAATGGATATAGATAGCGTGGCCGCGCGGCAGATCGTTGCCCATTTGCCGGATGGCCTCGAAATACGGCAAGCCCTCGATGTCGCCGACGGTGCCGCCGATCTCGCAGAGCACGAAGTCGAAACCGTCATTGCCGTCGCGGATGAAGTCCTTGATGGCGTTGGTGACGTGCGGAATGACCTGGATCGTGGCGCCGAGATAATCGCCGCGCCGCTCCTTGAGGAGGATTTCCTGGTAAATGCGGCCGGTGGTGATGTTGTCCTGGCGCGTCGCCGGACGGCCGGTGAAACGCTCGTAATGGCCGAGATCCAGGTCGGTTTCGGCGCCGTCGTCGGTGACAAAAACCTCGCCGTGCTGATACGGCGACATCGTGCCCGGATCGACATTGAGATAGGGATCGAGCTTACGCAGGCGCACCTTATAGCCGCGCGCTTGCAATAGCGCGCCGAGCGCCGCGGAAGCCAAGCCCTTGCCAAGTGAGGAGACCACGCCGCCGGTGATAAATATGTACCGCGCCATGGGACCTATCGCTTAGCGCCCCTTCCACGATTCGACGAGCGATTTTCTCGAATATCTGCCGCGCCTTGAATAACAGTCGACGCGTTGGGCAGAAATCGTATCAATTTCATACTATTACCTCAGACTCCTGCCGCAATGGTGAAGCCTTCCCGACTGTGGACTTTGACGGGGAGCGCATGCGGCCATCGATGTGAACTTCCTGCTATTGCGATTGCGGCACTTGCGGACCCGTGGGGGCCGGGCTTGGTGCCGGAGGCGGCGGCGAATTCGGGCTGGCCGGAAGGCCGGGTATGCCCTTCTGCAATTGGTTGAGCAGACCGCCATTGCCTTGGCCGAGCGGAGCGGCCGGCGGCGGGCCGCCCGGGACTTCCTGGGCCGGCGCGCCGGTATTGATGATCGAGACCGGATGGCGCTGGAAGCTCGCCAGCCACGACAGCGCCAGACTTGTCACGAAAAAGGCCGCCGCCAAGAGCGCCGTCGTGCGGGTGAGCACATTCGCCGTGCCGCGGCCGGTCAAAAAGCCGCCGCCGCCCGAGCTGACAAGACCGCCACCCTCGGATTTCTGCAGCAGCACCACGCCGATCAAGGCCAGGACCAGCATAAGATGAATGACAATAATGACCGTCAGCATCCGTGATTTCCGACTTGAGTTCCACTTCGGGCAATGGGGGTCGGCCGTCCGGCACCCCCCGGTCCCGCGTCCTCGATATAGGAAGTTGCGGCGGTCTCTACACGATCCCGGGCGGCATTTCTATGGCGGCGGGCAGCGCCAAGGGGCCGAGCGAGGGCTATTTCCGCAGATAGCGATAGGCCGCCCGGACGTCATGCGGCAGCCAATCCGCATAGCGCGGAATATCGGCATATTGGGGCAGTCTCACCTCGCGCACGGCCGCCTCCTCCGAAGCGCCGGATTTGATGGCCGTGTCGACCGCGCTTCGCAGCGCCATCAGCATGTCGCGGAAACGGCTGACTTGCGCGAGATTGGTCGGCATTCCATGCCCCGGAATGACCACGGAGACGTCAAGCGTCAGAACACGCGCGAGCCTATCGATCAGGCCGGAAAGATCGCAATCGCCGAGCCAGGGAAACCGTCCGTAAAACAAGAGATCGCCGAGAAAAACGACGTTGCCCTTCGCCAGCGAAATTACGAGGTCGCCGTCGCAATGCGCCGGACCCCAGTAGTTCACGTGCATCGTGTCGTTGGGCACATGAAATGTGAAATGGTCGGCAAAAGTCTGGGTCGGCGGCGCGATGGTCATAGTGTCGTAATCCGGCAGCCCGATGCGCTGGCGAAACCAAGCCTGTGCCGGGTCGTTTTCCGGTACGAGCTCGAACAAATTTTGGCCGAACAGCATTTTGATTTTGGTGGCGTAGTCCGAAATCGTCCAATACGGGCCGGTTTGCGCCCCGAGATTGGCGTGCATCGCGGCCAGCGTTTTATCGTGCGCCAGTATCGGCACGTCCGCGAACACGATGTTGCCGGCGGTGTGGTCGAGGTGGCAATGCGTGTTGATGAGCGTACCGACCGGCTTACCGGTCTTGGCCTCGATGGCGGCGCGAAATTGGCGCGCCAAGCGCGGATACTGCTGCGCGTCGATCGCAATTACGCCGTGCGGTCCGACGACGGCGCCGGCATTCGAGTCTCCGTTGGCGCCGATCCAGGCATAGACGCCTTCGGCAACGTTCAGCAGTTGCGGTTCCACGGATTGTGTCTCGCTTGCTCGTAGCCTTGGAATGCTAACGATAAACGCCCGCGATCGCGAGAAACTCGCTTGGATCGAGACTCGCGCCGCCGACCAGCGCGCCGTTGACATTTTCGGCCACGAGCAACTCCCTGGCGTTGGCGGGCTTCACCGATCCCCCATAAAGAATGCGAACATTCGCTCCGAGGTCGCGGTAGCGCGACTGCAGCCGCAGGCGAATGAAGCCATGTATGTCGCCGACATCCTTCGTCGTCGGCGTCAGTCCCGTTCCGATGGCCCAGATCGGTTCGTAAGCGACGACGATGTTGGCTGCCAGATTCTCCGTCGCATCAGGCAACGAGCCGTCGAGTTGCCCGCCCACGACGTCGCGTGTACGTCCGCCATCGCGCTCGGCGCGAGTCTCGCCGATGCAGATGATGGCTAGAAGCCCGGCACGGTGCGCCGCAAGAGCCTTGGCGCGCACCGTCGCATCGGTTTCGCCGTGATATTGACGCCGCTCGGAATGCCCGACGATCACGGCTTGGGCGCCGGCGTCGCGCAACATTTCGGCGGAAATATCGCCGGTATAGGCCCCCGCTTCCAGGGCGTGGCAATCCTGGCCGCCAATCGTCACCGGCGTTCCGGCCGCGGCCGCGGCGAAGCTCGCGACCAGCGTGGCTGGGGGGCAGACCATCACCTCGGCGACGGCGGTTTTTTGAGAGGATTTCTCGACAAGCGTCCTCGCGCCAGCGATGATCTTCTCCAGGTCGCCGATCGAGGCCTTAAGCCCGTTCATTTTCCAATTGCCGGCGACCAGCGGACACAGCGCCATCGTCTTTCCTAAAAGTCTTGCCAAAAGGGTCTGCGACAATGAGCCGTTAGCAGACCGGTTGCACGCGGAAAAGAGGCGTTTTAACAGTAAAACCCGTCGGTTGCGGCGGGACGTGACGCTCCTTATAGTGCGCCGCCCTTAGCCGGCCATCACGCAAACGTTGGATTAATGCTTCGAGGTATCCGCAAAGCCTCCGAAAACTGGCTCGGCCGCGCCGTTATGGGCGTGGTCATGACGCTGCTTGCCGGCAGTTTCGCGGTTTGGGGCATCAACGACATTTTCCGCGGCTTCGGCCAATTGACGCTTGCCAAGATCGGCAGCGTTGAAATTCCGATCGACCAATTCCGGCAGACCTACCAGGATCGTTTGCAGCTGATTGGGCGACAGCTTGGCCATCCGTTGCCGCCGGACCAGGCGGCCGCGCTTGGGCTCGACCGCCAGGTGCTCGGCGAAATGATCGCCCAGGCCGGGCTCGACCAGCGCGCCCATCAGATGGGGCTGGGCCTCGCCGACGCCGAGATCGCCCGCCACATCACGACCGATCCGAACTTGCAGACGGTCAACGGTCAATTCGACCGCGCCAAGTTCGTCGACGTATTGCGCAATATGGGAATGACCGAGAAGGGCTTTATTGCGGAGCAACGGCAGGAAACGCTGCGCCGGCAGCTCATCGATTCGGTGGCGGGAGAAATAGCGCCGCCGAAAACCTGGCTCGACGCCATCAATCAATTGCAAAACCAAACGCGTGGCGTCGAATATGTCGCGCTCGGCCCGGCGCAAGCCGGCGACATTCCGCAGCCGACCGCGGACCAACTGCAAAAATATTTTGACGAACAAAAAACACTGTTCCGCGCGCCCGAATATCGCAAGATCGAAACCGTCGCGGCTACGCCGGCGGAGCTGGCAAAATGGATGGAGATTTCGGACGACGACGTGAAGAAAGCCTACGACGAGCGGCTCGCGAGCTTCACCACACCGGAGCGGCGGCACATCGAGCAGCTTGTCTTCCCGACCATGGCCGACGCGCAGGCTGCCGCAGAGCGCATCAAGAACGGCACGAGCTTTACCGCGATCGCCGCCGAACGCGGCATGAAGGAACAGGATATCGACCTCGGCACCGTAGCAAAGTCGGGCATCGTCGATCCAGGCGTCGCGGATGCCGCCTTCGCGCTTAAGGAGGGCGAAGTGAGCGCCCCGGTGCAGGGCCAGTTCGGCGCGGTCGTCGTCACCGTGCTTAAGATCGAACCGCAAGTCACGAAACCGCTCACCGACGTCACGGCGGAGCTGCGCAACGACATCGCGCTCCAGCGCGCCAAGACGCAGGTACAGGATCTGCACGACAAGATCGAGGACGATCGCGCCGGCGGCAGCACGCTCGAAGAGGCGGCGACGAAAGAGAAGCTTCCCGTTGTCACCTACGACGCGGTCGATCGCGCCGGCCGTGATCCGGAGGGCAAGCCGGTTGTCAATCTGCCGCACGGTCCCGAAGTCATCAGCTCCGCCTTCACGTCCGATGTCGGCGTCGACAACGATCCGATCGAAGCCGACGGCGGCTTTGTCTGGTATGCCGTGGCCGCCATCACCCCAGCGCACGATCGCACGCTCGATGAGGTCAAGCAGCAGGTCGCCGCGCGCTGGCGCGCGGATGAGACGGCGGCGCGGCTGCAGGCCAAGGCGGCCGACCTTCTCGACAAGCTCAAGGGCGGCAGTCCGTTTGACCTGCTTGCCGCCGCCGGCGGTCTCAAGATCGAGACCGCGAACGACGTCAAGCGCGGCGGCGCCGGCATCGACATTTCACCCAAGATGACCGGCGCGATCTTCCACACCGCAAAAGACGGCTACGGCAGCGCGGTTGGCGACAACCCGGCGCAATGGATCGTGTTCCGCGTCACCGACATCAAGACGCCGCCGCTCGATCCGAACTCGCAAGACGCCAAGACCGTCGCGCAAAAGGTGCAGAGCCAATTATCGGACGACCTGGCGGGCCAATATATCGCTCGGCTTGAAGACGACCTCGGTACTAAAATCAACGCCGAGGCGCTGGCGCAAACCATGGGCAATAGCGCGCCGGATACCAACTAAATGCAGATCGATCCTTCGGCGCAATCGTTCGCGGCGCGCTATGCGGCCGGCGAACCGCAAGTGGTATGGACGACGCTGGTCGCCGATCTGGAAACGCCGGTCTCGGCTTTCCTCAAAATCGCCGGGGCACGACCGATGAGTTTCCTCCTGGAATCGGTCGAGGGCGGCGCCGTGCGCGGCCGCTATTCGATTGTCGGGCTGGAGCCCGATCTGATTTTCCGCGTCAACGGCGAGCACGCCGAGATCAACCGCGCGGTACAAACCGATCCCGCAGCCTTCGTTCCGGCAAGCGAAGCGCCGCTTAAGGCTTTGCGCACGCTCATTGCCGAGAGCCGGATCGCGCTCCCCCCGGCGCTGCCGCCGATGGCCGCCGGCGTGTTCGGCTATCTCGGCTACGACATGGTGCGGCTGATGGAAGATTTGCCGCCGCCCGGCCGTGACCCGATCGGCATTCCCGACGCCATCCTGGTTCGTCCGACCATCGTGGTTGCCTTCGACGCGGTCGAAGACACGATCACCATCGTTACACCGGTGCGGGTGCAGGCAGGCATCGGCGCCAAGACGGCGCTGACGCGCGCCGTGGAGCGACTGTCTGCCGTGGTCGATGCGCTCGACAAGCCGCTTGATAAATCCGCGACTGAGATCGATACCGGTCCGCTCGAAGTAGCGCCCCGCTCCAACACCAGCGCGAACGAATTCAAGCGCATGGTCGTGCGCGCCAAGGATTACATCGCCGCCGGCGATATTTTCCAGGTCGTGCTGTCGCAGCGTTTCGAAGCGCCGTTTGCGCTGCCGCCGTTCGCGTTGTACCGCGCATTGCGGCGGGTCAATCCGTCGCCCTATCTTTACTTCCTCGATTTCGGCGCCTTCGCCGTCGCCGGATCGAGCCCCGAAATTTTGGTCAAGACCGCGGGCGGCGTCGTCACCATCCGCCCGATCGCTGGCACGCGCCGGCGCGGCGTGACGCCGCACGAGGACGAAGCGCTCGAAGCCGAGCTCCTCGCCGATCCCAAGGAGCGCGCCGAGCATTTGATGCTGCTCGATCTCGGCCGCAACGACGTCGGCCGGGTCGCCGCAATCGGCACGATCAAGGTCACCGACCGGTTCTTCATCGAGCGCTACAGCCAGGTCATGCACATCGTCTCGAACGTCGAGGGTAAATTGCGCCATGACCGCGACCGGCTCGATGCGCTCGCCGCCGGATTTCCGGCCGGCACCGTCTCCGGCGCGCCGAAAGTGCGCGCCATGCAGATCATCGACGAATTGGAAAAGGAAAAGCGGTCGCTCTATGCCGGCTGCGTCGGCTATTTCTCCGCCGGCGAGGAGATGGACACTTGCATCGTGCTGCGCACCGCGCTCGTCAAGGACGGCACCATGTATGTCCAGGCTGGTGCCGGCATCGTCGCCGACAGCGATCCGGACTTCGAACAGCAGGAATGCATCAACAAGGCAAAAGCGCTGTTCCGCGCCGCCGAGGAAGCCAAACGTTTTGCCAGCACCGCGCGGCGTGGCCAGTAGCGGAATGACGACAACCGACTGGCCGGGCAACCGGACGCCGCTCAAGCGCTTTCACGTTTTTGCCGCCGGATCGCGATGAATCGGATCGACCCATAACACGGTCTGCGGCTTTTCCGCCGGCTCGATATCGAGATTGATCGCGATTGCCTCGCCGTCACTGCGCACCAGTACGCATTCCAAAACCTGGTCCGGACTGGCGTTGATTTCCTGATGCGGAACATAGGGCGGAATGAAGATGAAATCGCCGGGACCGGCCTCGGCCGTAAACTGCAAATGTTCGCCCCAGCGCATGCGCGCTTTGCCGCGTACCACGTAAATGATGCTTTCGAGATGGCCGTGATGATGCGCGCCGGTTTTGGCGTCGGGCTTGATCGTCACCGTGCCGGCCCACAGCTTCTGCGCGCCGACGCGGGCGAAATTGATCGCAGCCTTGCGGTCCATCCCCGGCGTTGAAGGCACGTTCGGATCGAGCTGATGGCCCGGGATGACGCGCACGCCATCGTGCTTCCAGCGTTCCGGAGCGTGGTCGTGATGTTCGGTCATACCCCACGATTCCACAAATAGCCGACGTTTGCCATCGCGTAGCGGCGGCCGAGGACCGTCATTGCCGGCCGAGACGATGCGCAGGCTACGGCGCGACAAGGCCAAGCGAGGCGAGATAGCCGGCGTTGACGTGAACGTTGCGAAACTTGGCGGCGTCCAAGTACGCGTTGAGGATCGCCACCGCCTCTTCGCGAGGCGGCAACGATGGGTTCTGGGAGCTGCCGGCTTCCGCAATCAAATCCCAACCCGCCGGCTTTTGAACCGTGACCACAGCAAGGTCGGAATCGAGGTTCTTGTACGGCCAGAAAACCCAGCCAATACCGAAGCCCTCGTTGAGGCGGCGAAACTTCGCGTTCCAGTCGTTGTTGAGCTCGCCGGTCTCGCCGATGAGCAAGGGCACGTTCCAGCGATTGCTAAAATTCAGAAAGCTTTGCAGTCCGTTGCGGGTCGGGTTGACCCAAAATTCGTGATAGGTGTAAACGGCGTTGTTGTCGAACGGCCGGCCGAACACGGCAAAGTTCGTATTCCATTGCGCGCCGCCAAGCAGCACCACATGGTTTGGATCGACGCTGCGTATAGCGGCGACGATGTCGCGATAGAACGGCTCCAGCCGCGGATTGAGATAGGCTACGTCGCTATAGGTCGAAATTGGTTCGTTCAACAGATCGTAGCCGAGTACCGCCGTTTCGTCGCGATAATGCGCGGCGAGCTTTTGCCATAGCGCGATCGTGAGCCGCCGGTCGCGCGGCACGTAGAACAAGAGCGGGAAGCCCGGACTGTCATCGGGATAGGCGCCTGTTTGGCCGCCAGGCGCGGCGTGCAGATCGATGATAAGGCGCAGACCGGAGTCCCGGCACCATCCGACAAGCCGGTCGAGAAGCGACCAGCCCTGTCCTTCGAAGCGGTCATTCTCGCCACCTTGGCCGCCCGCGCCGGGCTCGACGAAGAGACGCCAATTGAGCGGTACGCGAACGGTATTGAACCCGGCCGCCTTGATGAAACGAATATCGTCTTCGGCAACATAGACGTCGCGAAACTTGCTCCAGAAGCGAGACGCCTCTTCGCGGCCGATCAGAGCTTCGATAACGCCGGCGATCTCGGCCGGGTTGCGGGCTTTTTTGAACTTGAACATGTAGCCTTCGGGGACCAGCCAGTTGCCGAGGTTGATTCCCTTGACGGCAAAAGTGTCGCCGTGGCCATCGACCAGACGCGTCCCCTCGGCGTGGATGAAATCAGGCGCTGCGACGGCGCGCGACCCGTTGCCGAAGATCAGGGCGATGGCAAACACCAGAGCGCAGAGCTGGGCGCCGCGCCGGGAAAACCGGCGACACGCGGACCAACGATTAGATTCTGCGCCGCAGGCCTTCATCGTCCGCGTCCTTTCAGGGTCGTCTCGAAGCCAAAGTCGTGGCATCGGTAATGATACCACCATCGCGCAAATCATACTAAAAGCAGACATCTGGCCGATGCGGGATGACACAGTTGCGTCCTGCCGCCAACAGCGAGGTCAAATATTCGATGTACCACGGCATGCCGCTATCCCAGGCGCTGGTGCTCCTTGCAGAGGTCATCGTAGTCATCGTTGCGACGCAGTGGCGGAATTTCCACCCGTTTCTCGTGATCGTGGTCATCGCTACGGCTTTTGGCTTTATGGCCGGCTTTCCGACCGCTCAACTTGCCAGCGACTTCGGCAGCGGTTTTTCCGAAAAGATATATTCCCCCGGATTGGTGATCGTCGCCGCCGGCCTCATTACCGGTCTGGCCGAAAGCACGGCGGCTTCCGAACGGGTCATGGCGACATTCGATCGGTGGCGATGGCTGGGATCGACGAGGCTGGCGGCGCTGTTGGGCCTCTTCGCCGGGATTGCTTCTTCGCCCACCGCAGCCTTCGCGCTCATCACGCCTGTCGTTCCAGCCATCGGCGGGAAAACGGTGCAAAGCCGTCAGGCCACGAGCGTGACGCTGGCGCTGGCGATTTCGGCGAGTCACGGTTTGTTGGTGCTGACGCCGGTGCCAATTGCGGCCGCGGCCATTCTCGGCGCGCAATGGGATCGCGTCGCGCTGTTCGGCTTACCGTTGGCGCTTTTGCTGGTTGCATCTGGCGCGGTATTTGCCCGCTGGCTCTCGACTGTCGGAGCCGCGCCGCAGCCACCGGTACAGCCGCCGACGCAGCCGCAAGACCCGCTCACGCGAAAGCAAAGCGGTGGATCGGCGATCGTGCTGCTGCTGGCGATTGTGGTTCCGCTCCTGCTGCTGATGGTGCAATCCCTTGGCGACATGCCAAGCGAGCCGCTCGGCACCGGACTGGCGCGCGAGTGGGCCCTTGGCATAGGCCGCCCGCTCGTCCTCTTTCTCGTTGCGCTCGGCATCATGATCGTCGGCCACATGCGTCAGGGCTTCAGCCTTCTGACCGATCCCGTCTGGACCTCCAGCATTCTCGGCAAGGTGTCGGGTACCCTGCTTGTCATATGCGCCGCGGGCGGCTTGCAGAGACTCTGCCAGGTGACCGGCATGGCGGAACTGCTCGGCGAGCGTGTGCTCGCGTGGCAGGTTGGACCGCTGGGCGTGCTGATCCCGTTCCTTGTCGCCGCTGTGATCAAGACATTGCAGGGTTCTTCCCTGGTAGCGGCCATCACCACCGCGGGCATGGTGCAGCCTCTCCTGGTGGCACTTGGCCTCGGTGACGCAAACGGTAAGGCGCTCGCCGCTCTCGCCATTGGCGCCGGCGCGATGACCGTCTCGCATATCAACGACGAATATTTTTGGCTGGTTACGGAGAGCGCCGGGTTGCGGCCGCTCCGCGGTTTTGCCGCGATCAGTCTTGGGACACTGCTGCAGGGCGTCATCGCGGTCGCGGCGCTCCTGCTCCTGTCTGTGCTGGTCTAGCGCACCCTTGCGGCGGTATAGATATTCCTTGCAGTGGTGGGGGGCTTGCCGTCAAATCGAGGCACTTTAGTTCCATAACTGTGTTGCATAACCGTCAGGGGCGCTTCGGTAACTGCGCGGGACACCAATGATTTCCGGCAAATCTGGCTCGCCCAAGTCTGGCTCACCCAAATCTGCGTCAGCCAAACCTGACTCATCCCAGTCGGCGTTAGCGCAGAGCGCGGTAGTGCCGAACCCGTCGCGCCGCGATTTAATCGCATTTGCGGGCGCGGGGGCGCTTGCCGTGAGCTCCGCCGCTCCCGTGAGCGCAAAGACCAACGCCCAGACGGAACAGACGAATCCGTTTACGCAGCGAGGTCTGCCGCCCGAGTTTCTGTGGGGCACGGCCACCTCGGCCTATCAGATCGAAGGCGCGTGGCGCGACGACGGTAAAGGCGAATCCATCTGGGACAGGTTCGCGCACACGCCCGGCAAAATCCGCAATGGCGATACCGGGGACTTCGCTCTCGATCACTACCACCGCTACAAAGACGATGTGGTGCAGATGAAGGCGCTCGGCGTGCGGGCGTACCGGTTCTCGATCTCCTGGCCACGCATCTTTCCCCAAGGCACCGGAGCACCGAACGCCCAGGGCCTCGATTTTTACGATCGCCTGACGGATGAGCTGCTTGCCAACAAGATCGAGCCGTTCGCGACGCTCTATCATTGGGATTTGCCGCAGGCGCTGCAGGACAGCGTCGGCGGCTGGGAATCCGCCGACACCGCGAAAGCCTTTGCCGATTACGCCGGCTATGTCAGCGGCAAGCTGAGCGACCGGATCAAGAACTTCTTCACGATCAACGAGCTCACGTCAATTGTCGAATTGGGGCACCGCACCGGCCTCTTCGCGCCCGGCCTGACACTGCCGCCCGCGCGCCTCAATCAAGTCCGCCACCATGTCGTCCTCGCCCACGGCCTCGGCGTGCAGGCGATCCGGGCGAGTGCCAAGCCGTCGACCAAGGTCGGCCTGGCGGAGAACATCGTGGCGGCGGTGCCGGTCATCGAGACAGCGGAGAATGTCGCGGCCGCCGAACGCGCCACGCGCGAGCTCAACGCCGGCTATCTGACCGTCATTCTGGAGGGGCACTACACCGAAGCGTTTCTGACATCGGCCGGAGCGGACGCGCCGAAATTCACGGGTGAAGAGTTGCAGGCGATCGCAACTCCGCTCGATTTTGTGGGCATTAATGTTTACGCGCCCACATACGCGCGTGCGATCGCCACGGCACCGGGCTACGAAGTTCTGCCATTCTCCAAGTCGCACCCGCGGATGGCATCGCCCTGGCAGTTCGTCGGTCCTGAGGCGCTCTATTGGGCGCCACGGCACCTGCAAAAACTCTGGAACGTGAAGGAAATCTACATCAGCGAGAACGGCTGCGGCGAGGCAGACGAGCCGGCAGCGGACGGCATCGTCTACGACAGCGACCGCATCATGTTCTTGCGCAACTACCAGACAATGCTGCAGCGCGCGACCGCCGAAAATGTGCCAGTGCGCGGCTATTTCCTGTGGAGTGCGTTCGATAACTTCGAATGGGCGGACGGCTACGGCACCCGGTTCGGATTGATTCACGTCGACTATGCGACGCAGACGCGAACGCCAAAACTTTCCGCCGCCTATTATGCGGAAGTCATCAGGCGAAACGCGGTGGCGTGAGGCCCGTTTCACTCCCCGCCGTTGTCGCCGCCCTCTTCCTCGCTCAGCCGCTCCACCGACGCGACCTTCTCGCCCTCGCCGGTCGAGAACACGATGACGCCTTGCGTCGAGCGGCCGGCGATGCGGATGCCGTCGACCGGGCAGCGGATGAGCTGGCCGCCGTCGGTGACCAGCATGATCTGGTCGCTTTCCTCGATTGGGAATGACGCCACCAGGCGGCCGTTCTTCTCGGTGATCGCCATGGCGACGATGCCTTTGCCGCCGCGGCCGGTGGTGCGGTACTCGAACGACGAGGTGCGCTTGCCAAATCCTCTTTCGGAAATGGTGAGCACGAATTGCTCGGCCGCCGACAATTCCACGTAACGGGTCTGGCCCAGTTCGATCGCGCCCTCGGCTTCCTCGACATCGGTCGCGCCGTTTTCGTCACTCTCCCCGTTGCTCCCGCGCCGCACAGCGTTGGCGCGTTTGAGATAGGCGACGCGCTCGTCGGCGCTCGCCTCGACGTGGCGCAGGATCGACAGCGAAATCACCTTGTCGCCGTCGCCGAGATTGATGCCGCGCACGCCCATCGAGGTGCGGCCCTGGAACACGCGCACGTCGTCGACCGCGAAACGGATGCATTGGCCGTCCGCCGACGTGAGCAGAACATCGTCCGCCTCGCTGCAGATCTGCACGTCGACAATGGCGTCGCCCTCGTCGAGCTTCATGGCGATGATGCCGGAGTGCCGCACGTCGGCGAAATCCGACAGCTTGTTGCGCCGAACCGTGCCGCGCGTGGTCGCGAACATGACGTCGAGCCTGTCCCAGCTCGCTTCGTCCTCCGGGATTGGCATGATCGTCGTGATGTTCTCGCCCTGCTCGAGCGGGAGGATATTGATCAAGGCCTTGCCGCGCGCTTGCGGCGCGGCCAGCGGCAGCCGCCAGACTTTTTCCTTGTAGACCTGGCCGCGCGACGAGAAGAACAGCACCGGCGCATGCGTCGAAGCGACGAACAGCCGGGTGACGAAATCCTCATCGCGCGTCTGCATGCCGGAACGGCCCTTGCCGCCGCGTCTTTGCGCGCGATAGGTCGACAGCGGCACGCGCTTGACGTAGCCGGCATGCGATACGGTAACGACCATGTCCTCGCGCTGGATCAGGTCCTCGTCCTCCATCTCGCCTTCCTGATCGATGATCACGGTGCGGCGCGGCGTCGCGAACTCGGACTTGATGGCGGTGAGCTCGTCCTTGAGAATCGTCCGGATACGCGCCCGCGAGCGCAAAATATCGAGATAATCCGCGATCTCTTTGGCAAGCTTGTCGAGCTCGGCCCTGATCTCGTCGCGCCCAAGCGCGGTCAGCCGCTGCAAGCGCAGATCGAGGATGGCCTTGGCCTGCTCGGCCGAAAGTTTCGTGGTGCCCTCCGGTGACATGGCGTGGCGCGAGTCGTCGATCAGCGTCACCATGGTCTCGACGTCGCGCGCCGGCCAGTCGCGGTTCATCAGTTGCTCGCGCGCCTCGTTGGCGTCCTTGGAGGTGCGGATCAATCTTATCACTTCGTCGATATTGGCCACCGTGATGGCGAGCCCAACCAGGATGTGGGCGCGATCACGCGCCTTGCTGAGCAGGTGCTTGATGCGCCGATGGATCACTTCTTCGCGGAACGCGATAAAGGACGTGAGCAGGTCCTTCAGGTTCATCACCAGCGGCCGGCCGCTTTCGAGCGCGACCATGTTGGCGCCGAACGAGGATTGCAGCGACGTGAAGCGATAGAGCTGGTTCAGCACCACGTCCGGCACCGCGTCGCGCCGCATCTCGATCACCACGCGGAAACCGTCGCGGTCGGATTCATCGCGCAGCGCGGCAATCCCCTCCAGCTTCTTCTCGCGTACCAATTCGCCGATGCGCTCGACCATATGCGCCTTGTTCACCTGATAGGGAATTTCAGATATGACGATGGCCTCGCGCTCACCGCGCAAGGTCTCGAACTCGACCTTGCCGCGCATCGTGATGGAGCCGCGGCCGAGGTGATAGGCGGAGCGGATGCCCTGGCGGCCGAGAATGATGCCGCCGGTCGGGAAATCCGGGCCCGGCACGATGGCGATCAGATCTTCGATCGACAGCGCCGGGTCGTCGGCCAACGCAATACAGGCATCGATCACCTCGCCGAGATTATGCGGCGGAATATTGGTCGCCATGCCGACCGCGATGCCGCCGGCGCCGTTGACCAGCAGGTTAGGAAAGCGCGCCGGCAGCACCACCGGCTCACGCTCGGTATTGTCGTAATTGGCCTGGAAGTCGACGGTCTCGTTGTCGATGTCGTCCAACAGCGCCATCGAAACTTTGGTGAGTCGCGCTTCGGTATACCGATAGGCCGCCGGCGGATCGCCATCCACCGAACCGAAATTCCCCTGCCCATCGATCAGCGGCAGGCGCATCGAAAAATCCTGCGCCATGCGCACCAGCGCGTCGTAGATCGACTGGTCGCCGTGCGGATGATATTTGCCGATGACGTCGCCGACGACACGCGCCGACTTCACGTATTTTTTGTCGGGCGTGTAACCGTTCTCGTGCATCGAATAGAGGATGCGCCGGTGCACCGGCTTCAAGCCGTCGCGCGCGTCCGGCAGCGCGCGCGCCACGATCACGCTCATGGCATAATCGAGGTAACTCCTCTTCATCTCCTCCGTGATCGACACGGGGCGAATATCGGAAGGTCCGCTGTCTGTCGGCGGGGTCTCGTCCTGGTCTGACACTGAGGATTCCTGGGCCCGAAATTTGTACGAATCGCGCGGGATTTTTTATAGCCGATCGGGCCTCATAGAGCCACCTTTATCGGCATCGCGCAGATATGATTTTTCGTTTTATTTTCAAGGTGTTATTGTGACAATTCGTGCCGATCTCAGCGCCGCTTTAGCAAACCGCCAGGAGCGCGCCACAGAATGCTGGCGCAAATCCGCTTCGTCCCTATGATGCATGGGGAAAAAACCAAATCGGAGAGGGAGCTTTCATGGTTCAGCTTGTGGACGGCGACATCAAGACCCGCGAGGTACTGGGCTGGAAGGGCGTGCATGTGCTCCACTTCATGGGCTCATCATGCTCGCAAAAGCTGCGCATCTTCCTCAACCTCAAGAACATCCCGTGGCAGTCGCATCCCATCGATCTCATGGGCAACGAAAACTTCCAGCCGTGGTTTCTCGGCATCAATCCGCGCGGGCTGGTTCCGGTCCTGGTGCATGACGGCGCGGTGTATATCGAGAGCAACGACATCATCCAGTATCTCGAGAAGACATTTCCGGCGCCGAAACTGATCCCGGCCGGCCACGAGAACGAAGTCGCAAGCCTGCTCAAGCACGAAGACGATCTGCATCTCGACCTGCGCACCCTGAGCTTCCGCTTCGTGTTCGCGCCGCCCGGACCGCCGAAGCCCGCGGCCGCGCTGGAAAGCTACAGCGCCAACGGCACCGGCACCGTGCAAGGCGTCAAGGACCGCGAGAAGCAAATCCAGATCGAGTTTTGGCAGCGCGCGGCCAAGGAAGGCTTCACCGACGAACGGGCGCGCGCTTCGGCGCAGAAATTCCGTGCTGAATTCGATGCGCTCGACAAAACACTGGCGCGGCAGCCCTATCTATTAGGCGAAGATCTGAGCGTGCTCGACATCGCTTGGTTCATCTACGAGCACCGACTCTCGCTCGCCGGCTATCCGTTCGAGCGGCTGCATCCGCATGTGCACGCCTGGGCCGAGAATTTTCGCGCCCGGCCGGAATTTGCCAAGGAGGTCGGGCAGCTTCGCCATTCGCCGGAGCAACTCGACGCCGTTCGCCGTGCGCAAGCCGGCAAGACCCTGGAAACGGTCGCCGGATTTTAGCCGCGACCGTCAAGGCAAATAAGCCGTCCGCATCATGCTCCTCGATTACGCCGTATCGGCCCTTCTGACGCTCTTCGTCGTGGTCGACCCGATCGGTCTCGCGCCAACCTTCCTCGCGGTGACCGACGACCTGCCGCGGACCGCGCGCCGCAGCGTTGGCGCGCGCGCCAGCTTGATTGCCGGCGCGATCCTGGTCGGCGCCGCGCTGATCGGCAATTGGCTGCTTGATACGCTGGAGATTTCGCTCGCTGCGTTCCGGATCGCCGGCGGCCTTTTGTTGTTCTCGATCGCATCGCAAATGGTGTTCGGCGTGCGCATGCGCCGTGAAGGCGCCGAGGCGGAGCAGGCGGTCGAGGAGCACGTGCGCAACATTGCCGCCTTCCCGCTGGCGATCCCGCTGTTGGCCGGCCCCGGAGCAATCACCGCGGCCGTGCTGCTGGCGGGACGCGCGGGCGGAAATTTGCTGTTGATCGGCGTGCTGATCGCGGCGGTCGTGCTGGTGGCGGCGGCGTGCTTCGTCACGTTCTTGTTCGCCGAGCGGATCAGCGGACTGCTCGGCCTGACCGGCAATATCGTGCTGTCGCGGCTACTTGGCGTATTGCTCGCCGCCTTGGCGGTGCAATACGTGGTCGACGGCATCCGCGCGATCCTGTCCCCTTAATGGGTGGATACGCTCAGTCGCGGAGATCGACGCCGGACTCGGCCGCGCCGCTCCGCACCGCACCGGTAATTGTCCATTAACCATAAAGGTTCACGTTCACTTCAGCCTTTTTGCCCCGCAGCCCTCTTTGGAGCACCGTGACATGTCCGTTCCCGGAATTGCAGCTTCAGCAAATCTGCAGTCGGCCATTCAGCAGCTTTCGCCGTCGTCGGGCCATCACAAGCACGGCGTTCATGCGCCCTCGCTCAGCGATATCGACGCGCAAGGCTCGAGCGTCGCGGCGGCCAACCAATCGACCGGCCGTGTCGGCGGCAGAGTCGACATCACGGTGTGAAACCGGGATTCAACGAGACCGATGGCTTCCGTCTCTTTTCGGGTGCGCGCGGCGGAACCGGGTGACGTTCCCGCGCTGATGCGGCTCAAGCTGTTATTGGCGGAAGGCGAAGATTCCGGCCACGCCGTGCGCGCCACCGCGGCCGATTGGCTGCGCGATGGATTCGGTTCCCGCGCCGGTTTCACCGCTTTCGTGGCCGCGTGCGGCAACCCGGTAACCGGGGACGGCATCGTCGGAATGGCGACGTGCAGCCGGCGCCTCATCACCGGCTGGAACGGGCCGGTGCTTTTCCTGCAGGATCTTTTTGTCGAGCCCGCCTATCGCGATCACGGCGTCGCCCGCGCTCTGATGGCGCGCGTCGCGGCGCTGGCATGCACCCTCGGCAGCCCGATCGTCGAACTGACGGTGCGCGCCGACAATCCGGCGCAAGACTTTTATCTCCGCACCGGTTTCCAGCCGTTGCCGCAATGCCTCACTTACGTGCTGGCCGGCCCGGCGCTTGAAGCGCTGGCGCAACGCGACAAGCAGGATCTGGCGCTCGCCGGCTGACCCTTCCCCGCTCCGCTTGCGGGTGGCCATTAAGGGCGGCGGATCAATCGAGACGCGGCTGCCAAATCATCAGCGCGACGACGATGCTCATGCCGAGAAGCGCCGGAGCCGCGAACAAACACCAGCGGCGGAACAGGCCGCGATAAGCATCCGAAAGCCGCGCGCCGCTAAGCGCCGCGTCCCGCGCCAGGCCGCGAATGCGTATCTCGGTCCGGACGGCGGCGATCCAGCACGCCACGATGACGGCATAGAGCACGAGCGAAACGTCGATCCAAAATTCGGCAAGCGGCGAAAGCCCGATCGCCGAGGCCAGCGGAAATCCGCTCAACGGCAGCACGACGATAGCCCCCACCATGATTATCTTTTCGACGCTGACCACAAATTGCGAGGTCAAGGCGACGACCGATGTATTGCCGGAGCGGTGCGCGAGTAGCATGAAGCACGCCAGGCAAAGCCACGTGCCGAACATTGCCGCGGCGGCGAGCACGTGCACGAATTTGATGGCGAAGATGACGTCAAGCATTGTGGCGCGTCATTGCGAGCGTCGGCGGATCGCGCCTCAATGACGATCAATCAGAACGGAATTTCGTCGTCCATGTCGCCGCGCAAATCGCCGCGTCCGGATCCAGCCGCGACGGCGGCCGCGACTTTGCGCGTCGGTCCGGCCGAGCCGAATTCGCCGCCAGCGTCTTCCGTGTCGCCGCCGCCCGAAGCTCCGCCGCCGGCACGATCGAGCAGCGTCAGCTCGCCACGGAAGCCTTGCAGCACAACTTCGGTCGAATAGCGGTCCTGGCCCGATTGGTCCTGCCACTTGCGGGTCTGCAACGCGCCTTCGATGAAAACCTTGGAGCCCTTCTTCAGGTATTGCTCGGCGATCCGGCACAAATTCTCATTGAAGATGACGACGCGGTGCCATTCGGTCTTTTCACGCCGCTCGCCGGTCGTTTTGTCCTTCCAGGATTCGGACGTTGCCAGCCGCAAATTGGCGATCGGCCGGCCGTCCTGGGTCCGACGGATTTCGGGATCGGCGCCCAAATTGCCGACCAGGATCACTTTGTTCACGCTTCCCGCCATGACTTGCTCCGCTAGGTGTCTTTTCCGCTCGCGCACCACTTTGCGTAAGGCTCAAGAGGACAGTAGTGCCGGACCGGGCCCTCGCAAGGCTGAACGGTGTTGTTATCCACACGCGTACCCGCCGAAGCGACCCTATTCGCGCTTTCGTTCTTCTTATGTTCTAGTCCATTTCGCAGCCCGTAGCAAGAGGCGGCCTCCAAGCGGACTGTCCGAAAGATTGCCGGCGGCCGAATCTCGTCTATAGAGGCGATTATCTGCCTCTTGACCCTCGACAGGGAGAGCCGAAATGGCCAAGCGACCTAAGCCAGTCCACCAGATATGACCGAAGGGCAGTTCGAGGCGGCTTTCCCCGATGAGGAAGCCTGCAAGGGCTTACCTTGTCGCCCGCAGGTGGCCGAACGGCGTCTATTGCCCCCGCTGCGGCAATCTCAAGGTGTTCCCGGTCGGTTCCATGCCCTTCAAGTGGCAGTGCTACGCTTGCGCCAAGGATCAGGGCTATCGGTTCTCCCACCTCGCCGGCACCATCTTCGAAAACACGAACAAACCCCTGCGGCAGTAGTCAAGAGGCATATAATCGCCTCTATTGGGGCATCAACGGCGGCTACGGCTTCGGCAAGTCTGACTGGACCACCTCCTCCGCGATCGGTTCGACTGGCAATTTCAGTCTATCCGGCGGACTTATCGGCGGAACGCTCGGTTTCAACTATCAGATGGACGCCTTTGTCGCCGGTATCGAAGGTGATCTCGATTATTCGGGGATTGACGGCAGCAGCAGTGTCTGTACGCCGGCATGCGAAACGAAGAACACCTGGCTCGGCACCGCGCGCCTGCGCCTCGGCTACGCGGCCGATCGCGTGCTGTTCTATGGCACCGCCGGCGGCGCCTTCGGCAATATCGAAGCCAATACCGGCGCCACCGGCTTCCAGTCTACAAACAAGGGCGGCTGGGTAGCGGGTGTGGGCGTTGAGGCGGCCTTTGCCGATAATTGGACGGCGCGGATCGAATATCTGTTCGTCGACCTGCAAAACGCGTCGGCCACCGTTCCCACTCCCTTGGGCGCGACCACCATCACGTTCGACAGCAGCCTGATTCGGGCCGGTCTCGACTACAAATTCCGCTGACGCCGCCATCGCGGCTCGGCGTTAGCGGCGGAGCCTGATAGGCCCGCCGGGTGGCGTATTGATTCCGGTGGGTTGTTGTTTTTTTGCACTATTCAGGGCCTTGCGGAAACATTGTATTGGAAGGCTGGGGCGCAGTACCGTGCGTGCCTGTGAGGGTACCGTATGCGGCGGTTTGGTCGGGGTCTCGTAGCTTCGTTGGTTGCGGCGGCGTTGGCGGCGGCATGCGCCGTTGCGCCGGTGCGGGCCGCGGATATGAGCGTACCCCCCTCGTACAAACCGCCGCCGGTAGCACTGCCGCCCGCGATGTACGATTGGACCGGCTTTTATTTCGGCGGCCATGTCGGCGCCGGGCTCTTGCTGGACTCCGTCAACCCGGTCGGGACACCGGCCACTACACTCGTGAACGGCGTCAGCATCGGCCCGGTCGGCCTCATTGGCGGCGCGCAAGCGGGCCTTAACGTCGAGTTCTCGCCCGTGGTGATCGGGGGCGAAGTGTCATGGACGTCGTCGGCCATCAACGGCAGCGCCAACGGCACCGCCGGCGGGGCGGGCGTGGGATCGTCGGAGCGCTTCATCTCCAATCCGCTGTGGATCGCCGCCGCGACCGGCCGCGCCGGCTATGCCGCGAACGATTGGCTGTTTTATGCCAAGGGCGGCGGCGCGGTGATGCGCGTAGGCTACGAAGAAGATCTTCTGACCGGAGGTGTCGCCGGACCGAACCAGTCCATCGGCGCCAACCGCAAGGGTTTTGTCGTCGGCGCCGGCATCGAATACGGCATGACCGAAAATCTGTCGGCGAAACTGGAATACGATTTCTTCGATTTCGGCTCCCAGACCTATAATTACAACCTCACGCCGGTATCGATCACGTCGCGGCTGAGCGCGCTGACGATCGGTCTGAATTACCGCTTCAATTGGGCCAACGGCCGGCCGACATTCTGTCCGACCTGCTAAATCGGGCGCTGGCCGTCTTTTCCGGGAATAAGCCGCCCGCGCGACTGGCAAAAAGCTTCCGTTCTCACTACGTTCGATTTACTCGTCCGAGGGCCAGCCACGCCAGGCGGCGGACGAGTTTCATTGCTTTTAAAACCGGCTCGACATGAACGACCTGTTCGATAAATCCGCGAAGGCCGCACAAGATCGGCGCGTGATTTCGATCCGCGGCGCGCGCGAGCATAACCTCAAGGATATCGACCTCGATATTCCGCGCGACCGGCTGGTGGTGTTCACCGGCCTGTCCGGCTCCGGCAAATCCTCGCTCGCCTTCGACACCATTTATGCCGAGGGCCAGCGCCGCTATGTCGAGAGCCTGTCGGCCTATGCCCGGCAATTTCTGGAAATGATGCAGAAGCCGGACGTCGACCAGATCGACGGCCTGTCGCCGGCCATCTCCATCGAGCAGAAAACCACCTCGAAGAATCCGCGCTCGACCGTCGGCACCGTCACCGAAATCTACGATTACATGCGGCTGCTCTGGGCGCGCGTCGGCATCCCCTATTCGCCGGCGACCGGCCTGCCGATCGAGAGCCAGACCATTTCGCAAATGGTCGACCGCATCATGGCGCTGCCGGAGGGCACGCGGCTTTATCTGCTCGCGCCCGTGGTGCGCGGCAGGAAGGGCGAGTACCGCAAGGAGCTCGCTGAGTTCATGAAGAAGGGCTACCAGCGCGTCAAAATCGACGGCCAGTTCTACGAGATCGCGGCCGCCCCCGCGCTCGACAAGAAATTCACCCACGACATCGACGTCGTGGTCGATCGCATCGTGGTGCGGCCCGACATCGCCGCGCGGCTTGCGGATTCGCTCGAGCAGGCGCTCAAGCTCGCCGACGGTCTGGCGGTGGCCGAATTCGCCGATGCGGCGCCGGCCGGCGCCGCCGCCAGCAACAGCAAAGCCAACAAGCAGCGCAACGACACCGCCGGACGCCTCACGTTTTCGGAAAAATTCGCTTGCCCGGTCTCCGGCTTCACTATTCCGGAAATCGAGCCGCGGCTGTTCTCGTTCAACAATCCGTTCGGCGCCTGCCCGAAATGCGGCGGCCTCGGCGTCGAGCAGCATATCGACGCCGATCTTGTCATCCCCGACCAGGAGCGCACGCTGCGCAAAGGCGCCGTCGCGCCGTGGTCGAAATCGTCGTCGCCCTATTACACGCAGACACTGACCGCGCTCGGCAAGCACTACAAATTCACGCTCGACACCAAGTGGAAGGATTTGCCGAAAAAGACCCAAGACGCGATCCTGTACGGCTCCGGCGACGCCGAGATCCGTTTTTCCTACGACGACGGCATGCGCGCCTACGACACCAAGCGCGCCTTCGAGGGCGTCGTCACCAATCTCGAACGCCGGTTCAAGGAGACCGACAGCGATTGGGCGCGCGAGGAGCTCGCCCGCTATTTCAGCGATGTGCCGTGCGATGCTTGCAAGGGCTATCGGCTGAAACCCGAAGCGTTGTGCGTGAAAATCGGCGGCAAGCATATCGGCGAAGTCTCCGAACTGTCGGTCAAAGGCGCAGCGCAATGGTTCATTGAGCTACCCCAGCGGCTGACCGCCAAGCAAAACGAAATCGCGGTGCGCGTGCTCAAGGAAATCCGCGAGCGGCTGAGATTTCTGGTCGATGTCGGGCTGGAATATCTGACGCTGGCGCGCGCGAGCGGAACCCTCTCCGGCGGCGAGAGCCAGCGCATCCGGCTCGCCTCGCAGATCGGCTCCGGGCTGACCGGCGTGCTCTACGTGCTCGACGAGCCCTCGATCGGGCTGCACCAGCGCGACAATGCGCGGCTGCTCGAAACGCTCAAGCGGCTGCGCGACCTCGGCAACACCGTGATCGTCGTCGAGCACGACGAGGACGCCATCCGCAGCGCCGACTGGGTGTTGGACATCGGCCCCGGCGCCGGCATCCACGGCGGCCACATCATCGCCCGGGGCGGCATCGACGACCTCATAGCGGCGCCCGACTCCTGGACCGGCAAATATCTCTCCGGCGAGCTGATGGTGCCGGTGCCGCAACGCCGCGCCAAAAATCCGGCGCGCACGCTGAAAATCGTCGGCGCGCGCGGCAACAATCTGAAAAACATCACCGCCGAAATTCCGCTCGGCCTGTTCACCTGCGTCACCGGCGTGTCCGGCGGCGGCAAGTCGACGCTCCTGGTCGACACGCTGTACAAGGCGCTGGCGCGCCGCCTCAACAATGCCAGCGAAGCCCCCGCCGCCTACGACCGCATCGACGGCGTCGAGCACCTCGACAAGATTATCGACATCGACCAATCGCCGATCGGCCGCACGCCGCGCAGCAATCCCGCGACCTATACCGGCGCTTTCACGCCGATCCGCGAGTGGTTTGCCGGTCTGCCCGAGAGCCGCGCGCGGGGCTACGAGCCCGGCCGCTTCTCGTTCAATGTCAAAGGCGGCCGCTGCGAGGCCTGCCAGGGCGACGGCGTCATCCAGATCGAGATGCACTTCCTGCCCGACGTCTACGTCACCTGCGACGTCTGCAAGGGCAAGCGCTACAACCGCGAAACGCTGGAAGTTCTGTTCCGCGGCAAATCGATCGCCGACGTGCTCGACATGACGGTCGAGGAGGCGCTCGACTTTTTCAAAGCGGTGCCGCGCGTGCGCGAGCCGCTGGCGCTGTTGCACCGCGTCGGCCTCGATTACATCCATGTCGGCCAGCAGGCGACGACGCTGTCCGGCGGCGAGGCGCAACGCGTCAAACTCGCCAAAGAGCTGTCAAAACGCGCGACCGGCCGCACGCTGTACATTCTGGACGAGCCGACCACGGGGCTGCATTTCCACGACGTGGCAAAGCTCCTCGAAGTGCTGCACGAGCTGGTGGAGACGGGTAACACCGTCGTCGTCATCGAGCACAATTTGGAGGTCATAAAGACCGCCGACTGGATCATCGACCTCGGCCCCGAAGGCGGCGACGGCGGCGGCGAAATCGTCGCCGCGGGCACGCCCGAAGACGTGGTGCGCGAAAAGCGCAGTTACACCGGAGCGTTCTTGAAGCCGGTGCTGGCGCGGCGCGGAGCTGAGCCGCGGAAGAAGAAGCGGGTTGAGGCTGCGGAGTGAACTTCTTTCACTCTCCCCTGCGCCTTGAACCTTTTGTCCGCCCGGGCGACTAGTGACCATGCAGCCTTACCCTTATGTCTACGTCGAAGCCGACGGCACGGCCCGCGAGCTGCATGCCGCCGAGCGCGGCTATCTTGAAACCGAATTCAAGGGCGGCGACGGCGCCATGCCCTCCATCAAGGATAGCTACGACGAGCGCAACGGCTGGGGCGAGATCCGCGGCTATCTCAAGCGCGCGGCACTGCCGGCCGGCATGGCGGTCGCCGACGCTCCCGCCGAAGACCCGCGGCAACTGCTCATCACTCGCAAGGACTACGTTGCATGGCTGCGCGGCAAGGGCGTCGAGGTCACCGAGAACAGCGACGGCTCGCTGACCGTGCACGGGCGGGTAAAGCAGGTGTAACGGCCAAACTCCGACGATCACCACGCGCCGTCATGCCCGGCTTTATGCCGGGCATCCACGTCTTCGTTGCGAGCCAATAGAAAGACGTAGATGGCCGGGACAAACCCGGCCATGACACCACCCCGAGTCAGGTCGAGTTGTTTCTGGCTCCGTTGACGAGATCGATCGTGCTGTCGCTGCCGTTGATTTTGAGCGCGAGCCTGGTGAGCGACCAGACGCCGCCGGTCTTGACCGCCTCCAGGAAAACCACGCCGGCCGCTTTCGGCCCGGTCGCCGCAAAGTTCAACACCGCCTTGCCGGATCCGCCG
>Ga0181525_10000331_pt1 | contig 41798 bp, 38 predicted proteins | sample PEATcosm2014_Bin_48_FD_121100 | JGI IMG/M metagenome (GOLD analysis project Ga0181525, IMG submission 121100) | Peatland microbial communities from MTU Mesocosm Facility, Houghton, MI, USA - PEATcosm2014_Bin06_10_metaG | ecosystem: Environmental > Terrestrial > Soil > Wetlands > Peat | place... | reverse complement strand
TCCTCGACGCGAACGTGCTCATCGCCCTCCTCGTTGAGGATCATGTTCACCATGGCGCCGCCGAGAACTGGTTCGTCGGCATGAGCGGCAACTTCGCGACCTGCCCGATCACTCAAGGCAGCCTGATGCGGCTGCTCATCCGCGAAGGCCAGCCGGGCAGCGCGGCACGAGAGATCCTCACCGGCACCACCGCCGACCCGCGGCATGAATTCTGGCCCGACGACGTCCCGTACACCGATGTCCCCACTCAGGGAATCGTCGGTCACCGCCAGGTGACCGATGCTTACCTGGCGCAGCTCGCGCGGGCACACGGATCCCGGCTCGCCACGTTCGACCAGGCGATGGCCAAGCTTCACCACGACGTGGCCGAGCTTGTCCCGGATAGCTAACGGCCGAATGTCTCGCCCAGGGCAGGCAAGAAGCTCGGACCGGTACGTATGGCGTAATGCTCCTTTATGCAGGCATCATCATAAATGCAAACGAAGGCGACGGATGGCGACTGGAGCAGCCAGAACCAGGCGTCCCGAGCTGGCCTCGTTGTCAGGCGTGTCGATCACAACTAGCCTCGGGGCTCGTGCCGTCATCACACGGTCTCTCCGAGTTCGCAGCCCTCGCGGCAGGTGTCATCGCCATCCCCGGCCCGAGTGTCCTGTTCACGGCCAGCCGTGCGCTCACCTCCGGCCCATCCAGGAGCCCGGATGACAGTCGGCGTCGTCCGCTGAGCCTGGACTCCAGACGCGGGACACGCACCACGGGCCGTTCGGGAAAATAAAGCCGCGTTCATGGCGGCGGCCAGGAGCCTAGCGCGGCGGCCAGCGGCGTGGTTGAGAACACGTCGCCGCCTGCGGCCGCGGCGGCGGTCACGGACGTCCGTTGCGCCGCCCACTCCCAGGACGCGAAACACTCTTGACCGAAATAACTAAATCATCTTACTATATAACGAGGCCCAGCAGGCAAGACGAGGAGGCTCGTCATGACCAGGTTGAACGTGAACGACGCGCGGTGTGAGGCACTGTTCGCCTCCGGGCTGCAACGATCGGATGCCCCGGCGCCCGAGGCGCTGGCCGAGGTGATCAGCCGTACCGTGCGGAACTTCGGCATCGCGGGCTGCGCCGCCAGGATGGCGCAGGAGTTTGGCGACCACCCCGAGGCCGCCGCGACTCGGATGCGATGGATCCGGCAGCTCATCGGCGAGACATACGTCCCGGCCGCCGGCCGGCCCGTCAGGTCCGGCGACTGGCCGCCCACCCGGGGCTCCGACCTGCACGGCTCGCGGTCGGCACCTAGCCGCTGCCGCGCGGCCTGACGCCGAAATAGTTATATAATCAATCTTAATCGCTTTCCCTGGGCGCGCTCCGGGAACGAGGTAGGGCCAGGCCGAAGGAGGAACGCGTGCACCGGACCATCTTCACGCCAGAGCACGAGCAGTTCCGGCAGTTGGTGCGGGCCTTCCTGGAGAAGGAATGCGTCCCGCACACCGCCGAGTGGCTCGAGGCGGGCGTGGTCAGCCGGGAGGCCTGGCGCAAGGCCGGCGAGCTCGGGCTGCTCGGCTGGATGGTCCCCGAGGAGTACGGGGGCCTGGGCATCAGGGACGTCCGCTACAGCGTGGTCATCGCGGAGGAGATCGCCGCGACCGGGACCCAGGGAATCGCCCTGGCGCTGCACAACGACGTGGTGGCGCCCTACCTGACCGACCTGACCAACGCCGAGCAGCGCCGCCGGTGGCTGCCGGGCTTCGTGACCGGCCAGCGGCTCGTCGCGATCGCCATGTCCGAGCCCGGCGCGGGCTCGGACCTCAAGCAGGTCAAGGCCACCGCCTGCCGCGACGGCGACCACTACGTGCTCAACGGGACCAAGACCTTCATCAGCAACGGCCTTCTCGCGAACCTCGTCATCGTCGTGGCGAGGACCGACCCGGAGGCCGGGCACCGGGGGATGAGCCTGCTTGTGGTCGAGGAGGGGTTCGAGGGCTTCGAGCGAGGGCGCAAGCTCGACAAGATCGGGAACCGCGCCCAGGACACCGCCGAGCTGTTCTTCCGCGACGTGCGGGTGCCTGCCGCGAACCTGCTCGGCGAGGAGGGCCAGGGCTTCTACTACCTGATGCGCAACCTGCCCGCCGAGCGGCTCGGCATCGCGGTGTACGCGATCGCCCACGCGGACCGCGCGTTCCTGGTGACCAGGGAATACGTGCAGGACCGGCACGCCTTCGGCAGGCCGGTCGGCCGATTCCAGGTCAACAGGTTCGCGCTGGCGGAGATGAAGACCAAGCTGGACGTGGCGCACGCCTACCTCGACCGGTGCGTGCAGGCCGCGGTGGACGGCGAGCTCACCGCCGAAGAGGCAGCGGGCGCCAAGTGGTGGGCCACCGAGCTGCAGTGGGAAATCGTGGACCGCTGCCTGCAACTGCACGGCGGCTACGGCTACATCAACGAGTACGAGATTGCCCGGCTCTGGCGGGACGCCCGGGTGCAGCGGCTCTACGGCGGCACGACCGAGATCATGAAGGAAATCGTGGGACGCAGCCTGGGCTTCTGAGCCGCCGCCCAGGCCGCCCTGGGCGCAGGACCGCGATACCGGGAGGAGCAGCAATGCCGTCCTTGACCATCACCGACCACTGCCCGCACTGGTGCAGCCGCGATCATTCCGCCGACCCGTGCGGAACCGCCTTCTACCACGCCAGCGAGACGGCCTCGGTCACCATCGCCCGGCCGGGCGGCCTCGCGGTGCCGGACCGCCTCGACGTGCAGACCGCGCAGTACCTGCCGGACGACCCGGCCGAGCCTGCCTGGGCGCCGGCGGTCGAGATCACGGTGCACACCGGCGCGCGGTACCGGCTGATCGGGCTGACCCCGGAAGAGGCCAGGGAACTCGCCGGGATGCTGGCCAGGGCGGCGGACATCGTGAGCGCGGCCGGACGTCAGCCTCGCCCGGCGCCTGGCTGCCGGTAATCGGCCGCCGGCGAGCAGCCGCCGCGCCTCGCCGGACAGCATCTTGCCATTGGCTGCCCGCGGCCCGACCTTCAATGCCCGCCGCCCAGGTTGTCGCCGCCGGGATACCCGCCGCCGCCGAACTTCTCATCCAGCGCCGCGTAGTCCTTGGCCCGTTCGGCGGTGCGCGGCAGCGCGTCGAGGAACTCCACCGTCTTCGGCTTCTTGTACGAGGCGATGTTGCGCCTGCAGTGCTCGATGAGGTCGGCGGCGGTCACCTGCGCGGTCCGGTCGAGCACGACGACGGCCTTGACGTCTTGACCGAAGCGCTCGCCCGGGACGCCGATCACCGCCGCCTCCTTCACCGCCGGGTGGGCTTGCAGGCAGTTCTCCACCTCTGCGGGAAAGATGTTCTCCGCGCCTGACTTGATCATCCGGGTCATCGTGCCGAGGAAGGTGATCGTGCCGTCCCTCTCGCGCCGGCCCAGATCGGTGGTGTGCCACCAGCCGCCGCGGAAGCGCTCGGAGTTGATTTCCGGGCGGTTCCAGTAGCCCAGGTGCACGGTGGCGCCGCGGACGCAGATCTCGCCGGCTTCGCCGACAGGGCACTGCCGGCCCTCGGTGTCGACGACCCGGACCGAGGTGACCGGCGCGGGACGGCCGGCGTTGCCCGCGCCCCGGCCGCCGTACCCTCCGAACAGGCAGAAGCCGGTGACCTCGGTCTGCCCGTAGCCGTAGCCCATGCCGCCGCCCTCGCGGCCATGGCGGCTGTCGTCGGCTGCCACCAAGCCTTGCCACAACGGAGCGGCGATGGTCGCCTTCAGGTGCGGCAGCGCCACACCGCGCTCCCGCATCAGCTCGACCAGCTGGGTGATGGTGGCCGGCATGAGGTACGCCCGGGTGCAGCGTTCCGCAGCCAGGATGTCCAGCACGTCGCTGGCGATGACCCGCCTGGTGACGACGTTGGTGCCACCCTGGAGCAGTACCGGGATGCCGTAGAACTGGAAGTTGCCGATGTGGAACATCGGCCCGGAGTTCAGGAACACCGCCTGGTCGTCGATGTCGCCCAGCCAGGCGACCGACATGCCCATGGCGATCAGGTTGGTGTGCGACAGCATCGAGCCGCAGGGCCGGCCGCCGATCGCCGCGGTGTAGATGACCAGCAGGGCGGAATCCGGGTCGACGTCCAGGCCGGGATCGGCCGGGTCGCCTCCGGCCAGGAACCTCTCGTAGCCGTGTTCGGGATCGGAGTCGTGGCGCAGCCACAACGCGGACTCGGCGGCCGGGCTGGCGGCCCGCGCCGCGCGCACCGTGCCGCCGATCTCCTCTTCCTGCCAGATCACCACCTTCGGGTCGAAATCGGAGATCGCGAAGGCCATCTCCGGCGGGGCCCAGCGCCAGTAGCCGGGGCACACCATGGCCCCGATCTTGGCCGCCGCGCCGAGCAGCTCATAGACCCGGAAGGAGTTCTGGCCGAGCCACAAGATGCGGTCGCCCGGCCCGACCCCGGTTCCGCGCAGCGCGTTGGCCAGCCGGTTGACCCGCTCGTCCAGTTCGGGCCAGGTCAGGTGCTGCCCGCCGTCGGCGAGCGCCAGCCGGTCCGGGTAGCTGTGGCGGTGCTCGGCGATGATGTCCCCGACGGTGATCTGGCGAGGGGCCATGGATTCTCCCGATTTCTGTTGGCCTGGTGCTGCGTCGGATCACTCGTTGATGGTGACCCGCTGCCCGGTCCGCCCGCAGCCGCACGGGCCGTCGGTGAGCGTGCCGCGCAGGCCAAGGGCGGCATCGCGAACCTGATGTGCCCGCGGGCCCGCGGTGGACAGGAACAGCTCGCCGCCGCGCTCGGCCAAGGTCCACTGCGCGCCGTTGAGGTGGGCGCCGGACCGCTGCGGGCATTCCACCGCGACGGCGGGGCCCACCCTGGCGACGATGAACGGCTGCGCGCCCGCCTCGGCCAGCAGGCCGGCGGCGTCCGGCCTGGCCACGATGACCGGCACCCGCGCGACGACCGCGGCGAGCTCGTCGGCCAGGCCCTCGGCCACGGTCCGGTCGATGCCGAAGATCATGGTGACGGGCAGTCGGCGCGCGTACACGCCGGTGCGGAACGCCTCGAAGGCGTAGGTCTCCCCGATCGAGTACGGCGCGCCGAGCTCGCGGGCCGCGGTCTCGAACGGGTCGAACCACGGCGATTCCGGCATGCCGCCGACGATGACAAGCCCGCTGCGCGGGCCGACGCCGTGGCTGGCCAGCATGTCCCGCGCCCAGGCGACATCATGCTGCCAGTCATCCCAGCTGATCTCGAAATAGACGTGCTGGCCGGTGACGTCGTACCGGCCGATGGCCCATGTCCCGGACGGGGGAAGCATGGCGGCGGCCGCCGCCGTGGAGGCTGCTGTCACGATTTCACCACCCTGGGCAGCTTCCCGCCGCGACCGCGGGCCAGCAGCTCGGGCTCCGGCAGCAACTCGAGCACCGGCGGGACGCCCACTGCGGCGGTGATCGCCTCCGCGACGCGGTCCCGCAGATCCGGGACGGATGCCGTCGTCTCCGGGTCATAGCCAACCCGCACCTTCAGCTCGTCGATCTCCCTGGTCGGCCGGACCAGCTGGAACAGCGCGGCGGCGGTCTCCGGGACCTGCTCGAGCGCGCGCCAGATGTCCATCGGCACGAAGGAGCGGCCCGCCACGATCGTCTCGTCGCCCTTGCGCCCCACCGGCCAGAACCGGGCGTGCGTCCGGCCGCACCCGCAAGGCTGCCTGGTCATCCGGATGATGTCGTCAGAGCGAAAGCGCACCATCGGGCTGACCAGGTTGTCCAGCGAGGTGGCGACCAGCTCGCCGAGCTCCCCTTCGGCCACCGGGGTGCCTGCGGCCGGGTCGACGGCCTCGAGCAGCACGCAGTCCTCCCAGGCGTGGCAGCCGTCGTGCTGGCCGCATTCCCACGCGCCGGTGACGTCTCCGGTGGAGGTCCACAGGTAGACCTCCACGCCCCAGCTTTCCAGCTGGCTGCGGGCCCGCGCGCCGAGCGGCTCCCCGGCAAAGGCGACGCCCTTGAACGAAGAGAACAGCTCCTTCATGTCGTTGGTCCGGCTCAGGTGGTCAAGTTCGGCCAGCGCCAGCCCGGTGAGCTGGGCGTAGACCGGCCGGTAGCGGCGGATCGCGTCCAGCGCGGTGGCCCAGCCGCCGATGCCGGTGTTCACAAGCACCGGGATGGCGCCCACCATCTGATCCGCGTGATAGAGCGGCCCGCGCATCTTGAAGCCGCTGCCCAGCACGTAATCGCCCGGCCGGACGCCGAGCTCCCACAGGTCACGGGCGGTCGCCGCCCAGAACGGGTGCCACCGGTCCCAGGCGTGCGCGTACAGCGTGGCGTCACCGGTCGTCCCCGAGGTGGAGAAGACCGTGGTCGTGTCCGCGTAGCCGGTGCACAGCAGGCCGCCAAACGGATCGTGACCCTGGTCGCGGAACTGGCGGATGTCGTCCTTGGTGATGAAGGGCACCCGCTCGGTGAAGTCGGCCAGCGAGTTGATGTCGCCGGGCTTGACCCGCGCCTCCTCCCACTTCTTGCGCACCAGGGCGGAGCGCTCGTAGACGTAGGGCACGAGTTCCAGGATCCGCTCCTGCTGCAGGGCCGCGAGACGGTCACGCGGCATCGTCTCCATCTCCAGTTCGAAGTACCTGTCGTCTGGCATCGGCTACTCCCTCACCGTGCGGCCTCGTACAGTCTAGCGCGAATATCATGATATAACTAACTTATTCAGATGATTTAACTTTGTCTGGCGGAGCGCGAAGGGTAAGACTGAGACCATGAGCAGCCTGGTCAACTCGGCGGATCGCATCGTTCCCGTCCTGGCGGCGCCGTGACCGCGCCCCGTCCGGCCTCCCCGGACGTCACCGGCGAGCCCGGCGCGCCGCCCAGCGACGAGGCCGTCCTTGAGCGGTTCCCCGCCGTCCGGCTGGATCACCTGAACAAGCAGTACTACAAGGGACTGCTCCGCCGCGAGCTGCTGGCCGGCCGCTGCCGGGCCTGCGGCTGCTGGCACACTCCGCTGCGGCCGATCTGCCCGGCCTGCTGGTCGCCCGAGGTAAACCCGGCGCCGGTCAGCGGGCGTGGCACCGTGCACCTGCTCACCTTCCTGCACCAGGGACCGCCGGCCCCGGGCGTCGACTACACGGGCGGTTTCCCGCTCGCCGCGATCGAGCTCGCCGAGCAGCCCGGGCTGCGGGTGCAGGCCACCGTGGTGGACTGCCCGCGCGAGCGGCTGCGGATCGGGCTCGAGGTGGAGCTCACCTGGATCGACCGCGACGGGGCGCCCTGGCCGGCGTTCCGTCCCGCCATCGCAGACCCAGCCGCCGAGGAAAGGGCGCAGCGGTGACGGGGCGCAATCCGGCCAAGGACAAGGTGGCGATCGCGGGTGTCGGCCTGTCTGCGTATGCCCGCGACCGCGGGGGCACTACTGAGCTCGCGTTGCTGCTTGAGGCGGCCGTCGCCGCGATCCGCGATGCCGGGCTGGCCGCCGCGGATATCGACGGCGTGGTCGGTGGGGGCCTGCTCACCGGCGGCATCGATCCCGCCACCGTGGTATCCGCGCTCGGACTGCCCGCGGTCACCTGGTGGGCGCGGGCCGCGCCGCCGATCATGAACCACCTGGTGGCCGCCGTCAACGCGGTCTGGACCGGGGCCTGCGAGGTGGCGCTCGTCTACCACTCGGTCTACCGGGTCAGCGGCTTCTCGCGCAGCGCGGCGGCGGACCCGTTCCGGCGCCGGGCCACCCTCGGGCTGCCCGACGGCCGGGCCGCCGCCGGCGACGGCCATACCGACGCCGAGCCGTGGAGCATGCAGGGCTCGGCGGGTTACGCGGCCTGGGCGGGCCGCTACCTCGCGGAGTTCGGCGCCTCGCGAGAGGGCTTCGGTCGCATCGCGATCAACGACCGGACCAACGCGGCGGCCAATCCGAACGCCGTGCTGCGGGAGCCGCTGACCATGGTCGGCTACCTGGGCGGCCGGATGATCCGCGAGCCGCTGTGCCTGTACGACATGGACGTGCCTGTCGACGGGGCGGACGCGTTCATCGTGACCACCGCCGAGCGTGCCCGCGACATGCCCGCCGCCCCGGTCCTCGTCCACGCGGCGGCCATGGGCATGACCGCGCCGCCGCAGGAGCACCTGGCGGCCGGGCTTGACGCCACCGGGCAGCCGCTGGCCGCCCGCGACCTGCGGGCCAAGAGCGACCTGTGGCTGGAGGACATCGACCTGTTCTTCCCCTACGACGGCTTCACCGTCGTCGCGCTGCGCTGCTTCGAGAGCTACGGCTTCTGCGGTCCCGGACAGGCCGGGGCGTTCCTGGCCGACAACTGGGATGCCGGGGAGAACCGGATAAAGATCAACGGGCGGGTGCCGGTGAACACGCACGGCGGGAGTCTGTCCGAGGGAGGCTCACAGGGCGCCGGACACCTGCGCGAGGCGGTGCTCCAGCTGCGCGGGCAGGCGGGCAGCCGCCAGGTGCCTGGCGCGCGGGTCGCCCTGCTGGCCCCGGGAGGATTCTTCTTCAATGCGCAAGGGCTGGTCCTGAGGGCCGGCTGAGGTGAGCGAGCCGGCGCACCGCCGGCGGAAGGCACCGGGCGCGGCGCGCCGGGTGAGACAGGGAGTCGTGATGGGCTTGCTTGACGGCAAGGTCGCGATCGTAACCGGGGGCGGCCGCGGCCTGGGCCGTGCGCACTGCCTGGCGCTCGCCGCCCACGGCGCGGCGGTCGTGGTGAACGATCCGGGCGCCGGGCTGCACGGGGAGAACACGCGGGAGACCCCGGCCGAGACCGTCGCGGCCGAGATCACGGCCGCGGGCGGCCGGGCGGTCCCCGATCACTCCTCGGTCACCGACTGGCAGGCGACGGAGAAGCTGGTCGGGCTGGCGGTCGCGGAGTTCGGCCGCCTCGACGTGGTGGTGAACAACGCGGGCATCCTCCGCGACAAGATGTTGCACTCGATGACCGAGGACGACTTCGACGCGGTCATCGCCGTGCACCTGAAGGGCACCTTCGCGATGACCAGGCACGCCTGCGCACACTGGCGCGCCGAGGCCAAGCGCCGGGCAGCACCGCGGGCGGGGGAGGTGGGTGGGGGCCGGATCATCAACACGACCTCGGGGACCGGTCTGTTCGGCACGGTCGGCCAGGCCAACTACGGGGCGGCGAAGGCGGGCATCGTCTCGCTGACCACGATCACCGCCATGGAGATGGCCAGATACGGGGTGACCGCCGGTGAGTACCGGAGCAGATCCGGCGGGGCCGTCGAGCCGGAGGAGCTCATCGCCGGGCTGCCGCAGTTGTACGGCACCGCGCCCGTCGGCCGGCTGCCCGACCCCGCCGTGCACGGCGCGTGACCTGGCGATGGGGAACGGAGGGTCCGATGAGCGGCATGCCACGGCGCCTCGGCGTGACGAACGGTTTCGCCGTCACGCTGGATGCCCGGGCAGCCAGGCGGCCAGGTAGAAAACCCCGAAGGGGGCACCGGAGAACAGGAGCTCGGCGGCGGTGACGCGGCCAGACATCGATCCGGCGAGCACTTGCCAGGCCGCCCTTCCGGCCGCGAGCAGTTCGCGGGCCAGGTCGGCGTCCATGGCCCGCAGCGGTTCAAGGTCACCGCCGCGCACCGCCCGTTCGAGGGCCGCGTCGAAGGCGGCCGCCCGCGGATCCTGGTAGCCGGGGGAGCGGACGCCGCGGCGCGCGCTGCCGTCGGCCATGACCAGCAACCCCACCCGGTCGCCGAGGCCGCGCAGGCCCGCGCCGAGCCGCAGGCAGGCCGCGGCGGGCTCGTCGGATCCGACCGACCGCAGCAACCGCGGCCCGCGGTACCCTGCCTCGTCGAGCAGCCGGGCGCCAAGCCCGAGCGGAAGCGGCAGTGGCGGCGCCGGTCCCCGGACCCTCCCGCCGAGCGCCGGGGCGAACGCCGCGAGATCGAGGCGGCCGTCCGCTGGCCAGATCGCCGTGCGGCGCGCCGCTCCCACCACCGCTATCACCTCGGGTCCCGACCGGACCAGCCGCGTAACTACGGCCGTGCACGCTTCGCGGAGCTCAGGGATGACGGGATCGCGGCCGGTCAGCTTCCGGGCCAGCAGCGGCGCCGGAGGGCAGATCGCCGCCCCGGTGATCACCGGGACCACCCACCGTCCCGGCAGCTAGGCAAGTCCGCGCACCGCACGGGAGGGCGCGAGATCGCCGCGGATGGCGGAGACCATGTCCAGGACCTGGCGGGTCTGGGTCACCTGATGCGCGCGGAACACGCGGGCGCCGAGCCACGCACACACCGCGGTGGCGGCCAGCGTTCCCGCCAGCCGCTCCTCGCGCCCGGCGTTCAGCGTCTCGCCGATGAAATCCTTGTGGGACACCGAGACCAGGACGGGCCAGCCGGTCTCCGCCATCTCGCCGAGCCGCCTGGTGACCTCCAGCGAGTGCCATGTGTTCTTGCCGAAATCGTGTGCCGGGTCGATGAGTATCCGCGACGGGTCCACGCCCCGGCTGACGGCGCGGTCGGCCAGGGCCAGCGTGCGCTCCAGCACGTCCGCCATCACATCGCCATATTCCACCCGGTGCGGGCGGGTCCGCGGCGGCAGGCCGCCGGCGTGGCTGCACACCAGGCCCGCGCCGTACTCGGCGGCCACCTCGGGCAGCCGCTCGTCCCAGCATCCCCAGCTGTCATTGATCAGGTCCGCGCCGGCCACGCACAGCTCGCGTGCCGTCTGGTGTCGCCAGGTGTCGACGCTGATCACAATCTCGGGGTAGGCCGCCCGTACCGCGGCCACGAAGGGGACGGTCCGCCGGATCTCCTCCGCGATGGTTACCTCCGCGCCCGGAGCGGCCGGCACGCCGCCGATGTCGACGATGTCGGCGCCCTCGCCCACGACGGCGTGCACGCGTTCCATCGCGGCAGACTCGTCCCAGGTGGCGCCGCGGTCATAGAAGGAATCCGGGGTCCGGTTGACAATCGCCATGACCAGCCGCTGCCGCGGCCCGAACGACCGTCCGCCGAGTCGCAGTACCCGCTGGCCGGCGGTGTCGGTCGAGGAGGCCGCGTCGGTCATCGCCGGCCACCGCGACTGGCCGTCCTGCCGGAGAGCTGGCCGGCCACGGGCGGGCGCTCGGCGACAGGAACGGGCCGGGCCACCGGCCGGACCCGGGCGTCTTCCCGTACGAACTGCACTAGGTGCGGACCGGTAGGCACCGGGGCGGTGCAGGGGGAGTGGACGGGCACCGGGGGTGCGGGGCGCCTGCGCTCCGCCACGACCAGCAGCTCCGCGGCCATCAGGGCGAGATCGTGGTCGGTCTGGTGCTTGTGGGCGCGGGAATCCAGGTCGACCTGGGCGATGCCATCGAGCCCATGCCTGGCGGCGGTATCGATCAGGGTGGAGAATTCCACCCCATACCCCACCGGGATGCGCAGCGACTCCATCAGCCCGCGCCGCGCCGCCCATTCTCCGGCCAGCGGCTGGACCACCCCTGTCAGCTCGGGCCACCACAGGCTCAGCAGGGGACGCGCCACCAGTTCCGTCACCCGGCCACCCTCGGTGGAGGCGGAGCCGTCCGTCCCCGCCGCGACCCTGGCGTAGAACCCCTTGACCAGCAGCACGCCGGGATCGGCGAGCAGCGGCCCGAGCAGGCCGGTGACGAAATGCGGTCCCCACTGCGTGAGGTCGGCATCGATGAAGACCAGCAGGTCACCCTCGGTGACGAGCAGCGACTTCCACAGCGCCTCGCCCTTGCCGGGATAGGCGCCGAGCTCCGGCGCGATGTCGCGGGCCCGGTGCACGGTCGCGCCGGCCCTGACGGCGGCCGTTGCTGTCCGGTCGGACGAATCTGAGTCGATGACCACCACCTCGTCGACCAGAGGTATCTGCTCCATCAGGGACGCGCGAATCGAGCCGACCACGTCCGCGACGGTGCGCTCCTCGTCCCGCGCCGGAATCACCACGCTGATCCGCGCATCGGCGCGCCGCTTGCGCTCAAGCAGCGCCTCGGCCGGCCAGTCCCGCCAGTGCCAGGTCCGCCGGCCGTACCACGCCTGCGCGCGGCTGTGCACCCTGTTACCCCGCCCTTCTCCCGCGCCTGCCGGGCGCCCCGCTGGTACCACATCCGGTCGGCTATACCGGCCCGGATATCAACGGTACGCCAGCGCCTTGCGGCGTGGGCTAACGGTCCGGCCCGGCGTTCAGCAGCGCCGTGTCAGCCGAAAGCCGGCCGCCGCCTCACCAATATAGTTATATAATATATCCTAATGGAAGCCCGGTTAGCGGCCGGCCGGAGGGCGGCGCGCTGGCGCGGTCACCCCGGCGCGGAGGAAGAGACGATGCGGCTCACCGAGACCGAACAGCGGCGGGAGTGGTTCCGCGAGCACTGGGCGCACGGCGTCCCGTTCAACAAGCACTGCGGCATCCAGGTGCGGCGGTGGGACGCCGAAGCCGTGGAGCTGCTCCTGCCCTACGCGGAGCTGCTCAGCGCGCACGACGGCATCTTCCACGGCGGGGTGGTCTCCGCGCTACTCGACACGACCGCCTCGGGCGCGGTGCTGGCTGGCCACGATTTCGTGAAGGGCAGCCGCCTGGTCACGATCTCCCTGTCGGTGCAGTACCTGTCCGTCGCACCCGGCGAAGATCTGCTGGCGGTCGGCCGATGCACTCGGCGGGGGCGCAGCGTGCACTTCGCGCAGGCCCAGGCGTGCGGCGCGGCCTCTGGCAAGGTGGTAGCGACCGGCCAGGTTGCGGTCAGCATCTCCGGTGAGCGCGCGGGCGTGCCGCGGCAGCCGCACGAACCGCCGCGGCCGACCTGACCGCAGGGTGTTCCTGATGGCGTCACCGCGCGGCCGATCATAGGGTGCCGCGTTTGGCCCGGCCTGGCGCCCTGTGCCAGCATGTCGACATGGCTGAGTGGTGGCTCTCCGCTCGCGCCTGGCTCGTGGCGAAGAGGACGTTCCGGGCCGTGGTGCTCGCACCCGGCCAGCAGCATATTTCCGGAAGGCAGGCGACATGAGCGGACCGCGACCGGGTGTGGAGCGAACTCGCGGCGGGCCGCTGGCCGGCCTGCGCGTGCTCGAGCTCGCCGGCATCGGCCCCGGGCCGTTCTGTGCCATGATGCTCGCCGACTCCGGCGCCACCGTGCTCCGCATCGACCGACCAGGCCCTGCCGACTTCGCCCCGGACCGGCCCGAGCTGGCGCTGCTAAACCGCGGCCGCCAGTCCGCCGTCCTGGACCTCAAGCACCCGCGCGCCGTCGACGCCCTGCTCCGCCTCGCCGACGTCGCGGACGTCCTGCTCGAGGGTTTCCGCCCCGGGGTGACCGAACGCATCGGCATCGGCCCCGACGCCTGCCTGAACCGCAACCCGCGGCTGGTCTACGCCCGGATGACCGGCTGGGGGCAGCAGGGCCCGCTGGCGCAGACCGTGGGCCACGACATCGGGTACATCGCCCGGGCCGGCGCCCTGCACGCCCTGGGCCGCGCGGGCGGCAGGCCCGAGTTCCCCGCGAACCTGCTCGGCGACTTCGGCGGCGGCGGGATGCTGATGGCCTACGGCATCTGCGCGGCGCTGGTCGAGCGGGCCACCTCCGGCCGCGGCCAGGTGGTGGACGCGGCGATCGTCGACGGCGTGGCGTCGCTGCTGGCCATGCCGTGGATGCTGATGGCCCAGGGCGCCTGGCGCGACGAGCGCGGCGTGAACCTGCTGGACGGGGGAGTGCCCTGGTATGACGTCTACCGGGCGGCCGACGGGGAATGGCTGGCCGTCGGCGCACTTGAGCCCCGGTTCTACGCCGCGCTGCTGGCCGGGCTCGGCCTGGCCGACCTCCCGGACCGCGCCGATCCGCGCAACTGGCCCGAGCTGCGCGCCCGGTTTACCGCCCGGTTCGCCGAACGCACCAGGGACGACTGGGCCGCCACCTTCGCCGGCACCGAGGCGTGCGTCGAGCCGGTCCTGTCTCTCACCGAGGCCGCCGCCGACCCGCACCTGGCCGCCCGCCAGACCTACCTCACCGTCGACGGCGTGACCCAGCCCGCCCCGTCCCCCCGCTTCTCCCGCACCCCCGGCGAGCTGTCCGACCCGTCCCCCGCCCCCGGCCAGCACACCATCGATGCCCTCACCGAATGGGGCCTCCCCGACGCCCGCGCCCTAGTCGCCAGCGGCGCCGCCATCCAGGCCTGACCGGCCGCCGCCGCTATCCGGCCTGGTCAGCGGCGGAGGATGTCGCGAAGGTGCGGTACGGGCCACCGGCGGTCGAACAGTGTCGGGTCGGCCTGGTCCTCGGCGCTAAGGTGCTCGATCAAGGTCGTATAGCCGTCGAGGTCGAGCGTCCTGATCAGGCTAAGCAGATCGGCTGCCTCGCCGGTGACGGGGGTGATAGGTGCGACGAGTCGGTCGTAGAGTTCCACGACCTGGTGAATCATCGCCAAGTGGCGCGGCCCGGGCGTGACAGAGGGGAAGTTCGTCGCGGCGAAATCCTCGGTGAAGACGATGGGCTCGACTGTCAGCGCCTGTTGCCCGTAGAGCTGGGCGAGATGGATTAGCAACTCGACGTCGAAACTCTCGTTGAAAGACGTCATCTGCCGGATGGCCGGGCCGAGCGCCGTCCCGTCGAAAGCCTTGCAGCCAGCCTGGGTATCGAGCACCTGGGCCAAGGACGGGATCAGCAAGGCCCGGACGAAATGTCGGAACAGGACGATGATCTTGTCCGGCTTGTCGCCGGTACTGTGCGGTTCGGTGACCGGCCCGTCCGCCCGGACCAGCACCGCCCCCTCGATTCCGTAACGCTGGCCGAGCGCGGCTATTACCGTGTCGCTGGCTACCACCGGCGCCGCCAGCGAGCCGAGCTGGGCCAGGTTCGCGGACAGATCCGCGTCGGTGTAGCAGACCACATGCCGGCCGCGGCTGTTCGCTCGGGTCGGGTCGGCTGCGATCGCGGCGGCCATCCCGGCCAGTATCGAGCCGCCCTTGCGGGACTGCTCGGTTGAGGTCAGTCGGTCAAATGCAGGACTGATCGAGATGCCGCCTCCGATCACCTCGGCCAGCCTGAGTACGGTAACGCTGCGGTGACCTTCTCTCGGGTAACCCTCGGCCGCCGCGATGTCCGTCATGAGAGCGGCGCTGGAGGGCTGGTCCGGGCACCCATCGTCGCAGGCAATGATGCTCCACGTGATGCCGGGCAGACCGCCGGTCAGCCAATCGAGTTGGTCGACCTTGGCGCGCACGAAGTCCTCCCCGTGCGGGTGCACCGCCCGGGGGACCATGCGTCCTGTCTCGCCGTACATGGCCCACACCGCGGTCAGGTGGATCGGTCCGGCGAGCTCGGCCAGCCGCTGCCGCGAGCGCGCCGCGGCAGTCGCTTCGGCCGCCACTGCCGGACCCTGGCCGACCGCGACACGCTCTGTCACCGTCCGGCCCTCGACCAGAGCGGAGGCCGCGTCCAGCACCGCCCGGTTCTGATCGGAGTCCGTTAGGTCACGGGAGGGCACCGACGTCTTGTCCATAGCCCCTAAGGATGACAGGACGCCCGGCCCCCAAACCCCAGAAGCGGTCATCTGATCGGTCAAGCTAAGACCGACCGCCAGCCGCCACAAGTTCGTCGAGCATGCGGTCCAGGGCGCCGATCCCGACGGAGAGGTGCCCCTCTCCCTGCTCCAGGTGCGCCGTGACGCCGGGAATCCGGGCGGCGAGCCACTCGCCGTGCGCGAAGGGCACCATGAGGTCGGCGCTGCCCTGCCAGATCATGGCCGGGACCGAGATCTCCAGGCCACCATCCTTGCCGCCGCATCCGCAACGGGAACCGGCGGCCCCGCCCAGATCGCCGGCTACGGCGGCAGGACCGGGCCGCCGCGCAGGGCTCGCTGGAACACCGCGTTCTGCGGGGCGGCGACCTCGGACCAGCTGTCGGCCTGCTCCCGGGCCCAGGTGGCCCAGCGGCGGACGAACTCGGCGTAGTCCCACAAGAACGTGAAGGACAGCGCGACCAGATGAGCCCGCGGCTGGAAGGCGCCCTGCCCGGCGGCGTACTCGGCGGCAACCACCCGCCCGACGTCCTGCAGGTCATCCGCCCACTTGATCGCCGCGGTCAGCGATGCGTGTACCGCGTCCTGCTGGCTGGTGTCGGCGAGCAGGATCTTGAGCAGGCCCTCGAACTGCATGGCGGGCGGCGCGCCGGGTTCTGCCAGCCAGCGGCGCAGAACGGCAAGCCCCTCCGGGGTGATGCCGTAGCGGGTTCGCTTGCGGGCGCCGGTGGTCTCGGCGCGGGCGTACGCCAGGCCCAGCTCCGCCAGCCGCTTGGGCTCGGAGTAGACCATGCTCCGCGCCGCGCTCCAGATGTCCCCGACGCCGCGCTCCATCTGCCGGGCCAGCTCGTACGTGGTCCAGTCGCGGATCGCCAGCAGGCCGAGGATGGCGTAGGAGCGGATCGGCAGCTGGGGCGCGGAAGGCACGTGATCTCCTCCGGAGTGACTGCGCAGTCTCTATGGTCTGAATCAGACTATAGAGCTATGCTCTCCTTAGTCCGAATCGGACTATAGAGGAGGGGTGCAAGATGTTCGACCTGACGTCGGCAACCAAGGCCGCCGAGGACGACCTCGGCGCGATCATCGACCTGCTCGGCAGCCTGACCGACGACCGATGGGACGCGCCGGTGCGCTGCGTCGGATGGCGGGTCGGCGATCTCGCGGCGCACGTCACCGGCGCCGGCCGGGGCCAGGCGGAGGGGCTGCGCCGGGCGGCGGCCGGGATCACCGACCTCGCCGTCCTCGACCCGCCGGCGGCCCGCGATCCGCGCTCGCTGCTCGCCGCGCTGACCGACGCCAGGGACACGCTGATGGCGGTCCTGGCCGACGTGCAGCCGCAGGTGCTGGCGGGAACGGTTCCGCTGCCGTTCGGCCTGCTGCCTGCGGCCGTCGCGCTGCAGGTCGTGGCGCTCGAGTACGGCTTTCACCGCAACGACCTCGAATGGGCACTGGGCCGTGAGGTTCCGCTCGCCCAGGACATGGCGGCGACGCTGCTCGCGATCCTGCCGGGCCTGCTCCCGATGCTCGCCGGAGGCAGCCCGGTCTGCGCCGCCGGCATCGTCCCGGCCAGCCCGGTATCGTTCCGGCTCATCGCGCCCGGCGGCCGCCTGCTGGTCACTCATTCCGATGACGGCTGGTCGATCGTCCCGGACGCCGGCGACGCGCCGGTGTCCTGCGAGGTGCGCGGCGACGATTCATCGATCGCGCTGTTCGTGATGGGCCGCATCGGCGCCGACCATCCCGGCCTCGCCGTCACCGACCTGGCCACGGCCCGGGCGTTCAAGCAGTACTTCCCCGGGCCGTAGGCAATCAGGCTAGGGCGGGCCGGCTCACGAGACCCTGGTGCCGTCCTGGGTCATGTACTGCTCGACGGGGTAGACGGCCGGCCTGACATCCAGGCCGGCCCGCTGGATCGCGGGCCCGAGGGTCTGGCCGAAGGCGGCGAAGGACTGCTCGTCGGCCCAGATGTCGATGACCGTGAACCCGGTACCCGTGCGGTAGCAGACGTGGTAGACGCGCTGGGGCTGGTCGGTGATGGCGTCTCCGGCCTCGAAGACCTTGTGGTACTTCTCGACCGGCTCGTTCGGGAACTCGAAGACTGCTGCGATGGCCATCGGGACCTCCTTGGTAGCTGCTGGTGAACTTCTCACCCCGATGGTCACCCGGCGCTTGCCGCCGCACATGGGTAGTGCGTACCCATCCTGGCTGCGAGAATCCCGGCGCCTCGGCTGGCCACAGGATCAGCGCAGGCTGCGGGCCAAGCGGGCGAGGCTGCCGCGATCCTCCGCCCCGAGCTTGGCCAGCAGCGCGGCCACGTGCTTTTCCACCGTGCGCGGCGACAGGAACAGCCGCTCGGCGATCTCACGGTTGGCCAGCCGGTCACCGAGCAGGTCGAGCACCTCGGCCTCGCGCGAGGTCACGCCGGCCGCGGCCAGCGACCCGGGCAGCGGCAGCCCCGCCTCGGTGCCCCGTCGCCGTGGTGCGGGATGACCGGCCGCCTTCAGCAGCACCCGGCACGCGGTCGATGCCCGGCCGAGCCGCAGCCGGGCGAACGTGGCGTCCGCCGACCGCAGCAGGATCTCCGGCGTTCCCCATCGGTCCCGCAGCGCCGCCTCCGCCACCATACGTTCGACCAGCGCGGAGAAGACCGGGTAGCGGCTCCCGGCCGACAGCGCCGCGGTGAGAAAACCCGACGCGGCCGCCGCGTCGCCGACCGCGCCGGCCGCTACCGCCTGGGCGGCACCGTGCCAGAGCGCGGGCCATCGTGCGGCCTTGACGATGCCGCCAGCGGCAGCGTCGATCTCGTCCCGGTCGGCCTCGCCGAGCAGCGCCCGCAGCAGAAGTTCCGGTCCCTGGTACGGATTGAGGATCCGCGCGTGCTGATCGGGGGCCTCCTGCCGGGCCCGGGCGAAGGCCAGTCGCGCGCCTGCCCGGTCCTCGGCGAGCAGGGCACCGAGCCCGCGGCCGATGCCCCAGGCGCCGGCCCGCAGGTCCGGGTCATCGGGGGCCAGCGCCTCGGCCGCGCCGAGATACCGCTCCATGTCCCTGGTCCGGCCCTGATGTGCCTGGGCGAAGCCCTGCATGAGCAGCGCCGCCGCCTGGAGCGGGACCAGGCCGAGCCGCTCGGCGGAGCGTTGGACCTCCGTCGCCACGACCATGACGTCGTCGAACCGCGCGGTCATCGCCAGCAGCGCGGCGATGTTGGCGCCGATCCCGACCGCCAGGCCCACCGCGCCGGCCCGGAGCGCCTCGGCGCGTGCCTCCTGGAGACGTTCGCCGCGGGCGTCGCGCAGCATCTCCACCGCGCCGAGTTCGCTGAGTATCCGCAGCCGGTGCACCGGCAGGCCTGCGGCCAAGTCCAGGGCCTGGCCGAAAGCGGCTGCGGCGGCGTCCAGATCGTAGAGCCTGGCGCACGATCCGAGTGTCTCCAGCGCCTCGCAGCAAAGGTCGGGCCGATCCGCTCCGTCGGCCAAGTCGGCTGCGGTGGCGGCCAGCCGCTCAGCCTGCGCCCGCCAGTCCGCTCGGCCGTCGCCAAGCGCCACCTGCGATTCGACCAGCGCGACCTCCGCGCCAGTGGCCTGATCAGTGGCCCGATCGGCGGCCAGGCCGCGACGCACCTGGCCGAGCTGAGCCCGGGCGTCGTCCCACCGCGCCGTCATGACCAAGGCCCGCGCCAGGATCAGGCGCAGTGCCGTCGCGGCGGCACGATCACGGCCGTCGGCCACCGCCACGGCCCTCGCGGCGACGTCGGCCGCCTCCGCGGGCTTCCCGGCCACCAGCAGCACCTCGGCGAGCCGGACCGCGACCGTGATCCGGCGACCGTCGAGGCCCTCGGCGCTACGGTCTGCCTCCCGCAGCAGCCGTTCCGCGGTCGCGAAATCCCCCGCGCCGAACGCCCGGCTGCCTGCGTCCAGCAGCACTCGCGCGGCCCGCGTCGGCTCGCCGCCATCTACCAGCAGCCGACCGATCAACAGGGCGCGGCCGTCGTCTCCGGCGATGCCACCGGTCACGAGCGCTTCGGCGGCGGCCAGCGAAAGACGGATCCTGTCCGCGGCTGCCATCTCGGCCAGGATCACGTCGCGGGTCAGCGCGTGGCGAAACTCGAACCCCGCACCCTCGTTCACGACCAGTTGCGATGCCGTGCCGCGGTGCAGCGCGGCGGCTACGGTGTCACCCGGGACTCCCGCCGCCTGCTCAAGCACCCGCCAGTCGAACCGGCGGCCGAGCAGCGCCGCGGCCTCGAGCACCCGCCGCTCGCCGGCGTCCAGACGGCCCACCCGGGCGCGCACCGTGTCCGCGAACCGCGGCGGCAGCCCGCCGAGGTCACCCGTGGCCAGCAAGTCCTCGACCAGCAGCGGAAGTCCCTCGGCCGCGTTCACCACGGCCACCATCCGCCCGTCCGACGCCGAGTCGGGGCCGGCGCATGCGGCGGCCATGTCCCGCGTCTCCTCGGCGCTCAGCCGGCCGACCGGGCACACCTGCGCCCCGGCCGCCCCCAGCACGGCCTGCACGTCGTCCCGGCCGTCGCCGGTACGAACGGTCGCCAGCAGGACCATGGGCACCTCGCCGGCGTGGTCGACCAGGTATCTGACCACCGCCAGCGTCGCGTCATCGGCCCAGTGCAGGTCCTCGAGGATCACCACCACCCCCGCCGCCTGCGTAGCCCAGCGCAGCACCCGCAACACGGCCTCGGCGGTCACCAGGACCGGCTCGGCCGGGGCAGTCCAGCCAGGCCTGCGCCAGTCCGGCAGCACCGAGGCCAGCACCGCCAGGTACGGAGCCAGTTGCTCGTCGTCCGGCATAGGGCGGCCCCTGGTCACGTCGAGCAGCACCTCCGCAACCGGCCCGAGCATGCCGCCGATCGCGGCGGGCAGCGCCCGCCCGATCACCACCCGAACACGGGCCCTGGCGGCGACGGCACGCATGTGCTCGGCTAGTCGGCTCTTGCCGACGCCCGCCTCCCCGGCCAGCACCAGCGCCCCGCCGCGGCCCGGTCCACTAAGCCGGCCGATGGCCGACGCCATCAAGGCCGTGATTTCTCCTCGGCCGACAAGGATCGGGCAGCGCATAACACGATTGTGCCGGACACCCCGCTGGTTAGATGATCTCGACAGAGCCGCGAGAGGGGAGCCCGTGCCATGCCACCGACCCACGCCCACTTCAATGGCAGCGTCAACCTGGCCGACACCGAGTCGGTGATGCTCGAGATCACCTCCCGGGTCCCGTCCGGTCTGCGGCGCCTGCCGGATGGGGAAACCGGGGACCGCGATAACTGGATCCTCTTCCAGCTGCAGAAGTTCATGCAGTGGCCGTCGCTGACCACGGCGCAACTCGGCGACGGAGGGCAGGGAGACTACGAGCGACCGCCGCAGCTGCAGCTGGCCGACGGGGTTGATCCCGCCGAGATGACCTGGCCCAACCTCGGCTACGCCGACGCCTATCTGGCGTCGTACCAGACCTTCCTCGCGCTCCGCGAGCGGGGCGTCGTCCCGGCCGAAGTACGTTTCCAGGTCGAGTACCCGACGCCGATGGCCTCGATCGGCGCCTACATCGTCCCCGATCAGCAGGCCACCCTGCTGCCCTCCTACCAGAAGGCCATGTTCGCCGATCTGGACCGGGTGCTCGCGGCGATCCCGCCGGACGAGGTGGCAGTGCAGTGGGACGTCGCGGTGGAGTTCGGCGTCCTTGAGGAGGCGTTCGGGCCCGGCGGCGCGCAGGCCTACCACATGATCGTCGCGGCCCTGGTGCGGTGCGTCGACCAGGTGCCCGCCGAGGTCCCGGCCGGCCTGCACCTGTGCTACGGCGACTATGCGCACACGCACTTCAAGCAGCCCGAATCGCTGGCCCTGCAGGTCCGCGTGCTGAACGCGGTCGCCGCCGCGGCCAGCCGCCCGGTGAGCTTCGTCTCCTTCACCGTGCCGCAGTACCAGCGCGACGAGGCCTATTTCGCGCCGCTAGCCGAGCTGGCCGATCTCGGCATCGAGCTCAACTTCGCGCTGGTGCCCTACCACCCGGCCGAGCAGGCCGCCGGCACCACCGATGACCAGGTGCGGCTCATCGACGCCGCGCTGGCGTCAAGCCCTGGCGGCCTCCGCGACTGGGGCGTCTGCACCGAGTGCGGCATGGGCCGGGTGGACCGCGCCGACGTCCCGGCGCTGCTGGACCTGCACCGCACGATCATCGCCGCGGACTAACCGCTTCGCTAGGACCCGGCGGCAGCCTCCGCGTCAGCAACCGGATCCACGGGCACCTTGATCAGGAACAACCAGGCGTTGATCACCCCGCCGACCGGGCTCGCCAGCACGGCCGGGATCATCCAGTACAGCAGCCCGGTCAGCGCGCCGGCCAGCCCGGCCACCGTGACCGCGGCACCACCGCGGAGACCATCGCCTGGCTGGCCGACCGGAACACCACCTCGCCGGTGTTGATGACGAACAGCACCGCGTCAAGCAGCACGATGCTCGACCACCCGGTCCACCAGCACCCCGCCCGGCAGCGCGAACAGCAGCCACGGCAGCCACGCCACCCCGGCCGTGGCCGAGACGATCAGCGGGCTCCGGGTATGCGCCGCGACAAACAGCGGCGCCGCGATCGTAGCCAGCCCGCTGCCCAGCGCCGACGTCGTGCTGGCCGTCCACAGCTTCGCGAACCGCTGCCCCAGAGGTTCGCCCGACACCCAACCGACGCTACCGTCTCATCCAGTTGCCGACCTCTAACAACATTTATGCCGAACGAGAAGTGGTATCCCTCCCGGGCCACCTTCACCGCCCCGCGTGGTACCAGTGAGCATGCCCGTCACCGCCGCGACGATCGCCTCCCGGTCCGAGCCGACATCACCGGGAGCCCAGCGCTCCCAGATCAGGTATTGGCTGGATCAGGCGTGGCCCCATTCGCGTATCCGGTAGAGCGCATGGACTTCGGCGCGGGCCGCTTCGAAGTCGTCCGCCCACGTCAGTCCGAGTTCACGCAGGCGTTGCGCGGTGTCGTCGCCGGCGCGGTATTCGGGTCTGGTCCGCCGGTGCCCGCGCCACGCGAAGTTGGCCGCGCATCCGGTCGCGACCGCGGCCATCATGAGTCCTCGCCGCTTGTCGCCCACGCTGTCGCCGGCTGGCGCGAGGATATGGCTTGCTTCCAGGTGCAGTGCCCAGGCGAACCACATCACATCGCCGTCGAGGGTGTGCCGGCCCGCCGTGCGCCTTCGGTGGTCGCCTTCGGGAACCAGAGCAAGGCGTTGCGTCGCCGGCGGGAGCGTATCGGTCGCGAACCTGTGCATCGCCTCCAGATAGTGGTGACGGGCTTCACCGTCTGCCGGGTCGCCGAAGTGCCGCCCGAATAGCCCCGAGACCAGTCTCTCCACCTCGACAACGGCATGCGCGACCGCGGGGACGCGGACCGTTTCGGCGAACGAGGAGAGCGGCGCCGATTGCAGCGCGACGGCCACCCAGGCGGTGAACGGTGCCGGCCAGGAATGGCGCGGCATGAACGCCGAAAGCAGGCCCTCCTGATCGCGACCATTACCGAAGAAGTAACGGCCCTCGCTTTCCGGGTGGAAGATGTCCCAGTACTCGGTCCACGCGTCGAGCTCATGAAACCATGCGGCGTACCGGGACAACTGGACTGGATCGGCCGTACCGGCGGCTCCGAACCTCTCGTGCCGGAGCCGCCTATCGTATTGGGCCCGCATAATTACGCGATGATGACCGTCTGCCCGCCGGCGGCGTGCTCGGCAAGCTCGGGTCCGATCATCTTGGTGATGAGCTCCGTGACCGACTCCGCCAGCCCGGGAGTCCTCAGCTGAGTCGACGCCTTGAGCACCGCAAGACCGGCCTGGACCTCACGAATCGAATCCACACCCCAGCCGCCTACGTGCTGCCATTTCCCATCGCTGAAGACCCAATACCCCGCATCGCTCCCTACGCTGCCCAGGACGATGTACCGGATCATGGCCTGCCTCCTGTCGTCGGCGCCCCCATGACGCCCCTTTATGTCGGAGCCCGCCGACCCCGTCCAGATACATCAACCGCGCCGCCGAACCGAAACGCCGCAGGTGCCGCTAGCCCGCCGCCGGAACCCCCACCTGTCGCCTATCGAGGCAGAGAACCGCACGAGAGGTCACTGTTGGCCGATGGCGTGGCCCATTGGGTGACAGAGACAGTTCCCCCGGCGGTCAGCGGAGCCGAACGACAGTTCTTCTTCGCTTGCGCTAGCGTCTTGGCGCCCGGTAGCCAGTCCGGCAAGCGGTACAGCGGGCTGGCGGGTCCGACGGTTCCGATGAGCGGATCCCACTGCTTCGGCGTCGAGTAGATGCCGGCGCTGCCGCCGATGTGGCGGAACAAGGCGACCATGCCTTCGAGATCGGCACGGTTGTCCGGCGCGCTGGACTGCCAGCTGTTGGCCGTTTCGACATCGAGCCACCACCGGTAGCTGCCGGGATACTGGACGCCGCGGGTTCGCGCATCCAAGTCAGCGATGTTCCATCCGTACTGCCACGCGCACGCTTGATTGTTTCCGCCATGGCAAGTGCCGTAAGGGTCGGTGACGTGCCCGCCGGTGACGGGGTCGTAGTTATTGGTCGGCCAGTCGGTGACCGCGCGGCCGGGGTCCGCGGTGTTGACGTAGAGCGAGGCCTTTGGCTGCCGTGCTCCTCCGGCTGATTCCTGTGCCCAGGTCAGTTCGTCTGGCAGGCAGGGGTTCGTCGTATTCGCGAGCCCTTCATTCACCGCGACGATGCCGAACGCCTGATTAAATGGCAGCGTCTCGGCGCATTGAGGGTACGAAACATCGCGTCCTGTCGGCAGGCTGCCTAGCTGTCCCGCATAAGCTGCCGTCGCCGATGCGCCGGCAACGGCCAATGACGCAAGTACCGCCGTCACGGCCGTGCCGAATCGCATCGACGAGCCCCCCTACTGCAGCTCCGCCCGGTGCGGCGCTTCCCCTCACCGGGCGTATCACTTAATTGACGCGCCAGCACGACTTCCGGTGTACCGGTAACGAGTAGTGGCAGTCTGCGCTACGTCTCATGCGGCGCCGATGGAGAGCAGGAGAGTGACCGCTTCGGGCTGGGTCAGCGCTTGGCCGGCGGCAAGTTCGGCGGCCCAGGCCTCGGGGGTGACGGTGGCGCGCGCCGGGGCAAGGAACCCCTCTATCAGGGCCTCCTCCAGGTCGGTTTTCAGGAAACCCAGCCGCTGCCGGATGGATTCTCCGGCGCCCGCCAGACGAGCGGCTCCCAGACAGTCGCCGAGTGAGGCGGTGATCGCGGCCGAGAGTTCGAGGATGTGCGCGAGGAACGAGGTGTCGCCGGAGCCTGCGACGTAGTCGAACGTGCCGGAGAGCAGGTCACGGGCTTCGCCGGGGCGGCCTGCGCGGAGGCTGACCAGCGCGAGCGAATGCCTGTCGAGGGCCATGCCGAGGAGATCCCCCTGTTCGGAGTCGATCGTGAGTGCCTCCCGCAAGGCCTGGGCGGCACGCTCGAAGTCGCCCGCGCTGCTCTCCAGCTGGCCGAGGTTGGTCAGCCCGGCGGCGAGCCGGACCGGGTTGCCGATGTCGCGAGCGATGGCGATGCTTTCCTCGAGCAAGGGCCGCGCCGCCTCCAGGTTGCCGAGGTGATGGTGGGTGATGCCCAGGCTGTTCAGTTCCCGCGCCTGCAGGTCCCGGTCGCCAAGCTCGCGCCAGATGGCCAGGCTGCGCTCGAAAAGTCGGCGTGCCGCCTCCGGCTCGCCCTGGGTGTCCATCAGTACCCCGAGCCCGTGCGTCACTGCGGCCAGCGGCGCCCCGCCGTCGGCGGAAGCCAGGTCCATGGCCCGCTGCAGCCACCGCCGCCCCTCGGTAGCGTGGCCGTGGTGGTACCAGAACAGGGTCAGCGCCTGGACCAGCCGTAGGCCGATGACAGCTCGTTCGCCTTCGCCGGCCCCTTCCGCGGCCGGGGTTCCCAGCGACCAGGCCAGCGCGGCGCGCAGGTTGTCATGGTCGGCCTCCAGCCGGTCCAGGGCGGTCAGCTGCGTCGGGCCGTCCAGCTGATCGCGAACCCGTTCGGCGAGGGTCGCGTAGTGCTCGGCGTGCCGGCGCCGCGCACCATCCAGGTCGTCGTCTTGCCCGAGGCGCTCGAGGGCGTAGTCGCGGATCGTCTCGAGCATGCCTATTCTCGGCTCGCCGTCGATGCCTTCTGTCACCGTTATCAGGCTGACGTCTTGCAGCTCGGCGACCAGCTCCAGTGGATCGGCTCCGGCCGTATCGCCGCCCTCGGTCACGGCCACCGCGGCCAGCGCGTCCAGATCGCACCCGGCTGCGAACACGCTCATCCGGCGGAACACCTGCGCCACACCCGGGGTGAGCAGGTCGTAGCTCCAGGCCACGATGTTCCGCAGGGTCTGCTGCCGCAGCGGCCGCCCGGTCTCGGCCGCGGCCAGGTCCAGGCTGCGTCCGAGGCGGGCGAGCAGTGCCCTGGGGGTCAGCAGCTTGATCCGGGAGGCGGCCAGCTCGATAGCCAGCGGCAGCCCGTCCAGGCGGGCGCAGATCGCCGCGATGTCGGCGGCGTTGCCGGCGGTGACGGCGAAACCGGGCCGGACCAAGCCCGCCTGCAGGGCGAACAGCCGGGCCGCCGCGCTGCCCGCCACCGCCGCGACATCCGCGCCGTGGGGCACCTCCAGCGACGGGACCGGGAACTCGTGCTCGCCCTGGACATGCAGCGGCCGCCGGGACGTGGCCAGCAGTACCAGGCCGGGGGCGGCCGCCAGCAGCGCTGCCACCACCGCGGCGGCCCCGTCAAGCTGCTCGAGGTTGTCAAGCACCAGCAGCACCCGGCGCTCGGCGAGGTAGGCGATCACCGCGTCCGAGGTCCGGACTTCGATGCCGTCCACGCTTACGTCTAGGGTGCCGGCCAGCGTCTTCCACATCACCTCGGCGTCGCGTACGGCCGCGAGCGCGATGAAGAAGACCCCGTGCGCGAAGCCCTGTCCCAGCGCCGCCGCGGCGGCTAGGGACAGCCGGGTCTTGCCGACCCCGCCGGTGCCGGTGAGCGTCACCAGCCGTGCCTCCGGCTGGCCTAGCACGGCTCGCAGCCGCTCCAGGTCGTCCTCCCGGCCGACCAGCGGCGTGGCAGGCACCGGCAGGCTGGTCTGCGTGCCCAGGCTCTTCAGCGGCGGGAAGTCATCCCGCAGTCCCGGCCCGGTCAGCTGGAAGATTCGCTCCGGCGCCTCGATGTCCTTGAGCCGGTGGAAACCCAGATCGCGGACACCTAGCCCGGCGGCCAGCCCAGCTTGCGCGAGCTGCCACGTGACCTGGGACATCACCACCTGGCCTCCGTGCGCAGTCGCCGCGATCCGCGCCGCCCGGTGCACGTCCATCCCGATGTAGTCACCCTCGTAAACGGTCGGCCGGCCCGAATGCAGGCCCATCCGGACCCGTACCGCCATGCCTCCCGGCCAGTCATGGCAGGACAGCCCCTGCTGCGCCGCTACGCAGCAGCCGACCGCATCCGCGGCCGAGGAGAACACCGCGAAAAAGCTGTCTCCCTCCGTCCCCAACTCCAGCCCGTGGCCCTCCGCGATGGCCGCCCGCATGATCATCCGCTGCGCGGACAGCGCCTCTCCGTACTGCTCGCCGAGTCGGCTCAGCAGCGCCGTCGACCCCTCAACGTCGGTGAACATCAAGGTGACGTCCCCAGCCGGAAGCTCGCGCCGTCCCCGGGGGCCGCCGTCTGCGGCCGGCCCGATTATGGTCGCGGCGCCTGCCGCGACCGGTGCCGACGCGACCGGTGCCCCCGCCGCGCCCGTCGTGGCGGCCTTGCCGGCGTGGTCGGACTGGTCCAGGCCCAGGGCGCCACGCAGCGCCTCGGCGAACTCTCGGCAGGTCGGGTAGCGGTTCGCCGCCGCCTTGGCCATGCCCCGGGCCAGCACCCGGTCGGCGGCCGCAGGCAGGCCCGGCCGCCGCGCGGACAGCGCCGGCGGCGGCACCGACAGGTGCGCGTACAGCACCGCCATGTCCTGCTCGCGCGTGAACGGCACCACCCCGCACAGCAGCTCGAACGCCACGCATGCCAGCGCGTACTGATCGGCCCGCCCGTCCACCTCCCCGCCCTCGATCTGCTCCGGCGCCATGTACGCCGCCGTGCCCAGGAACACCCCCGCCTGCGTCAGCGCCGACGCCGACCTGGCCCGGGCCAGCCCGAAATCAGACAGGTACACGTGATCGGGCCGTCCCGCCCGCGCATCCACCAGCATGTTCCCCGGCTTGACATCGCGGTGCACCAGCCCCGCCTCGTGCGCGGCATCCAGCGCGCCCGCCACCTGCCAGATGACCGCCGCCGCCCGCCCCGGCTCCAGCGGCCCCTCGCGCGCGAGCACCCCCCGGACATCCCCGCCCGGCACGTACCGCATCGCCAGGAACAGCACCTCGCCTGCCTGGCCCGCCTCATACACCGGGATGATGTGCGGGTCGTCGACCGCTGCCGCGGCCCGCGACTCGCGCAGGAAGCGGGCCCGGAACTCCGCATCACCTGCCAGCCCCGTCGCCAGCACCTTCAGCGCCACCGGCCGGTCCAGCCGCTCGTCGCGGGCGCGGTACACCACCGCCATCCCGCCCGCGCCGATCTCCTTCTCCAGGAGGTAGCCGGCGATCCGCGCGCCCGGCACGAAGGCAGCCCCGTCGGCACTGCCGGGCAATTCCTCGCCCACCGCGCCTCCAGCGCTCGCGCCCGCCGTCCGGTTCCCCCGCCAAGGGTCTCCGGCACGGGGCGAGCACCATCCCCTGCCGCCAGGCCCACCCAAGTATCCGGTTCAGTCCGGCCTGGCCGCAAGCCGCCCCGAACGACACCAGGTCACCGGAACTGAAAGGCCCGGCGTCCGTTGCCGACGCCGGGCCTAGCCCGCTGGCGCGAATCGCGGACCCGGACAGGCGGCCGGGTAGCGACTAGCGCGGGTCAGCTACTGATATCCGCCTCCGGCGGCCTGAGCCAGTTCGGGGACGAACAGGGCGGCGTTGACGGTGCCGAGCCCCGACGCCAGGTCGTAACCCGGGCCGGCCCGGTAGCCCCACACCTTGTACAGCTGGCCGTTCTGGAAGAACGACACGGTGTTGTTCCCCTGGGTAACGTCGATCAGCCCCGGAGCGTGATCGGTCCCCATGGCGTACAGGGCCGGGTTGATCAGGCCGAGGGAGTGCCCGGCCTCCTGGTCGGCCAGGGCCACGATCCCGGCGAACAGCGGGGTCGCCTCGCTGGTGCCGCAGTCCACGTACCAGCCGGCCTGCTCTCCGGCGTAGCCGTCGTAGGTCACGACAAGCCCGGAGCAGGCGCCGCTCATGGAGATGTCCGGCGTGCCGCGGTGGTTGCCGACGACGCCGGCGACGCTGTTCTGGTACCAGGGCCGGGCGAAGACCGTCGACTTGCCGCCGCCGCCAGCGCTCGGGATGGGGCCGGGCGTGCCGTCGAAGGCGTTGTTCAGGGCGTAGTTGGTGGTGTCGTTCCACACCACGTCTGGCTGAGTCCGCTGGCCGTTGTCGAGCAGCGCCAGCTGCGTGGCGCCGACCGCGGTGACCAGCGGATCGCTGGCCGGCCAGTCGACCTCCGGGTGCGTGTAGGTCAGCGTCCCGGCCGCGTTGGAGTAGTCGGTGTCCCCCTCGTCACCGGTCGCGGCCAGCACCGTCACGCCTTGCGCGTTGGCGTTGATGTAGGCGCTGCGCAGCGAGCGGATGGACGCGGCGCTCGGGAACGTGGGCTCGGTCGCGCCGAAGCTCTGGCTGATCACGTCGCCGAGGTGGTGGTTGATGACGTAGTTCTCGGCCTCGACGATCTGCGGGAAGCCGTGCGTCCCCTCGGTCTCCGAGACCGGGGTCTCGACCAGCAGGATGTTGGCGCCGGGGGCGATGGTGTGCGACCACTCCACGTCCAGGGTGGTCTCCCCGGCCCAGCCGGTCATGTCGGAGTTGTCCGGGTTGAACGCGGGGACCTTCCCGGCCGGCTGGATGATCTTGAAGGACGGCGGGGCCTGCAGGCCGAACTCGGCGTCGAAGGTCGCCAGGTCCGACTTGATCGTCGGGGACCCGTACGAGTCCACGATCACGATGGTCTCGCCCTTGCCGGTGATCCCCCTGTTGAACAGCGGCTGCTCGTCGTACCCGGTCTGGATCTGGGACGGCTGGTAGCACGGTTCGGTGAGGGACGCCACGCACTGCTCCTCGGTGGGTGGCTGGAGGGCCGACACGAACTTGCTGGACATCATCGGCCCGATAACGACGCTCGCCGCCGCCCCGACCGGCGCACCACCCGCCAGCAGGGATCCGCCGGCCAGCGCCAGCGCTCCGGCCGTGGCCAGGTACCTGTGTGTTCGACGTGGCAAGATAGCCTCCCGCAGTCCCGTAGAGCGGGGCACCCGGCGGCCCGCAACCAAAGCGGCAACCGCGACTGTCGCTGCCGCCACGGGCAGATGTGACAACGGTGCACCCGCGTGACGCATAACAAGCCGCAACCGTAGTGCAACCGCTCGCCGCCAAGCTGCCGAAATGCCGTTTCGGCAGGTAACGATTTGACCGTCCCACCCCCCGAATCCCCAGGTCAGCCGCCTGAGCGCGCAACGCAGCGGCTCCGAAGGCGCCAAGATCGTCCCATCTCGTGACATGTCAAGCGGGCAGGATCGCGGCCTCCACCGCCTTCGACAGCACGGATAGCCGGTGATGCTAATATGTGAATATGCGCACCACCATAGATCTGCCTCCCGACCTGATGCGTGCCGCCAAGGTGAGAGCCGCGCAAAGAGGTGAGTCGCTGAAGGACCTTTTCACGCGAGCGATCGCTCATGAGGTCCGTAGTCCCGGGCGCGCCCATCCGACTGGCCGGCTCACGTTCCCGTTGATCGGCACGGACGGCGAACCAAGGGTTGACGTCAGCAACGCCGACATCGAGGCCGCCCTCGCCGCCGAAGACGCAGAACGGTACGGTCAGTGATCCTGGTCGATGTCGGCGTGTGGCTTGCGGCGATCTGGGGCAGGCATGTCCATCACCTCGTCGCCAGGCGGTGGTTCGACGAGCAGTCAGAGGACCTCATCTTGTGCCGTGTCACCCAGATGAGTCTGCTGCGCCTGATATCGAACCCCGTCCTCATGGGAGAGGATGTCGTCACGCGAAGCGAGGCGTGGCGCGTTATCGACCAGCTCTGGTCGGATAACCGAGTCCTTTGGGCAGACGAACCCGACCAAATGGAGGCCGTGTTTCGTGCAATCTCGGCCCGAAGCGACCACAGCCACAAACTCTGGACCGACGATTATCTCGCGGCCTTCGCACAGGCGAGCGGCGCATCCCTGACGACGCTTGATACCAAACTGAAGGACCGCTACCCGTCTGTCCAGGTCGAACAGCTGACCTGACCTGTGGCAGGCGAACCCGGCGCCTTGGTCCTTAATCGGTCGACGGGGCGATGACGGCGTCCTGGGTGTAGCGGCGGATGGCCAGGTTCTCGATCCGGTCCAGCCGGCGGAGCAGTTCGCGGAGCTCGGCCAGGAACGCCGCCCGGGCCACGGCGGCCTCCGCGCCGGGCTCCAGCAGGCCCTTGTTCCTCGCCCACTGCAGCGCCGTGCCGAACAGCAGCGCCGAGACCGACTCCGAGCTCCGCAGCCGTCGCTGGGCCACGTACTGCCGGCCAAGCCCGAGCGCCCGCCGGATCACCTCCGCGTCGTCGACCGAACCGCCCGCACCCACCACGTCATCGGTAGCCAGCACGTCCACGACGATCCGGTACGCCTCGACGAACGGCCGAACCACGACGTGCGACACCAGCGGCCGGATCCCAGCAAGCAAAGATCCAGCCTCGTCGGGACCGGACCGCAGGCGCTGCTCCCAGGCCGGGTCGTGCCGGTCCATCTCCGAGCGCACCGCCCGGATGTGCTCCTCGCGGTCGGAGAAGTAGAACTCGAACTTCAGCAGGTCGCGCAGCCAGGCGATCTCGGCCCAGAAGGCGCCGACCGGGTCGGCGCCCGCCTCCCCGGCACGGAGCACGGCCAGCTCGCACAGGGCCGTGTCCAGCACGAAGTGCACCAGGGAGTTCCGGTAGAAGGTGGCGGCTAGCTGCTGCTCCGGGCCGATCAGCCAGACCGGCTCGCGGCCGTCGCCCGAGTAGCTGACCAGGCCGCCCTGGCGCAGCGCGTCCAGCGTCGCGCGTACCGGCTCCGGCCCGGCCAGCGCGCGCAGGCTCGCCGTTGTCGGAACGGAACGAACAGAAAAGTACGCCAGCGCGTCCGCCACGCCGAGCCTGATCTGCTCGAAGGTGAGCGCGGCGCCCTGCATGGCGAGCAGGATCGTGGTGATCACGGCGGTCGCGGTGACCGGCATGCCCTGGTTGATCCGCCAGGCGACCTCGAAGGCGGTCTTCTGCAGGGCCAGCCGCCTGGCGGCGGGATCGACCGCGACCGGCCCGCCGGGCGGTCCGAGGAAGGCGCTCAGCGCGACCGGCTCGCCGAAGCGCACGTAGATCTTGCCGTAGTGCCGGGCGCCCTGCGCCTTGATGAACCCGTACAGCCAGCCGAACCCTTCCGGCCTCTTCTGCCCGCCCCGTGCGTACTCGGCATACTCGCCGACCTCGTGCAGCTGGTCGAAGGTGATCGACACCGGCAGCAGCAGCACGTCGTCGACGCGCCTGTCCAGATACGCGTCGGCCGCGTAGGACAGCAGGCCGAGCCGCGGCGGAAGCATCTTCCCGGTCCGCGAGCGGGTGCCCTCGATCGACCAGCTGAGATTGAACCGCTTCTCCAGCACGTAGCCGATGTACTCCCGCAGCACGTACCGGTACAGCCGGTCCTCGCCGAGGGACCGCCTGATGAAGATCACCCCGGCCCGCCGCATGATCGCGCCCATCGGACCGAAGGCCATGTTGATGCCGGCGAACAGGTGCGCCGGCGGCAGGCCCTTCTCCTGCAGCGCGGCGGCAAGCACCAGGGTGTCGAGGTTCGACCGGTGCGACCACAGCAGGATCGTCGGGTGCCGCTGCATGGCCGCGCGTATCCGTTCGACCTGCGCCTCGTCGTAGTCGATCTGCGGATCGAAGCCCCGCTGGAAGATCAGCCGTCCCGCGGTCGGCATGACGTCGATGAGCCGGCGGCTCCAGCCCGCGACCAGCTCGTCAAGGATCTTGCCCGCCTCGTCCAGCAACGTGGGCGAGGCCGACTCCGAAGGCACCGGCGTCTCGTCCCGCAGCTCGCGCAGCCCGGCCCGGAACCTGCGCGAGGCGAGGATCTCCTCCTTCACCAGGCTCGGCGTCTTGTACCGGGGGCCGCGCAGCCGGTATTCGGCCCGGTCCAGCGCCAGCGTGGCGCGCCGGGCCACATAGTCGGCGAAGCCCGCCTCGTCCCCGTGGCCGTCGGTCGCCTCCAGCCAGCGCTGCCGCAGCGAGCCGACCGTCGCGGGCTCGCCGGCCAGCACTCTCGCGTGGCCAGGCGCGCGGCCGAGGATCCGCCGCTGCCGGCTCTCGCTCGGCTGGTACGGGTCGTGCCCGGGCAGGAGGTCGACGGCGCGGGCCACCCGCCGCCCGCCGCGCTCCTCGGGCAGCCAGGCCACCCGCACCGGGACCAGCCGCACGTCCGGGTTGCCCGCCAGCAGGTCACCAGGGACCCCCTCAGGCCCCAGGCTGACCACCGGCACGTCCTTCCCGCCCGCCGCGGCGACCCGCTCGCGGATCAGCCCCGCCTCGGTCTGGGTGCCCGCCTGCGCCAGCAGCACCGTCTCCGCACCGCCGGCCAGCAGCCCGGCCAGGTCCGCCTCGCCGCTGACGGCGCTCACGACGAGCTCCGATCGCCCGCGGCAGCGCCAGGCCAGTGCGCCAGCGTCTCCAGGTACAGCTCCCGCACCTGCCCGATCCGCTCGGCCAGGTCCGCATGGGTCCACGAGCCGACGTCGATGGGCGGCAGCACGGCGATGTCGACCGTGCCCGGGTTGAGCCGGTAGGAGTTGCGGCCCGCCACCGAGTCGGAGTTCCTGATCACGATCGGCACGACGGGCAGCCCGCTCGCCATCGCGATCCGGAAGGCGCCCTTCTTGAACGGCCCCACGGTCCCCGGGCTGTCCATCCGGGTCCCCTCGGGGGCGATGATGATCGACAGCCCCTTGCGCGCCGCCTCCTGCACCCCGGCCAGCGCCGCCACCGCGGCCGCGCTGTCCGAGCGGTCGATGAACGCCGCGTCCATCAGCTTCCCGAGCGGGCCGGCCAGCGGGTTCCGCTCCAGCTCGATCTTCGCCACGCCGGTCCAGTTGTCCTTGACCAGCGCGGCGACCATGAACACGTCGAAGTTGTTGCGGTGGTTGAACAGGAAGACCGCCGGCCGTCGCGCCGTCAGGTTCGACTCACCAGTGACGCGAAGCCGGACCCCGTTTAGTGCCAGCAGCGTCTGCGGCCAGTACCTGGTCAGGAAGTTGACCCCGGTGCGCTTGCTCCTGGTCAGCAGGCCGATGCCGAGCGCGCCCGCGGCGAACGGGCCGAGCGAGCCCACGCTGGCCAGCGTGCGGACCTGGGCCAGCGGGCCGTCCCCGCCCCGGCTGTGGAACCGCCGGACCGGCCAGCCGCGCCGGGCCGCGATCTTGGAGAGCTCGGGTCCCGGGTTGGTCGGCCGAGGGTTGCCGACCAGGTACATCAGGCCGATGTCCTCGTCGCCGTCGGCGTAGAAGTAACTGTCCGGCAGCGAGATCGAATGGTCGGCGGCGAACCGCTGCACGCTGGTGGCCTTCGTGCTGCCCCAGATCACCGGGCGCACCAGGTCGCCGGTCAGCATTCCATCGGAGTCCACCACGAACCGGTTGCACAGCACGTGCTCGATGCCGAGATAACGGGCCACCGGCAGGGCCTGCAGGGTCAGTGCCGAGGAGCTCAGCACCACGGTGTGCCCGCGCGCCTGGTGGGCGCGGACGAGCTCGCGCATCTCCGGGTAGATCATGTCCCTGATCGACTGGGCGAAGATCCGCTCGCCCATCTCCTCGATGTCCTCGGCCAGCCGCCCCTCGGCCGACTTGGCCGCGCTCGCGATCAGCTCCTCGAACTCGTGCCGCCCGAGCCGGTACTCGACCGCCAGCTGCATCATCCGGAGGAACTCGACCGCCCCGACCTGCCCGCGGCGCAGCCGGTCCTTGGTCACCGTGGTGACCGTGAACCCCGCCACCAGCGTCCGGTCCAGGTCGAAGAACGCGCCGATCGACGCCCCCGGCGGGCTCGCGTCCACCTCCGCCGCCGTCCCCGGCAGCCGCGCCACGCCGTCAAAAACAGTCATGACCCCGCCCGCCCCAGCTCGATCACCTCGTCGAGCCCGAGCTGCAGCGATTTCTCCAGCTCGTCGGGCACGGCGAAGGACAACGTGTCGTAGCGCACGGTCAGCGTGCAGATCCCGGCCCGGGAGATCAGCACCGCCATCATCGCCACCCGGGGCAGCGGGCCCATCCCGTACTGGCGCTCCACCCTGGCCCCGGCCAGGAACGTCTCCTGCGTATAACCGGGCACGTTCGAGGCCTGCACGTCCGGCGGCGTGATCCGGTCGGTGATCGCCAGCAGCGCCGGGTCGGGGAGCAGGCTCAGCACCGGCGCGAGCCTGCCGATCACGTCGATGGCGGGCTCGTTGCGGCCCGCGATCACCTGCTCGCGGATCAGCCGCATCCGCTCGGCCGGGTCGGGCTCGCCGACCGGCGCGGCGATGGTGACGCCCGCGAACCGGTTGCCCGCCGCCGGGTCGTCGGCGGTGCGGAGGCTGACCGGAAGGGCCAGCGGCAGCGCGTCGACCGGCACCCCGAGCGTCTCGTGGTAGCGGCCCAGCCCGCCGCACAGCGCGGCCAGGTAGGCGTCGTTGACCGAGGCCCCGGCCGACCTGGCCGCCGCGCGCAGGTCGGCCAGCGGCACCTCGAGCACGTGCGTCCTGGCGGTCAGGCTGCGCCGGCGCAGCAGCGGCGACGGCGCCGCGGGCGGCGGCCCGAGCACCCGCCGCGCCGAGTCGGCGAACGAGACCGCCTCCGCGACCGTCGCCGACGGCCGCAGCACCAGCCGCCCGGCCGAGCCGACCGCGTCGGAAAGCAGCCGCCGCCCGGCAAAAAGCGTAGCGACCGGCAGCCGCGAAAGGCCGCGCCGCGCCAGGTCGTCGCTCGTCACGTCGCGCGGGATAGGCACCGGTGGCATCGGCCGCGGCGGCGCGTCCCGCTCGGTGTCATAAACCTGACCGAACAGCTCGATCCCGCCGACCCCGTCGGTGATCGCGTGGCTGAACTTGCTCAGCAGCGCCGCCCGGCCGCCGTCAAGCCCCTCCACGTACACGGCCTCCCACAGCGCGCGCTCCAGGTCGAGCGGCGAGGCCAGGATGACCTCGGCCAGGTCGAGCAGCTGGCGCAGGGTGCCGGGCGCGGGCAGCGCCACCCGGCGCAGGTGGTAGTCCAGGTCGAAGTCGGGGTCGACGACCCACCGGGCGGGGGTGACCGGGACGGACGGGACCACCACCTTCTGCCGCATCCTGATGACCACCCGGCTGGCCCGGTCCATCGCCTCGCGCAGCCGTGCCCAGTCGGCCGGCCGGTCCAGGATCTCCACGCCGAGGAACGCCGAACGCGTCTGCGGCCTAGCCTCGCCGCGATGCAGCAGATAATCGAGCGGGCTCAGCTCATCGGGCGGCGGCTCGGCCATATCGCTCCCAGGTAGCGCGGACAGGTTAAACGCGGGCTCGGACGATGCAATACCGATTAAACGCCCTCCGCGCGACCCCGGTCACGCCAAGCCCCGCCGCCAGGTCGCCCGGACCGGCCCTGCCAAGCGCCCCCGCAGCCGCGGCGCCTCAGTGACGGTCGCACCACGGCTCGTTCGGGATAATTGATCTTTGGAAGCGTACAGCACACATCCCGGGAGGCGTGATGGGCGACGAGGTCCTGGTCGAGCGGCGCGGCGCGGTGCAGGTCATCATCATCAACCGGCCGCAGGCCCGCAACGCCCTGAACGGGGCCGTCGCGGTCGGCATCCGCGACGCGGCCGACGAGCTGGACGCCGATCCCGGGCTGAGCGTCGGCGTCCTGACCGGGGCCGGCGGCACGTTCTCGGCGGGGATGGACCTGAAGGCGTTCCTGGCCGGCGAGACGCCCTCCTTCCCCGGCCGCGGCCTGTGCGGCATCACCCAGACGCCGCCGCGCAAGCCGCTGATCGGCGCCGCCGAGGGCTGGGCGCTGGCCGGCGGCTTCGAGCTGCTGCTCGCCTGCGACCTGGTGGTCGCGGCCAGCTCGGCGCGGTTCGGCGTCCCCGAGGTCACCCGCGGCCTGGTGGCCGGCGCCGGCGGGGCGCTGCAGCTGGCCCAGCGGATCCCGCGCGCCCTGGCCCTGGAGCTGCTGCTGACCGGCGACCCGGTCACCGCCCCGCGGGCCGCCGAGATCGGCCTGGTCAACCACGTCGTCGAGGACGGCCAGGCGCTATCCACCGCGGTCGACCTGGCCACCCGCATCGCGGCCAACGCCCCGCTGGCACTGGCCGCCACCAAGCAGATCGCCCACCGCGGCCGCGACTGGACCACCGCCGACGGCTGGGACGAGGCCGCCGCCCTGATCGGCCCCGTCTTCGCCTCAGAAGACGCCAGGGAAGGCGCCCGAGCCTTCGCCGAAAAACGCCCCCCGGTCTGGCAGTCCCGCTGACGCCTTCGCCAATCCCCGCGCCCTTTCCTAAAGATCAAACCTTTTATTTATCCAGAACGGGCCGTGGTGTCACGGCCCGCCCCCGTTACTCCCGGCGAGTGGTGCTCCCGGCACATGTTTACTGTGGGCGCCGTGGCCAGTGATTGAGGATGTGTTTTGCCTTCTCGTCGTCGTCGGCATCCCGGGTGGTATTCCCGACGCGAACGTAGAACACCGTCTTCTTAACCAGTTCGCCCTTGGTGTCGACGGTCACCGTGGCGTCCACCGGGGTGGCTGAAGGCGGAACCTGTACGCGGCAGATATCAAGGCCGTCGACGGTGTGCATCTGGACCGAGATAAGCCCTCCCACCGCAGCACCCATCGAGGCGTAAACGATGTTGCCCAAGTGCTGCTGGAACAGGTCACGGTCGTCCTTACCAGGTTTGTGCAGTGATGCGTAATCCCCGGCCAGCCCGCAGGGAATCCCGTCATCATTCACGCCGATCAGCAGCGTGCCGCCGTCCCGGCTGTTGGCGAACGCGGCGATCGTTTTAGCACCACGGTTTCCAGCGGCTTGTATACCTCGTCCGTGCCCGCATGAGTCCGCAGCGATGCCTTGTACTCCAGGTGCGCGTTCTCCTTGTCCGGACCGAGCAGCTCCCCGATCGGGCAGTACTCCTGACGGCGGACCTGCGCCTGCCCCATGATGATCGGCAGGAAGAAGTCCAGCACCTCGCGGCGCACCGATTCGTTGTCGAGATAGCTAAGGGCCATCGCCTCGGCGGCGCCCATCTGCGACATGACCTGCTGGCCGAACTCCTTCTCCAGCACCAGCCGGAAGTTCTCCGGCGTGTTGTTGACGGCAGCCTGCTGGATGTCGGCCTGGGCAACCAGCTTGTCCGACACGGCACCGAAGAACCCGACGAAATCGCCCTCACCGAAGTCAGTGCCGAAGCGCGCGTTCAACGACGTCACGATCTTCGACAGGGGTTCCTCGTCGGCCTCGCGCAGCCGTCCGGCCCCAGTGAAAAGGGTGCTGACCTCCCCATCTGTATCCGGCGTCAGCGCGAGTGACCCGGCGAAGGTTTTCTCGGTGCGCAGGTGAGTGAGTTCCACGGCGCTGCCGAGGTCGAGGCCCCCGTCACCCGCGGGCCGGATAAAGGCGGCCAGCGCCCGGCAGAACAGGTAGTCGCCTTCGAGCTTGATATCGGTGAACGCGACCACCTGGGACAAGAAGCCGTACGTGTGGATGAACCGTGACAGCGCATCGCGGAAGGCATCCTGCTGATCAGCTTGCATGTCGCGGAACCGGTCGATGGACGGTACGAGCGCGGCGTGGATCCGGCCGTGCAGCCCGGCCGTGTCCGGGGCGGTGAGCAGTTCAAGCGTCTGCTCGATCTCCTCGGGCCAGAGCACGCCGTACGGATCCAGCGCGGCCCTGGTGTCGTACATCAGGTTCGGGTCGGTCGGTGGTGCGACCGTCTGCATGTAGTAGCGCGCGAAGGCCTGGCGTATCTGATCGCCGTCGTTCCTGAAGTCCAGGACGAATGTGCCGTCCTTGCCGTCGCAGGTGCGGTTGAGCCGGGAGAGGGTCTGGACGGCGGCGACGCCGCCGAGCGTCTTGTCGACATACATGGCGTACAGCAGCGGCTGGTCGAAACCGGTCTGATACTTGTCCGCGACGACGAGGATCTGCGAGTCGTTCTCGCCGAACCGCTCTGCGGTACGGGACTCGGCAAACCCGTTCATGTTCGCCTCGGTCCACGCCTGGGCGTTGTCGGAGGCGTCATGTAGCGCGGACAGCCGGTGCGCGAGCCAGGCGATCGTATTGGACTTGCCCGATCCCGCCGAGTGCTCCACCAGGTAGTCGTGCCCAGGGCCTTCGGCGCGGGCTGCCGCCTCAAGCCGGCGTACCGCGTCCCACTGGTGGTAACGGGGGAAGATGACCTTCCGACTGGACGTCCTGGCGCTCCGGCCCGACGGCCGTGCTCCCGCCGACGATTCCATGTGCACAAACCGCTGCAGCAGGTCCAGCCAGTTGTCTCGTGCCCAGACGTCCTGCCAGAGGTAGGCGGTGCGGTGCCCGGCCGGGTTGGCCGGGTTGCCCGCCCCGTGATCACGCCCGCGGTTGAAGGGAAGGAACTCGGTCGACGCCCCCGCCAGCCGCGTAGTCATCGCGACCAGTTCTGGATCCACTGCGAAATGCACGACGGCGCGGCGCGCCAGCGTGACGTTGGCCGGATCTCTGTCCGTGCGGTACTGCGCCTTGGCCTTCTCGATGCCCTGCCCGGTCATCGGGTTCTTGACCTCGGCGGTGGCGACTGGCAGCCCGTTCACGAACAGGGCCAGGTCGACGGCCTTCCCCGACGACGCCTCGTATCTGAGTTGCCGGGTGACGGTCAGCCGGTTGGCGTTGTACAGGTCGACCAGGGCCGGGGTGAGCCCGTGCGCGGGCCGGAAGTAGGCGAGCCTGATCGTCACGCCGTGGTCGACGACGCCTCGCCGCAGCACGTCCACCGTGCCCCTGGAATCAAGTTCCCTAGCCAGCCGGTCCTTGAAGGCCCGCTGCGCGTCATCCGCGCTGCCCCCGTGCAGCATCCGCAGCCGGTGCCAGTCATCGGCCTGGGTGGCGCCGATGAACTCCCACAACTCTGCGGTGTCGAGCCCGACTTCGGGATCGAAGTTGCCCGGCGTGCCCGCCGCGTGCCCGCCGTGCCCGGTCAGCCAGCCGGCGATCTCCGCCTCGAACGCCCTCTCGTCGACCCTCAACTCTCCGTCTCCACCTCGGCCATGCCGCCTAACTACCGCGCCGTAGCCCTGGGGGATTTTTCCCGAACGAACAGTGGTGCGCGTTCACCTGACATGCACGAGGTCAGGCCGCGTGCTCGGCATAATACTTTCGGATCCGGTCGGCCCAGCCCTCTGCCTCGAAGACCTGTACGCGGTGCTGGGCACTGGGCTCGCCTGCTTGGTCGCGGTCGGCTCGCCGCTCCTCCTCGGTTCGGGCATTGGCGAAGCAGACGTAGATGGCGTGGTCGAGATCGAGCCGCTCGCCGTACCAGGGCGGCACGATCGTGTCCGGGGTGATCTCGGCGTCATGGCAGCCGCCGATGGCACCGTCCGTGGCTGGCAGGGCGGGGCTGGCCAGGACGGCGGTGCCGTCGTGGCGGTAGAACACGAACCTCCCGGCAGGCTGCGCGGCGATCAGATACCCGCGCTCGTGCACCGCCGTGTGATGGTAGCGACACAAACTGACAAGATTGTCAAGTTTCGTGTGCCCGCCGTTGCTCCAGTACTGGACATGGTGCAGGTCCACCCGGCGAGATTCGCACCCAGGGAACCGGCACCGGCACTTGTCGCGTTCGCGGGCCGCGCGGCGCAGCGCCGCGTTGGGACGGCGCCGCCGCCTTCCCAGGTCAAGCAGTCGGCCGGAGCTATCGTGCCGCATCCAGGCCAGCGCCGATGAGCAGGTGATCATCTGCGCGGTGGTAACGGAGATGGCCGGGCCGTCCTCGACGTGACAGCGCGCCGGGTCGGCGGGATGGCCTGGCGCCCCCGGGCCGGGGCCGGACGTTTCCGCGGGAACGTCCCCGGCATCAGCGGCCGCGTCGGCGGCTGTCAGGAGCTCAGAGCACGCCGAACCGGTCGTAGGCGGCCCGCAGCGTGCTGCCCGCCTTGAGCGCGTCCCGCAGCCCGTCCTCCTTGGACGCCTTGGCCAGCGCCCGGCGGACGGTCTCGTCGGCGAGTTCGGCCGGCACCACGACCGCCCCGTCCGCGTCGGCCACCACCAGGTCGCCGGGCCGCACCGGCAGGCCGCCCACCACGGCCGGCTGCCGCCACGCGGTGACCGCGGTCCGCCCCTTGCAGTCAAGCGGCAGCATTCCCCGGCACCACACCGGGTAGCCGAGCGCGGCGATGAGGCGCGCGTCACGGCAGTACCCGTCGATCAGGGTGCCGTTGGCGCCGCGAGCCCGCGCGGCGGTGGAGAACAGCTCGCCCCAGCAGGCCGCCCGCGCCGAGCCGCCCGCGGCGACCAGGACGACCTCGCCGGGCCTGATGTCGTCGAGAGCGGCGATCTCGCCGGTGTACGGCTCGGCCGGGATCTCGTCGACCTCGGCGACCAGGAACGGGTTGGCGGTCCCGGCGATCACCTCGCCGGTCCCGAGCGGGCGGATGGCCGGGTCCAGCACGTGGTCGCGGTGCCCGAGATCATCGAGGATGTCCGACACGACCGCGGCGTACAGCCGGCCCGCCGCCCGCTCCCGCGGCCCGCCGCCGCGGCCCGCCGCCCGGTCCCGCGGCCCGCCGCCGCTGCCCGCGCTCATCCGGCCACACCCTCGCCGCACCTGACCAGGATCTTCACGTGTTTCTCCGGTTCGTCCTTGAGCAGGGCCAGGCCGCCTGTCATCGCGGCCGCCAGCGGGATCCGGTCGGTGATCAGCGGCGCCGCCGCGACGGCGCCCCGGCCGAGCAGCCGCAGCGCGATGCGGAAATCCTCGTCCCAGACGTGCGACAGCGAGCCGATCAGCGTCTTCTCGCCCCGGACGAGGTCCATCGGCTCGATCGGCACGGCCCCGGTGATGATGCCGAGCAGCACCGCCCGCCCGCCGGTGCCCAGCGCCGCCAGCGCGGTCAGCACCCCGCCCGGCGTGCCCGCGCATTCGACGGCGACGTCCGCCTCGACCGACACCGCCTCCTCCGGCGGCACGGCGCGGTCGGCGCCCAGCCGGACCGCGAGCGCGCGGCGC
>Ga0181525_10000328_pt1 | contig 41884 bp, 27 predicted proteins | sample PEATcosm2014_Bin_48_FD_121100 | JGI IMG/M metagenome (GOLD analysis project Ga0181525, IMG submission 121100) | Peatland microbial communities from MTU Mesocosm Facility, Houghton, MI, USA - PEATcosm2014_Bin06_10_metaG | ecosystem: Environmental > Terrestrial > Soil > Wetlands > Peat | place... | reverse complement strand
CGTTCTTGAGACGGAGCGCCGCCCACGGCGACCGGATGGGATAACTCCAGAGCTGGTTGAAATCCTTGTCGAACTCCACGACCTTGCCCGAACTCAAATAGGAAACGAGATAGGTTCCCTGCGCCGTGTAGCGCGCCCGGCGGAACTGGCCGTGGATGGATTTTGGATCGAGCGCCTGGCCGTAGGGAAGTTCGTGGTTCACCTCCACCGCGCCGGTCTTGATGTTGACCACCATCAGCCGCGGCGGGATGCCGTTCAGGACGAACATCACCTTGTCCAACCCGATGGGCTGGCAGGTGTGGACTTCCGTGTGATTGGTGCCGGCGGGAACCGAGCAGTCATATCGCCACACCACTTTCTTGTCCGGCGTGATTTCCTCAAGATATTGCATCCGGGTGAAGAGGATGTTGCCGTTGGAAAGCATCCACACGTCGTCGTATTCGTAGCCCTTGCCGGTCTGGTAAGTCCAAATCACCTTGCCGTTGTTCACGAGGAACATCCTGGTGTAATTCTCGCCCACATAAAGCATCGGGTGCTGCGCAAGGCCGTTGCCGGGCAAACCGTCGGGTGTGGCAGAATTCGTCCATTTGCCCAGCGGCGACGCGATTTCGGCTGGGCCGAATGCCGGCACATCCGGGGCGGTGAACCGGTCGATCTGGGCCATGCACGGCGTGGCCGAAGGTGTGCCACCATTGGCCGGCAGACAGCCAGTCAATGCGGCGACAACAACAATGGCCGGGATGACCGCAAGCAAAGGGCGAAGTATTTTGTTCATAATGTTTCGGGAGAGACGCGTCTATAAAGATTATCCGGTCAAGTTAGTTGAAAGGAAGGTGGTGATATGGTTTGAACTGGAATCCTGATTCATGCGTGGGTTTTAATTGTTCATGGACTATAAATCACATCCCCCGGGTGGAACATTTGCCAGCCTGATTGTTTGGCTGGCGGAGGAGGCGGGTCATTCCAATGGGGGTTTACCGATGCGCACCCGCTAACCGCGGATACCAGCCAACAAAACGCCGATGCCATCATGCATATTCGCAGCCAGCCATTTGAAAATACGGCCACCAGTGACCTCACGAGGCAAGACTGAACCCGACCTGCCCCAAAATCAAGGCAATACTGTCCGCCGTGCGGTCAGGGGAGGGGCAAGCGGACGCGGAAGGGGGCGGTTCCTTAATTTGAAAACGGCTCGTTCAATTCATTCAGCGAACGCAGGTGTTCATCGTCAATCGGCAGCAGGGTCTTGATCGCCAGATCGAGGCCGTGCTTTATCGCCAGCAGCATGTGTCTGATTTCAACGTTCGTTGTCTTCTTGTATGCCGCCCCAGCCTCTCTATAAGAAATGAAAATTTCCGCAAGGACGGCTTCTTTCTCTGTATCGCAATTCATTGTTTTCCTTTCTTGATGCCAGACTGATGCGTTGGACGCCCAAACCTGAACCCGACCTGCCAAAAAAGCAAGGGAAGATTTTCAAATGGGCGGCCGGGCAGCGGCATTTGATGTCAAGAGAAAGGCAATTTATGGTTAGCCGCCCTTTTTGCCGATGCTAGGTTTTTGGCAATGAACTGCGAACTTCAATCCCGGAAAGAGACCATTGACGCATTTCTGTCATCCCCAAGAATGGCGGAAACACCGTCACAACGAAAGCACTGGGTTCAATGCAAGGGTCAAAGATGTCTGGCGGTCACCGATGCCGGAGGCAAATGGCGCTGCTTCATCACCGGCGAGGATTTGACCGACCATATCGTCAGGATTTATTGCGATTAAAGAAGCCCGGCCGGTTCCTCCAAGCTTCAAACGTGGTTTGCAATCCCTGCGCAGATTAGCGGCTAATAAATCTGATTCAAGAAGCGGTTGCGTGGAACCATCTCACGCCGCTTCGATTGGCTGGGTGAGTTCTTTCTTTTCTACAGCCGCATTGGTGGCCGTTGATTCCTCGCGCATTTCCTGGAGCGGACGGAAACGGTCGGCGCGAAAGCCGCGTTCCAGCGCCGATTTGGAATCCGCCTTCGGGTTGACGAGGCCGATGAGCAGCACCGACACGTCGCCTTCAAGCGTCAGGTTGATGCCCAGCCGGATGTCGCGCACGACGTAGGTGGAATCCTTGACCGGGAGCGCATCGTAAAGCTTGCTGATGTCCGGCGGGAACTTGTCATCCACGCAAACCACCTTGTCGCCGATGCCGTAATTGAGCATGGCAGATTACCTTACCAGCGTCCGGCAGAATTTATCAATCCGATCCAGGCCTTTCTCGATGTTGGCCATGCTGGTGGCGTAGCTCAACCGGATGTAATCGTCCGCGCCGAAGGCGATGCCCGGAACGGCGGCGACCTTTTCCGCTTCCAGCAATTTCGCGCAGAAGTCGGCGGATTTGAGGCCGGTCTTGGAGATGTTCGGGAACAGGTAAAACGCGCCCTTGGCGTTCACGCAGGTGATGCCGGGAATGGAATTCAATTTCGTGTGCGCGTAGCGGCGGCGTTTGTCAAACTCGGCCAGCCAGATTTTCAAATGGTCCTGCGGGCCGGTGAGCGCGGCCACGCCGCCCTTTTGGGCGAACGAGGTCGGATTGCTCGTGCTGTGGCTTTGCACGGCGTCAATCGCCTTGGCAATCGGCTCCGGTGCGGCGAGAAAACCGAGACGCCAGCCGGTCATCGAATACGCCTTCGCAAAGCCGTGGACGATGATGGTGTGTTCCTGATGCGCCGGCGAAAAGCTCGCGACGCTCTTGACCGTCGCGCCATCGTAAAGGAGATGTTCGTAAATCTCGTCGCTCATGATGATGACGTTTTTCTCAATGCAGATGTCGCCGAGCGCCTTCACTTCTTCGGGCGAATAAACGCTGCCGGTCGGATTGCTCGGCGAATTGAGGACGAACAAACGGGTGTTCGGTGTGATGGCGGCGCGGAGTTGCGCGGGGGTGACTTTGAATTCCGTCTTGTCGCTCGTCTGCAAAATGACGGGCTTCGCGCCAACGAGCTTGACCATTTCCGGGTAGCTCAACCAATACGGCGCGGGGATGATGACTTCGTCGCCCGCCTCGCACGTCGCGAGGATGACGTTGTAGCAGGAATGTTTGCCGCCGCACGAGACGATAATCTGGGACGGTTTGTAGGTGAGGCCGTTCTCGCGCAGAAATTTGGCGGCGATGGCTTCGCGCAATTCGGGGATGCCGCTGCTGGGCGTGTATTTGGTGAAGCCGGCGGCGAGCGCCTTGGCGGCGGCGTCCTTGATGTGTTGCGGCGTGTCAAAGTCCGGCTCGCCCGCGCCGAAGCCGACGACGTCCTCGCCGGCGGCCTTCATGGCCTTGGCCTTGGCATCAATGGCGAGCGTGAGCGACGGTGACAGCGACGCGGCGGCTTTTGATATTTTGTAATTCATAATTTGAGCGCGGAGAATCTAAGCGCAGCGGGACAAAATTCAAGAACGGAATGTTTTGCCGGAAAGATTCAATTCAATCACGGATGGGCGCGGATGGACACGGATGGGAAAAGAAACGTAGCGGCTTTCGGCAGAAAGCCGAACCCTTCAATATCCAAATGTCGGCGGCGCTCTGCCGAGACGCCGCTACGCCGGATGGCCGCGAAGTTTTGGAGTGCGCCAGTCCTCTGGCGCTTTTGATTCAAGCCCGGCGTCTTCAAGGCGGCAGAGGGCTGCCGCAGTCCAAGACGCTGCCGCGTTTATTTATCTGTATTCATCCGTGGTAAAAGACTTTTTAGACGGCATGGGCATTGACAGAGGGGATAATATACCAGGTGTTCACAGGCCCGTGTAAACGCAGCCCTATTGAATCGAGCGCCTCATGCCATATCAATTGCTCAATCTTGAAGAAGTGGCCCGGTATCTGCACCTGACCGATGCCGATGTCGAGTGGCGCGTGAAGAATCGCGAGATTCCATTTGAGAAACGCGGCGGACGGGTCGTCTTCAGCAAGCGCGATATTGATGCGTGGGCTTCGCAACGTATTCTCGGCCTGACGGAAGAGCGTTTGGTGGAATATCACCGCAAATCCACGCACGGGACGCGGGAATTTCTGCCGCACGAAGCCATCATCCCAGAAATGCTCGGCCTTGGCGCGGTCAATTCCGCGATGGAATCGAAAACCAAAAGCTCGGTGCTGCGCGACTTGGTGGCGCTCGCGGAAAAGACCGGACAGGTAACTGATGCCAAGGAACTGCTTGAAAGCCTTGAGACGCGCGAGGAGCTTTGCTCGACTGCATTGCCGGGCGGGCTGGCGATTCCACATCCGCGCTTCCACCAGCCTTATCTTTTTGAATCGTCGTTCATTGTGGTGGGGCGGCCCATTCAGGAAATCCATTTCGGCGCGCCGGACGGAGAACCGACGGATTTGATTTTTCTGCTGTGCTGCCAGGACGACCGGATTCATCTGCACACGCTGTCCCGACTTTGCATGATGGCGCTCAAGACGGAAATGCTTTCACAACTCCGGGCTGCGCCGGATGCCACGGCCATGCGCGATTGCATCATCGCCGCAGAGCAGGAGGTTCTTGCGGAACAAAAGCCATCCGCTTGACGCGCCGGAAATTCCCGGCCTCACTTCGTCAGATAATAATTCCGCGTGTATTCCTTCACCATGCGGTCGGTGGTGAATTGCGGCACGAGTGTCATCATCGTGTGGCGGATGCGCTGGAGCCACTGGCGCGGCATGCCGCTCACGTCTCGGTTGTAAAACATCGGCACAACCTGCTCGGTGAGGGTCTGGTAAAGATTCGCGCTGTCCACGCGATCCTGCTCGGCGACGTTGTCCGGGTGCGAATCCTTGCCGATGGCGAAGCCGTTCTCGCCGTTGTAACCTTCGCGCCACCAGCCGTCGAGGATGCTCATGTTCATGCAGCCATGGCAGCTCGCCTTCATGCCGCTGGTGCCGCTGGCCTCGAGCGGGCGGCGCGGATTGTTCAGCCAGATGTCGCAGCCGGAAACCATCTGCCGGGCCACGTGGATGTCGTAGTTCTCGAGGAAAACCAGATTGCCCGCGAGTTCGCTGTGCTTGCTCAAATGGATGATTTGCTGGATGAATTTCTTGCCTTCGTCGTCGCGCGGGTGCGCCTTGCCGGCGAAGATGAACTGCACAGGACGCTTCTTGTCGTGCGCGAGCTTCACGATGTTGGCGAACTGCTGGAAAATCAGCGGTGCGCGCTTGTAGGTGGCGAAGCGGCGCGCGAACCCGATGGTGAGCGCGTCGGGATTCAGCAGGCGGTCGAACCGGATGTAATCGCCCGCCGTGACCTGATGGCTTTGCTGCAACAACCGGCGCCGGGCGAACTCGATCAATTCGCGGCGCAGCCGGTAGCGGAGCGCCCACAATTCCTCGTCCGAAAGAAATTCCGGGTCCACCATGCGCTGCCAGAATTCACATTTGTGGATGGTCGCGGCCCAGTCGGCCCCGGCGCGTTTGGTCCAGAACGCGGTTCCTTCCGGCATGGCTTCGGTCGGGCCGGTCGTCAGCTTGTCCCGCCAGAATTGCCGGACGGAGCCTTTCATCCAGCCGAGCAGGTGGATGCCGTTGGTGATGTGGCCGATGGGAACCTTGTCCTCCGGCACGCCCGGATAAAGCGACTGCCACATGTGGCGGCTGACCTGCCCGTGCAATTCGCTGACGGCGTTGGCCGCGCGCGACAATTTCAGCGCCAGCACCGTCATGCAAAACAACTCGTCATTGTTCTTCGCATCCACGCGGCCCAGCCCCAGGATGTCCGTCCACGGCACGGGCAGCGTGGTGCGGTAACTGTGCAGCGCGTAATCCATCATCGCCGCCGAAAAACGGTCGTGACCTGCCTCCACCGGCGTGTGCGTGGTGAAGATGCAATGCGCCTTCGTCGCGGCCAGAGCGTCGGCATATTTCTGCCCGCCCGCCATCTTCTCGCGCATCAATTCCAGCGTGAGAAACGCCGCGTGTCCCTCGTTCATGTGGAACACCGAGGGCTGGACGCCGAGTGCGCGCAGCAATCGAACGCCGCCGATGCCGAGCAAAATCTCCTGCATGATGCGCGTGGTGCTGTCGCCGCCATAGACCCGCGACGTGAGGGTGCGGAAATGCTCGTCGTTCTCCGGCAGGTTGGTGTCGAGCAGATAGACCGGCACGCGTCCGACGTTGATGCGCCACGCCTGGAACGACACGTTCTCCATGTTGACCTCGACGCTGCACACGAGGCGTTCGCCCTCGGCGTTCAGCACCGGCTCGAGCGGCACGTTCTGCGGGTCAATCAGGTTGTAAAATTCCGTCTGCCAGTTGTTCGTGTCAATCGTCTGCTGGAAATAACCCTCGCGATAGAACAGGCTGATGCCGACGAAGCCGAGGTCGAGGTCGCTGGCGGACTTCGTGTGGTCGCCCGACAGGATGCCGAGGCCGCCCGCCGAGATCGGCAGCGATTCATGGAAACCGAACTCGGCGGAGAAATAGGCGACCGGGTTCTTGTGCAGCTCCGGCGCGTTCTTGCGCCCCCAGGTGTTCTGCTCCTTGAGATACGCCTCAAAACTGCGCAGCACGGCGCGTGCGTGCGACTGGAAGCCCGCCTCCTGCAGATGCACGCGCAACTCGTAGTCCGACACCTCGCGCAAAACGGCCACGGCGTTGTGAAACAGGTTTTGCCACGCGCGCGGCGAAAGCTCCTGAAACAAATCCTGCGCGTCCTGGTTCCACGTCCACCACAGATTATGCGCAAGCTTGTTCAGCCCCGCGACCATTTCATTCAATTCAGCCCCTGAAAGCGGTTTCCTGATCATATAGTTGTTTGAGAAAACTTCCCGGCGCGGATGAAATTACAAAACACGCGCCGTTGTGCAACATTTTTTTGTGCGCGCCGTCGAGCGTTGATGCAACGGTGTCGATTGTGAGTCGGGAGCGGTTGCGCTTCATTGACGGCGCACGGAGTTTCCGTCCACGGACTAATTCCACCCCGCGCGTGTGGAGGCAGATCAAAACACTTCCGCCCGCAAGCCCGCCACCTGCCGGACGGTCTGCGCGATTTTCGAAAGGTGTTTCATCTTCAAATGGCTGCAACCCGTCCGCGCCATGGGCCGCGTGGCCGAATAAATCTGCACCAGCGAAATCTGCGCCCCCGCCTGCTTCAGTTCCTTCAGCCGTAGCGCGTATTGCTGGATTTCGTCCGCGGGCGGCTCCTCGCCGTTGATCGCGGGGAACAGGCTTTGAATCACCACCGGGCGCTCGCGGCCCACCAGCAGGATGTTGTCCAGGATTTTTTCAATCGGCACCGTCGCGCCGTTCAGCCGGTTCAAGTAATTCTGCGTGCCGCCGTCCAGTTTGGCCCAGACCTCGTCTTCATGGTTCAGGAGATTCAGCCCCTCGTGGAATCCCGGCCGGTCCAGCCCCGTCGAGTTGGTCACCACCACGATTTTGAAAAAGGGGATTTGCCCGCGGACGCGAAGGTGGTTGATCTCAAACAATGCCGTCGCGAAATGGTTCGACAGGGTGGGTTCGCCGTCGCCGCTCAAGGCCACATGGCGCGGTTGCAGCAGCGCGTCGGGCAGCTTCGCATAGCGGGGCAATTGCCGCAAATGTCCGGAGTAGGCCAGCCGGAGCGTTTCATCCAGCTCGGCGGCCATGCGTTCCGCGTCAAAGCGCGCGGCGCGCGCGGGCCGGGCGCGGTCAATCTCGCAATACAAACAGTTGAATGAGCATTTGACCGTCGCGTTGACGTTCACGCCCACGGACAAGCCGCCGGCGCGCGGGGAAATGGCCAGATACACGAACTGGTTCTCCAGAAAGTCGCGCGGATATCCAAAGGCCGCCTCATCGTTGACGGCGGCATGGGCCGGCGCGCGGCCGTTCCCGTTTCCGTTCCGTCCAACCTTGCGGATGGTTTCCTGATATTGATATTCAGTCATGCTAATAACGTGCAGTGCCACGCCGGAGGCCACTACCCATTTATTGCCAAACATGAATCACTTTTTGTGGCGGCATTTGTTCAGCCATTTCACGCCGTCAATTTTTCAAGGGGCAAGGCGACGATGAGCTTGCGGCGCAGCCCGGCGCGCTCCTGTTTGCCCCGTTGGGGCAACTTATTGGTGGAGGCCGGCTAATGAACCGATATTCCGTGGCGGCGCCTCGGCAGAGCGCCGCAAACATTTGGAAATTGGTGGTGTTCGGCTTTCTGCCGAAAGCCGCTACGTCACCATTAATGGTTCACGGTGCGGGAAATTTTGGAAGAGCATCTGGCAAAGAAGCTGGCATGAGTGGTTTCGTCCCAAAGGGACAACCGGAAATTAGCCAGACACGAAGTGTCTGGTATCGCGGGAAAAGAGAATCCGTCCTGAAGGGACGGCGGAAACATTTGAACGATGATGGCACATTGGAAATTCCATCGTCCTTTCAGGACGAATCCATTTGCGCGACAAATCCAGACACTGCGTGTCTGGCTAATTTCCGGCGTCGCGTCGCGACACTTCAAACGCAGCCACAAAGTCATCGTCGCCCTGACCGTGCAGGAAATCCTCGACGAGCACATCGCCAAGAAGCTGGCGTGAACAGGTGGCGCGATTTTAATTTGTGGTTTCACTGATTACGCCGTAAAATTGTGCGAATGAGCATAAAGTGGCGTTTCAATCATCTGTTTGTGTTCGCCCTGCTGCTGGTGATGGCAACAAACAGCCGCGCCGCTCAAAAGGGATATTCCATTGAAGAATTAGCCGCATTTCAGCAGATCAATAGTGCTTCAGTGGTCACCGGATACAGCCCGTTGGGTTACGCTGAATACGACATCAATGCAAAGGTGGATACCGGAGGCGCAAGCCTTTCCGCCGCTCCCATTCTTGGGCTGCCTGATGGCGGCAGCCTCACCTTTCCAACCGGAACCAACTTCTCGCCGACGCTCCCCACCGGCAGCGGATACAATCAATACTATGTGGATGTCGCCGGCGGCAATGACCTCGCCTCCGCCAGCGCCGCCAGCGGCAGCGGCACGTTCACCTTCACCCTGGGCGACGCCACCGCCCAGCCGACGAATTATCTGAACACCGCCAGCCCCGTTTTTCCGGCCACCCCCATGCTCACCGGCGGCGGCACCTGGAGCGGCAGCACCCTGCTGCTTGACCCGGCCGCGACTAACACGCTCACCTTCAACTCCGGTTCGTTCACGACCTATACCAGCGGTCTGGGCGGCGTGGTCAGTTACAACCTGTTAAACCCGGCTGGAACGGTCATCATACCGAAGGCGCAATCCGCTTATGTTCCCGGCATTGGCTCGACCCAGGCGGTATTGACTTCATTTACGCTTGCTCCCGGCACCCTGGTCAACGGATCGAACTACATCGTGCAGGCAACTTACAAGCAGATCGAAAACCTGAACACCAACACCTTCACTGGAACCGGCATTCCGGCAGGCTTCATAGGGGAAGCCCATTACTCGGCCAACACCTACATCACCGTTCTGGCGCAGACGCCAACGCTCACCAGCACCCTTGCTGGCAACCAGGTCGTCGTGGCGTGGCCGACATGGTTTGCGGGTTGGACGCTCCAGACGAACAACAATCTCGCCACGGGCACCTGGGGCAACTACCTCGGCCCGGTCAGCAACAACAGCATCACCAATTCACTGTCAACGGGAAATCTCTTCTTCCGGCTGACGCATCCATAGCATTTAGGTGAAAACCCGCGCGTGGGATGGGCATTGATATTTCGCCCTGACCGTGCAGGAAATCCTCGACGAGCACATTGCGAAGAAGCTAGTTTGAGACATGGAAAGCAACGCCGTCAGAATAATCACACTTGCCGTTTGGTTGAGTTTGATTCTGGCGACGCGCACGTTTGCCGGCCCGCCGTTTTTGACCGACGACCCGGAGCCGGTGGATTACCAGCATTGGGAAGCTTATCTCTTTGGCAACGGCGATCATGCGGGCGGCGCTTACACCATCAATGGGCCGGCGATGGAACTGAATTATGGCGTGCTGCCCGATACCCAACTGCATCTGGTCGTGCCAATGACCACGGCGGGCGGCGGCGGCGGGCCGACCGTTTCCGGCCTGGGCGACACCGAGTTCGGCGTCAAATACCGTTTCCTGCATGAAACCAACGGGTGGCCGCAAATCGGGATTTTTCCGATGGCCGAACTGCCCACGGGCGATTCGGGCCGGGGTCTGGGCAATGGCCGGACGTGGTTTCGGCTGCCCTTGTGGATGCAAAAGAGCTGGGGGCCGTGGACAACCTACGGCGGCGGAGGCGCGGCGCTGAATTCCGCGCCCGGCCAGCGCGACTATCCTTTCGGCGGCTGGCTGGTGCAGCGCGATTTCGGTCCGCACCTCACGCTCGGCGGCGAACTTTTTGGGCAAGGCCAGGACACGGACGCCGACCACGGCTTTGCCGCCCTCAATTTCGGCGGCTCCTACAACGTCAACGAGCATTTCAGTGTGTTGTTCAGCGGGGGACACAGTGTTGCCGGCGACAACCATACCCTTTGGTATTTTGGGCTTTATTGGACCTGGTGATTCACGACACTTGAAAATCCACGCCGGAATTGGCATGGATATTTCACCCATGCCTGTGCGTCATGGCCAAACGCCTGCGCGACGTTTGCAACTGCCAGAAAGCGAACACTCTGGCGCGCCGGATGCGGCTTCGTCGTCCGCGAGGCATGGTAGGGCGCGTCACTCCGTGCGCGCCGTCGTGGTGAACCATAACGCGATTGTTGGCAATGGTGGCCGTCTGCAAAGACCGGCGGGCAGAGGACTGCCCGCCCTACCCATCCCGCCGTTTGAATTTGAGAACTTGAAGTCTATGCCACGTCGGGTGCTTTGAGATTATGAACATGCTTCGATTTCTGGCGGCACTGGCAACTGTTGCGAATTCAGAATTGCGAATGGCGAAATACGAATAGGGAAACCAATCCAGATAGCATTCCGTCCACGGGCAAATTTCATGCGCCAGAATTTGCGCTGGCGCTATTTTGCGCTAACTTCACACGCATGAATGATTCTCTCAAAGGCAAGTTCGCACTGGTCACCGGCGGCTCCCGTGGCATCGGTCGGGCGATTGTTGAACGGCTCGCGCGCGACGGCGCGGCGGTGGCCATCAATTACGCTTCGCAGGCGGCGGCGGCGGAAAAGCTGGCGGACGAGATTACCACCGCAGGCGGCAGGGCGTTTGCCATCCAGTCCGATGTCGCGCGTGTGGCGGAGGTCGTCCGGCTGTTCGACGAAACCATCGCCCGGTTCGGCAAGCTGGATATTCTGGTGAACAATGCCGGCATCATTATTGTCAAGCCCGTCAGCACCGTGACCGAGGCGGAATATGACCGGATTTTTGACATCAACGTGAAGGGCACGTTTTTCGCCTGCCAGCAGGCCGCCACGCGGCTGGCCGACGGCGGGCGCATCATCAATCTGTCCAGTTCCACCACCGCGCGGATGATGCCGAATTACGGCGCGTATGTGGCGACCAAGGGCGCGGTGGAGCAACTGACCCGTTCGCTCGCCGGGGAGCTGGGTTCGCGCGGCATCACCGTCAATGTGGTTTCGCCAGGTCCGACGGGGACGGATCTGTTTCTGGAGGGCAAGACGGCGGAACAGCTCCAGATGTTTGCCAAGATGTCGGCGTTCGGGCGGATAGGCCGGCCGCCGGAGATCGCGGACGTGGTGGCGTTTCTGGCCTCGGATGAAGCGGGCTGGGTGAGCGGCCAGAATCTCCGCGTGAACGGCGGGATCTGTTGACCCCCTGCGATGGTGACACTGGCAATTATCTGCCTTGGTTTTAAGCCGCGACCTGCGCGAAAGACCAAAACCAGTTCATCAAGGGTTTACGGCGCTGGATTCGCCTTGGCGACTTCGACCGCAAAGGCGTAATCCGGCCCGAACATATTCGAACGGAAAACGATGTATTTCATGTCGGGCGTAAAGCTGGGGTTCGGTTCGAGACGGTAATTTTGTTTGGACATATTCACCAGCTTCTCCGATTCCAAATAACCGCCCTTGATCAGATTTTTGCCGAGGGTGCGCTGGTTGTTGAGGACTACGGGACGGAACAGGAAAATCCACGGGGAGCGATTGTCGCCATCACCGCAATAGAGCGTGCCGTCGGGCGACGAGTTGTCGTGGATGGATGATTGGTCGGGGTTGTATTGCAGCCAGACGCGCTGCCCGGTCTTGACGTTGTAGCTGGCGATGAACGAGACGTGTCCGCCGCGCGGGAAATGGAGCTGGTAGAACACCGTCTCACCGTCGGCGCCCCACCATTCATGGCCGGCAATCTCGTTCTCCATGATGCGCTGATGGATCAACTGGTTCTGTGTGCCGTCGGTGCGGATGGTCCAGATGCGGTCAACCATTTGCCACTCGCCTTCGTGACAATACATCAGCAGGGTGGGATCCGCGGGCGAAAACTGCAGGTGGTTCAACCAGTCGGTGCTGTGCTCCAGCAGGGTCGTCAATTTTCCCGTGCGCAGGTCAATGGTGAACATCGTCATCGGCAGTTTTGCCGCCAGGCGCTGGGCCATCATTACGCCCTTGTTGGCCGGCTCGCCGAGGTTGACGTCGCTCATCTTTCCCAGGGACACGGTGCCGTCATACGCGCCGTTGGCGTTGGCGTCACCCTCAATGAACGTGCCGGCGCCGAGGGTTTCGTCGGCGTTGATGGCGGACACACTGGCGCGGCGCGGGAGATCGGCGATCTTGCGGTTCGCGCCGGTGTCGAGGTTGACACACCAAAGCTGGGAGAAATACCGATTGGTCGTCGCCCGGGTGTAGTAAAGGTTTGGAGTCTTGTGAGCCACGATGATTGTCCGGGCCGGCCCGGTGACGAGTTGTGTCGCCTGCAAGGTTTCAAGATTCAGCACCGAGATGCCGTTGGGCGTGGTGTAGGCCATTTTTTTGCCGTCGGGCGTGTAGCCATTGTCGTTGAAATAAAAGCTGTCGGAGCCTGGCTCGCGCGTGAGCCGGATGACGCGGTGGCCGGTGTCGGGATCAATCCAACTGGTCGGCGGCTCGGCGGGAGCGGGGGCGTTGGTGCCGGACACGTCCGCGCCGAACGTCCGCAAACCCGCCAGCGCGAGTGTGGCAAAGACAATGGAAAAACCGGGGAGGCCATGAAAACGATTTTTTGCGGGTTTCATAAGTTGCTTTTCGCCTGGATTGAAACTCATAACAGCCGGGCGCGCAAGTTCATGCGGTTGTGAGCGTTTGGCGTTTTTGAATTCAAGATTTACCGGACAAGACGCATCGGGTGCGTTCCGGGTTTCATCAATATCTGCGAGCCGTGAATCCGGCGGAGGCAACTTTCATGTCGGTTGAAGATTGAGAGTTGGCGGCGGCTGTGGTTCATTTGCGGGGCACGGATGAAAAAATACTGGCACGTCATCGGCATCGGCATCCAGAACAACCTGACCTACCGCTTCAATTACCTGACGCGGACGTTGTTCAGCTTCATCCCGCTGTTCGCCATGCTGTCGCTGTGGCGGACGATTTACGCGGGCAAGGCGCAGGGGAGCGCGCTGGGCGGCTACACGCAGGCGGAGATGATTTTTTATTACATGCTCGTCGCGGTGGTGGACGTGCTCACGAACGTCAACGAGGACGACTGGCAGATTGCCGCCGACATCCGCGAGGGCAACATCAGCCAGTTCCTGCTCAAGCCGATTGATTACCTGTGGTATCGGCTGTGCCTGTTTTTTTCCGGTCGCATCGCGTTCATCTCCATGGCGTGCGTGCCGCTGGCGCTGTTCATCTTCTGCTTCCGCGGTTATGTCGTTGCGCCGGCAAGCGGGCTGGCGCTGTTCGCGTTTGTCATTTCGCTGCTCTTCACGGCGCTGCTGCAATTTTTCATTTCCTACACGATGGCGATGCTGGCGTTCTGGATGCTGGAAATCTCCACGTTCATCTTCATCCTGTTCGCGTTTGAATACATCGCCAGCGGGCATCTCTTCCCGTTGGATCTGCTGCCGCCCACGCTGCAAGCCGTGCTTTACTGCACGCCGTTCCCGTCCATGCTTTCCACGCCCATCGGCATTTACATGGGCAAGATTGCCGGCTCGGGCATCTGGCTGGGCCTGCTCATGCAACTGCTCTGGCTGCTGCTGGGCTATCGCCTATCGCGGTTCGCCTGGGCGCGCGGCGTCAGGAAATACGCTGCGTTTGGCGGATGAGGAAATCAAATCCGACAATCAGACAAGCAGCGGAGCCGCCTGCTTATCCGGCTTTTGAATGCGCGCTGTCGGAAAATTTCTTCATGCAGTCCGGGCACACGCCGTGTGTGAAGGAGGCCTCCGAATGGTCGCGGATATACATTTCCAGTTGATGCCACTGGCCCTTCTGGTCGCGGATTTTTTTGCAATTGGAGCAGATGGGCAGGAGGCCGGTCAACAGCTTCACCTGCATGAGCGTGTGCTGGAGTTCCTCGATGAGCTTGACGCGCTCCTGTTCCTGCCGGCGGCGCTCGCTGATGTCGCGGGAGATGCTGGATGCGCCAATCACATTGCCGAAGTCGTCGCAGACCGGCGATATCGTCAGCGAGACCTCAATCAATTTGCCGTCCTTGCGCCGCCGCACTGTCTCCAGTCTTTCCGTGCGCTTTCCGTCCCGCAACTTTTCAAGGATGGATTCCATCTCGCCGGATTTTTCCGGCGGGACGATGATGGAAATGTTTTCGCCAATCGTTTCCCCGGTTGTGTAGCCATACATGACTTCCGCAGCCGGATTCCAGCTCAAGATGGTTCCCGTCAAATCCTTGCCGATGATGGCGTCGTCCGTGCCCTCGACAATCGCCGCCAGATGCCTGACCGACCTGGCCACCTGTTTTTGCTGCCGACGTTTCTCGGCGAGGGACAACTCCAACTCAACGACCACCGGAAGGCGTTCCAGATGGAGCTTCATCACAAAATCATGCGCCCCGGCCCGGATCATACCCACCGCCTCTTCCTCGCCCACTCTGCCGGAGATGCAGATGAACGGGATGTCCAGCCCCTGTTTCCGGTAAAGCTCCAAAGCCTTCGGCCCGCTGAACCCCGGCAGCACATAATCGCTGATGACCACGTCCCAGACACCGTCGGCCAGGGCCGCCGTCATGCCGGCGGCGTCCCACACGCGAAGCATGGACACGACAAATCCGTGCTGTTCCATCGAGGATTGAATCAACAACGCCTCGTGCGGGGAGTCTTCAACCAGCAAAATATTTACGGGCCTGCTCACGGTGTCCTTTGCTGGTTCATTCTAGCCTCCACAGCAACAATTGTCAAAAAATGTAGCGGCTTCAACTTGTTCCACATCTGGACATTACGGAGACGGCGAACCAGTTGAGGCCAGCACGCGATGGACGGTTTCGAGGAGGATTTCGTTGGTGAACGGCTTGGCGATGAAGGCGTCGTATTTGATCAGTTTCAACCGGTCTTCCATCTCCTTTTCGGAGCCGCTGGCCACGATGACCTTCAGGTCGGGCCGGATTTTGCGCAGCGCCGCCAGGGTGGTGCAACCATCCATGAGCGGCATGGCAAGGTCGGAGATGACGAGGCGGATGTCTTCAGGATTCTGGGCAAACTGGGTGATGGCTTCGGGACCGCCAGAGGCCGTCACGACTTCGTAACCGTAGTTTGCCAGCGCGGCGCGGGTGATGGCGAGGATGGCTTCCTCATCATCCACCACAAGGACGCGCTCGCCATGACCGGCGGGCGGCAGGACTTTGTCGGCCTCGTCCGTCGGAACGGGTTCGTCCCTGGCTGCGGGCAGGAAGACCTTGAACTCGGTGCCGGTGCCAGCCTGGCTGTGGACGGTGATAAACCCGTCGTGGCTTTTGGCAATGCTCTGGCAGGTGGACAGTCCGAGGCCGGTGCCCTTGCCGATTCCCTTGGTGGTAAAGAACGGCTGGAAAATCTTGTCCGCAATATCCGGCGGGATGCCCGTGCCGGTGTCAGCCACGGTGAGGCAGAGATAATTCCCCGGCTTGACCCCCTTGTGAAGCGCGGCATCGGCCAGGGTGAGGTTCACATTTTCGGCGGTCAGGGCAAGCGTGCCGCCTTTGGGCATGGCGTCGCGGGCGTTGACGCAGAGGTTCATCAACACCTGATGCAACTGGGTGGGCAGACCGGCGACCGGCCAGAGGTTCTTTCCCAGTTTCACCTGGGAGCGGATGTTTTTTGGAAAAGTATCGGTGATGGTTCTGGCCATTTCCTTCACGAGTTGTTCCAGACGAATGACGGTTTTGACCGTCTCGCCGCCGCGGGCGAAGAGCAGCATCTGTTTGACCATGTCGGCGCTCCGCCGGGCGCTGATCTCCATGGTGGCAATCATGCTCCTGACATCGGGCGAAAGCGCCTGTTCGCGCATGATGTCCACGCCGACGATGATGGGCACGAGGGCGTTGTTCAAATCGTGTGCGATGCCGCCAACGAGCGCGCCGAGGCTTTCGAGGCGCTGGGCGCGAAGGAACTGCTCCTCCAGTTGCTTGCGTTCGGTGATATCGGTGTTGATGATGAGGAGGGATTTGGGCTGGCCCTGCTGGTCGCGGATGAGCGTGGAGCGGGCCTGGACGATGACGGATTTGTTGTCCCGTGTGAATTCGGGGAGTTCGCCGATCCACTCGCCGCGTTCTTCCAGGCTTTTGACGGCGTCGTCAATCTGGGGCGGTGGATGGCCGTGAAACAGCAATTGACGGACGTTTTTGCCGATCGCCTCGGTGGTGCTCCAGCCGTAAATCCGCTCGGCACCCTTGTTCCAATATAGAATGGTGCGGTCAAGATTGCAGACGATGATGGCGTCCTGCGCCTTGTCCAGCAATTCGGCCTGCTCGCGGATTTTTTCCTCGGCAATTTTCCGGTCGGTCATGTCAATCACCACGCCGACGATGCGCAGCGGCTTGCCGGCGGCGTCATAAACCAGCGAGGCGCGGTCATAGACATGGAGATACGAGCCGTTGGCGCTGCGCAGGCGGTGTTCGCTCCACCAGACGCGCCCGCCGGTGGCCAGCGCCGAAGTCAGGCTGGAGACGACGCGGGCGCGCTCATCGGGATGAATCAGGTCATGCCAGTTTTCCAGCCGCGCGCCAATTTCCTCGCGCTCACGGCCGAAGATGATCTTGAAATTTTCGCTGAACCAGATCTTGCCGGTCTTGACGTCCCATTCCCAAACCACGTCGTTCGAGGCGCGCGCGACGATGCGCAGCCGCGCCTCAAGCTGGCGCAGCTCGCCCTCGACGAGTTCGAGCCGCGCGCGTTCCTGGACATTTGTCAGGGCGCGGCGGATGGCGACGGTGAGCCGGTGCGGGCGCTGTTTCAACACATAGTCGCTCGCGCCGTTCCGGAGGCTTTCCACGGCCACCTCCTCGCCGATGGTGCCGGAGAAAAAGATGAACGGCGTCTGCGGCGAGAGCTCGCGGGCGAGCGCGAGCGCCTTCAGGCCGTCGTAGGACGGGAGCGAAAAATCGGAGATGATGAGGTCGAAGCCGTCGCGGCGCAGGGCGGCTTCAAATTCGTCCCGCGCCTTGACCGCCACCATTTCGCAAGCCAGTCCGTCGGCTTGAAGCATTTCCTTCACGAGAATCTGGTCGTTCTCGTTGTCCTCCAGATGCAGCACGCGCATCCGGTTTTGAAGAAATGTGGTGTCCATAATAAATTTTCAACCGGCGCGTTTCATCGTGCCCGGCGGCGGCTCGTTGATGATGGCCCAGAAGAAGCCGATTTGTTTCACGGACTCCAGGAATTTCTGGAAGTCCACCGGCTTGACGACGTAGGCGTTGACGCCGAGCTGGTAGCTGCGCACCAAATCCTGCTCCTCGCGCGACGAGGTGACCATCACCACGGGGATGTGCTTGAAGTCCGGATTGGCGCGCATCTGGCGGAGCACTTCGAGGCCGTCCACCTTGGGCATTTTCAAATCGAGCAGGACGACGACCGGCAGGCCGTTGGCGTGGCCGGCGAACCTGCCGCGTTTGTGAAGATAATCCAGCGCCTCCGCGCCGTCGCGCGCCACGACGACCTCGTTGGCGAGGTTGTGCTCTTCGAGCGCGGCCAGCGTGAGTTCCACGTCGCGATCGTTGTCCTCGGCCAGCAGGATGCGTTTCAATGGAGTCATGAATTATCCTTTTGTTCCCGTTTTAGTTTTCGGCAATGAAAAGAAAAAAGTCGCGCCGCCGTCAACTTTGCCGTCCGCCCAGACGCGCCCGCCGTGGCGGTGGACGATGCGCTGGACGTTGGCCAGCCCGATGCCGGTGCCCTCAAAATCCTCGGCCCGGTGCAGCCGCTGGAAGACGCCGAACAATTTGTGCGCGTATTGCATGTCGAATCCCACTCCATTGTCGCGGATATGAAAGACGAACTCCCCGTTGTCGGCGTTACAGCCGATTTCGATTTCCGCCGGTTCGCGCGGGCGGGTGTATTTCACGGCGTTGCCAATCAGGTTGGCCCAAACCTGGCGCAGCATCGAGGGATCCGCCTCAACCTGCGGCAGCACGCCCAGCTTCCAGTCAATGCGGCGACCGTGAATCTCGCCCTGCAAGGAATCCACCACCTCATCCACCAGCGATTCCGGCGCCACGTTGATGCGGTGCAGCTCGGTGCGGCTCATCCGGGAAAAGACCAGCAGATCGTCTATCAAATTGCCCATGTCCCGGGCCGAATTGGCGATGATGCCCAGATACCGCCGCCCGCGCTCGTCCAGTTTCTCCGCAGCCTGCTTTTCAATCAATTTCACGAACCCGTCAATGTGCCGCAGCGGCGCGCGCAAATCATGCGAGACGGAATAGGAAAACGCCTCCAGCTCCTTGTTGGTGGCTTCGAGTTCGCCTTTCTGCCGGATGATTTCTTCTTCAGCCCGCTTTTGCTCCGTCACATCCCGTGCGGTGGCATACATCAATCCGCCGTAGGGTATTGACCGCCATGACAGGACCCGCCAGGAGCCGTTCTTGTGCCGGTAGCGGTTTTCAAATTGCAGGACCTTTTCGCCGGCGACGATTTGTTTCTCCACCTCGCGGAGTGTGGCGGCCTGGTCATCCGGATGGACAAAACTGATGAACGGACGGGAGAGAAACTCCTCGACGCTCCAACCGAGAATGTCCGTGACCGCCGGGCTGACGCGCTTGAAATAGCCGTCCGCGCTGGCGATGCACAGAAAATCAAGAGACAGGGCAAAGAAACGGTCTAGTTCCTCCCGCGCCCTTTTGCTTTCGGTGATGTCCGTGGAGATGCCGGCGGTGGCGTAAATCTTCCCCCCGGCGTCGCGCAACGGAAACTTGACCGCCAGATGCGGGCGCGGCCCGTCGGGATACAGGACGGTTTCCTCAAATTCCACCGGCTTTTGCGTGGCGATCACTTTTCGATGGTGTTCGTCGGCGACTTGCGCCAGTTCCTTTTTGGAAATGTCAAAAACGGTTTTGCCCCGGACTTCATCGCGCGAACAGCCGGAAATTTGCTCGAACCGGCGGTTGACGAACAGGTAGCGCCCTTCCAGGTCTTTGAGATAGACGATGGCGGGAACGTGATCCAGAATTGATTGTATCAATGCCTGGCTTTCCCGAAGCCTCATGTCAATCTGCTCCCGCTGCCGCAGATCGCGTCGGATGAATAATATCGCCGCCAATCCGATGGCGCACGCCAGCGCGCTGCCGGTCAAAATGAAAATCAAACTGGTTTGCGCGGCGGCCTGCGCGTCCTGCTGGCGTTGGAAGAGCAGTTGATTTTCCGTGTCGCGCATGGTCGAAATGCCGCTCCAGATTTCATCCATCAGGTTCTTGCCCTCGCGTGTCGCCACGGCGTCGGCGGCGGCCTGCAATCCCTGCTCCTGCCGCAATTTGATCCGGTTGTTCAACACGGCCATCCGCTCCGAAATCAACGGCTCCAGCCTGTCCAACTGCTGCTGTTGCCGCGGATTGTCTGTGGTCAAGGCCCGGAGTTGTTTCAGCCAGCCGTCCACCTGCGCCTGCGATGCCTGGCAATCCTTTAGAAACTGTTCGTCGCCGGTGAGCAGATAGCCGCGCTGCTTGGTTTCAACATCGGTGAGCATGGCGAGGCCCGATTCCAGCGTGGTCACCACTTCGTGCGTGTGGGAAACCCATTGCTCCGAGGCGACCAGGTTTGTTGTTGTGCGATACGAAAGCCAGCCGACGCCCATCAGCGCCAGGACCGACGCCACGAAACCAAGCACGATTTTATTCTCCACGGATGCCTTCATAACCATATTTCTGAACACAACACACCCCTGTTGTTAAAAACCGGGAGACCTTCAAACTAAACCGAATATAAGCACGCCTCGAAGGAAAGCAAAAAATATCTTATGGCATCCATCCGGCCATGATTTGGCCGGACCGGTTTCAGCCGCCCGGAAAAGAACCGCCCGAAAGTCTCGCGGACCGGCCGGCCTTCCGGCGCGATGGAAGAAATTTTTATACAAATTTGCCGGTTGTGGTGTCTATCCAATGAAACCGTGACTGGCCGCGAACAATCTGACTGGTGCGAGGCGCTTTATGAGGCGAAGGCGGCGGAGTTGATCCTTTACGGGCGCGCGCTGGGCCTGACGCACGGCGAGGCGGAGGATGTTTTGCAGGAGACGTTTCTGGTTTTGTTGAAGCTGCCACAACGTCCGCTGGAGCCGGAACATTATTGCGTGCGCAGTTACCGGAACCGCGCGCTGAATCATCGCCGCTCGTTGTGGCGGCGGCTGACGCGGGAACTGGAAGCCTTTGCGGGCGGCCACCATTGGTTCGAAAAATCTTCGGATGAAACCGAACAATCCTTGCAGACGGCGGCAGTGGATTGCCTGACGGCGCTGCCGGTGGAGCAGCGCGAGGCGATTGTGCTGAAAATCTGGCACCGGTTCACGTTCGAGGAAATCGGCGGACTGCTGGGCATTTCGCCGAACACGGCGGCGGGGCGTTACCGCTACGGTTTGCGGAAAATAAAACTTCAACTGGAAGGAATTGTTTATGGACGAGAACGAGATGAAATCACTGGAGGGCCGGTTGCGCTCCTGGCGTCCGCGCCGGGCGTCGGCAACGCTTAAGTGGCGGCTGTTTCTGGCGCACGGCGCCCGTGTTGCCAATGTGACGCGCATGATGCGGGTGGCGGGCTGGCTGACGCCGGCCACGGCCTGCGCGCTGCTGACGATGTTGGTTCTGGATTCCGAAAACGCCGCGACCACCGCCAGTCACCGGCAGCCATTCATCATGGCGATGATGAGCAACCAGAATTACGCAGTCTATGCCACCAGCCGCCAGTCCGAGCAGAACAATTTGTCCGTGTTCACTTTTGATTTGACCAACGACAGTGGTTCGGGTTCTACTCTGCGTTTTACGCCGTTCCGCAAGCAAACCAATTAGCGCCCGATGGAAAAACCGAAACCGAACAATAAAGGCAAAGCACCGGTGGCCAAACCGGCGGCCAAACCGGCTGCCGCGCCGGCCCCCGCGCCCGTAAAACTTCCGCCGTTGTTCCGACCCATTGACTGGCTGGTGTTGCTGGTTTGTTTCGCGGCGGTGTGGACGGTTTATCTGCTGACGCTGGCGCCGGATTTGACGCTGGAAGATTCCGGCGAACTCTGCACGGCGTCGTTCTACGCGGGCATCCCGCATCCGCCGGGTTATCCGTTCTGGGCGATTTATTCGTGGATATGGACGGTGATCGTGCCGTTCGGCAGCGTGGCATGGCGGGTGGAGGTGGGGGAATCGTTCGCGGCGGCGATGGCGTGCGGGCTGGTGGGGCTGATGGTTTCGCGCGGGAGCAGCATGCTCATCGAGGGCATCGAGGAGTTGAAGGAAATGAACCGCAAATGGGAGGGTGCCATCTGCGTGGTCTGCGGCATCACGGCGGGACTGCTGCTGGGCTTCGACAATTTCATGTGGAAGGAATCGGTTGTCATCAACCGCATCTCGGTGTTCGACGTGCCGTGGTTGATGGTGGTGGCGGCGTGCCTGATGCGGTGGATTTATGCGCCGCATCAACGGCGTTACCTCTACATCGCCATGTTCTTCTTCGGAGTGTGCGCGACCATCCACCAGACGATGCTGTGCGCCGCGATGGGCATTGAAATTGCCGTCGCGATGACCCATTTCAAGCTGGGCCGCAGTTTTTTTCTGGGCAACAGCATCGTATTCCTCGGCGGGCTGATTTTGATGCAGTCCCAGGCGATTCCCGCGCTGAACGGCCTAAGCCCAACGCTGCTGGACATGTTTTATTTCGTTGGGTTCGCCTCCATCGGGGTTTATATCTGGCTGGCCATCCTCACCAAGGAAACCTTCAACGACTTTTGCCGGGATGGCGCTTTGGCGGCGATGCTGTTGTTTTTGTGCGCTGTTCCCGGACAGGGCGCCGCTTGCGTGGTGCTCGCCCTGATTGCCGCCGTCGCCTTCGGGGTGCTGGCGTGGAACACGAGGAAACAGGACACCGGCTGGCTGGTGGTGATCGTGTGCGGTTTGCTCTGGGTGCTGGGCGTATCTTTTTATTTTTATGAGCCGATAGCGGGCATGACGGATCCGCCGATGCAATGGGGTTATCCGCGCACGGTGGAGGGATTCTTCCACGCGCTGTCCCGCGGCCAGTATGAAAAGGCCAATCCGACGGATGTCATGCACGACCCGATGCATTTCCTCCAGCAACTGGGACTGGTCATCAGCGGCCTGGCCGGCTCGTTCAGCTGGGTTTTCCTTTTTGTCGCGCTGCTGCCGTTCTTTTTCCTGCTCAAGATGCAAAAGCGGGAGCGGGCCTGGATTGTCTGCCTGACGGCGATGTATTTTTGTGTTGGCATCCTGCTGACAGTTTTAATGAACACGACGCCGGACCGGCAGTCGGCGGAGGAGAACAAGGTGTTCTTCACGGCTTCCCATGCGGTGGTGGCCATCATGATCGGTTACGGGCTGGCATTGCTGGCGGCATACATGGCCACGCATTACCGGAGCTTCCGGTCCGTCGGCCTCATGCTGGGAACAATCACCCTGCTGCCCGCGCTCGTCGTGCTTTATGACGGCGTCGGAACCACTTTTTACGGCGGGGTCGGGGCAATGACTTATCTGAACACCCTGTTCCTGTTTTTGAGCATGACCGCGGCTTTTATCCTGGCCGCCTTGGGCGCGAACTGGTTCATCAAAAAATCCAAGACCAATGCGGATGACGACTTTTTGGTCTGGTTGTTCGGCGGCGGGACGCTGCTGCTGGTGGGATTTTCGATGTATCTGGCTTTTTCCGGTGAAGACCGGCTGGGCCTCGCACAAGTTTGCGAGGCGATGCCGCGCATTTTTGTTCAGAACCAATACAGTCTTCCAGTCTGGGGGGCGTTGCTGGTTTCTGGCGGCGTCGTTGCCTTCATCTGCGGCCTGCTGATTTATCGCAGCCGCGCCCCGATGCTGATAACCCTATGCCTGTTCGCCTCCATGCCGGTGTATTCGGGCCTAACCCATTGGGCGAAGGGCGAGGAGCGCAACCACTGGTTCGGCTACTGGTTCGGGCATGACATGTTCACGCCGCCGTTTGTCGGGCCGGACGGGAACTTGAGCTACGACTCCAAGCTGCGCGAACAGATGATGAAAGACCCGAAGACCGGCAATCTGGTCTATCCGGAGATGACGCGCAACACCATCCTCTTTGGCGGCACGGACCCCGGCCGGTTCTGCCCGACCTACATGATTTTCTGCGAAAGTTTCGTCCCGCCGAAGGACAAACCGATGGACCCGGCCTTCGACCGCCGCGACGTTTATCTCATCACACAAAACGCGCTGGCCGACGGCACTTATCTGGATTATCTCCGCGCGCAGTATTTCCGCAGCGCGCAGCAGGACCCGCCGTTCTTCCGCGAACTGATCAAATACCTGGCCAGCCTGGCACATCAGGAGGACAATTCGCTGGTCCAGGCCGCCGCCAACATTTCCTACAAGCTGCTCGACGTGCCTTTCACGGCGCGCGGCGCAAAAATCGAGGCACGCTGGCGCAAGGAAGGCGTTTATCCGCCCAAGGAAATCTACATCCCGTCGGCGGATGATTCGGAAAAAAGTTTCCACGATTACACCGAGGATGTTCAAGTTCGCGCCGCGGCGGGCCGGCTGCAGCCGGGCGAGGAGGTAAGCCAGCCAGACCAGTATGGCCGCGTTTCGGTCTCCGGACAGGTTGCCGTGATGATGATCAATGGGCTGTTGTGCCGGGTGATTTTCGACCACAACCCGACCAATGAGTTCTACGTCGAGGAAAGCTTCCCACTGGAATGGATGTATCCCTACGAAACGCCGTTCGGCATCATCATGAAGATCAATCGCGACCCGATTGTGGCCCTGCCCGACGACGTCTATAAACGGGACCACGCATTCTGGAGCAAATACTCCGAGCGCATGATTGGCAACTGGATCACCTACGACACCAGCGTCCAGCAAATCGCCGACTGGGTGGAGAAGGTTTATCTGCGCAACGATTACAACGGGTTCACCGGCGACCGGAAGTTCATCCGCGACGACGACGCGCAAAAGGCGTTCTCCAAGCTGCGCAGTTCGCAGGCCGGCGTGTATGCCTGGCGGCTCCACTTGCTGTCCAACTATCCGCAACCTCCGGATCCGCAATACATGCCCTACCGCCCGAAGAGCGACGCGGAAGTCGAGGCGTTGCGCCGTGAGTGCGACTTCGCCTTCAAACAATCGTTTGCGTTCTGTCCTTACAGCCCTGAAGCGGTCATCCGGTATGCCAATTTCCTGTTTCAGTTCCAGCGTTTTGACGATGCGCTCATCGTCGCCAAAACCTGCCAGAAGCTCGATCCATACAACGGCCAGATCACCAGCCTCATTGACCAGATTGAGCAAATCAAGAAGCAGATTGCCGAGCAGACCGCCAACAACGCCCAAGTGACCACCCAATTGCAGCAAATGGAAGCCGAGGCGCACGATCACCCCACCAATACCCGAAACCTGCTGATGCTCGGCAGCGCCTACTATCAAATGCAGCGGACCAACGACGCCATTGCCTTGTTTGATCAGGCGCTCACCAATCCATCGCTTTCCTATAATGAGACCGCCGCACTTGCCCAGTTTTACAGCAAATTGGGCAATGGTTATCTGAACAAACTCGAAGTTGTGCTTCAAAAACTGGTTGGCTTGACCCCGGAATCAATTCAACCGGAGGCTTATTATGATCTTGCCGCGCTCCAGGCCGTGATTGGAAAAACCACCGCCGCGCTCGACAATTTGCGCACCGCCATGGACTTGAGCGCCAAACGTCTTAAGGCCAACCCCAATGCCAGCGATCTGGCCGCCACGAACCGCGCCGACGCGCGCTTTGACGCGTTGCGCGGCCTGCCGGAATTCCAAAAAATCGTCCTGCCGAAATAGCCCGTTGCTTCATCCGGGTTGCCGGTCGCCCAAAAATCGTCTAGCTTGTCGCCCCGCGCTGATTTGCGCGGACACGACAACATGAAAAAAACCGAGTCAAATACCACCAAAAGCGGAAGCGCCGCGCCCGCCACCGCCGAGCCGGTCGCGCCGGCCGCGCTGACTCCGGAACAAATCGAGGAACTCAAAATGCGCGCGGCCCGGGCTGACGAAAATTGGGACCGGCTGCTGCGCACCACCGCCGACTTCGAGAATTTCAAAAAACGCGCCGCGCGCGAACGCATCGAATCTGGGCAATCCGCCGCCGCCGCCCTGGTTCAAAAGCTGCTGCCCGTGCTCGACCACATTGAGATGGCGCAGGCCGCCGCGCAAACCGCGCAGGGGAACAAGCTCGCGTCGCTGGAAGCCGGCGTCGCCATGATTCAACAGCAGTTGAAATCGGTTCTGGCCGAAACAGGCCTTGAGGAAATTGACGCCGCAGGCAAGCCGTTTGACCCGGCGCTGCACGAGGCGGTTTCGCAGCAGGAAACTTCTGAAATCTCCGAAGGCCATGTCAGCCAGCAATTGCGCAAAGGTTACAAACTCCGCGAACGGCTGCTGCGCCCGGCCACCGTGATGGTCGCCAAAAAACCGGCGGCAAATTCGTAATTTGAAATTCGCAATTCGAACTTCTCCATGTCCAAGCGCGATTATTACGAAGTCCTCGGTGTGAACCGGGAAGCCGGTGAGGAGGAAATCAAGAAGGCCTACCGCAAGCTGGCCGTGAAGTTCCACCCGGACAAAAATCCGGGCGACAAGCATGCCGAGGAAAAATTCAAGGAACTCGGCGAGGCTTACGAGGCGTTGAGCGATCCGCAGAAGCGCGCCGCCTACAATCAATACGGCCACGCCGCGTTCGACCCGCGCCAGCGCGCCGGTCGCGGTGGCTTCGGCGGTGCGGGGAACTTTCACGACCCGTTCGACATATTCCGCGAGGTCTTCGGCGCGGGCGGCGGGAGCATTTTTGAAAATCTCTTTGGCGGCGGCCACGACCCGTCCGCACCACAGCGCGGTGATGATTTGCGTTACGATCTGGAAATCACGCTCGAAGAAGCCGCGCTCGGCTGCGAAAAGGAAATCTCCGTCACCAAGCTCGACAAATGCGAAACCTGCGGCGGTTCCGGCGCGGAAGACGGCTCGAAGATGCGAACGTGCCCGGCCTGCGGCGGGCGCGGGCAGGTGCTGATGTCGCGCGGTATTTTCAGCATCGCGCAGACGTGTCCCAACTGCAAGGGCGCCGGCCGCATTCTGGAGCGGCCCTGCAAATCCTGCCACGGCGAGGGCCGGCGCGAACGCAGCTCAAAAATCAAATTGCGTATCCCCGCCGGTGTGGACGGCGGCTCGCGATTGCGCTCGTCCGGCAACGGCGAGTCCGGGCTTCGCGGCGGGCCGACGGGCGATCTTTATGTGATGCTCCACGTCAAGGCGCATGAAATGTTCCAGCGCGACGGCGACGATCTGCTCTGCGAAGTGCCGGTGAGTTTCATCCAGGCCGCGCTCGGCGCGGAAATCGAGGTGCCGACGCTCGATGGCCGGGCGGTGATCAAAATTCCCGCCGGCACGCAGTCGCATTCCACATTCCGCGTCAAGGGCAGGGGCGTGAAAAGTCTCCAGGACCACGGCCACGGCGATTTGCACGTGCGCGTGCAGGTCGAGGTGCCGACGCGCCTGACATCCGAACAAAAGGCCAAGCTACAGGAGTTCGCCGCGCTGTGCGATGAAGATGTCAATCCCATCAGCAAAAGCTTTTTTGAGAAGGCGAAGAATTTGTTCCGCTAGATTTCCATGCACCGCTTTTATCTGCCGCCCGAACGTTGCGCCGGGGCCGCGCTGCGGCTGGACGGGCGCGAGGCGCGCCACGCGCTGCGCGTCCTGCGCGTGAAATACGGCGAGATGGTGTCCGTTCTGGACGGCATCGGGAATGAATTCCTTTGCACGGTGGACAATTGCTCGCGCGATGCCGTCGCGCTTTCCGTGTCGCTGAAGAACTTCACGCCATCGCCGCCTTGCCCCGTCACGCTGCTCGTGGCCGTGCCCAAGGGGAAGATCATCGAGGACATCATCCAGAAATCCGTCGAGTTGGGCGCAAGCTGCGTCGTGCCGCTGCTGACGGAGCGGGTTGCGACGCACCTTGATGACGAAGCCGCCGCCGACAAGACCGACAAATGGCAGCAGGTGGCGATTGAAGCCATCAAACAATGCGGCGCATTGTGGCTGCCAAAAATCGAGACGCCCGTGACGATTGGGAAGTTTCTCGCGCGCCCGGAGAGGATCGAACTGTCCCTCGTCGGTTCGTTGCAGACCGCGCGCCGGCATCCGCGCGAATGCTTTGAGGAATTTCAGGCCAGGCACGGGCGCGGGCCGCAAAGCGCCGCCGTCTGGATAGGGCCGGAGGGTGATTTCACGCTGGAAGAATTGAAGGCGATAGAAAATTCCGGCGCGCAGCCGGTCACACTCGGCAAGCTGGTGCTGCGGGTGGAGACGGCGGCGGTTTATTGCCTTTCCATTCTGAATTACGAGCTAAATCACGCCAAAACCGGATTTGCCGGGTAATCACCCCTCGAAATGTTGTCACCTGCCAACCGCCCGTTCAGCCTATCCTCATATTAGGCCGATGGCTCAACATCATAAACTCGAACACTCCACTTGATGACAGACCCGCTATAAAAGAAAAGAGCAATCTTCTCGCCAGCGTTTGTGGATACAAGCACTGCGGTTGTGGTCGGTGGGCCAGTATCACCGTAACGGCTTGGAATGTAAACTTGGCGAATCTTCAAAATCTTATAGCTCGAAAACTCCCACCTCCGCATAACTTCTACTGCCACCTCTTCTGCGGAAGCGGTGGCGGGTAAATCTATAATCGAAAATGTTCCGCCGCCCCAACCGCCAGTGCTTGTAATCGCATAAGGTTTGTAGTCATAGATCGTGATTCCGTTTACGATCCTCGGGTGGTCATAATCAATTTGAGGTGGCGGAGGTGGTGGTGGTGAAAGTCTAGCCACAAGACGGTCAATTGGATCTGATATGACTTCTGGCGCAGCAACTGCCGCCTTTGTCGTGGGCGTCGTCAGATATGCCTTGGGAGTCGTGCCGCATCCAGCAAGCAAACTGACTATAATTGGCAAAATCACGAGACGCATAATCAGCCTAACAGTTAGTAGGCGGCTGGTTGTTCAGCCTATCCTTTTCCATGTTCGGTCTATTCCGGTTCACGGTTTCACCTTAAATCTGTTCATTCGCCACGTCCACACTGATTTTTCATGCGCAGGCGTCGTTCTTATTGAGCGCGCAAGGGCGGCGCGCAGCTATTTGATTGTTTCCACCTGAATCTTCGCGGGGTCGCTCGCGCCTATCTGGAGCAGGACGCCGCTACATGAAATGATGTCATGCGGACGTTGCGCAGGAGCCGGAAAGCTGGTAGAAGCTTCGCACTCAAACGAATTATGAACGCATCCAAATTGCTCCCACTTGCTGTTTTGTTCCTCCTGCCTGCCACGATGATGGCCGCGCCCGCGGATTCGCCGCGCGAGCGGATTTCGCTGGATGCGGGCTGGCGGTTTTTCAAGGGGGACGCGCCGGAGGGCGGAACGAACCTGGATTACAAGTTCATCCGCGACTGGATTTTGCCGACGGCCAATCCGTTCACGACGAATGCGCCCGCGGTGCGGCCGGACGATCCGCCGGCCACGGGGATTTCCTTCGCGTCGCTGGCATTTGACGACAGCGGCTGGCGGGTGGTGAACCTGCCGCACGATTGGGGCGTGGAGAGCGCGTTCGACCCGGCGTTGCCCGGCGCCACCGGGAAGCTGCCCTATTCCGGCGTGGCGTGGTATCGCAAGACGATTGAAATCCCGGAATCGGACCAGAACAAGCGAATTTACCTGGACGTGGACGGCGCGATGTCCTACGCGACGGTGTGGCTGAACGGGCGGTTTGTGGGCGGCTGGCCGTATGGTTACTCGTCGTGGCGGGTGGATTTGACGCCGTTCGTGGATTTTGGCGGGGATAATGTGGTGAGCATCCGGCTGGACAATCCGCCGGATTCGTCGCGCTGGTATCCGGGCGGGGGGATTTACCGGAATGTGTGGCTGGTGAAGACGGCGCCGGTGCACGTGGCGCATTGGGGCACTTATGTCACCACGCCGGAAGCCAGCACGAACGCGGCGACGGTGAAAATCCGGGTGGATGTGGACAATGACGCGGACGCGGACGCGGATGTCTCGGTGAAGAACGAGATATTCGAGCTGAACGCGGACGGCAGCAAAGGCCCGTCGGTGGCGGCACTGGCGATTGACGGGTTGAAAATAGCCGCGCACCAGTCGGGCACGAGCGGGTCGCAAATCGAACTGGCCAATCCCAAGCTCTGGAGCGTTGAGACGCCGCAGCGCTATGTCGTCGCCACGACCATCTTGCAGGACGGCAAGACGGTGGACAGCTACGAGACGCCTTTTGGCGTCCGCACAATCGAGTTCACGGTCACGAACGGATTTTTGCTGAACGGGAAACGCGTGCCGCTGAACGGTGTTTGCGACCACAGCGACCTCGGCCCGCTGGGTTCGGCCATCAATGTGCGCGGGCTGGAGCGGCAGGTTGAGATTTTGAAGAGCTTCGGGTGCAACGCCATCCGGACGAGCCATAATCCGCCGTCGCCGGAGCTGCTGGATTTGTGCGACCGGATGGGGATGCTGGTGATGGACGAGTCGTTTGATTGCTGGGAGCACGGCAAGACGAAGAACGATTATCATCTGCTGTTCAAAGACTGGCATGAACGCGACTTCCGCGCGGAATTGCGCCGGGACAGGAATCATCCTTCAATCATTTTGTGGAGCATCGGCAACGAGGTGGGCGAGCAGAACCGGCCGACCAATTTCTGGATCGGGGCGGAGCTGACGGCCATCGCGCATCAGGAGGACCCGACGCGCCCGACGACCTCGGCGAACAGCGACGTGAAGTCCGGCTACAACGGCTTCGGGACGAACGAGGACGTGTTCGGCTACAATTACAAACCGTGGGAATACGGGAAGTTCCGCGAGGCCAACCCCAACCAGCCGCTGTTTGGCAGCGAGACGGCGTCGTGCATCAGCTCGCGCGGCGAGTATCTTTTCCCCGTCACCACGAACAAGTCCGGCGGGATGATACGGTCGAACTTCCAGATGAGTTCCTACGACCTCTACGCGCCGCGCTGGGCGACGCCGCCGGAAGTGGAATTCGCCGGGCAGGACCAATATCCGTTCGTCGCAGGCGAATTCGTCTGGACGGGCTTTGATTATCTCGGCGAGCCGACGCCCTATGACCGGACGTCGCGCAGCTCCTACTTCGGCATCGTTGACCTCGACGGTTTTCCGAAGGACCGGTATTACCTTTACCAGGCGCGCTGGCGTCCGGATTTGCCGATGGCGCATATTTTGCCGCATTGGAACTGGCCGGAACGCGTGGGGCAGGTCACGCCCGTCCATGTCTATACTTCGGGCGACTCGGCGGAATTGTTCCTGAACGGAAAATCGCTCGGCATGAAGACGAAGGGGCCGCTCGAATACCGGCTGCACTGGGACGACGTGGTTTATCAACCCGGCACGCTCAAGGTTGTCGCCTACAAGAACGGCAAGAAATGGGCGACCGACGAGATGAAGACGACCGGCCCGGCGGAGAAACTGACGTTGAAGGCCGACCGCGCGACAATCGCCGCCGATGGCCAGGATCTTTCATACATCACCGTCACCGTGGCGGACAAGCATGGATTGCTTGTGCCGCGCTCGAACAACCACATCAAGTTTGAGATCGAAGGGCCGGGCGAAATCGTCGCCACGGACGACGGCGACCCGACGAGCCTTGAACCGTTCCAGGCGCCGGAGCACAATGCCTTCAACGGGCTGGCGCTGGTGATTGTGCGCGCGAAGGCGGGCGAGCCGGGAACCATCAAGCTGGAGGCGGAAGCCGACGGGCTGAAGTCTGCCACCATCAAAATCACGAGCAAATAGCGGTGTTGGCGGACGGGCGCAAAATTGCCATGAGATTTACAAAGTTGTCCCCGCTGCTGTTATTGGCGGCGATTGCCGCGTCGGCGCAGATTGAGTCGCCGAACACCAATCTCACGGCGCGGGAGGAGCAGATTGTTGCCGCCGCCAAAGCCGGGGGCGGGAGCGAAATCATCCATGCGGGCAGACCCGGGCTGATGCCGGCGCTGGGTTGGAACAGCTACGACACGTTTGGCGACTCGGTTGTCGAATCCGAGGTGCTTTCGAATGCGGCGTGGTTTCAGGAACATCTCGAACCGCTCGGCTGGCAGTTCATTGTCGTTGATTTCCGCTGGTATGACCCGCTGCCGACCGGCGACGACCGGTTGTTGAACCGGACGCGCACCGGCGCGGCGCTCGCGGCGGATGAATTTGGGCGGTTGCTGCCCGCGCCGAACCGTTTTCCCTCCGCCACGAACGGCGTTGGTTTCAAGCCGCTCGCCGACCGGTTGCACGCGATGGGTTTGAAATTCGGCATCCATGTCATGCGCGGCATACCGCGTCAGGCCGTCCTTGCCGGAACGAAACTTCTGGACGGCCAGTTCACCGCCGCCGATGCCGGCAACACCAACGACAAATGCGTCTGGTGTCCCGACATGTTTGGCGTGAGCAACAACGCCGCCGGGCAGGCGTGGTATGATTCCTGTGCGAAGCTCTGGGCGTCGTGGGGCGTGGACTACATCAAGGTGGACGACCTTTCGACGCCTTACCACACTGCGGAAATCGAGATGATCCGGCGCGCGATTGACAAATGCGGACGCGCCATCGTTTTCAGCACGTCACCGGGGCCGACATCCACCAGCCACGCCGGGCACATCGCGGCCAACGCGAACCTGTGGCGCATCTCCGGCGATTTCTGGGATCGCTGGCAGAAGATTGACGCGCAGTTCGACCTCATCGCGCAATGGCAGGGCGCGGGCGGCCCCGGCCACTGGCCGGATGCCGACATGATTCCATTCGGCCACATCGCCATCCGCTCGAAGATTGACGGCAGTCCGCACTGGACGCATTTCACACGCGACGAGCAGCTCACGCTGATGTCGCTCTGGTCGCTCGCGCCGTCGCCGCTCATGCTCGGCATGAACCTGCCGGACAACGACGACTGGACGACGGCGCTGCTGACGAATCCCGAAGTGCTGGCGGTGGATCAGGACCCGCTCGGCGAACCGGCGCGGCGCATCTTCGCAGCGGGACAGACGGCGGAAATCTGGACGCGGAAACTGGCCGATGGATCGCTCGCCGTGGGCTTTTTCAACCGCACGGACGAAAGCGCCAAATTGGATTATGCGTGGCAAAAGCTTGGATTTGATTCCGCGCCCGAAGTCCGTGATTTGTGGCTGCGAAAAGATTTGGAGAAGGCGGCAAACTTCGCCGCCGAAATTCCTCCGCACGGCTGCGTGCTGCTCAAGGTGCGCTGAAAATCACTGCTTGGCCGGAGCCGGAATTGTTCCGTCGTTCAAGTCCGGGTCAAACTTGCGGACGGGTTCCGATGACGTGGAAGAATTGCTTCCGCCAGTCCAAAGACTGCCAGCCTGCTCCGGCGTGAGTGTGGCCGCCGGTTTGAATTTGTCTCCGGCCATGTAATCGAGGAGGGAGCGGCGCAATTGAAGCAGTTCCGAACCGCCGCGCTCATTGTCCAGATTGATGGCGGAAACCAGCAGGCGGCCCGGCCCGACGTTGCACTCGAAGATTACGCCGAGCTTCCAGTTGCGATTCCAGTCGTCAATCGCCCAGACAATCGGCTTCAGCTCGCGCGGGGCGGCTGTGAGGTTCACCGAGCGGACATTGTTCACGAGCTGGGTCCATTGCCAGTCGCAATTCGGTTCGGTGGGAAATTCCGCGAGGGCGGGGGAATTGGTATCGCAAAGCAGACCGAGCATGGCGTCGAATTTCGCATTTGGATTTTGCGGCGGACGGACGGTCATCTGGATGTTCCAAAACACCGGGACGTTTTTCATGGGCGGACATTTTGTCGGATCGAGATCACCTGCGCCGGGCATGAACAGGACTTTACCGCCGGCGGCAAGTTTGGTCGCGGCTTCGCTCCAATTCCGCGTCACCAATACATCGGACGGCGTGTTCGTGTCCACCTGCGCCGGATAGAGCCAGAAATTCCAGTCGTTCTCGACGGATGAATCTTTCAGGCTCACCACGAGTTTGTAGGCACCCGGCGCGGCGAGCTTGGACAAGTCCGCGGAAACCTTGCCGAGCGGGATGTTTTTGCCGATGGGGATTTCGCGTGAATCCCACTCGCCGCTGGCGACGGTTTGGCCGGCGGAGTTCACGATGTTCCATTGCGGCACTGCTCCGGCGATGGGCTTTTCGCCGAAATTGTAGATTTCCACATCCGATTCGAGAGTTTGATCGCTGGTATAAATGCGACTGGCGAGGCGCGCCAGCGGAACGGTCGGGCCGGCAAAGCGGCGGAATTCCGCCGCCGTCACGTAGCTTTTCGGCTCCCAGAACGCATCCACGACGCCGATGAGCGCGGTTCCCTGGCCGAGATAATCGTGCAGGTCGAGCAATTGAAAACCGGAGAGGCCGGGCGTGCGCAGATTCGCTTCAATCTCTTCCTTGTAACATTCAAGTTGGAAACGTCCCGACGCCCACGCGAAATCCTTGTCCTCGTCCAGCACGCCATTTTGTTCCGCGATGTATTTGAAGATGTCGTAGTTGCCGGGCTTCAGGTAGCCCGTGAATTTGTTCATCACGTCGAAGTCGGGATAAGCGCACCACTGGCCGACCTCGTGAGCGAGGATGGGGATGTGGACGGTATCGAGCGCGTCGCGATAATCGCCCCCGAACCAGCCGGAGGTGTTGCGCAGGTTGCCGTCGCCGAAGCGGACGAGCGAGGCGTATTGCGCGCCGCCAAAGACCTGCGACTGGTCGGACCAGCCGGTGCCGGCGGAATACAGCCGGCGGTTGTCATTCAGATAATTGGTGGCGGCCCATTGCGGCGTGAAGCGCGAGTAATTGCGCGGCTCGTTGCTCGGCGAAAGTAAAATGAACGACGGATGATTGCCGTAGGCGGCGAGGATGCGCGCGGTTTCGTCGTTCAGCCACTGCTTCATCTCCGGGCTGCCGAAATCGGCCCATAAGCCGCATTCCGGCTGGAGATAAAAACCCAGCTCGTCGGCGGCTTCAAACGCGGCTTCGGGTGGGCACCACGAATGGAAGCGGATGCCGTTGAACCCATAATCCTTGCAGGTCTGGATGATTTTCTTCCATGACTCGACATCCATCGCCGGATAACCCGTGAGCGGAAATTCGCCGCCGTCATGTGTGAGCCGCAGGTTGACGGGGCGGCCGTTGATGAGCAGGTCCTTGTCGTTGTGCGTAATTTCGCGGAGGCCGAAAACCATGTAGCCAGAATCGTCAACCGAGGTGCCTTTCAATTCGAGATGCAATCCAAATAAATTCGGGTGAAATTCATCCCAAGATTGAACAGAATTGCCAAGAGGAAGCATAAATTCAAACGATGTTTCGTTTGTATCCCAGGTTATTTTATGTGGATACATTACAAACATATAATCCATGTCTTTGGTGCGATCCTCTGGTGTTGATCCGAGAGAAATTATTCCAGAACCTGCTTTGCCGGTTGCATTTCCAATTCGTATTTTAACAAGTGCGGATTTGTTCGTTTCGTCAGGAAAAACCTGGACGTCCTCAATCCACACCGACGAGGTTGCGCGCAATTCAATTTTCCCCACGATGCCGTTCCACGCCGCGCCCAAGGAATCGGAGATGCTGTGTGAATCCACCAAGTGACCTCGCGCCGGTAGTTGCAGGCGATTGTCCACGCGGATGGTCAAGCGATGTTTGCCCGGCGCGAGTTCGCCGAGGTCGGTGATGTGCGGCGCGACGAGGCTGTTGTTTGCGGGAAATTCCTTGTCGTCCACCCAGACCGTGCTTTGCCAGTGCGCGCGTTCCAGAAAAAGCGTGAAATGGCGGCCCTGCCAGCCGGCGGGAATGTCTATGTCGCGCTGATACCACGCCGCGCCGAGATAATGCTTCGGCGGCTGGGAAAGAAACGGCACTTCCACATGGCCCGGCTGCGAAAAATGGTCGCGCAGGCTCGCGGGCTGGATTTTCCACCACGCATCGCCGAGCGTCAGCACCCACGGCGTGTTTGTGCTGATTTCATCACCGTAGCCTTGTGCCTGGAGAATGCCGGGCAACTGGATTTTGTCCGGCAAATCCTTGGCGAACCATTGCTCATTCGTCCCCACGTCGTTGCGGTCGAGGGCAAAGCGCCATTCGCCGGCGAGCGGAAGGGTTTCAACGGCGCGCAAGTGGGTGGTTGCCAGGCAACAAGCCGCGATGAGAATTGAGAGGATGGTAATCCGTTTCATATTTTGGGGATAAATCAGTCAGTCCACGAGTTCGCGTTCAATCTGTTCGAGCGATTTGTTTTTTGTTTCCGGCAGTTTGAAGAAAATGAAGATAAAACCAAGCACGCAAATCGCGGCGTAAAGCCAGAAAGTTCCCGCCGAGCCGAGCTTTGCGTTCAATATCGGAAATGTGTAGGTCAGGATGAAGCACGCAATCCACAGCGCACTTACCGCGACGGACATTGCTGCTCCCCGGATGCGGTTTGGAAAAATTTCCGAGATAACCACCCATGTCACCGGCGCGAGCGACATGGAATAACACGCGATGGCTGCCAGCACGAGCAGCAGCATCGGCAGGCCGGTCACGGACGCGTGGTAGCAGAAACCCAGAACCAGATAAATGACCGCCAGTCCCGCCGCGCCAAACAGCATCAGCGGCCGCCGTCCGCCGCGGTCCACCACGCCGAGCGCGACGAATGTGAACGCCAGGTTCACCGAGCCGGTCCACGCGATGTTGCTCAACACGCTCGAAATGTCGTAGCCTGCCGCCTTGAAGATTTCCTCGGCGTAATTGAAAATCACGTTGATACCGCACCATTGCTGGAACACCGCCAGGCCAACGCCGAGCACCAGGACCTTCGCCATTTTGGGATCGACCAAGTCGGCGAAGCGGACACGCTGGATTTCCCCGCTCGCCAGCGTGGAATTGATCTCCGCCATTGCCGCCACGCCGTAACTTTCACCGCCGATTTTTTTCAAAATTGATTTTGCGTTCTCCGGTTTTCCATTTTTGGCAAGCCATCGCGGGCTTTCCGGAACAAAAAACATCCCGATGAAAAACAGCAGAGATGGCACGGCGGTCAGGCCGAACATCCAGCGCCAGCCCTGCTGTCCAAACCAGGAGTCGCGGATGAATTGATCTTTGGCTGTTTCGGTGGCGTTGGATCCAAGGTTGGCCAGAATTTCGCTGCCAAGATGTCGGACCAGCGACCAGTTGATTACCTGTGCCAGCAAAATGCCGACGACGATGGTGAGCTGGTTGATGGAAACGAGCTTGCCGCGCATCTGCGCCGGCGCGACTTCGGCGATATACATCGGCGAAAGATTCGACGCCAGACCGATGGCCACGCCACCGAGCATCCGCCAAAAAATGAAGATGGAGAAGTTGCCCGCCAGCGCGTTGCCGAGCGACGTGACGGCGAACAGGAACGCCGACAAAATAAGCAGCCGCTTGCGTCCGAACTTGTCGCTTAACGCGCCAGCCACGAGTGCGCCGACAAGACAGCCGATGAGCGCGCAACTGTTCGCCCAGCCGATTTGCGCCTCGCTGGTGAGCTGGAAATAACGCTGAAAAAACGGCTTCGCTCCGCCGATGACCACCCAGTCCCAGCCAAACAGCAGCCCGCCGAGTGCGGCCACGGAGGAGATGAGCCAGATGTAGCCGAAATTCAACTCGGCCTTGAGATTTGAGGATTCGTTCGGGGTCGCTGTAATCATGGTTTAGACTTTCGGTGAAAATGCTCCGACCACAAGTCCGCCGCGAGCGCGTGGTTCGGGTCGCGTCGCAAGACATTTCGCAAAAGACTTTTAGCCTTCATTTTTTGACCCAATCCCAAATGTGCCTGCGCCTGCAAAAACATCGCGGTTGTCTCCTGACGAAGCTGCAAATCGTCGTCAAACAACTGCATCGTCGGCAGTGAGGTGGCAAAATAGTCAATTTTCGCCGGCGTTTTGGCGAGCTTTTCAGCGTAATCCAGCAGGTTGCGCAGAAGTTTTTTCGCCTTCGTCTTCTGGCCGAGTCGTTCCCAGGACAGCGCCGAATAAAAAGTCGTTTCCGAAAACGTGCGGACGCTCATTTCCTGAAAATCGCCATTGAATGTGGCGGCGGCGAGCCAGTGTATGTGCGCGGATTTCTTTTCGCCCAACAAATCCAGCGCAATGCCAAGCCAGTAATGGATGTCGCTTTGATTGGCGAGCAAGTGTTTCGCCTCGCCGAGATTTGACGGCGATTTCAGGGCTTCCTCGAAATGGCTGGCGGCACAGGGATAATCGTGGTGGGCCAAAGCTTCGCGGCCTAACGCGAGCTGCGTGCGGACATGCTGGCCAAGTGCCGCGCCTTCGCCGCCTTCCCACGGCTGGAAATTTCTTTTGGCCAGCAATTGCATCGCTTCGACATGGCGACCGGTCTGGTTCAGCAGCGAGCAATATTCCACCGTCAAATCGTCGCGTTGCGAAACAAGCTGCGGATATTTCTTCAGTTCGCGCAGACGCCCCGCCGGTTTTTCACCGAGACGCTTCCAAAGCTGGTCGCGCTCGAACAGCAGGCGGGCGTCAGCAGGATTGACCTTGAAAGCCTTGTCATAAGCCGCGCGCGACTTGGCCGGTAGCTTTGAAATGTTAAAATAGCCGATGCCGAGGTTGCGCCAGACGACGGAGAAATTACCGTCGAGACGCGCGGACTTTTCCCAGAGCTTGATGGCTTTGGCGTGGCGGCGGCGATCGTAAAGCAAATTGCCGAGATAATATGACGCCTTGGCGTCGTGTGTATTCGCCCGGATCGCTGATTCCAGAATTGCAATTTCGGCCAATCGCGACGGGAAACAATAATCCGGAGGAAACGCGGCAGATTGTTTGAAATAGTCCAACGCGGTTCTTGGGTTGCCGGATTTTTCGTGCAGCCAACCGAGTGTATAATACGCCAACGGCAACGCGCCCCAGCTTTGGTCGGGTAAATCATGTGAGGCAGCGTTGGTGGATTTCAACAATTCAATCGCCTCTGTAAAAAATCCGGCGCGCGCGAAGTCGTGCGCCAAATCCAGGACAGTCTGCAAGTCACAGTTCAGCTTCTGTCCGGACAAAAGCCGCGTCCACCAGTCGAGCGAATCGAGTGCGAGCGTTTCGTGCAGCAGCGTTTCGGCCTCCGCGTCGCGTTTCAGCTTGCGGAGAACAATGACCTTGAGATTTCGCGCGCGGAGATTGTCGGTCTCGAAACGCAACGAGCGGTTCAAATGTTCCAGCGCCGCCATCCAATCCTTGCGGCAGCAATCAATTTCCGCCAGCGCGTGATAGCCCGCCCCCATCCATGCCTGATTCCAGCAGGCTTTGTAAAACGCGTCGTAAGCTTCGTCATCTCGGCCAAGGAAGCGCAGGCACAAGCCAAGATTGTAAAACGGTTCGCTATCGCATGGGTTCGAATTACGGCGCGTCAGACGGGCGATGGACTTGCGGAAGTGCTTTTCGGCTTCAACAAACTCGCCGCGCTTGAGGCGCCATAGTCCAATCGCGTTGTTGCAGCGCGAATCCATCGGATCGCGGCGCAAGGCTTCGCGCCAATACAAAGTCGGGCAGCGTGTTGCATGGCGGTATTGCTCCAGATGCAGGCCGGTGATGAAGAGTTCGTCGTTGCTCGCGATGTCCGCCGGTGCAGGTGGCTCGGTGGCGGGTGGCGGGACTTCACCTTTCACTCGTGGTTTCGGCTGGTGAGAAATGATTCCTTGGCCGGTTCGGTCGCTGACGCGGAGTAGCAAATCAGTTTCAGCGATGCCATGCGGCGCCTGGATTTCTTTGTTAAACGGTAAGCCTGGGGCGAAATCACGGGCGGCAGAGAACAACTTTTTCTCTTTAGCCGTCAGAATAATCTTTGCATCCGGGAAATTCCGCGTGACGGAAACGCCGAAGCGAACTTTTCCGTTCTTGATCTTCAGGCTGATTGCCGCATCAAGATTCGCGTGCTGTGCCGGGCCGATTTTCTGGATGGGATACCAGAACTGGCTCCATGATTTCGTCTCCCCGGGTTGGAGAAAACTGAAGTCGGGCTGGTTGTCAGTATAAACGCCGGCCATGATTTCAATGTAAGGCGCGTGTTCGCCGTTTTTGTCGGCATCGGTCAGATGACGATCCCAAGCGTAGCCGAAGTCGTGGTTGCCCCACGTCCATTGCTTCTTGCCGGGCGAAATGTGGTGGTTGGCGATGTGGACAATGCCCGTTTGCGCCTTGTAATCGTAGCCGCCAAAAAAATCCTCCTTGCTGCCCATGCACATGTAGGAAGTCGGCACGGGAATGTTGGCGTAAAATGAAAGGTCGTTTGGCGCGTAGAATGGGGTCTGGGATTTGGCGTCTGGGTTCCGGGGATTGTTAGAGAAGCGCGGTGGGATGAATTGAGATGGAATTTCATTTTGCAGAATTCCTTTCCGTCCGCGTTCGCCGTAGGTCACGCCGTAATAAAATCCTTTTGCCAGCGGATACTCGCTCATTGAACGGCGCGCGTGGTCGGCGACGTAGTAAACGTCCGGCGGGAAAAAGCTCTGATACGCCTCATGGACGCGCGTGGCGACGTTTGCCCACCAGAGAAAGGTCTGCGCGAACGGCGTGCGGTTGTAGGCGCGCACTTTCAATTCCAGATACGCGCGGCCCGGATGCAGACAGACGCCGTGCATGCCTTTCATGCGCGTCATCGGATCGTGGTCGCTGCACCAGATTATCTTTGAGCCGTCCGCGCAATCCTCGATTTCAAAATCAACCGGCAGAAACGTCGCGGGCCGATGATGCTGCGGCCAGTTGAACTCGATGCCGCCGGAAATCCACGGTCCGGCGAGGCCGACGAGCGCCGGCTTGATGACGGGCTGGTTGTAAATCAAATCGTAACCGTTCGTCTTGTCCTGCAAAACGTGGATGCGCCCGCCGAGTTCGGGCAGCACCATCGCGCGCAGAAATTCATTTTCAATCCAAAGAGCTTTCCACTTACGGTCCACCGGCTTCTCGGCGATGCGGTCGGTGAAGGGCAGGGGATAGACCTTGCCGCTGCTGCCCTGATAGACCCGCTTTTCCAGAAACATCGGGTTCTTGTCCGGCGGCGCGGGCAGATAGGTGGGAATGACGAGGCTTTCGACGCGAACCCGGACTGTTGACGGCTTGGCCATGTTTGGTGTCAGGCGACAAGCTAGCGGAAAGCCGTGTCCGATTGAATCACAAAATCCGGCTATGCCTTTGCCGCTTTAAGCAGACCCGCAATCAGGCCGTCCGTTGTATGCTCCTTTGCCTCGAAGGCCGGCTCCAGCTTCAGCGCGCGGATGGTCTTGCTCGTTTCGGGGCCGATGGACGCAATTTTCATTTTCGGGAATTGCTTCACCAGCTTCGGCAGGTCGAACCGCGCGTGGAAATGCTCCACGGTCGAGCTGCTCGTGAACGTCACCCAGTCCGCGCCTTCTGCCAGCAATCGCGCGCCCGCGCCGGCGGGGTCTTCGGTCTCCGCCACGGTTTTGTAAATCGCAATGTCGTCCACAATCGCGCCCAGCTCCTCGAGCGCCTCCGGCAATTCGCGGTTCGCCACCTCCGCGCGCAGGAGGCACATCTTCAAATTCTCGATGGTTTCGAATTTGGCAAAAGCCTCCGCCAGCTTCTTCGCGGTCGCATCGTCCGGCTGCAAATCCACCTGCAAGTGCAGCTCGCGCAACTTCGCCGCCGTGGCCGGGCCGACCGCCGCGATGCGCGCGCCGCCGATGTCGCGCATGTCGTGAAAGCGCTTGAAGAACAAATCGAAAAACGCCGTCACGCCGTTCGCGCTCGTGAACACCAGCCAGTCGTAGGCGTTCAATTCCAGCAGGCAATCCACGATGGCGTCTTTCTCGGTCGGCAGCGTGAGCCGGATGGTCGGGACTTCAAGCACATCCGCGCCCAATTCCGCCAGCCGCTTCGCGAATTTCCCCGCCTGACCGGTGCGCCGGGTGACAACAATCCTGTTTCCGAACAGCGGCAGGTTTTCAAACCAGTTCAGTTTCCCGCGCAATTTCACCACATCGCCGACGATGGTGAGCGCGGGCGGCGAAATCTTTTTCTCCGCCGCCAGTTTTGCAATTGTCGCGAGCGTGCCGGAAACAGATTTCTGTTTTCCGAGTGTGCCCCATTGGATGACGGCCACCGGCGTTTCCGGCGGCATCCCGTGCGCGATAAGCGATTTCGTCCAGTCACCGAGATTTTCCGTGCCCATGAGCACGACCTTGGTGCCGGGGATTTTGGCAATCTGCTCGTAGCGCAGCGCGGTGGCGGCGTCCGCCGAATCGCTGTGGCCGGTAAAGACCGTGAAACTGGAGCAATGCGCGCGATGCGTGAGCGGAATGCCCGCGTAATTCGGCGCCGCCACGATGGACGAAACGCCCGGCACGATCTCGAAATGGATTTTTGCCGCCGCCAGCGCCTCCGCTTCCTCGCCGCCGCGACCGAAGATGTAAGGGTCGCCGCCCTTGAGCCGGACGACGCAT
>Ga0181525_10000326_pt1 | contig 42162 bp, 37 predicted proteins | sample PEATcosm2014_Bin_48_FD_121100 | JGI IMG/M metagenome (GOLD analysis project Ga0181525, IMG submission 121100) | Peatland microbial communities from MTU Mesocosm Facility, Houghton, MI, USA - PEATcosm2014_Bin06_10_metaG | ecosystem: Environmental > Terrestrial > Soil > Wetlands > Peat | place... | reverse complement strand
CGTGGAACAGCGGATTGTGGTCGAGCTCGATGTTCACCGGCTCGGCGCCGGCGCCGTAGAGGATGCCGGGAACCTTGCCCAGGTGGCGCAGGCGGCGGCTCGCACCAGTGCCTTGCGCAGTACGTTTGTTGGCGATGACCTTCATGACTAGCTCCGATCGTGCGTTCTGATTGCTGCGGCAAGTCGCCGCGGAATTACCGGTTAACCAAACCCCAAGTGCTGCCGGCCACCGCGCGGATCGCGACCAATCGCGCGCGGCGGCTTGCTGGCCGGCGTGCCGCGGCGCGAACGCCGCGGCTGCCGGCCGTCATTCGATGAACAGCGAACTCACCGAATCTCCGCGCGCAATGCGCGAAATCGTCTCGCCCAGGAGCGCCGCGCAGGACAGCTGCCGGATCTTCGGGCAGGCCGCCGCCGCGGGGCTGAGCGGAATCGTGTCGGTGACGACGACCTCGTCGAGCACCGACTCCATGATGCGTTCCACCGCGCGGCCCGACAGCACCGGGTGCGTGCAGTAGGCGATGACCTTGAGCGCGCCGGCGTCGCGCAGCGCCGCGCCGGCCTGGCACAGCGTGTTGGCCGTGTCGATCATGTCGTCCATGATCACGCAGGTGCGTCCCTGGATCTCGCCGATGATGTTCATGACCTCGGCGACGTTGGGGCGCGGGCGGCGCTTGTCGATGATGGCCAGCTCGGAGTCCATGCGCTTGGCCAGCGCGCGCGCGCGCACCACGCCGCCGATGTCGGGCGACACCACCACCAGCTTGTGGTGGTTGTGCTTCCACAGGTCGCCCAGCAGGATCGGGCTGGCGTAGACGTTGTCGACCGGGATGTCGAAGAAACCCTGGATCTGGTCGGCATGCAGGTCCATCACCAGCAGCCGGCTGACGCCGGCCACCTGCAGGATGTTGGCCACGACCTTGGCGCTGATGGCCACGCGGGCCGAGCGCGGGCGCCGGTCCTGGCGCGCATAGCCGAAGTACGGAATCGCCGCGGTGATGCGCCCGGCCGACGCGCGCTTGAGCGCGTCGACCATGATGACCAGTTCCATCAGGTTGTCGTTGGTCGGGGCACAGGTAGGCTGGAGGACGAAGACGTCCTTGCCGCGGACGTTCTCGTTGATCTCGGCCGAGATCTCGCCGTCGGAGAACCGCGAGACCATGGCGCGGCCCAGGGGGATGCTCAGATGCTGGACGACGGCATGCGCCAGCCGGGGATTGGCATTGCCCGAAAACACCATCAGGTTGTCAGGCACCATCGCCGACATCGCAACACCCTAGTGAAAATTCGTCCGGCCGGCGCGGCGGCTGTCCGGCCGCGCCGCTATTGCCGCGACCACGATGCGCAGCTATGGCTGGGGAGGAAGGATTCGAACCCTCGAATGGCGGAATCAAAATCCGCTGCCTTAACCAGCTTGGCGACTCCCCAGCACGCGACCTGCACCTGCACTTGCACCTGCACCTGCACCTGCCCGGGCGCGCGCATCCGCGCGCCAGCCCTTCAAAAATCGTCCGGGCGCAAACCGGCGTCCGCAACCCGCATTCTCTACCACTGCGCCAGCGGCAGGGCGGGCAAGCCCGCCGGCGCCCACGCCGACCAACCGGCCGGCATCCGCGCCCGCACCCGCTCCAGCACCGCCTGCGCCTCTGCTGCGCCGGGAAGCTCGCAAAAGACCGCCGAGCCCGAGCCGCTCATCCGCGCCCGGCCGGGTGGCACGGTGCACTGGCCCAGCAGGTGCAGCGCCGCGTCGACCGCCGGGAAGCGCTCGCGCACCACCGGTTCCAGGTCATTGGCGCCGAAAAGCTCCGTCGCGCCATGCGCCGGATCGCGGACGCGCAACGCCGCAGAAAAGCCTGCGATTGTCGTTTGTTTGTGGTTCCGTGTCAATTTCGGGTCGGCGAAGATTTCCGCAGTCGAAACATGCACTTGCGGAAAGACGACGACGTACCAGGCCGGGGGCAGCGCCAGCGGGCTGCAACGCTCGCCGATGCCTTCGACAAAGGCCGGTCCGGCGCCCAGGAAGAACGGCACGTCGGCGCCCAGGCCGCGCGCCAGCGCCGCCAGCGCCGGCCGCTCCAGGCGCAGGTTCCAGAGACGGTTGAGCGCGATAAGGGTGGTGGCCGCATCCGACGAACCGCCACCGAGGCCGGCACCGACCGGGATGGTCTTCTCGACCCGCACGGTGGCGCCCGGCAGGGGCGCACCGGGCGCGATGCCGGCGGCATGCGCCTGCAACGCGCGCGCGGCGCGCACCGCCAGGTCGGTGTCCTCGGGGCCGGTCAGGTCGCCCTCGCGGACGATACGGCCGTCGGCGCGCTGCTCCACGTCCAGCGTGTCGCACAGGTCGAGCGGCACGAAGGCCGACTGGATCTCGTGGTAGCCGTCGGGGCGCCGGCCCACCACGTGCAGGAAGCGGTTGAGCTTGGCCGGCGCGGGCAGGCCCAGGAAGCAGCGCGGCAGCTGCAGGCCGTGACCGGTACCCGCCGGACCCGCGCCGGTCACGATGCCGGCCCGTCGAGCACCACGCGCAGCGCGACGTCCGGCGCGCCGGCCTGCCCGCTGCGGTCCATTTCCAGGCGCCGACCGGGTCGATCGGCCGTGGTGGGCTCTATCGTCACCGACCAGCCATCCTGCGTGAAACGCGCCTTGCCGTCGTCGTCGGGCAATTGCTGGTAGGGCCGCGCGCTCGAGGGCCGGCCCTCGACCCAGTCGGGCATGCCGGCGACCGGCAGCGACCAGCCCAGCACCTGTTCCGACAGGGCCTGCGCATCGGCGCCGTGCTCGACGCGCACGCCGCCGTCGGCCGGCACGAGCAGCCGCGCCTCGCGCGCGTCGGTCTCGAAGCGCGCGATGGTGGAACCCAGCGGCGAGACCAGGTCGAGCGTGAGCGACTGGCCGTCGACCTGCAGGGCAAAGCGTCCGGTCCAGGCGTCGCGCCGCGGCGCATCGCTGCCGGCGACCGCGCGGGTCACCGACAAGGAGAAGCGGCCCGCGTAATGGTGGTCGGCATCGCGCGGCGGCGGCAGCCCGGCGCAGGCGGCGAGCAACAGCGCCGGGATCAGCGCGCCGAGCAGCGCGAGCGGGCGCCGGCGCGGAACCGTCCGCATCCGGAGCAGCCGTGCCATCAAGGCTGGATTTTCAGCCGCAGCAGCGTTTCGCGCAGCGTGTCGCTGTCGCCGTCGCGCCGCTGGGCGTTCAACAGCAGCTCGCGCGCGCCGCTGTGGTCGCCGCTGGCCCAGAGCACCTCGCCCAGGTGGGCCGCGACATCCGGATCGGCCTTGAGCTGGAAAGCGCGGGTCAGCGCCTCGCGGGCTGCCGCCAGGTTGCCCAGGCGGTACTGCACCCAGCCCATCGAATCGACGATGAAGCCGTCGTCGGGCGCCAGCGCCAGGGCGTGGTCGATCAGTTGATACGCTTCCTGCAGGCGGATGTTGCGGTCGGCCAGCGAATAACCCAGCGCGTTGTACGCGTGGGCGTAGTCGGGCCGCAATTTCAGCAGGTGGCGCAGGCGCGTTTCCATGACGTCGATGCGATCGAGGCGCTCGGCGCTCATCGCCGATTCGTAGAGCAGGCCGGTGTCGTCCGGACTGTCCTGCAGCGCCTTGTCGAGCAGCCGGTAGGACTCGTCGTAGCGATGCGCATCGCGCAGCAGCTGGCCTTGCGCCAGCACGCTTTGCGTGCGCTGTTCCGCGGTCGTGGCCGGCATGTGCCGCAGCAGGTCCAGCCCCTCGTCGACGCGGTTCATGCGGCCCAGCAGGAAGGCCTCGCGCTCGCGCGCACCCTCGACCTGGTCGGCACCCTTGACCTTGCGCAGCCAGTCGAGCGCCTCGTCGTAGCGGCGCTGGCCCTCGGCGACGCGCGACATGTTCAGGTAGGCAAGATCGAGGTCGCGATCGCCCGTGCCGCCCACGGCGGCCAGGTAGCGCTCCAGGTAGCCGCGCGCCGCGTCGAAGCGTTCGGCCTCCAGGGCCAGCACGCCCAGCGCGAACAGCGGGTCCGGGTTCTGCGGCGCGCGGCGCAGCAGCTCCTCGAACTGCAGGCGTCCTTCGTCGAGGCGGCCCTCGCCCACGAGCAGCCGCGCGTACGCCTGGCGCACCTCGGAGGCTGCCGGATGCGCCGCCAGGAAACGGTCGAGCATCGCCATGGCCTCGGCGTGGCCGGCGGCGTCCTTGGCGGCGGCACCCGGAGCCGGTTCGGCGGGCGCCTCGGCCTCGCCCGGCCGCTTGCCGCCCTCCATCAGCAACTGGGCCACGCTCATCACGGCCAGCTCGGAATCGGGGCGCGCCGCCAGCGCGGCGCGCGCATGGACGATGGCCGCGGCGTTGTCGCCGGCGGCATGGGCCGCGCGCGCGACGATCAACTCGGCGTCGAATGCGGTCGCCGGCGCGGCGATGTACGGTCGCGCCAGCGATTCGAGCAGGGCCAGCCCCTGGGCCGGCTCCGGCGCGTGCGCCAGGACCCGCTGCAGGCGGTCGAGCACCTCGATCGGATTGGGCGCGGCGGCGAGCTGGTGCTCGAGCATCGGCCGGGCCTCCTCGTGGCGGCCGTTGGCCACGAGCAGCGAAGAATAGGACAGCTCGGCTTCGGCGTCGTGGGGGGCCAGGCCGTGCCACAGCTCGGCCGCATCCATGGCCTGCGCGAGCGCGCGCGCATTGATGGCCACCTCGGCGGCACGGCGCGCCAGGCGCGGGTCGCCGGTCTGTCGCGCGGCGGCGAGGAACTCCGTGAACGCCGGCCCCGGTTCGCCGCGCTGGACGGCGATCTCGGCCAGCATCAGCCGGTACAGCAGGTCGCCGCTCAGATAGACCTTGGGCAGCGGATCGGCCTCGGCCGCCGCCACCGGAAGCGCGGCCGGCGCCGGGACCGCGGCCGCTGCCGGCGCGGCCCCGGCGGCGCCGGGCGTGGCCGCACAGCCGCTCAGCGGCCCGCCGGCCAGCGCGAGCAGCGCCAGGGCAACAGCGGCTGGCACGCCGCGGAACGAAACACGATCGCCGGGAATCTGGGGCATCAGGGAAACGCCGGTTAGGCGCCGGGCAGGAATTCGATCCATCATATTATCCCCCCGCCCCTGCGCGCAGCACGCAAAATGGCCGGGGAAATGCCGCGGTTTCGCGGCCGCGCCGACCGATGGAGTCCGCCAACTGCCCGGTGGCGGGCGTCGACACGAATATGGGGGGGCGATGCCCGAACTGCCGGAAGTCGAGGTCACGGCGCGCGCGCTGGCGCAGCGCTTCGACGGCCGCCGCCTCGAGGCCGTGCGCGTCCACGACCCCCGGCTGCGCTGGCCGGTGCCGCGGACGCTGCCGGCCAAGGTCGCGGGCCAGCCGATCGAACGCATCGACCGGCGCGGCAAGTACCTGCTCTGGCACCTGCCGGGCGGCGTGCTGATCTCGCACCTGGGCATGTCGGGCACCTGGCGCATCCATGAACCCGGCCAGGCGCCGCCGCGGCATCCGCACGACCATGTCGAAGTGTTCTGCGACGGCGCCGTGGCGCGCTTCAAAGACCCGCGGCGCTTCGGGGCGCTGCTCTGGCATGCCGCCGCGGACGGCGCCGTGCTGGACCATCCGCTGCTGGCGACGCTCGGCGTCGAGCCCTTCGATCCGCGCTTCGACGGCCAATGGCTGTGGGACGCGACGCGCGGCCGGCGCCTGGCGATCAAGCAGGTGCTGCTCGCGGGCAAGGACGTGGTCGGCGTGGGCAACATCTACGCCACCGAGAGCCTGTATCGCGCACGCATCCACCCGCAGGCCGAGGCCGGGCGCATCGGCCGCGTCCGCTACGAGCGCCTGGCCGCGGCGATACGGGACGTGCTGGGCCGCGCCATCGCGGCCGGCGGCTCCACGCTGCGCGACTTCAGCAGCGTGGAGGGGCTGGCCGGGCGCTACACCGACATCGCGCAGGCCTACGGGCGCCAGGGGCTGCCCTGCGCGCGCTGCGGCGCGCCGATCCGCCGCGCGGTGCAGGGCCAGCGGGCCACCTACTACTGTCCGCGCTGCCAGCGCCGCTGAGGCGCGCGGCGCGGGCCGGCGGGCGCAGCGCCAGGCCAGCCCGGCGCACCGGGCATCGATGCGCCGGTAAGCACCCCGAACCACGCCCAATTCACGGCGTTGCGACCCTGCTGTGCCGGGGCACTCCTGTGCTAGTGTGCCAGCGTTGATTTGACAGGTTTTTTCGCTTCCGCCGCGACACCGCGTCGCTATCGCTCCCCGGGCCCGTTGGCAAATTCGACATGTCGGATCTCATAGACAGTTTTCAGCACTTTGGCGCCTGGCGCGACACGCTCGCGACCTCGATCGACAAGCTGCGCCGCTGGCTGGCCGCGGGGCAACTGCTCGACGAGGACGCCGGCCGCCGCCTCGACCTGGCCCAGGACCGCCTGAGCGGCGACAACCTGGTGATCGCCTTCGTCGCCGAGTTCTCGCGCGGCAAGTCCGAGCTCATCAACGCGATGTTCTTCGCCGACTACGGGCGCCGCATCCTGCCATCGGCCGCCGGGCGCACGACGATGTGCCCGACCGAGCTGATGTACGACGAGACGCTGCCGCCGTGCATCCGCGCGCTGCCGATCGAGACCCGCGCACGCCTGGGCAACACCAGCGACTTCAAGCGCGCGGCGGTCGAGTGGCGCGTCTTCCCGCTCAACCCCGATTCGACCGAAGGCATGCTGGAGGCCTTCAAGCTGGTGGCCGAGACCGTGCGCGTGCCGGTGGACGAGGCGCGCATGTACGGATTGTTCGATCCGAACGATCCGGACGTCGCCGCGGCGATCGACGACAAGGGGATGATAGAGATCTCGCGCTGGCGCCACGCGGTCATCAATTTCCCGCACCCGCTGCTGCGCAACGGCCTGGTCATCCTGGACACCCCCGGCCTCAACGCCATCGGCACGGAACCGGAACTGACCCTGCAGCTGGTGCCCAGCGCACATGCCGTGCTCTTCGTGCTGGCCGCGGACGCCGGCGTCACGCGCAGCGACCTGGGGGTGTGGCGCCACATCACCGGCAAGGAATCGAACGAAGCCAACCACATCGCGATACTGAACAAGATCGACGGCCTGTGGGACCAGCTCAAGACGCCCGCCGAGATCGAGGCCGAGGTGCAGCGCCAGGTCGCCAGCGTCGCCGAGACGCTGCACATCGACGCGTCGCGCGTCTTTCCGGTTTCGGCGCAGAAGGGCCTGACCGCCAAGGTCACGCACAATGCCGAGCTGCTCGCCCAGAGCCGCCTGCCGGCGCTGGAAGCGGCGCTGGTCGACATGCTGGTGCCGGCCAAGCGCGACGTGGTGCGCCAGAAGACCCTGGCGGTCGTCGAGCGGGTGATCACCGAGGTGCGCCAGACGCTGGCGGCGCGCGAGCGCAGCCTGGTCGAGCAGCTGTACGAGCTGCGCGCGCTGCAGGGCAAGAACCAGAGCTCGGTGGAACGGATGCTGCAGCGCGCCCAGGCCGAGCAGGACGAGTTCGAGGAGAACGTCCGCAAGATCCTCGCCGTGCGCTCGGTGCTCACGCGCCTGGCCGAGGAGGCCTACGCCAACGTGCGCCTCGACGCGCTGCGCGCCTGCGTGCTGGCCACGCGCGAGCGCCTGCGCAAGACCCGCCTCACGCCGCAGTTCACCGGCGTCACGCGCGACTATTTCGCCGAGCTGCGCGGCCTGCTGCGCAAGGCCAACGTGACGATGGCCGAGATCGAGAAGATGATGATCGGCGTGCAGCGCAGCTTTGCCGAGCAGGTGGGCTGGAGCCTGCCGCCGCCGATGCCCTTCACCCTGGACACCTACATCGCCGAGATCGACCAGCTCGAGGACATCTACCGCAACCATTTCGGCGCGCTGACGCTGCTCACGCGCGACAAATGGTCGCTGATCGAACGCTTCTTCGACACCGTCGTGGTGCGCTCGCGGACGATATTCGCGGCGGCCGAACGCGACGCCGAGGCCTGGGTGCGGTCGCTGCTGCCGCCGCTCGAGATGCAGGTGCGCGAACAGCGCGCCCAGCTCAAGAAGCGCACCGACTCGGTGAGCCGCATCCGCGATGCCCAGGGCTCCCTGGACGAGCGCATCGGCCAGCTCGAGGACGCGCTGCAGGATGCGCAGGAACGCATCGCCGAACTCAAGCGCCATGCCGAGCGGATGCACGTGCCGCGCGACGAGCCGCGCGCCGGTCGTGCGGCGCCGCCCGCCGCCCTGCACGCGACGACCGCAGAGGCGGCGCCGGCGGCGCGCGCCGACAGCTGAGGCCCGTGGCAAGCGCCGCGGTCGCCGCAGGGTCGCCGGATTTCGCGCGCGCGCTGCTCGCCTGGCAGCGCAAGCACGGCCGCCACGACCTGCCCTGGCAGAACACCCGCGATCCCTACCGCGTATGGCTCAGCGAGATCATGCTGCAGCAGACGCAGGTGGCGACCGTCATCGGCTATTACGAGCGCTTCCTGCAGCGCTTTCCCGACATCCATGCGCTGGCGGCCGCGCCGCTGGAGGCCGTGCTCGAAGCCTGGGCCGGGCTGGGCTACTACAGCCGCGCGCGGATGGCGCACCGCTGCGCGCAGGCCGTGGCCGGGGCCGGCGGGGGTGCCTTCCCCGCCTCGGCCGCCGCGCTCGAGCAGCTGCCCGGCATCGGACCCTCGACGGCGGCGGCGATCGCCGCCTTCTGCTTCGGCGAGCGCGCCGCGATCCTCGATGCCAACGTCAAGCGCGTGCTGTCGCGCCATCGCGCCGTCGCGGGCGACCCGAAGCGCCCCGATGTGCTCGCCGAGCTGTGGCAGCACGCGCGCGCGCTGCTGCCGCCGGCACGCGCCATGGGCCGCTACACCCAGGCGATCATGGACCTGGGGGCGACCGTCTGCACGCGCACGCGGCCGCGGTGCGATGCCTGCCCGGTGCGCGCCGATTGCCAGGCGCGGCTGCAGGGCCGCACGGCCGAGCTGCCGGGGCGCGGCACGACGACGCCCAGGCCGGTGCGCGCCGCGCACCTGCTCGTGGCGCTGCGCAACCAGGCCGTGCTGCTCGAGGAGCGGGCGCCCAGCGGCATCTGGGGCGGGCTGCTGGGCCTGCCGGAATTCGCCTCGCCCGCGCAGTTGCACGCCGCGGCGCTGGCGCTGGGCGCCGGCGAGCCCGACCGCCTGGACGAACGGCGCCACGGCTTCACCCATTTCACGCTGCTGTTCACGCCCCACCTGCTGCGCCTGCCCCAGCAGCTGCCGACGCCGGACGCGCCCGGGCGCCGCTGGCTGCCGCTCGCGCAGATCGAGTCGGCCGCGCTGCCCGCGCCGCTGCGGGTGCTGCTGCGCGACGTGCGCGACGCGCACGCGGGGCGCGCGCAGCACGATCCGGCCGCAGCGCGGCGGCCTCCCGCTCGAGGTCGCGCATGAAGCGGCACCCCGCCTACTGCCTGGAGGGCCAGGTCGCCCTGGTCACCGGCGCCGGCAGCGCCCAGGGGATAGGATTTGCCTGCGCGCGCCTGCTGGCAGAGCTCGGTGCGCGCGTGGCGATCGCCGCGACCGGGCCGCGCATCCTCGAGCGCGCCGCGCAGCTGCAGGGCGAGGGACACACGGCGCGCGGCTACGTCGCCGACCTCACCGATCGCGCGGCGACCACCGCGCTGGTCGAGGCGGTCGAGCGCGACTTCGGCCGCATCGACATCCTGGTGAACAACGCCGGCATGGCGCAGGATGGCGTCAACGAAGCGCTGCGCGATTTCGCCGCGCTGAGCGACGCCGAGTGGGACCACGGCATCGCCCGCAACCTGACCACCTGCTACAACGTGACGCGCCGGGTACTGCCCGGCATGATCGCGCGGCGCTACGGGCGCATCGTCAACGTGTCGTCGACCTCGGGCACGCTCGTGAGCAACCCGGGCGAAGCGGCCTACGGCACCGCCAAGGCGGCAATGGTCGGCATGAGCCGGGGCATCGCGCTCGAGGTGGCGCGCCATGGCATCACGGTGAACAATGTCGCGCCCGGCTGGGTGGCGACGGCGGCGCAGGCGCCCCACGAAGTTACGGCATCGCGCTACACGCCGCTGGGGCGCGCCGGAACGCCGGCCGAGATGGCCGCCATGGTCGCGTTCCTGGCGTCGCCCGGCGCCAGCTACGTCACCGGCCAGATGATGGTGGTCGACGGCGGCAACTGCCTCCAGGAACAAAAAGGGCCCTGAACCGGCACCGCGGAACGCGTGCCCGGCGCTACGGGCGGGCCGCCGGGCAGTCGCCCAGGCGCCGTGCCGAGAGCGTGCTGCGCATCTCCACGGCCTGGCCGTTGATCATGGCCGTCGAGGCGATCTCGCCCGCGAGCGTGGTGCCGGTGAAGGCGAGGTCGCCGCGCGCCTTGATGCCGAGGATGCCGCCGCAGGCCATCGCGAAATGAAAATTGCTACCCGAGTAGGCGCTGTCGGTATACGTGCAACCGGTGGCGCCCGGCGACGAGAGCCGGCCCAGGAGCTTGGACGGATCCCTGGCGTCGTCGGCAGTGAGGCAATGCTCGATGGCCATCGGCGCCAGCACCAGCGGCAGGCCCGCCGCCTGCGTCTGGGCGCCGATCTGCCACAGGCCGGGCGCCGGCATCTCGGCAGCGGCAGCGAGCGGCAGCAGCACGCACGCGGCCAGGCAGGTAGATCGCTTCGTCCGGCTCCATCGCATGGTGGCCTCCTCTGGTTGACTGCAAGGTCCAGCATACCGCCCTTGCGCCAGCGAGCATGGAAAGTGCCCCGTCGCGGGCGCAGAATTCACGCGATCGGTCGCGCTCGACCTTGCGATCATCGGCCCCCGCATCGTTCACAACCGCCGAAAGGACTTCCATGCGCCTGCAAACCCGCTACTGCCGCGCGCTGCCGGCAATCGTGCTGGCCGCCGCCACGACGCTCGCGCACGCCGACGACGAGACCCACGTGGGCGCCGCACTGACCGCCGGCCTGTCGGGAGTCGGCGCCGACCTGGGCGTCAATCTCACCGATTACGTCGGCCTGCGCGCCAGCGTCGCCGGCTTCAGCATCAGCCGCACCGGCAACTACGGCACCAGCGTGGGCTGGGACGCGCGCCTCAAGCTGTTCCAGGCCGGCGCGCTGCTCGACGTCTATCCGTTCGCCGGCGCATTCCATGTCAGCGCGGGCATCGTGAAGGACGGCAACCGCTTCTCGCTCGATGGCAAGCCCTCGGGCGGCAGCTACACCTTCAACGGCGTCACCTACCCGGCGGCCGACGTCGCCAATGCGTCGGCGGTCGTCGACTGGAGCAAGGCCGTTCCCTACCTCGGCCTGGGCTGGGGCAACCTGGCCGGCTCCCGCGGACTGCATTTCACCAGCGACCTGGGCGCCCTGATCACCGGCAGCCCCACGACGAGCCTGACGGCCACGTGCAACGTGCCCAGCGCCTGCGGCGGTTTCGACACCAATGTGGCCGCGGAGCGCACCAAGCTGCAGAACGACGTGCACAACGTGACGTTCTGGCCGGTATTTCGCGTGGGCATCGGCTACGCCTTCTGAGGCGCGGCCTAGTCCCACATCGCGCGCATCTGCGCCGAGAGATCGACGCCGGGCGCGGCCGCGACGGGATCGCCCGGCCGCTGCGCGCCGGGCGGCGGCCAGCTCAGCTGCGCGAAGCACCCCAGCAGCGCCGCCGGCAGGAAGCGGCTGCGGCTCGCATAGACGTGGCGGTCGCCCAGGCCCGCCTGGCCGCCGACATGGAAACGCTGCGGCACGACGATGTCGAGTTCGTCGCGCGCCCGGGTCATCGCCACGTACAGCAGGCGCCGCTCCTCCTCGATCTCGGCGCTGTTGCCCGTGGCCAGATCGGACGGCAGGCAGCCGTCGACCGCGTTGAGCAGGGTCACCGCGGCCCACTCGCGCCCCTTGGCCGAATGGATCGTCGAGACGATGAGGTAATCCTCGTCGAGCAGCGGCACGCCCGCCTCCGCGCTGGTCGCCTCGGGCGGTTCGAGCGTCAGCTCGGTGAGGAAGCGCTCGAGATTCGGATAGGTGGCCGCGACGCGCGCCAGCTGCTGGATATCGGCCGCCCGCACGCGCGCATCGTCGAAGCGGCGTTCCATCTGCGCCTCGTACCAGCGGCAGGCCTGCTCGAACGGCGCCGGCCAGGTGCCGGCCTGTCCGCCGCCGACCGCGCCGAGCGACTCGATCAGCGCCGCGAACTCGCGCCATGCGGCCTCGGCAGCCGGCGGCATCGGGTGCTCGGCCAGCAGCGCGCAGCCGGCCGGCGCGGCGGCGACGTGGTCGAGAACGCGCGCCGCCGTCCGCGGCCCCACGCCCGCGAGCAACTGCAGGGCGCGGAAGCCCGAGACGCGGTCGCGCGGATTCTGCGCCCAGCGCATCAGCGCCAGCACGTCCTTGACGTGCGCGGCCTCGAGGAACTTCAGGCCGCCGAACTTCACGAAGGGGATGTTGCGCCGCGTGAGCTCGAGCTCGAGGCGCGCGCTGTGCTGCGCCGCACGGAACAGCACCGCCTGCGACTTGAGCCGGATGCCGCCCTCGCGACGGGCGAGCACCTGCTCGACCACGAAGCCGGCCTGGTCGGCTTCGTCGCGCACCGCGACGATGCGCGGCAGTGCGCCGGCGGTGCGCTCGGTCCACAGGTCCTTGGTATAGCGCTCGCTGGCCAGCGCGATGACCGCGTTGGCCGCGGCGAGCAGCGGTGCGGTGGAGCGGTAGTTGCGGTCGAGGGTGACCTGGATTGCCGGCGGATCGAAGCGCGCGGGAAAATCGAGGATGTTGCGGACCGTGGCACCACGGAAGCCGTAGATCGACTGGGCGTCGTCGCCGACGACGGTCAGGCCGCGGCCGTCGGGCTTCATCCCCAGCAGGATGTCGGCCTGCAGGCGATTGGTGTCCTGGTACTCGTCGACGAGGACATGGCCAAAGCGCGCACCGAGCTCGCGGGCGAGGCCGCCGTCGGCGACCATCCGCGCCCAGTACAGCAGCAGGTCGTCGTAGTCGAGCACCTGCTGCGCCTGCTTGGCCGCGACATAGCCGCGGAACAGCTGCTTGAGCTCGGCCTCCCATTGCGCGCACCATGGGAATGCGCGCTGCAGGACCGCGGGCAGGGCGCCGCCGGTATTTACCACCGACGAGTAGATCGCCAGGCAGGTGCCCTTGAGCGGGAAGCGCTTGTCCTTCGAGGAGCAGCCCTGTTCGTGGCGCACGAGGTTCAGCAGGTCGCCGGAGTCTTCCCGGTCGTGGATGGTGAATGCCGGGTCGAGCCCCAGCCGCCCCGCGTATTCGCGCAACAGGCGCGCGCCGACGCTGTGGAAGGTGCCCGACCAGGCGATGGCCGCCGCGGCGCCGCGCGGACCGGCAGCCTGGCCCAGGATGCGCGCGACGCGGCGCGACATCTCGTCGGCGGCGCGGGTGGTGAAGGTGAGCAGCAGGATGCGTCCGGGGTCGGCACCGCAGGCGACCAGGTGGGCGACCCGATGGGCCAGGGTGTTGGTCTTGCCCGAGCCGGCGCCGGCGATAACCAGCAACGGCGCATCCGGCGCATGCGCGTCGCCCGGCGTGCCGCAGAGCACCGCGCGGCGCTGGCCCGCATTCAGGTTCTGCAGGTAAGGTGCGCCCGCGATCGGCGCGTCGCCTGCGGCGGGCGCCAGGGCCTGGTCGGTGCTTGCGCTCATCGGGGGTCCTCGGGACACATGACTGTGTTTAATTACAGTATATCCCTGCCGACGGTCGCGGCGGCGCGGGCAAGGAAGCGAGGGGCGCAATGATGAAACTGGGGACCGGACCGCAGCGGGCTTTCTTCACCACGGTATTGCTGATGCTGTCCGGCGCGCTGTTCGGCGTGCACGAGCTCAAGGAATCGCTCGGCCGCTACCGCACGGAGGTGAAGGCCAGCAACGACGCGCAGTTCGCCTTCGACGAGATCACCATCGAGTTCAAGGAGCAGGTGCAGGAGTGGAAGGACACCCTGCTGCGCGGGCGCGATCCGGGCGATCGCGAACGCTACTGGAGCGCGTTCGTCGAGCGCGAGCACGAGGTCGCCGTCCATGCTTCCGCGCTGATCGCGAGCCTGCCGGCCGGGGAGAGCCGCGCGCTGCTCGAGCAGTTCGCGCAGGAGCACCAGAGGCTTGGCGTCAGCTACCGCAAGGGGATGGAGCGGTTCCGCGCCGCCGGCTTCGATCCGCTCGCCGGGGATGCGGCGGTGCGCGGCATCGACCGCGAGCCGGTGCGCCTGCTCGAGCAGGCCGGCACCCGGATCGCGATCTACCGCGCGTCGGTCTCGGCAGTTGCCGGGGCGGACGGCGAACGCGCGGCGATCATCAGCCTGGCGGCGTTACTGCTGGCCTGCGCCGTGTGCTTCCTGGTGTTCCTGCTCGTCCAGGTTCCGGCCGATGCGCCCGCACCCGCGGATCCGGCATATTGTCGGCCGCCCCGCGCGCGGTTAGAGTAGCGGCGAGTCCACGACCGGGTGCACCGTGCCATCGATGAACGAAACCGTCGGCACCATCCACGCGAACCGCCTTGCACAGGCCTACAGCCTGGCGGCGGCGCGGGGCTGGGTGCTGTCGAGCCGCCCGATCTCGCTGGCGGAACTGGCGGCCAGCCGCCCGCTGGCAGAGCGCGAAAGCCCGCGCGGCGGCATCGAACAGGGCACGGCGCTGATCGCGCACTTCGTGCGGCGGGAACGGCTTGTGCTGCCGGCGGCGATCGTCATGGTGGGCGGCCGGGAACTGCTCGACTGGGCGCGTTTCAACGTCGAGCGCTCGGCCCCTGCCATCGCACGCGAGATGTTCGGCAATGCGGACGGCGACAGCGTGCTCATACTGACGGCGGGCGCCATGGCGGCGCTGCGGCAATGACAGCGGCGGGCGTTACGCGCGCGGCGTCACCGTGGCCCTGGGCCGCCCGGCGCTGCGCACTGGCCGCTGCCGCGGCGCTGGCGGGCACGATCGCACCGGCGCATGCATCGCCAGCGGATGACCAGAAGGCACTCGTTGCGCTCGATATCCGCTACCAGCGGGCGGTCGAGGAGAACGACGCCAGGACCATGGGCGAGATCCTCGCGGACGATTTCGTGCTGGTGGAGGGCGACGGCAAGCGGTCCACTAAGGGCGACCTGCTGGCCGAAGCGCGCGGCGGCAGGACCCACTACCGCGTGCAGCGCGACACCGATCGCACGGTGGTGGTCTCCGGCGATACCGCCGTCTTGACGGCCCGGCTGACGGCCCAGGGCATCGAGGACGGCGCGGCCGTCGACTACCAGCTCTGGTTCAGCGACGTGTATGTCCGAACGCCGACCGGCTGGCGGTATTTCTTCGGACAGGCGTCGCTGCCGCTGCCGGCACCGCCCCATCATTGATCCTTGCACGATAGGCGTGCCGGTCGCCGCCTTGCTCAGGGCAAGGGGCGCACCGGCAGCGGAACGTTGCACAGCTCGATATGCCCGGCCGGCACCTTGGTCCAGTCGTCGCGGCGGTTGCGGCGCGCCTCGACGATGCGGTCGAAGGTCGGGGTGCCGGTGCGCATCACCTGCAGCTTGCTGCGCTGCGCCGGATCGACATCGGCAGCCACGCGCAGCGCGCGGATCGGCAGGCGCAGCGCGGCGTCCTCGTAGAAGCCCATCGGTGCCGGCCCACGCGGCAGGCTCGACAGCAGCTCCATGCCCTGCAGCACGCGGCCGAACAGCGTGACATTGCGATCGAGGTGGCGCGGAGCGTGGCCGATGACGGCATAGAGCTCGGTGCCGCCGCCGCTGCCGGCGTCGTCGTCGCGACCCGCGCCGACCATGCCGTAGCAGTGCGCGAGCCAGGTGCTGCCCGTGGCGCCGTCGCGCGCCGCGGGGAAGCCGTCGACGAAGCCGACCTGCGGCGCATAGACGTCCGTCTCCGGCAGCACATCGAAGGCCAGCCCCGCGCTGGGCCGGGCGAATTCGGCCGCAAGGCGCGGCCGGGCCGACTTGATGGGTCGCGGATGCTGTTCGTCCGGGTCACCCCACTGCACGACATAGTTGTCCTGCACGCGGTAGACGAACAGGCCGTCGAAGTAGCGCTCCCGCGCCAGCGCGCGCACGTTGGCCACGTGGTTGGGGGCGAAGGCCGGGGCCATCTCGATGACGACGCGCCCGGCCGGCAGTTCCAGGTAGAGCAGGTTCTGCGGATCCGGCTCGCGCCAGTCGCCCGGCGCCGAGGCGGCGATGATCGCGTCCATCCCCTGGTAGGGGGCGGCGACGGCGGGCAGCAGCGCCGACAGCCCCGCGGCCAGAACGGCCACCAGCGCCGTGCGCCAGGCCAGCGCCGGGCCGCCTGCACGCGCGCGGCCGACGCAATCCGGGGCCACCGCGGCACGCGCCTGCGATCCGGCGTCCATCGGGCGTCTACCGTCCGCCCAGGTAGATCGTGCCCTCCTTCATCACCAGCAGCGGGTGCGCCGTCGCCTCGATGTCGGCCAGCACGTTGCCGGGAACGGCGACGACGTCGGCCGACTTGCCCGGCTGCAGCGTGCCCGCCTGGTCGGCCACCCCCAGCAGCTCGGCGCCGTTGGCCGTGCCGGCCAGCAGCGCCTGGGCAGGCGTCATGCCGTTCTTGACCATCAGCGCGAACTCGCGGGCATTGAGGCCGTGCGGCTCGACCGCCGCGTCCGTTCCCAGGGCGACCGGAACGCCGATGCGCACCGCATGCTGGAACATCTGCTGGATCTGCGCCGAGGCGGCACGCGCCTTGCTCGCGATCGGCGGCGGGAAGGTGTCGGCCTTCGCGCCGACCCAGACGCCGGCGAATATCGTCGGCACGAGAAACACATGGCGGCTCTTCATCTCGCGCAGCGTGTCGTCCTGCAGGAAACTGCCGTGCTCGATGGAATCGACGCCGGCGGCGATGGCCATCTTCGCCGCGCGATCGCCGTGGCAATGGGCGGCGACCTTGCGCTTCCACAGGTGGGCCTCGCTGACGATGGCGTTCATCTCCTCCTGGGTCAGTTCGGGGATGTCCACCGGGTCGGACAGCGAGAGCACACCGCCCGAGGGCATGAACTTGATGACATCGGCGCCGAACTTGATCTGGTAGCGCACGGCCGCGCGGCACTCGTCGGCGCCATTGCACACGCCCTGGAGCGGGCCGGCCGGCGCGATGCGCTGCGGCGGATAGGGATCCTGGTCGGCGTGGCCCGCGGTGGCGCCGATCGCATAGTTGGACACCAGCATGCGCGGGCCCGGGATGGCGCCGGCCCGGATCGCATTGCGCAGCCCCAGCGAGACGTAGTCGGTGGAACCGACGTCGCGCACCGTGGTGAACCCGGCCTCCAGCGTCAGGCGGGCATACTGCGCGCCATACAGCGCGCGCTCGGCCGGGAAGCGCATGATGCCGTCGTAGAAATCCTGGTACCAGTTGTCGCTCGAGGTGCTGTCCAGATGGACGTGCGCGTCGATGAAGCCGGGCAGCAGCGTCGCATCGCCCAGGTCGATGACGCGCGCATGCTCGGGCACCGGGAGTCCCGCGCCCACGGCCTGTATCACCTTGCCGGACACGATGACGACGCCGTGGTCGAGCAGCGTGCCGCTGACCGCATCGAACAGGTGGGCCGCCTTGAGCACGGTGACGGCCGGCGGCACGCCCGCATTGCCCTCGGGCGGCGCTGCCAGGACCGCTGGCGGCCCCAGGAGCAGCAACGTGGCCAGCAATTGCGGGAGGCGCGGTCGACGGGTTTTCATGGGGGCGCTTTCAGCGGGGCGTACGCGGACGCGGGGTGGCGCGAGCTTACCGGCCCCGGCTGGCGCCGGGAAGCATGCCCCTGCCACCGACCCTTGTATGCGCCCACCGCCAGCGGCAGGAACCCGCGCGTGACGGCCGTGCCGACGCGCCGCCCGCTCAGCGATGCAGGCCGCGGTGGCGCACGAGCACGCTGCCCCGGCCGCCGAAGCGCGCGGCCAGCTGCTCCACCACGTAGGGGGAGCGGTGCTGGCCGCCGGTGCAGCCGATCGCGACGGTGAGATAGTGGCGCCCGTCCTCGCGGTAGCTCGGCAGCCATTTCGCCAGCAGCGCCGCGATGTCGTCGATCATCTCGGCCACCAGCGGCGCGCGCTCGAGAAACGCGGCCACCGGCGCGTCCAGGCCCGTGAGCGGGCGCAGGTCGGTCTCGTAATGGGGATTGGGAAGATTGCGCACGTCGAAGACCAGGTCGGCGGCGACCGGCACGCCGTTCTTGAAGGCGAAGGACTCGAAGGCCAGCGTGAGCTCGTTGCGGCCGCCGTCGACGAAGCCACGGACCCACTGGCGCAGCGTATTTGCCGGCAGGCCGCTGGTGTCGAGGCGGTGGCCCAGCGCGTACAGGGGCGCGAGCAGCTCGCGCTCCTGCGCGATCGACTCCTCGAGCGTGGGGTCGCCCGTGGCGCCGGCGGGCCGTGGCGCGGCACGCTGGCTGAGCGGATGGCGCCGGCGGGTCTCGGAGAAACGCTGGACCAGCGCCTCGGTCGAGGCGGTGAGAAACAGCACGCGCACGTCGTGGCCGGCATCACGCAGGCCCTGCAGCACGGCGGGCACCGCGGCCATGGACGCTTCGGAGCGCGCGTCGATCGAGACGGCCAGGTCCTGGTAGCCGCCGCGCGCCAGCAGAGCGCAGACCTCGGTGAGCACCGACGACGGCAGGTTGTCGACGCAGTAGAAGCCGATGTCTTCGAGCAGCCGGATGGCAACCGATTTGCCCGAACCCGACATTCCGGAAACGAGGATTAAGCGCATAGCGTGGGGCCAGGGCCGGCATGGGCGGCCGGCACGCGCCGCGCCCGGAAGGGCGCGGCTGTGCGGTATTAGACCATGCGCTCGGACCGGCCCCGGGACCGCCGGGCCGGTGCGGCGCCGACAGCCGAGCGCAGCGGCCGCGGCGCCGCAACGCCGTTCAGGAAGCGGGCGCAGCCGTGGCGGCCGGCTTGGCCTGCTTGCCGGCGGCAATGCAGCCGGAGATGTACTTCTTGCGCTCGTCGCCCTTGAGACCCTTGGCGTGCGCTTCCTTGCTGCAGGCGCCGAGCTTGGTGGTGCGATGGGTCTCCTTCTTTGCATCGTCCGCGGCGTATGCCAGCAAGGGCAGCATAAGCAGCGGCGCCAACCAGTGTTTCTTCATGGTGCGAACTCCTGTGCGGAAGTGGGGGACGCGCCACCCCGGCGCGCGACGGCAGCGAGCGGGACGGGGCAGCGCGGGCAGGGTCCGCCTCGCACAGGCGATGGCACGGCTGCGCAGTGGCGCGCGGCAGGCCGGGAGAAAAGCGAGGCGGCACATGGCTGCCATTGCAGCACCGGGCGGGCGCCCGGGCACCGCTGCGCGCGGTAGGACGACAGGGCGCTAGGAATCCATCGCGCGGCGCTGGCGCTCCTGGAAATCCTCCATCGTGTCGATGCCGCGCAGCTTGAGTATGGTGTTGCGCACCGCCGCCTCGAGCAGCACCGCCAGGTTGCGGCCGGCGGCGACCGGGATCACGACCTTGTGTATGCCCAGGCCCAGCACCGACTGGGTCGAGCCGGCCAGCGGCAGGCGCTCGATCGAATCGGCGGCGCTGCGCCGCATCAGCTCGACGATCAAGCGCAGTTTCATCTTGCGCCGCACGGCGGTCTCGCCGAAGATCGCCTTGATGTCGAGCAGCCCCAGGCCGCGCACCTCGAGCAGGTTCGACAGCAGCGGCGGACAGCGGCCCTCGACCGAATCGGGCGATACGCGGGCGAAGTCGACGACGTCGTCGGCGACCAGTCCGTGGCCGCGGCTGATCAGCTCCAGGGCCAGTTCGCTCTTGCCCAGGCCCGATTCGCCGGCGATGAGCACGCCCAGGCCGAGCACGTCCATGAAGACGCCGTGCATCGAGCAATGCGGCGCCAGCACCTTGGCCAGGTAGATGCGCAGCACGTCGATCACCTCGGCCGAGGGGCGCGCGGTGGCGAACAGCGGCAGTCCGGCATCGTCGATCGCCTTGAGCAGGTCGGTGGGCAGTTCGCGGCCATCGGCCAGGATGAGGCCGAGCGGCCCGCCCTCGACCAGCTCGTTGGTGAAATGCGTGCGCCGCACGACGCTCATGCGCTCGATGTATTCCACCTCCTGCGCGCCCAGCACATGGATGCGCCGCGGGTGGATGAGGTTGAGGTGGCCGACCAGTTCCGAGGCCTGGACGCTCTGCACCGCGGTATCGGGCAGCGGCCACATCGTTTCGGTGTCGCCGACGACCCAGCGCAGGTCGAGCACGACCTGGTTTTCCTCGAAGAGCGTATTGAGCGTCTGCACGACCGGGAGCACCTTGCGGGGGATAGGGGCACGGCGCCGCCGGCGCCGCGCGCGTCAGGCGGCGGGCCGGACCGGTTCCCAGGCCGCGAAGCGCGCCAGCAGCGCAGCGGCCGTGGGTTCGGCCATGAGTCCGTCGCGCAGCTCGCGGTCGGAGAGCATCTGGGCCAGCTCGGAAAGCAGTTCGAGGTGTTCCTGCGTGGCGTTCTCGGGCACGAGCAGGGCGATCAGCAGGTTCACCGGACGGCCGTCCGGCGCGTCGAAGGGCACTGGCTGCGCCAGCCGCACGACCGCGGCCACCGCGCGCTTGAGGCCGCGGATCCGGCCGTGCGGTATCGCCACGCCCAGTCCCAATCCGGTGGAGCCGAGCTGCTCGCGGGCGAGCAGGCTGGCGCGGATCTTCGCTTCGTCGATGGCGGTCGCGGCCGCGAACAGCGCCGCGGCAATGTCCAGGGCGGCGGACTTGTCGCGGGCGACGCTATCGACGACGACGTTCGACAGCGGCAGCAGCTTCGACAGTTGGTTCATGGGCGCGCACTGGCTGACAAGGCGCGCCGGGAAGGCCCGCCACGTGTGCTCGTTCGCGGGGCAGTATACCCGCGCACCTTGCGGCGAAGACCCGGCCATGGGGCCGCCGGGCGCGGCGTTGCCAGCTTGCAACAGCAGCGGCGCCGGCCGGGCCGGCGCCGCACTTCGGTGCAGTCGGACGGCCGGATTCAGTCGGCCTCCAGCGAGGGCTGGTGCTTGAGCGGGGCGTGGGGGTAGTTCTTCTTCATCCGGTCCTTGTGCTTGATCACCTGGCGATCGAGCTTGTCCATCAGGCAGTCGATCGCCGCATAGAGATCGCCGTCGATCGATTCGGCGTGCAGGGCCGAGCCGCTGACGCGCAGCGTGATCTCGGCCTTCTGCTGCAGCTTGTCCACCGACAGCTGGACGTCGGCATCGATGACCTGGTCGAAATGCCGTCGCACCCGCTCCAGCTTGCCCTCCACGTAGTGACGCAGTGCCTCGGTGACTTCGAGATGGTGGCCATGTATCGCGAGTTTCATGCGGTTCCCTTTCTGGGTCAGGCTGGAGCAAACCGGGCCATGCGCACCGGGGTGCGCGGGCGCCGGGCAGGACGCGAAAAATTCGGGGGGACGATCCGGCAGCGCATCGTTGCGGTGGCTGGGCGTCGGAGCAGCGGCATCAGATGGTCTTGCGCATCGCGGCCGGCGGGATCTGCATCAGTTCCCGGTACTTGGCCACCGTGCGGCGCGCCACCACCATGCCCTGTGCGCCCAGCAGCTCGGCGATGCGGCTGTCCGACAGCGGACTGGTGGGCGCCTCGGCCTCGACCAGCTGCTTGATGAGGGCGCGGATCGCCGTGCTGGAAGCCTCGCCACCGGCCTCGGTGGCGACGTGGCTGCCGAAGAAATAGCGCAGCTCGAAGACGCCGAACGGCGTGGCCATGTACTTGTTGGCCGTGACCCGGGAGATGGTCGATTCGTGCAGGCCCAGCGTCGCGGCGATCTCGCGCAGGACAAGCGGTCGCATGGCGATGGCCCCGTAAGTGAAGAAGCGGCTCTGGCGCTCGACGATCGCCTGGGCGACGCGCTCTATGGTCTGGAAGCGCTGGCGCAGGTTGCGGATCAGCCAGCGCGCATCCTGCAGCCGGGTCGACCAGTCGCCCGCCGCCGGGACGGCCGGCACGCTGCCATTGACGCCGGCGCCACCGGCCATAAGCGCCGCTCCGGCCCCGGTGGTGTCGGTTCCTTCCCGGGATCCGGGTCTGGCGTTGGCCGCGGCAGATTTGCCGGTTTCGCTCTTCAAGATTGCAGCGTACGTATGGTTCACGCGCAGGCGTGGCACGACGTCCGGATTGAGCCGCGCCACCCAGCGGCCGGAAACGCGCCGCACCAGGATGTCGGGCACGACGTAATCCGGCGCCGATGAGGCAAAGCCTACGCCCGGATGCGGGTTGAGTCCACGGATTCGTTGGTGTGCTGCCCGCAGAAGTGCGTCATCCGTATCCAGTACTTTGCGCAACTTCACGAAATCGCGGGTCGCCAGCAGTTGCAAGTGCTCACAAACAATCTTGCGGGCGAGCTTGAGGACGCGTCGTTCCTCGGCCTGGCCCACGCGCGGCAGGCCCGCGAGGCGCGCGTCGATCTGCAGGCGCATGCACTCGGAAACGCTGGTGGCGCCTACGCCCGGGGGGTCGAAGCTCTGCAGCAGCGACAGGGCGGCGTGCAGTTCCTCCGGATCGACCTCCTCGGCGGCGCCGCACAGCTCGATCAGCTCGTCGAGCGGGACGCCCAGGTAACCGTTCTCGTCGACCGCCTCGATCAGCATGCCCACCAGCGCCCGGTCGCGGTCGGTGACCGAAGTCGATCCGAGCTGCATGCGCAGGTGGTCGCGCAGGCTGGGCACGGCGGTTGCCCAGTCCTGCGGGCCTTCGTTGGATTCGTCGCCGGTGCCGCCACCCGAGCCGCGCGCCTCCTGGCTCCAGGAGCCGTCGTCGTCGCTCCCACCGCTGTCGCCGGCGTGCTCGGCCTCGTCGCCGGCCGGCGCCGGCGCCTCGGCCTCGGGCGAGGTCGACCCGGCCTGGGCATCGGTGCTGGTCGGCGGCGCCAGGACCAGGCCGTCGGCCCCCAGGCGCAGGTGCGACGCGAGCGGATCGTCGTCGCGCTCGAGCAGCGGATTCTCGTGCAGGGCCTGCTCGATCTCCTGGTTCAGTTCCAGCGTCGACAGCTGCAGCAGGCGTATCGATTGCTGCAGCTGGGGCGTGAGCGCCAGCTGCTGCGACATGCGCAGGTGCACGCCGGTCTTCATGGCGCAGACGGCGGGCGGGCAGGGCGGCGCTGCGGCCGTGATGCGCGGGGCGGCATGCCTACATCCGGAAGTGGTCGCCCAGGTATACCCGCCGTACCGAAGGATTGTCGACGATGTCCTCGGGACGGCCGGCGGCCAGCACCTGGCCCTCGTTGATGATGTACGCGTGGTCGCAGATGCCGAGCGTCTCGCGCACGTTGTGGTCGGTCACCAGCACGCCGATGCCGCGCTGCTTGAGGAAGCGCACGATGCGCTGGATCTCGATCACGGCGATGGGGTCGACGCCGGCGAACGGCTCGTCGAGCAGGATGAAGCGCGGGCGCGCCGCCAGCGCGCGGGCGATCTCGACCCGGCGCCGTTCCCCGCCCGACAGGCTGAGGGCAGGATTCGTGCGGATCTCGGCGATCTGCAGGTCGGCCAGCAGTTCCTTGAGGCGGGTGTCGATCGTCGCCGTCGACAGCGGCTGGCCCGCCTCGTCGACCTGCAGCTCGAGGACGGCGCGGATGTTCTCCTCGACCGTCAGGCGCCGGAAGACCGAGGCTTCCTGCGGCAGGTAGGACAGGCCCATGCGCGCGCGCCGGTGGATGGGCAGGTGGGCGATCGAGCGTCCGTCGAGCGTGATGGACCCGGAGTCCAGCGGGATCAGTCCCACGACCATGTAGAAGCAGGTCGTCTTGCCGGCGCCGTTGGGGCCCAGCAGGCCGACCACCGAGCCGGCCTCGACCCGCAGCGACACGTCCTTGACGACCTGGCGGCTGCCGTAGCGCTTGGCCAGGTTCTCGACGATGAGCGTCGGGCAGGACGCGGCGGCCGGTTGCGCCGGCGCGCCGGCGGCATCGTCGGCGCCCGGCACGGGCGTGGCGCCCAGGTCGGCGGGGTGGTTCAATTGGCGCCCTCCGGCGGCACGCGCTCGACGCGCAGCGCCGGAGCGCCCGGCGGCGGCGGCTGCTTGGCGGGCGCGGCGCCGGCGCGCGGCGCGATCGTCATGTGGACGCGCGGCCCGGTGCCGTCCGGGTTGCGGCCGTCGACGTCGTAGTTGGACTTGCGCGCGTCGTAGATGATGCGCGCGCCGCTGAGCTCGTCGCGCTGCTCGCCATTCTCGAAGCGCTTGACCAGGGCGCGGCGCAGCAGCGTCACCCGGTCGGTGCGGTCGTCGTATTCGATCTGCTCGGCATAGCCGTCGAGCGTGGACTCGACGCCCTCGCGCACCGGATCGCGGCGCTCGTGGAACAGGGCCAGCTCACCCGGCGCCGCGGTGACGACGTAGTACTGGTAGCCCTGTTCGTCCTGGCGGTGCTCCATGCGCTCGCCGGCCAGGCGCATCGTGCCCTTGATCAGCAGCACGTGGCCGGTCAGGACCTGCACCTGGTGCAGGTCGTCCAGCGTCGAATGGTCGGCGGTGACGTTGGCCTCCTTGTCGCGGTCGGCGCGCTCGGCCAGCGCCGCCGCCGGCAGCGCCGCCGCCAGCGCCAGCGCGGCGAGGCGAACCGCCAGTGCCGCGGCGCGGCCGCCGCCGCGCCCCGCCGCCCGTCCGTTCGCGCCCGTGCCCACCGCCTTTGCCTTCCGCATTGCCTGCTCCATAGCGCTGCGCCCCGTCATGGCCGGCTGCGCGGCGGGAATGTTCCCGTGACGTTGCCGCGCAGCTCGACGCGGCGCGCGATGTTGTCGAAGTCCATCGACTGGCCGCGCATCACGCTCTGGCCGCTTTGCAGCCGCACCGGCGCGTCGGTCCAGAAATGGTCGTCATCGGGCACCGCCGTCAGCGATTCGGTCTCCAGGCGCATCGGCGGGTGCGGGCCGTCGGCCGCGCGGGTGATGACGACGTCGCCCTCCATGTGCACGGTCTGGGCGTTGTTGGTGGCATGCGCGCTGCGCCCGGTGGCCTGGACCTGGGGCTGGTCGGGGCGCATGCTGAGCAGGCGCGGCTTCACCAGGTCGACGTCGTCGCTGCGGCCGAAGTGCGTCATGCGATCGGCGAACAACCGGTAGCGCGGCCGGCCGACCGCGTCGAAGCCGGTCAGCGCGACGCCCTCGGCGAAGAAGTCGATCTCGCCCACCCGCCCGACGTCGGTGACCGCGGCCGCGCGCAGCGTCTGGGCGTACCAATAGCTCGTGGCCAGGACAACGAAGAGCAGCAGCACCGCGAACCACGACGACAGGCGCTCACCCATGCACGGCTCCCCGGCGCGCGACCGCCGCGGACGCGCGCTTGCGCGCCGCAGGCGGGCCGTCGGCGCCCGGCGCGGCCACGAACGGCGCCGGCTGCAGCGCGGCCTCCAGCATGGCGTCGAAGCGCCCCTGGGCCCGCAGCAGCAGCGCGGTGAGGTCGCGCACCGCGCCCCGGCCGCCGGCCGAGGGCGCCACCCAGTGGACCCGTCGACGCACCTCTTCGGGCGCATCGGCGACGGTGGCCGACAGGCCGACCGATCCGAGGACCGCGAGGTCCGGCCAGTCGTCGCCCATGTACGCGCACTCGGCCGCGGCCAGGCCGCCGGCCGACATCAGGCGCTGCAGGCTGGCGTGCTTGTCGCGCTGGCCCTGCAGCACATGGGTCACGCCCAGGTCGCGGGCGCGGGCAGCGACGATCGACGAGCTGCGGCCGGTGATGATGGCCACGCCGATGCCGGCGGCGCGCAGCAGCTGTATGCCCAGGCCGTCGCGCACGTCGAAGGCCTTGAGCGCCTCGCCCCGCGCGCCGAAGTACAGGCGCCCGTCGGTGAGCACGCCGTCCACGTCCAGGCCGACGAGGCGGATGCGCGCGGCCCGGCGGGCCAGCGCGGCAGCGGGCAGCTTGGCGGCGCGGCGCGGCATCAGATGACCTTGGCCGCCATGAGATCGTGCATGTGCAGCGCGCCGACCAGGCGCCCCTGTTCGTCCGTCACGAGCAGCTGGTTCTTGCGCCGCGTGTCGAGCAGCTGCGCCGCCTGGGCGGCCAGCGCGCCCGGCGGTATGGTCAGCGGCGTGCTCGTCATCACGTCGGCCACGCGCGCCGCCCGCACGTCGGCGCCGCGCTCGAGCAGGCGGCGCAGGTCGCCGTCGGTGAAGATGCCCGCGACCCGTCCGTCGTCGTCCACGACCGCCGTCATGCCGACCTGCTTGCGGGAGATCTCGCGCAGCGCGTCCATCACGCTGGCCGAACGCGGCACCGCGGGAATCGCGGCGCCGGTGCGCATGATGTCGGCCACATGAAGCAGCAGGCGCCGTCCCAGCGCGCCGCCCGGGTGCGAACGGGCGAAATCCTCGGGACCGAAGCCGCGCGCGTCCAGGCAGGCGATGGCCAGCGCATCGCCCAGGGCCAGCATCGCCGTGGTCGACGAAGTGGGCGCAAGATTGAGGGGGCAGGCCTCGCGCTCGACGTGGCAGTCGAGGTGCACGTCGGCGGCCTGGGCCAGCGGCGAACCGCTCGAGCCGGTGATGGCGATGAGCGGCGTGCCTTCGCGCTTGAGGATGGGAACGATGGTCATCAGCTCCGGCGAGGTACCGGAATTGGACAGGCCGAGGAACACGTCGGCCGGCGTGATCATTCCCAGGTCGCCGTGGGCCGCTTCGGCCGCATGGACGAACATCGCCGGCGTGCCGGTCGAGGCCAGCGTGGAGGCGATCTTGCGGCCGATATGCCCGCTCTTGCCGATCCCGCTCACCACCACCCGGCCACGGCAGGCCAGCAGCAGGCGCAGGGCCTGCAGGAAGGTGGCGTCGATCCGTGCGCCCAGCGCCGCGACCGCCTGGGCCTCGCCCTCGATCACGGCGCGCGCGAGCACCAGCGCCGATTCGCCCACCAGCGGGGGGGGAGGCGGGGGCACGGCGGTCGCGCCGGTCTGCGCGGAGGTGAGGGGCTTGTTCATCGCGATGGTCGGGCGCCGATGATACTCTCGGGGCTTACCTGTTGGCACGGGAATTGCTATCCGATTGGCCATTCTTTTTTCCCGGAGCTCCCGCAAGACCGCGACCGGCCGCCCTGCTGACGCACCATGCCCACCGCCCTCGAACTGACCCTGGTGCTGCTTGTCGCGTCCGTCATCGGCGTCGCGGCCGTGCGGCTGTTCCACCAGCCGCCCGTGCTGGGCTACCTGCTGGTCGGCATCGCCATCGGGCCCCATGCGCTGGCGCTGGTGCCCGACGCGCCCGAAACGCGCGAACTGGCGGAGCTGGGCATCGTCTTCCTGATGTTCTCGATCGGCCTGGAGTTCTCGCTGCCGCGGCTGCGCAGCATGCGCAGCATCGTGCTGGGCCTCGGGCTGACCCAGGTGGCGCTGACGCTGGGCGCGACGCTGGCCGCCGGCCGCCTGGTGGGCGGGCTGTTCGGCATCGGCCTGTCGGGCGCATTTGCGCTGGGCGCCGCGCTGGCGATGTCATCGACGGCGATCCTGATGAAGCTGCTGGTCGAGCGCCTCGAGCTCGAGAGCGAGCACGGCCGCCGCATCGTCGGCGTGCTGCTGCTGCAGGACCTCGCGGTGGTGCCGCTGCTGGTGATCGTGCCCTCGCTGGCGGCGCCCGCCGCGCAGATGGGCGCGGCCCTGCTGGTCGCCGGCGCCAAGGCGGCGGCGCTGCTGGCGCTGCTGCTGCTGGGCGGGCGGGTGGTGCTGCGGGCCTGGCTGCACCAGGTGGCCAAGCGCCGTTCGCAGGAACTGTTCATGCTCAACCTGCTGCTGCTCACGCTGGGCCTGTCCTGGCTGGCGGGGCGCGTGGGGCTGTCGCCGGCGCTGGGCGCGTTCGTGGCGGGCATGCTGCTGTCGGAGACCGAGTACCGCCACCATGTCGAGGAGGACATCAAGCCGTTCCGCGACGTGCTGCTGGGACTGTTCTTCGTGACCATCGGCATGGCGCTGGACCTGCAGGTGGTCGTGCACCAGTTCGCCTGGGTGCTGGCCGCCCTGGTGGTGCCGATGGCCGGCAAGTTCGTGCTGACGCTGGGGCTGGCGCGCGCCTTCGGCGCCACGCCGGGGACGGCGATCAAGACGGCGCTGCCGCTGGCGGCCGCCGGCGAGTTCGGCTTCGTGCTCATCAACCTCGCCGCCGGCCAGGCGCTGCTGCCGCAGCCCGTCCAGCAGGTCGTGCTCGCGGCCATGCTGCTGTCGATGCTCGCCACGCCGTTCCTGCTGACGCTGGGCGCCCGCCTGGCGCTGCGCTTCGGCGGCTCCGAGTGGATGCTGCGCGCGCTCGAGCTGCACCGCATCGCCGCGCGCTCGATGAGTACCGACAAGCATGTCGTGATCTGCGGCTACGGCCGCAGCGGCCAGCACCTGGCCCGGATGCTCGAGCAGGAGAACATCGGCTACATGGCGCTCGACCTGGACCCGGACCGCGTGCGCGAGGCCGCGCTGGCCGGCCATACGGTCGTCTACGGCGACGCGGCGCGGCGCGAGACCCTGCTGGCGGCCGGAATCACGCGCGCGGCGGCCGTGGTCGTGAGCTTCAGCGACGTGCGCGCGGCGCTGCGCGTCATCGCCTTCGCGCAGGAGATGAACGCCCGGGTACCGGTGATCGTGCGTACCCAGGACGACACCGACCTGGACGGCCTGCTGGCGGCCGGCGCCACCGAGGTGGTGCCTGAGGTGTTCGAGGGCAGCCTGATGCTCGGCTCCCATGCGCTGGTGCTGCTGGGCGTGCCGCTGGCACGCGTGATCCGGCGCGTGCGCGACGCGCGCGATTCGCGCTACCGGCTGCTGCGCGGCTATTTCCACGGGGCGGACGACAGCGACCCCGACGCCCCGGACGAACCGCTGCAGGTGCGCCTGCACACCGTGACGCTGGAAGCCGATGCCGCGGCCATAGGCCACAGCCTGGCGGACCTGGACCTGCGCGCCACCGGCGTCGAGATCACCGCGGTACGCCGCCGCGGCATCGTCGGCGACGATCCGGCCGGCAACCTGGTGCTGTGCGCCGGCGACGTGGTCGTGCTGCGCGGCACGCCCGAGGCCCTGGAAGCCGGCGAACAGATCCTGCTCGCAAATTGACCCCATCGGCCGCATCTGCGACGATGGCCGCCACTCCAATGCCCCCAGGCCCGCCACGATGACCACCACGTCCCCCAGTACCGTGCCCCCTGCCGCCGGCGGAACCGGCGCCGCGCGCGGGCTGCAATGGTGGTCCAGCGCCATCACCTGGCTGTTCGGCGACGTCGCCCAGCTCGGCGTCTGGGTCCTGATGGCGCTGGTCTTCTTCTTCGTGACCGTCGCGCTGCACTTCGTGCCGGTGCTCGGCTCGATCGCCTCGTTCATCCTGCATTTCGTGTTTTCCGGCGGCCTGCTGCTGGCTGCCGCGAAGTCCGCGCGCGGCACGGCGCCGTCCTTCGGCGACCTGTTCGCCGGCTTCGGCCCGCGTGCCGGCCAGCTGGTGGCGCTGGCCCTGCTGGTTTTCGTCGCCTGCCTGGCGCTGTTCGTGGTGATGGTGGCCGCCGGCGTCACCGCAGCGATCTCGGTCATCGCCGACGGCCTGTTCGACGGCATGACGCTGCCGGACCCGGCGGCCTGGGGACTGGGACTGGGAAGCACGGCGCTGATGCTGCTGTGCCTGCTGGCGCTGGTGCCGATCTCGATGGCGGCGTGGCTGGCCCCGGCGCTGGTGATGCTGCGCGGCGCGGCGCCCGTCGACGCGATGCGCCAGAGCCTGCAGGCGTGCCGGCGCAACCTGGGGGCGCTGACGCTCTATGGCCTGGTGGGGATCCTGTTCGCGGTCATCGCCACGCTGCTGCTGGGCCTGGGCTGGCTGGTGGTGCTGCCGCTGGCCTTCCTCTCGACCTACGCGGCGTTCCAGGACCTCTGCCCCGAACCGGTCGAGGTCCTGGGCTAGACATCTGCGCGGCAGAAGCGCAGTTCCCCCTCTCCCGCGGCGCGGGAGAGGGGGCTCTTTCGCCCAAGGACGCGGGCAAACCGTCTGCCGCGCAGGCTCCTAGGCCGCCGGCGCGCCGCTCACGCGGCCGCCGTCCCGGCCTGGCGCCGCAGCAGCTCGCGCAGGTAGCGGCCCGTGTGGCTGCCCGGTGCCGCGGCGATCTCCTCGGGCGTGCCGGCCGCGACGATGCGGCCGCCCGCTGCGCCGCCCTCCGGCCCCAGGTCGACCACCCAATCGGCGGTCTTGATGACGTCGAGGTTGTGCTCGATCACCACCACCGTGTTGCCGGCGTCGCGCAGGCGGTGCAGCACCGTGAGCAGCAGGTCGATGTCGTGGAAGTGCAGGCCGGTGGTCGGCTCGTCGAGCACGTACAGGGTGCGGCCGGTGTCGCGCTTGGACAGCTCGTGGGCGAGCTTGATGCGCTGCGCCTCGCCGCCCGACAGCGTGGTGGCGCTCTGCCCGAGGCGGATGTACCCCAGGCCCACGTCGACGAGGGTGCGCAGCTTGCGCTCGATCGCCGGTACCGCCTCGAAGACCTCGCGCGCCTGCTCGACGCTCAGGTCCAGCACCTCGGCAATGTCGCGCCCGCGGTACAGCACGTCGAGGGTCTCGCGGTTGTAGCGGCGGCCGCCGCAGGTCTCGCAGGCGACGTAGATGTCGGGGAGGAAATGCATCTCCACCTTGATCAGGCCCTCGCCCTGGCAGGCCTCGCAGCGGCCGCCGGCGACGTTGAACGAAAAGCGCCCGACGCCGTAGCCGCGCTCGCGCGCCGTCACCGATGCGGCAAAGAGCTCGCGGATCGGCGCGAACAGGCCCGTGTAGGTCGCCGGGTTGCTGCGCGGCGTGCGCCCGATCGGCGCCTGGTCGATGCTGACGATCTTGTCGAAGTGCTCCAGGCCCTCGATGGCCGCATAGGGCGCCGGCTCGGCGCGCGCGCCGTTCAGATGGCGCGCCAGCACGGCGGCCAGCGTGTCGTTGATCAGCGTCGACTTGCCCGAGCCCGAGACCCCGGTGATGCAGACCAGCCGGCCGACCGGCAGTTCGAGGTCCACGCCGAGCAGGTTGTTGCCGCTGGCGCCGCGCAGCCGCAGCCAGTCGAGGCCGGGGCGGCGCCGCGCCGGCGGCACCGGGATCGAGCGGCGCCCCGAAAGGTAGGCGCCCGTTACCGACCGCGGATCGGCGATGACCTCGGCGGGCGTGCCCTGCGCGACCACCTGGCCGCCGTGCTCGCCGGCGCCCGGTCCCATGTCGAGGACGTGATCGGCGGTGCGGATCATCTCCTCGTCGTGCTCGACCACCAGCACGGTGTTGCCGAGGTCGCGCAGCCGCTTGAGGGTCTCGATCAGGCGCTGGTTGTCGCGCTGGTGCAGGCCGATCGAGGGCTCGTCGAGCACGTACAGCACGCCGGTGAGCCCCGAGCCGATCTGCGAGGCCAGGCGGATGCGCTGGGCCTCGCCGCCCGACAGCGTGTCGGTGGCGCGGTCCAGCGTGAGGTAGCCCAGGCCGACGTCATCGAGAAAGCGCAGCCGCGCGCTGATCTCGGTGATGATCGGCAGGCCGATCTCGCGGCGGATGCCCTCGAGCGCGAGCGCCGCCATCGCGGTGCGCGCCTGGGCCAGGGGCAGCGCCTCGACCTCGTAGATCGCCATGCGCTGCGGGCCGCTGCCGAGGAACACGAAGCGCGCCTCGCGGCGCAGCCGCGTGCCCTGGCAGTCGGGACACACGCGCAGCGAGCGCAGCGGCGCCAGCGCCTCGCGGATCGCCGCCGAATCGGTCTCGCGCCAGCGCTTCTCGAGCGTCGGCAGCACGCCGGGGAACGGCGCGGCGCCGGCCGGCGCGGCGCGGCCGCGGCGCGCCGCCGGCGGCGCCTCGTCCGGGCCGTCGCCGTGCAGGACCAGCGCGCGGAACGCCGCGGGCAAGGCCTCCCATGGCAGCGCGACGTCGACGCCCTGGCGCTGCGCCAGCGCGACCAGGCGCGCGTGGCTCTGCTTGTTGCGCGCGTCCCAGCCGGCGATGGCGCCGCCGCCCAGCGACAGTTCCGGATGGGCCACCACCCGCTCCGGGTCGAAGAATTCGACCTTGCCCAGGCCGGCGCAGGTGCCGCAGGCGCCGTACGGGTTGTTGAACGAGAACAGGCGCGGTTCCAGCGCCGGCGCGGCATAACCGCACACCGGGCAGGCGTAGCGGCTGGAAAAGGCGGTCTCGTCGCCGTTGTCGCTGTCGAGCAGGTGCGCCTTGCCGTCGGCGATGCGCAGCGCCGTCTCGAAGGATTCGGCCAGCCGGGTGCGCGACTGCGGCTTGACGCGCAGGCGGTCGACGACGACATCGATGCTGTGCGTCTCGCTGCGCGCCAGCTCCGGCAGCCGGTCGGCATCGAGCACCGCGCCGTCGACGCGGAAGCGCACGAAGCCGCGCGCCCGCAGGTCGTTGAAGAGCTCGGCGAACTGCCCCTTGCGCCCCTGCACCACGGGCGCGAGCACCATCAGCGGCGTGTTCTCGGGGCGCGCCAGCGCCGCGTCGACCATCTGCGCGACGCTGTGCGCGCCGAGCGCCTGGCCGGGGTGGTCCGGGCAGTGCGCCTGGCCGGCGCGCGCGTAGAGCAGGCGCAGGTAGTCGTGGATCTCGGTCACGGTGCCGACGGTGGAGCGCGGGTTGGCGCCGGCATTGCGCTGCTGGATGGCGATCGCCGGCGACAGGCCCTCGATGTGGTCGACATCGGGCTTGTCCATGATCTGCAGGAACTGCCGCGCGTAGGAGGACAGCGATTCGACGTAGCGCCGCTGGCCCTCCGCGTAGAGGGTGTCGAAGGCTAGCGAGCTCTTGCCGGAACCCGACAGGCCGGTGACCACGACCAGGCGGTTGCGCGGCAGGTCGACGTCGATGTTGCGCAGGTTGTGGGTGCGCGCACCGCGCACGCGGATCTGTTCTATCGGCACCGTGGACTCGTGCTGGGCGGGAAGCGGCGCGGGCGGCGCAGCGCCAGGCGCACCTACTCTTCCTGGCCGTTGCCGGCCGGGTTGCCGGCCGCGCCGGGCACGGCTGCCGATGCGGATCCCGGCGGATGGTCGTAGCGCTCGACGCGGCGCGCGCCGCGGCCCAGCTCGACGCCCAGCTGCTTGAGCTTGCGGTACAGGTGGGTGCGTTCCAGGCCGGCGCGGTCGGCGACGCGGGTCATGCTGTAGCTTTCCTTGGAAAGCTGGTATTCGAAGTACACGCGCTCGAACTGGTCGCGCGCCTCGCGCAGCGGCTGGTCGAGGTTGATCGCCAGGGCCTGCGCCGCCTGCGCCTGCTGGGTGGCGGCATCCCGCCCGGCCGCATCGCCGGCCGCGGCGCGCGGGCGCGCCGCGGGGTTCTCGTCGGGGCCAGCCGGCGCGGCCGACGCCGGCCGGGCGCCGCGCGCGCGCTGGCCGTGGTCGATGCCGTCGCGCACCGCGGCGAGCAGGCGCGCCAGGGCGATCGGCTTCTCGAGGAAGTCGAGCGCACCCAGGCGCGTGGCCTCGCCGGCGGTCTCGAGCGTCGCATGCCCGGACATCATGATCACCGGCGCGCTCAGCTGGCCGCTGGCCACCCACTCCTTGAGCAGCGTCACGCCGTCGGTATCGGGCATCCAGATGTCGAGCAGGATCAGGTCCGGCGCCGTCTCGCGGCGCAGCGTGCGGGCGCTCGCGGCGCTCTCGGCCGTGGTGACGACGTGGCCCTCGTCGGACAGGATCTCCGAGAGCAGTTCGCGAATTCCGATTTCGTCGTCGACAACCAGTATGTTTGCCATGGTTACTTCGTGTGATTCAGACTGCAGCGCCGGCGGGCGACGGGGATACGGCCAGCCGATGCAGGACTATCGTAACGGTTGCGCCGGCGGCCCCCTCGCGATTCACGATCTCGATGCGGCCGTCGTGTTCGTCAATGATCTTCTTGACCAGGGCCAGACCCAGGCCCGTGCCACGGGGCTTCGTGGTGATGTAAGGCTCGAACGCGCGCCTAAGTATATTCGCCGGGAAACCGGGGCCATTGTCCTCGACCGCGAGGCGCACCGCGCGCGCCGATTGCCCGGCCGTGCCGCGGCCCGGGTGGTCGATGGCGACCAGTTCGGTGCGGACCACGACCAGGCCGCCGCGCGGCGCCCGGCCGGCCGCGGGCGGCGCGGCGCCTGCAATGGATTCCATCGCGTTGCCCACGAGGTTGTGGAGGACCTGGCGGATCTGCCCCGCATCGGCCTCCAGCAGCGGCAGGCCGGGCGCCAGGCGCAGCTCCAGGCGCACGCCGGCGTCGGCGCCGGCCGGTGCCTCGCCAGCGCCGGGCGCGGCGCCGTCGACGCCATACAGCGCGCCGATCTCCTCGACCAGCTGGTTCAGGTCCAGCGGCGCCAGGCGCGCGGCCGGCAGGCGCGCGTAGTCGCGGAACTCGTCGACCATGCGCTTCATGGCCGCGACCTGGTTGACGATGGTGCTGGTGCCCCGGTCGAGCACCTCGAGCTGGGCGGGGCTCATCGCCGGGCCCAGCTTCATGCGCAGCCGCTCGGCCGCCAGCTGTATCGGCGTGAGCGGATTCTTGATCTCGTGGGCCAGGCGCCGCGCCACCTCGCCCCAGGCAACCGCGCGCTGCGCCGAGATGACCTGGGTGATGTCGTCGAACACGACCACGTAGCCGAGGCCGTCCTCGAGCGGCAGGCGCGAGCCGCGCACCAGCAGCGCGAGCGGCTCGGCCCCCGCAGAGGCCCCGGCGCGGGTGAGCTGGATCTGCTGCTGCCAGGAATCCTTGGGGGTGGCCACCAGCGCCTGGTCGCGGAACGCGCTCGACAGGTGCTGGGCCAGCTGCGGCGCCTCGGCCTGCAGGTTGTGGCCGGCGCGCGTGGCCAGCGGTACGCCCAGGATGCGCCCGGCGCCGTAATTGGCCGTGACGATGGCGAAATCCTGGTCCAGCACGATGACGCCCGCCGAGAGGTTGGCCAGCAGGCGCTCGAGGTAGGCGCGCGCGGTCTCGAGCTGGCGCGAGCGCGTCTCGACCGCGTCGCGGGCCTCGGCCAGCTGGCGGGTCATGGCGTTGAACGACTGGGGCAGCAGGTTGAGTTCGTCGTTGCCGCGGAACTCGCGGACCGGCCGGAAATCGCCCTCGGCCACCGCCTTCGTGCCGGCCGCGAGCTCGACCAGCGGCGCGGTCATCGAGGCGGCCAGCAGCACGCCCGAGGCGATCGCCGCGAACACCGCCAGCAGCAGCGTCAGGGTCAGCGTCAGCCGGTAGATGCTCTGCAGCCCGGAGCGTGCCAGCGACAATTGCTGGTATTCGCCGTAGCCCCTTTGCAGCGCCTGGGCATTGGCCGCGACCGCGGGCACCACCGACTGGGTCAGTTGCAGGAAGCGCGGCTCCTCGATGCGGATGCGGCTGGCACCGGGCAGGCGCAGCCCGGCGCCGGACCGGGGCAGGCCGTCGGCCAGCGAGAGCGAACCGAAGCTGCGCGCGCTCGAGCTGTACGGGATGGGAACGATGGCCCGGGTGCGCAGGCCATGACCGGGTTCGACGGCGAGCTCGTCGCCCTCGATCAGGGCATAGCCGCCGACCGAGAGCGTGGTGCGCAGCACGCTGGGCGTCGGCAGCACCGGCGCCAGGTCGAAGCCGGGTGCGCTGCTCGACCACACGAGGTTGCCGCTGGCGCTGACGATCGTGGCCTGCTCGACGCCGACGCGCTCGCGCATCCGCTCGAGGATGCGCGGGTGCTCGAGCGAAGGCGCGTCGGCCAGTTCCTGGGCCATGGCGCGCGCCTTGAGCTTGAGGTCGTCGCGCTGGCTCTCGAGAACCGCGCGGCCCAGGGCAAGTCCCGACTCGAGCGCGCCCTCGACCTCGACGTTGAACCACGATTCGATCGAGCGCAGCAGGAACTGCGAGGACACGACGTAGACGAGCACGCCCGGCAGCACGCCCATCAGCGCGAAGGCGATCGCGAAGCGCGCCATCAGCCGGGCGCCGAAGCGCCCGGCGCGCACCCGGCGCACCAGGCGCAGGGCCAGTGCCGCCACCAGCACGAACAGGACCAGCGCGATGGCGCCGTTGGCCGCCAGCAGGATGGGGTAGTTGCGCTCGAACGCGCGCGAGTTGCCGCTCGCCGAGGTGAGCACGAACAGCAGCACGCCGGCCAGGGCCAGCCCGCCGATCAGTCCGTAGCGGATCAGGCGCGACGTGAACTGTGCGGAGCGTCGCGAAGCGCTCCGCGGCGCGGGTGCAGGCGCGGTCGCCACTCCTAGGACCTGTTCACGGGGCCGGCCCGTCGCCTGCCGCCAGCGGGAGGTTGGCCCATTCGGAAACCAGCGTCCAGTCGCGGTCGGTGAGCGCGCTCACCTGGAAGGGCTTGGGCAGCATCGAGGTGTCGAGGCGCAGGCGGATGCGCGCGTGGGTGTTGCCGCCATCGAGCAGCGTGGAATCGGCGATCCGCCACTGCGACAGCCGCCGCATCGTCCCCAGCGCCTGGTCGAGCGACTCGAACGGCTGCGCCAGGCCGCCGCGCGCCAGCCGGTATTCGCGCGTCAGCGGGCTGAAGCTCAGGCGGTATTCGACGGTGTCGTCGAGGACGCGCTTGTCGAACCAGTACCAGCGGCTGCGCGTGACCTCGACATCGATGGCGAAGTACAGCGCGATGCCATGGTCGACCGCTTCGCGCAGCGACGCGGGCAGCTGCAGGTCGAACTGCGCGTCGACGTAGGCCCCGGGGTCGGCGCCGTGGCGCACCTCCAGGCCGGCCCGCGCCACGCCGATGCGTTCGTCGGCCAGGGCGGGCGGCGCGATCGCCAGCAGCGCGAGCAGGGCAAGCACCGCAGGCAGCAGGCGCGCGAGCCGGCTGCCGGCCGGGGCGCCCGCGCGACACCACGCGGCATGCCGCTGGGCCGTGCCGCGGCCATCGGGGCGTTCCGTTGCGCGCATTCTGGTTTTAGGTCTTTTCAAGCAGCGCGTAGAAAAAGCCGTCGTGGAGCACGGGATAGGCCGTGGCGTCCGGCTGCTCCGCCGCCACGGCCGCGGCGGCGGTGGTGGATGGCAGCAACTGCAGGCCCGCCGGATCGTCCGCGCGGATCGGGACGCGACGCGCTCCGGGCTGGCGCCGCAGGAAGGACGTCACCTGCCGCCGCCCCTCCTCGGCGAACACCGAACACACCACGTAGAGCAATCTACCAGCCGGAGCCAGCAGCGGCCACAGGGTCTGCAGCATTTTGGCCTGTTGCGTTGCCAATTTCGCAACATCGGATTCGCGCCGCAGCAAAACCACGTCGGGGTGCCGACGCACGACGCCCGAGGCCGTGCAGGGGGCGTCGAGCAGGATGCGGTCGTACGGCTTTCCGTCCCAGTAGCCCGCCGGTACCAGGGCGTCGGCGACGATGACGCGCACTGCCGCGCCGGCCAGTCCCAGGCGCTGCAGATTGGATTCGATCCGCTGGGCGCGCCGCGGATCGAATTCGACCGCATCGACACGGCAATCGGCCAGCTCGAGCAGTTGTGCGGTCTTGCCGCCCGGTGCGGCGCAGACGTCGAGCACGCGCATGCCATCGGCAAGCTCGAGCAGCGGACCGGCCAGCTGCGCGCCGGCATCCTGGACCGACACCAGGCCCGAGGCGAAGCCGGGGATGCGCTCCACCGGCAGCGCCCGGTGCAACCAGATGGCGCTGGGCCCGACCTGGCTGGCTGCCAGGCCCTGCGCGTGCATCTGGCCGAGCATCGCCGCGACGCCGGTGCGCCGCACATTCACGCGCAGCACCAGCGGCGGCTCCTCGAGCTGGGCTGCCAGCAGTGCCGGCGCGCGCGCGCCGTATTCGGCCTCCACGCGGCGCAGCCACCACTGCGGAACATTGAAGCGCCGCGCCGGTTCGGCACAGGCCTGGGGTTCGAGGACCGCGCGCTGGCGCAGGAAGCCGCGCAGGACGGCATTGACGAGGCCGGCGGCGGCGGCCGTGGCGGGCGCCGCGCGGGCGGCGCGCACTGCCTGGTCGACGAGCGTGAATTCGGCATACGAGCGCGCCATCAGCTGCGCCAGGGCGACGCAGAGCAGCGCCGCCACCGCGGGTGCGGGTGGCCGGTGCGCCAGTTGCGCCAGCAGGAACTCGATCTGCGCCGCGCGCCGGACGGTGGCCGCGGCCAGGTCGCGCGCCGCTCCGGCAAGGCGCGCCGATGCCGCGCCGGGCACCGCCTGCAGCGCCGTCTCCAGCGCCGTGTCGAGCGAGCGCCCCGCATGCACGGCCGACCATGCCGCCGCAGCCACCTGCAGCACCTCGCTCAATGCCGGCGCCGCGCCGCCGTTGGCGCCGGCGTCCGGGTCGTCGGCAAGGCCAGCCGGTTCGTCGCCGCTCATGGCGCCGGCGCCGGCGGATCCGCCGGCGTGGTCCAGCGCTGGCCCGGCGCGATCGGCGTGCCGGCGAGGAATTCGCGCACGTCGAGGCGGCGCCCGCCGGGCCGCTGCAATTGCGTGATGCTGAGCGCGCCGCTGCCGCAGGCGACGCGCACGCCATCCGGCCCGGCCGCGACCACGCTGCCGGGCGCCGCGCCGGCGTCGGCCGCACTGGCGGTGGCGCGCCAGATCTTGATCGTCTGGCCGGCCATTTCGCTGCAGGCGCCGGGAAACGGATCGAAGGCGCTGATGCGTGCAGCCAGCTCCGTGGCCGGCCGCGCCCAATCGAGCCAGGCCTCGCGCTTGCCCACCTTGTGCGCGTAGACCACCCCCTCGGCCGGTTGCGGCCGCGCCTGCAGGCGCCCGGCGACCAGGTCGCGCAGCGCCGCGACGATCAGTTCGCCGCCCAGTGCGGCAAGCTGGTCCGTCAGGGCGCCGGCCGCGATGCCGGGCGGGATGTCGATGGCGCGGGTCAGCAGCACCGGGCCGGTGTCCAGTCCGGCGTCCATCTGCATGATGCTGATGCCGGTCTGCCGGTCGCCGGCCTCGATCGCGCGCACGATCGGCGCGGCGCCGCGCCAGCGCGGCAGCAGCGAAGCATGGATATTCAGGGCGGTGAGCGGCGCGCCGGCGCCGGGCAGCGGCAGGCCGCGCGGGATCGCCAGCACCGCCTCGGGCAACAGCAATCCATAGGCGGCCACCACCAGCAAGTCGGCTTGCGCCGCGCGCAACTGCTCCAGCGCCGCCAGCGTCGCCGCCCCGCCCTTCTCGGGACGCAGGCTGGCTGGCACCAGCAGCGGCAAGCCGCGCTCGAGGGCGATACGCGCCACCGCGCCGGGCTGGCGCTGCATGCCGCGGCCGGCCGGCCGCTCGGGTTGCGACAGCACGACGCAGATGTCGTGGCCGGCGGCCAGCAGGGCCTCCAGGCCGGCGGCGGCAAACGCCGGAGTGCCGGCGAAGGCGATGCGCATGGGCGCGGCGACGGGCGTGCGGCTCAGCGCCGCACGCGGCGCTTTCGCAGCTTGGCCACGACCCGGGCCTGCTTCAACATCGACAGGTGCTGGACGAATACCTTGCCGTTGAGGTGGTCGATCTCGTGCTGTATGCACACCGCCAGCGTGTCGCTGCACTCGAGGACGAAGGCGGCGCCGTGCTCGTCCTGGGCGCGCACGCGCACCCGCGCCGGCCGGCGCACCTGGTCGTAGATGCCGGGAACCGACAGGCACCCTTCCTCGCAGGAGACCAGTTCGTCGGCGGCCCATTCGATCTGCGGATTGACGAACACCCGCAGCGCGTTCTTCTCCTCGGAGAGATCCATGACGAGAACGCGCCTGTGGACGTCGACCTGGGTGGCCGCCAGTCCTACGCCGGGCGCCGCGTACATGGTCTCGCCCATGTCGCGGACGAGCTGACGCAGCGCCTCGTCGAACGCGACTACCGGCTCCGCTACCCTGCTCAGGCGCGGATCCGGGTATTCAAGTATCGTCAGAAGCGCCATACTCTCAACGGCAATCGATCGAAATAGCGGTGAATAACCCGATACGGGGACGCAACCGTCCGTAAAGATCCGTTGCGAGGGGACCACATTCGGTGGAAAATTTCGGCTCCGGTCCCGCGTCGCGGCGCCTAGGCGCGAGGGGCGCTAGTGCCGCGGAACCCTTCGATGAAAGCCCTGCCCTATATGACGATTTCCAGCGCACTTTCCAGCGTCTCCCACGGCTCGCCGTCTCCTGCGATGATCGTCAACCCCGACTCCCGTCCAGGGCATGGCGGCACGCAGACCGACCGGGAGTCTAGCGTTCCCGAGGCCGCTGGTGGCTGGCGCACCGGCGCCGGCGGCGCCGCCGGCCGCTATGCGGCGGCGATTACCGCCATCGCGCTAAGCGTTGTGGCCGGTACCGCGCCCGGCAACGCCGCCGAGCGCTTCCCGATCACGCCGGACCAGCGCGACGTCGCGGAAAAGGTCGCCACCAACGGCGTGGCCCTTTCCGACCTGGCGCCCAATGCCCCGTCGAGCTACACCATCAAGCGCGGCGACACCCTGTGGTCGATCGCCACGCTGTTCCTGAAGTCGCCCTGGCGCTGGCCCGAGCTCTGGGGCATGAACCGCACGCAGATCCGCAATCCGCACCTCATCTATCCGGGCCAGACGCTGCTGCTGGTCAAGACCGCGGACGGGCGTGCCCAGCTGGTCCTCGCCGGCACCAATGTTCCGGTGCCGGCCGCATCCGCACCGGCCCCGGCGGCGGCAGCGCCGGAACCGCCTCCGGTGCCGACGGAAAAGATCAGTCCGCGGGCCCGCGAGCTCGATACCGGCAGCGCCACGGCCGTTCCCAGCATTCCCAACAATGCGATCGAACCGTTCCTGTCGCGGCCGAACGTCGTCGCGGCCAACGAGCTCGACAAGTACCCGCGCATCGTTTCCACCCAGCAGGACCGCGTATACCTGGGCGCCGGCGACACCGCCTACGCGCGCGGCATCGACGCCGGTGCGCACGACGGCACCGAGACCTTCCATGTGTTCCGCCCGGTAAGCCCGCTGTTCGATCCGGACGACTACGGGCGCAAGTCGCCCATCGCGTTCGAGGCCAAGTTCCTGGGCACGGCCCGCCTCGTCAAGAACGGCCCGGTCGCGTCGCTGACCATCCTCGAGAGCAAGCAGGAGATCGGCGTCGGCGACCGGCTGGTGCCCATCACCCACCAGGAGCTGATCAGCTACGTGCCGCACCGCCCCGACAAGAATGTCGAGGGCCGCATCGTCGCCGTCTACGGCGGCGTGGCCTCGGTCGGCTCCGGCGACATCGTCACGCTCAACCGCGGCAGCAAGGACGGCCTGGAAATCGGCGACGTCCTGGCCGTGCTGCGCGACGGCCAGACCATCGTCGACCGCACCGTCTCGGGCCACGAGAAGGTGAAGCTGCCGGACGAGGATGTCGGCCACCTGTTCGTGTTTCGCGTCTTCGAGGGCATCTCCTACGGCCTGCTGGTGTCGGCCTCCGGCCCGGTCAAGGTGGGCGATCGCTTCAACCAGCCCGACGCCGGCCCGACGCCGGGCACCGCGCCGGCCGGCGCTGCGCCGGCCGCCACGCCCTAGGCCGACGGCACCGGGGCGGCACCCGGCCAGGACCACGACCTTGCCCCCGTCATGCAGGTCGACGAGGCCACGGCGTGGCTGCGGCTGGCACTGACGCCCGGCCTGGGCGCCGGCCGCACGCAGGCCCTGCTGGGCGAATTCGGCCTACCCACCGCTATCTTCGACCGCGCCGGCGACGCCGCGCGGCAGCGCGCGCGCGTGGCCGCCATCTGCGGCACTGCGGGCGCCGCGGCGCTGCTGGGCGCGGCCGCGGCCGATGTGGCCGCAGCGATAGAACGCTCGCTGCGCTGGCTGGCTGGCGGCGCCGACCGCTCGCTGCTGTGCGTGGCCGATGCCGACTACCCGCCCGGGCTGCTGCAACTGGCCGACGCGCCGCCGCTGCTCCATGCGCAAGGCCGGCGCGCACTGCTGGCCGATGCCGGCCTCGCCATCGTCGGCAGCCGCAACGCCACGCGCCAGGGTGAACAGAACGCCACCGCGTTCGCGTCGCACCTGGGCCGCGCCGGGCTGTGCATCGTCAGCGGCCTGGCAAGCGGCATCGACGCCGCGGCGCATCGTGGCGCCCTCGATGCGCCGGCCGGCACGATAGCGCTGCTGGGCACCGGCATCGACATCGCGTATCCCGCCGCGAACCGCGCGCTGGCCGCGCGGATCGCCCGCGAGGGACTGCTGCTCAGCGAATACCCGCTGGGCGCGCCGCCCCAGGCCTTCCACTTTCCCCGGCGCAACCGCCTCATCGCCGCGCTGTCGCGCGGCGTCCTGGTGGTCGAGGCGGCGCTGCATTCGGGTTCGCTGATCACCGCGCGGCTGGCCGGCGAGCTGGGACGCGAGGTCTTCGCGATCCCCGGCTCGATCCACTCGCCGCTGTCGCG